>QGCY01000135.1_pt1 | contig 15491 bp, 15 predicted proteins | sample 4708041 | NCBI WGS metagenome assembly QGCY01 (sample SAMN08941164, study PRJNA450518) | Sediment metagenome, whole genome shotgun sequencing project. | biome: grassland soil; feature: grassland; material: soil; isolation source: soil 14 days enrichment with methanethiol and mixed carbon source ... | reverse complement strand
CTTCGGCATGCCAGTGGCTGGTCAGTAAGGGCTCGTCAAAGCCGTGGGTGATGCGGCGGTAAAATTCAGTATATTGTTCTTGGGTGATGTCACTTTTCTGCCGCTTCCAAATCGCATTGGCGCTGTTGACCGGTTGGCCTTCGCCTTCGCTGGTTTCTTCCGGCTTGTTCAGGAAGATCTTAACATCGATATGGTCTGAATATTGTTGAATGGTTTGCTTGAGCTTTTCATCAACTAAGAAGTCTGACCCTTCTTCATCTTTGAGTTTAAGCACAATGGCTGTACCGCGATTACCATCGAGCAAAGCGATTTGATCTTTGTTGGCGGGCTCAACTGTAAAGCCGCTGCGGCCATCGGATTTCCATGTGAAGGCTTCGTTAGTGCCGGCTTGTTTTGAAGTGACTTCCACTTCGTTGGCGACCATAAAGCTGGCATAAAAGCCAACACCGAACTGGCCGATGAGCTTTAATGGGTCTTGCCCTTCAGATTGTTTCATTTGTTCCATCATTTTGCGTGTGCCGGATTGGGCGATGGTGCCAAGATTTTCGATCAACTCGTCTTTGCTCATGCCGATACCGTTATCGATCATGGTGAGGGCGCGGGAATCAGTGTCTTTATAAATATGGATGCGGTAATTGGGGTTGTCTTTGCTAAGATCCGGGTTTTCGATGGCTTCATAACGTAGGCGGTCGCAAGCATCGGCGGCATTTGAGATGAGCTCACGCAGGAAAACGTCACGGTTTGAATAAAGTGCGTTTGCCACAATATCCAGCAAACGTGAAACGTCGGCGGAGAAATTTATTGTGTCGTTGGTATCGGTTGGTTTTTTGTTTGCGCTCGTACTCATTGGGGCCTCTTTTAGCTTTGTTTCAAATCTCTATCGTTGTTTCTAAGGATATAGCCAGCTTGCCTGCCAGTTTCCACCCTCTTTTTTATAGATAAAGCGCGTATGCAAGCGTGCTTCATGACCAATCCAAAACTCTATGCTGGTTGGCGCAATGCGGTAGCCTTGCCATTCAGGTGGACGAGGGATTTCATTAACGCCCTCAAATTGTTTGGTATAGCGTTCAATTGCGCTGTTGAGAACTTCGCGATGTTCATAAGGGTGGGACTGATGAGACGCCCAAGCGCCGATGGCACGCTCCCGTGGGCGGGTTTTAAAATACTCATCTGATTCTTCGGTGCTGACGGGGGTGCAAGTGCCTTCGACGCGAATTTGCTTGCGCGTGGATTTCCAGTATAAGCAAAAAGAAACCTGTTGATTGACGGCGATGGCCTGACCTTTATTGCTGCTGGCATTGGTATGGAATTTAAATCCATGCTCACTGATTTCTTTGAGTAACACCATGCGGGCACCCGGACGTCCTTGCGCATCGACAGTTGCCAAGCAGATGGCTTCGGGGTCGTTGGGCTCTGATTGTGTGGCTTCTGTCAGCCATGATTGGAAGAGCTTAATGGGGTCTGATCCGTATTTTTTTAAAATTTCGTTGGTCATTTTTTGTTTTTGCCCTAACCTTACTTTATTGCTAATTTATGACCCTATGATTTGAAAGGCAAGCAAGCATGAAGAAAACAGCTTTACTTGGTACGATGTTGGTTTTGACAGCATTGACCGGATGTCAGTCTCTAGAGGGGCGCGGTAATAAAGAACTTATCGGCGGCGGCTCTGGTGCGCTGATTGGTGGAATTTTGGGCTCCCACGTGGGTGGTGGTTCTGGTCAACGCTGGGCAACTGGTGTTGGTGTATTGGTTGGTGCTTTGATTGGTAGCGATATTGGACGTTCTTTGGATCAAGCTGATATGGCTTATGCGCGGCAGGCTAACCAGCAGGCGCATTCTGCACCGATTGGAGAGACTATTAATTGGAATAACCCTGAAAGTGGCCATAGCGGCAGTGTTACTCCGGTTAAAGATGGCTATACCAATAGTGGTTCTTATTGCCGGGAATATCAGCAAACCATCGTTGTCGGTGGGCAAGAGCAACAAGCTTACGGTACAGCTTGTCGTCAGTCGGACGGCAGTTGGCAGATTGTAAAATAATCTAAGAGGCGAGGCTTTATGGAGCCTCGTCTTTTTCTTCTGTTTCCTTTTGAATAGATAGAAAATCTGAGCCTGTTTCTTCTTCGGGAGTGGTTTCTTTTTCTGGCTCTTCTTCGAGCGTTAATCCGCCGACTTCCAAGGCTTGCTTAAGCTCTTCTTCTTTTTTGGGATCGTAGATCACGTGATTGCCGTAGGGGGCGAAGATGTTTTCTAGTAACTCTTTGTGCGGAAGATTATTGTCATGAATGATTTTAACGATGCAATCGCCCGTAATGGGGATGAAATTTCGTTTGTATAAGACAATCTTTTGAAACAGAATTTCAATCTCATTCCAAGTGATTTCTTCAAAAATATCGTTTAAGTGTTTTTCCAACAGAGCAACTTTTTTGGTGATGCTCATTTCATTATTGGCTTTGTTGGAATTGCTTTTGAGCTCTTGTGCTTTTTGCATGCCAGCCAGCAATGCGTGTGCGCACCATTTTAAGGGGCGTCCTTTTACCAAGTCTTTGTTTTGTTTTATTATTTCTGAGTCGTAATCGAAAGCGATGTTATGCTCGAAATGCGATAAAATTCGCTTCAAGAGGGTTTTAAAAACGGTTTTATGGTGGCGTTCGTTGGCTTCGCTTTCGGTATAAGGATTGTATAGATCAAAATATGTAGAAAGCTTGGGCTGGATATGTAGTGTATCGGCGAGAATATGCCCGATGGAGCGAACATAAGTGTCTTCGCTGGTGTGGATAGCCATGCCGAGAATGTTTTTTTCCGGGTGGTTTGACCACGCCATTTGTTGGGCGCAGGACGCAAAGTCGATCCATTTTTGAACCGGAATAGCGGCCAGTGTTTCTTCGGCCTCTTTTGTCATTTTTAATGCGTTGTAAACGGGGCTTAGTCTTGATTTAGTTTTGCCTAAATCTTCGAAGATGACATTCGTGGCATCCAATGCCATAGGGTAAGGGTGCATTTCTGCATGGTGATTGGGGGTGGCTTGTAAGGTCTTGAGGCTTTGTGCTTTGGCAATGTCTAGAATGATTTCGGGGCCGCTTTTGAGCGCAAGCAGGAGGCTAGCAAAAATATCGCTGAGCATGTTTTGTTGTGCCTGATCAGCGAGAGAGCTCGCTTTTTGTATGTTCGATGTCGAGCTTAGCCGGCTTTGCAGCTTATTTAAAAAAGGATAAGCTGCGCTGAGCATATAATGCTCCGTTTGCAGGGCTTCTTCGGGGATGGCTTGCATGGGGACAAAGCAAAAGGCTAGAATTTCACTCTTGGCTAGAAATGGAATCGGATGCTTCTCTTCGGTTTCGAAAGGGCCAAAGCGCGTTGGAAATTCTAGGTTCAGTGTTTGGTCGTGCGCGTCAATACTTCGCAAAGCATCGGTTCGGGATGGATGAGCACTAAATTCGCTCGCTGTTCGGCTAAGTGCTTGTTTTGCGGTTTCATCTTTTTCAAAGGGAACAAATACAAGCTGTAGGTGCGGAAACTCGTTACTGATAATTCGTTTTATTTCCGTTTTTGCGTGCAGCAAGTTGTTCAATGTAATGGCCATTGCTTTTTATCTCATTTATTTGAACTTTTTTGAAGGGGGCTTTTTATGTTTTGGCATATCGCCTACTGGACGTGGGGGTGTAAATGTGTAGGATGGAGCCATTAAAAAAATAAGAGATGGAATTAAAATATGGAATTCAATAGCAATTATCTGCAGGGTAAACGTGGTCTGATCATGGGCGTTGCGAATGATCGCTCTATTGCCTGGGGGATTTCAGCGGCTGCACATGCCGCTGGGGCTGAGCTTGCTTTTACCTATCAGGGCGAAGCCTTGGAAAAAAGAGTTCGCCCGCTGGCGCAAAGCGTGGGGGCAGACATTATATTGCCTTGCGATGTGACCGATGAGGCCAGTATTGATGCAACTTTCAATGAGCTGGAAGCAAAATGGGGCAAGATTGATTTTGTCGTCCATGCGATTGCTTTTTCCGATAAGAATGAGCTGGATGGAAAATATGTTGATACAACGCGCTCCAATTTCTTGCGCACCATGGATATTTCCGTCTTTTCTTTCACGGCCGTAGCTAAGCGCGCCGCGCCATTGATGAAAGATGGCGGGTCATTGGTGACGTTGACTTATTATGGAGCGGAGCAAGTGATGCCGCATTACAATGTGATGGGCGTGGCGAAGGCGGCGCTGGAATGTTCGGTTAAGTATTTAGCGGCTGATTTGGGTGGTGATAATATTCGTGTGAATGCAATTTCTGCCGGGCCGATTAAGACACTGGCTGCCAGTGGTATTGGTGATTTCCGCTATATCCTTAAATGGAACGAGTTGAATGCCCCATTAAAGCGTAATGTTACGATTGAAGATGTCGGTCGCTCAGGTCTTTTCTTGTTGTCTGATTTAGGCAGTGGCGTAACCGGTGAGGTTTTGCATGTGGATGCGGGCTATCATACGGTCGGAATGTGCGCGATTGATAATGCAGCTGAAACTGCGGAATTGCTGCAAAGCGCTGCACCAAAACCAAAGGGCGAGGCTGTCGCTTAGGTCTAAATACGTATGTTGTGGTTTAGCGATCAATACACCACCGAATATCTTGAAGGTTTGCGCAATAAGAATATGGGCGAACATCTGGCGATTGAGTTTTTGGAACTTGGCCCGGATTTCATCTCTGCGCGGATGCCGGTTGATCACCGCACCACCCAGCCTTTTGGTATTTTGCATGGCGGGGCGAGCTGCGTTCTCTCTGAAACGTTGGGGTCGGTTGCCGCATGGATGACCATTAACCCCGAGACTCATCGCGCTGTTGGGCTTGAGATTAATGCCAATCATATTCGCGCTGTGACTGAGGGACATGTTATTGGGCGTTGTACCGCCATGCATACGGGGCGCCGGACGCAAGTCTGGCAAACCGATATCACCGAAGAGGCCACCGGTAAACGGGTTTGTATTTCACGTCTGACCGTTGCCATTATCGATCAAGGAACGCTTTCGACCCAGAAAGATAAAATTATCGTGAGTAAGCCAGAGTAACTTTAAGGAATAGATATTTAAATGAGTGGTAATCGGTTCGGTACTTTATTTCAATATACGACCTTCGGGGAAAGCCATGGCCCGGCGATTGGCGCTGTGGTGGATGGCGTTCCGCCACGCATTCCTTTGAGCGAGTCAGATATTCAGCCCTTTTTAGATGCGCGTAAGCCTGGGCAATCGCGTCATACGACGCAGCGCCGTGAAGCGGATGAAGTTAAGATTCTTTCTGGTGTGTTTGAAGGCATGACAACCGGCACACCGATTGGTTTGTTGATTGAAAATACCGATCAGCGCTCGAAGGATTATGGCGATATCAAAGAAAAATTCAGACCCGGCCACGCGGATTTTACCTACCAAGAAAAATATGGCATTCGCGATTATCGTGGCGGTGGCCGTTCTTCGGCGCGTGAGACGGCGATGCGGGTGGCAGCAGGTGCGATTGCCTTGAAAGTTTTACGTAGCGAGATTGGTGCCGATGTTCAAGTGCGCGCTTGCGTGGTGCAGATTGGTGATCAAAAGGTTGATCGTGATCGCTGGGATTGGGATCAGGTCTCGCAAAACCCGTTTTGGTGTCCGGATGCGCAGGCTGCGGAAGAATGGGTCGGGTATATGGATAGCGTGCGTAAGGCGGGCTCTAGCGTTGGGGCGCTCGTCGAAGTGCAAGCAACCGGTATTCCGCCAGGTTTGGGGGCGCCGGTTTATGATAAGCTGGATGCAGATCTGGCCAAAGCGTTGATGAGTATTAATGCGGTCAAAGCCGTTGAGATTGGTGCTGGCTTTGATGCCGTGGCGTTGAGCGGTATTGATAATGCCGACCAAATTCGTACCGGTGATGATGGTTATCCTGCGTTTGTCAGTAATCATGCAGGCGGTATTTTAGGCGGTATTTCCAGTGGGCAAGATATTGTCGCGCGCGTTGGGTTTAAGCCGACGAGCTCTATTCTTACGCCGCGTGATACAATCGATGTACAAGGCAATGAAACCGAAATCGTTACTAAAGGGCGTCATGATCCGTGTGTTGGTATTCGCGGTGTTCCTGTGGTCGAAGCTATGACTGCTTGTGTTTTGGCTGATCATTGGTTGCGGTATAAAGCACAATGCATGAAGCGTGATTAGGAAAAGAGATAAAGTTTTGAAACAGCAAAAACCTCAGAAACTGCATCGTTTATCTTTTGATACATCTGAGCAGAAGAAGCCATCGCGATTGAAGGCCTTTGCATCGATGTTTTGGAAAGGGTTCAAACGGGTTTGTTTTACGTTGGGGCTGTTTAGTTTGCTCTCTATTTTTATGTGGGGCTTTGTGGCGATACAGCTGACCCAGCCGCGTGCACCGATTAGTTTGCCCAGTAAGATGGTTTTGTACCTTAATCTCGAAGGGCCGGTGAGTGAGCTTGCACAAGATGTGAACTATCTTCAGCCTTTTTCGCCGCCGCCTTTGTCGCTTCGTCGTTTAATTGAAACCTTGGATGCGGCTTCTGGTGATTCGCGCGTGCAGGAGCTTTATGTGCGTTTATCCGATGCGGATTTATCGCTTTCCCAGATTCAGGAATTTCGAGCCGCGGTTAATCGTTTTAAAGAAGCGGGCAAGAAAACCCGTATTTATGCGTCTTCCTATGGTGAGGGAGCAGGAGGCTTGCGCCGAATGTATCTGGCCAGCGTGTTTGATGAGCGCTGGATGCAGCCGCTGGGTATTGTCGGGATGAGTGGCTTTCGTATTGAGATGCCTTTTTTCCGCGGGGCGCTGGATAAGATAGGAGTTCAGCCTGACTTTTATCATCGTGAGGAATATAAAACGGCGTATGAAAGCTTTACGAACCGCGAGATGAGTGCCCCGAACCGCGAAGCGATGAGCGCTGTGGTTGCGGCTCTTAAAGATGCGATCATGGATGATATGCCCGGTGATCTGAAGGTGGCCTCTGCAAAGCTGCAAGCCATGGTCGATGAAGGGTTATTCACGGCCGATGAAGCTATTCAATTGGGGTTGATTACCCGAGCGGATTATGTGGATGTGTTGGTGGATGAGATGAAAGATACCTATTTGGGGGATCGCGATTCAAAGGCGCCTTTATTTGTTTCTTTTCCGGCATATCAATCGGATATGACGCAAAAGGGGCTACGTTTTCATGCGCCTAAGGTTGCGTTGATTTATGCAGATGGTGCGATTGTTGAGACTAATCACAGTGCACGCAGTGGCAATGCAGCAGCAGACGAGATCGCGCCGGCATTGTTACAGGTGGCCAAGGATAAAAGCTATAAGGCGGTTATTTTACGTGTGAACTCACCCGGTGGATCGCCGGTGGCTTCTGAAACTATTTTGCGGGCTGTGCAAAAAGTCCAAGAAAGCGGGCGGCCGGTAATTGTTTCTATGGGGACTGTGGCGGCTTCAGGAGGGTATTGGATTGCAACCAGCGCTGATCATATTTTTGCGTTGCCAACGACGTTGACGGGATCTATTGGTGTGTTGGGTGGTAAAGTTTCTACGGGGGCGCTGTGGGAAAAATTGTCTGTGAACTGGGATCGATCGATTGCTTGGGGCGATAATTCCGGTATGTGGTCGATGAATACGCCATTTTCGCGCTCAGAGCGTGTGCTGGTGGAAAAGATGCTGGATAATGTTTATAGCGCCTTTTTAACGCGTGTGGCGGATGGTCGTGGCATGAGCCTTGAAGACGCCGATACCGTTGCACGTGGCCGTGTATGGCCGGGTAAGCTGGCTAAGGAAAAAGGGTTGATCGATGAGATCGGTGGCCTGCATGAAGCTATTGTGTATACGGCAGATCTTTTGGGGGCTGATAGCGCTCAGAAACTTAATCTTGTTCAATTGCCTAAGCCTTTATCGCCGTTGGAGCAATTTGTTAAATTGTTGGAAGAACAAGGGATGGTGTTTGAAGGGCTGCGTTTGCAGGGAAAAGTCATGCAGCATTTTGCACCCGGGATTGAAGCCATGGATGCGTTTTCGATTAACGCGGCGGAACCTTCGGCAGTTTATGCGCCGTTTTTGGAAGAGGCTGTGCGTTAGTTGTACGGCTATTCTTATTTTTACTTATCATACTTTTTAGTAATTCATGCATGTCGAAATAGCATGGCATGATGTGGTCTGGGCTTAGATTATTTTCGATGGTGGCCAGAGCCGCTTTGATTGCATAGGCAACGGGAACCACCTGACAAGGAACGTGTTTGCGTGCGGCTAAGGCTGCTTTGACATCTTTTGCGCGGTCGCCAATATACCAGATGACATCATCTGCATTTAGGGAAACACCCGTTTGTTCAATCGCAGTTAAAATACCCTCAGGATGGGGTTTTGAGTGATGAATATCTTCACGGAAGATCGTGGCCTTGAAATATTTTTGCAGATCGAATTTTTCCAAAATATCGTAGCCATAGCCTTTGCCCAATCCGTTGCTGGCCAGAGCCATTGGGATATTATTCTCACTGAGGAAATCAAGAACTTCGTAGATGCCCGGACAAGGCTCAACAATTTGATCGACTTCTTTGCGGCGGATTTTATGCATGGCTCGATGCACTAGGAGTTTGGGTTTTTTGCGCTTTTTGAAGCGATCCCAATCATCCAGAGGGTTTTTATCCGAAGGATGTAGGCGAAAAATCCATCGATAGATACGCCCCAAGCGATAGAGTTGATTGTCTAGCCATTCGAGAATGTGCAGCAACGCTGGGCTTAGATGTCGAACGGTGGTGCCATCCATATCGAAGATAACGATTGTAGGGTAGGGTAATATCATCGGTTGATTGCTGTTTTATTCATCCCACAAGGATAGAGCTGTTTTGGCAATGTGGCGCGCATTTAATCCCGCTTGGTCGTATTGTTTCTGTGGATCGTTATGATCTTGGAAAGAATCCGGCAGGTGCATGGTTTTGATTTTTGCAGCTCCGAGCAAGTTTTCTTGGGCTAGATATTCCAGGACGAATGAGCCAAACCCGCCGATAGAGCCTTCTTCGATGGTGATGAGCGCTGAATGGTCTTGGACCAGTTGCTTGATTAGGGCGTGATCTAAAGGTTTGGCAAAGCGGGCGTCGGCTAAGGTAACGCTAACGCCTTTCTTTTCCAGTTGCTTGATGGCTTTTTCGCATTCTTCCAATCGTGTGCCGTAAGAAAGGATGGCGATGTCACTGCCTTCTTGTAAAATGCGTCCTTTGCCAATCGGCAGAATTTCAGCGCTTTCAGGGATAGGGGCGCCGGTGCCATTGCCGCGCGGATAGCGCAAAGCGATAGGCCCGTCATTATAGGCGGCGGCAGTGGCGGTCATATGGGTGAGTTCTGCTTCATCAGCGGCTGCCATCAGTACCATGTTGGGCAGACATCCTAAATAGGCGGTGTCAAAGCTTCCTGCGTGGGTTTGACCATCGGCGCCGACTAATCCGGCACGGTCAATCGCAAAGCGAACCGGTAGGTTTTGAATTGCGACATCGTGGACGATTTGGTCATAGGCCCGTTGCAGGAAGGTCGAGTAAATGGCCACGAAGGGTTTAATGCCTTCGGTAGCAAGACCTGCAGCAAAGGTCACGGCGTGTTGTTCGGCAATGCCAACATCATAGCATCGATCGGGGAATTCTGCTTCAAACTTGTCCAGCCCTGTGCCTGAAGGCATGGCGGCCGTCACGGCGACGATTTTATCATCTTTGCGGGCTTCGTTGATTAGGCTTTGCGCAAACACGTCAGTATAGCTGGGTGCTGAGGGTGCCGGTGAAAGGGAGCGCACAGGCTTTCCAGTTTCTACGTCGAACTTCTTGACACCATGCATGAAATCGCTGGCTTGCTCCGCTGGGTCGTAGCCTTTGCCTTTTTGGGTTAAGGCGTGGATTAAAATCGGGCCTTCATGGTTACTTTGTTTGACGTTACGCAAGATTTTCAAAAGATTGGGAAGGTCATGCCCATCTACAGGGCCGATATAGTAAAAGCCCATTTCTTCGAATAGTGATCCGCCGCCAAGGCTAACGCGGGCGCCTTCTTCGATTCGCTTGCTGGCGTGACGTAAGGGGCCGGGTAGATGATTGGTAATCTTTTTACCCATTTCACGCAAATGACGGTATGGGCCGGAGGATACGAGGTTGGTTAGGTGTTTACTCATCGCGCCGACCGGTTTGGCGATCGACATATCATTATCATTTAAAATAACAATCATGCGGTTTTTATGGACGCCGGCATTATTCATGGCTTCATAAGCCATGCCCGCGGACATGGCGCCATCACCGATGACGGAAATGACCTGACGTTCGTTTTCATTGCCCTTAAGGTCACGTGCTACAGCCATGCCCAGCCCTGCTGAGATGGAGGTCGAGCTATGGCCTGCGCCGAACGGGTCATAGATGCTTTCGCAGCGCTTGGTAAAGCCTGATAAGCCATCGCCTTGGCGCAGTGTATGCATTTTGTTTTTGCGGCCCGTTAGAATTTTGTGGGGGTAGGCTTGATGGCCAACATCCCAGATTAGGCGATCTTCGGGCGTGTCGAATATAGCATGTAAGGCAATGGTGAGTTCAACCACGCCAAGGCCCGCGCCAAGGTGGCCGCCAGTTTGGGAAACGCTTTCAATCATAAAGCGGCGAACTTCATCGCATAAGGTAAGGAGTTGGCCGTCAGATAGCGCTTTTAAGTCTGCAGGTTCATTGATGTGATCCAGCAAATTTTCCGCGGGCTGATCTTCAGAAGCAGCGATATGGGGGTGGCTTTTTTCCATTATGCCCTTGATTTAGCGTAAAGCAGGCAGGGGGCGCAAATGTTTTTTAATGTTTATGCGCGGCGTGCCAGTACGTATTGGGCCAGTTCTTTTAAAATATTGGCGCGGGAGCCAAAGATATTGAGGTGCCCAACGGCTTGGCGCACGACCATATCTGCGCGGCTTTTGGCTTCTTCTTTACCCATGGCGGATACGAATGTTGATTTGCCTGCATCAATGTCTTTGCCTTGTTCTTTGCCGGTATCTTGTGGGTCGGCTTCGACATCTAAGATGTCATCGGTGACTTGGAAGGCGAGGCCCAGATCGTAAGCATAGCTTCTTAATGCGCGGCGGTGAGGGTCACTGGCTTTGCCCAAAATGGCACCTGCTTCACAAGCAAAAGCCATCAAGCGCCCTGTTTTCATGCGTTGGAGGCGGGAAATTGTGCCTAGATCGAAATCTTCGGTTTCACCGATTAAGTCTAGCATTTGTCCGCCAACCATGCCCATGGCGCCGCTGGCTTTGGCCAGTTCGCTCACCAGTTCACAGCGAACACGCGGGTCTTCATGTGTTTCGTGGGAAGCTAATACCTCGAAGGCCAATGTTAGCAGTGCATCGCCGGCTAAGATTGCTGTTGCATTGTCAAATTCGATATGGACTGTCGGTTTGCCACGACGTAGGGATGCGTTATCCATCGCGGGCAGATCGTCATGGATTAGGGAGTAACAGTGAACCATTTCAATCGCGGCAGCTAGACGGCGGGCGCGAGCTGAATCAACATTAAACAGGAAAGCGGATTGCACAGCCAGAAAAGGTCTTAAGCGCTTTCCCCCGCCTAAAACACCATAGCGCATGGCTTCATGTAGAACTTCTTCGACGAGATCAGTTTCGGGTAACAGGCGATCAAGCGTGCGGTTCACGGCTTGTGCGATTTCATCCATTGATTCTTGTAGTGCGGGGCTTGCTTCTCTGGGGGATGGTGCCATGGGTGTGTACTGTTCCGTTTGTTGTTATGAGATTGTTTTGTTTAATGCTTATTCATTGGCGTCCAGCGGTTCTGTTTTGATTTCTCCGTTGGCGTTCAGTGTTATTTTTTCAACTTTTTCTTGGGCTTGCTTTAGTTTCTTTTCACATTGTTTTTTTAGGGCAATGCCGCGCTCATAGGTTGAGATCGCTTCTTCTAAAGGGGCCTGACCGCTTTCCAGGCCTCGAACGATTGTTTCTAATTCGTTGAGAGCCGCTTCGAAGCTTAGGGTTTCGATTTCGCTTTGTGCCATAATCTATCGTGAAAACTTTGCTTTTAAATCAGCGCTTATACTACGGGAGAATACGTGTTTTCTCAAGCGTAAAAACGCGTGCATTAGCTTACAAGGCCTAGTTTTTGCTCTAGCGCGCCGCAGAGCATTTGCCCGATCGTGATATGCATTTCTTGAATGCGGGCGGTGGTGGTCGAGGGGATTTTGATCAAGGCATCGCATAGATCAGGCATGTTGCCACCGTTTTTGCCTGTGAATCCGATAGTTTTAATATCCATGGTGCGGGCTGTTTTAAGTGCTTTGATCACGTTGGGGCTGGTACCGGAGGTGCTGATGCCGATGACAACATCGCCGGTGCGGCCTAAGGCTTCGAGCTGGCGGGAAAAGATATCATCAAAGCCCAGATCGTTGCCGCAAGCTGTCAGGGCTGAGCTATCGGTGGTTAGGGCGATGGCTGCGATGGGTTTTCGATTCTGGCTGTAGCGGATAGTTAATTCGGTGGCGAGATGCTGGGAGTCCGCCGCGCTGCCGCCATTGCCGAAAAAGATGATTTTTCCATTATTTTGAATGGATTGGGTGCATATATTTAAAAGGCTTTCGAACTCACTTTGCAAGGATGCAAACGTTTCTTTGGCAACGTTTTGATGTTCTTGGGCTTCTGCTTGCCAAAAAGAGTTTAAGTTAAAGTTTGTCATTTTTTTGTTTTATATCAGTTAGTTATTTTAATGGGTTCGTTTTGTTGTTTTGCTTTTTCTGCGGAAGGGACTGGTATCGCATTCGTATTTGCCTCTGGTTTCGCTGTAGTCATTGCTTTAGCGGCTTCGGCGGCATCTTGTTGCGCTTGTTCGATTTGCATGGCTTTGAGCAAGTTACGATTGTATTTTAATTGATTTTCTGTGAGTTGGAATCCGGCAACAACAGCTATATCTCTTGCTTTGGAATGGTTTGCCAACGGAATAATTTGACGGACCGTTTCGGTATAGGTTGCTTCATTGCCTTCTGATGGGTAATGCAGGGAGGCAATAAAATATTCCTTGAGCGTAATATCGCCGCTTCGGTCCGTGATCGCAACGAAATAAGGGTAGGTATAAAGCGGGTCGTCATTGACTAGCAATTTGCCTTTTTTGCCTAGCTCACCACGGAAATTCAGGGTGAGGTCAACCGTGACGGTTTCATCTTCGAAGCTACAGCTCAGGCCTGCATTTTCTTCTATATAGGCGCGGGACATGTAGTTTTTATTGCTTATATTTTCGGGGTCTAGTTTGGTGTTGGCTGGGTGCATGGTGAAAATGCTAAGCTCCGGCTTGAGTAAGGCGTCCGGGCAGCGATTATGGTTGAGTAAATGCTCTTCTTCGCCTTGGACGATATAGGTGCTTTTCTTTAGGCCGCTATAGACGTCTTCAAGCGTTGTACAAGCGCCAAGCAGAAACAAAAGGGGTAGGTATGTTAGATATTTCATTTTACCATGCATCATGTTAGAGATGTTCGATCTTTGGCAAGGAGATTAGGCAAGCTTGATCCAGAAGTAAAGATTGAAGCGTAAGGTCGATGATTTAAAATGCATAAGAGCGATAAACCGGATTTAACAATTTATTTGGCTGCACCGCGTGGATTTTGCGCCGGGGTTGATCGCGCTATTCAGATCGTTGAGCTGGCATTAAAGAAATATGGTGCGCCGGTTTATGTGCGCCATGAGATTGTTCATAATAAATTTGTCGTTGATAATTTGCGGGCGCAAGGTGCGATCTTCGTTGAAGAACTTGATGAAATTCCCGATGACGGGCAGCCGGTGATTTTTTCCGCGCATGGAGTGCCTAAGGCTGTGCCTGAGCATGCGAGCGAGCGGGAGATGTTTTATATTGATGCGACGTGTCCGTTGGTGAGTAAGGTTCACCGTGAGGCTGAGCGCTATTTCAAGCAAGATCAGCATATTGTTTTGATTGGTCATGCGGGTCATCCTGAGGTCATTGGCACCATGGGACAATTGCCCGAAGGCGCTGTCACCTTGGTGGAAACCGAAGAAGATGTGCAAAAGCTTGCCTTCGACGAAGGCGCGGCGTTGGCCTATTGTACGCAAACGACTTTATCGGTGGATGATACTGCTGCGATTGTCGAGGCGCTTCAACAACGCTTTCCGCAAGTGCAAGGGCCGCACAAGGAAGATATTTGCTATGCTACCACTAACCGCCAAGAAGCGGTCAAAGCGATCGCACCGTTGAGTGATTATGTGTTGATTATCGGGGCACCGAATTCTTCGAATTCTAATCGTTTGGTTGAGGTTGCCTTGCAATATGGTTCCCCCCAAGCATCATTGGTGCAGCGCGCGGCGCATATTGATTGGTCGATTTTGGAAGGTGCGAATTCCTTGGGGGTTTCAGCTGGCGCATCAGCACCGGAGATCCTAGTGGACGAGCTGATTGAAGCCGCTAAAGAGCGCTATAACGTTAGCGTTAAAGAAATTGCCATCACCCAAGAAGATGTAGAGTTTAAGACACCCCGAATCTTGCGCGCATAAAATATTTGCAATTTTTATTGCGCTTGTTTATCTCTATTTGAAATATAATAATCAATGGCTTTGAGCCAATATAACAGGGATGGCTGAGTAATTATCATGAGTATACGTGGTTTAACGTCGCATTTTTTATCACCCCATGGTCGGGACGCGTCGGCCAATTGGGCCATTTTAGCGCAAGAATTTTGTAAGTTTTTGGAAGCTCCGTTACAAGGCGGCGAGTTTACAACATTAGATGTGTTGGCTAGCAATGTTCAAAATACACTTTCTTTGGATGAAGATACGGTTGTGAGTAGGGCCTCTGATGGAACAAATTTTTGCGATCTAGAAGATTTAAAAGAGGCAGCCGAGATATTAAATGTTTTCCTTGGCAGAGCATTTATGCAAGCACATGCTTTGGAAGGAAAGCAGGTTAACCAGTTAAGCGATCAAGAGCTTATGATGCTGACTGATTATAATGTTTCCGGTATTAGTGCCGATATGCAGTTGGGGTTTTTCCAGTCTGTTCTTTTGTTTGCCTATGGCACGTATCCTCATCAGACAGGTTGTTTTAATCACGAACTTGATCAAATGCTGTTGGCGATGGGGTGGCCACCACACTTGGAAACGCCAGCTGGATTCATGAAAAAAGACCCTGATCAAGAGGATTTAGAAGATCTTCAGATTGCTTTGTCCGATGTGTTCCAAGATATCCCATCTTTGGAGGCGGATATGGAAGAAGATGATGCGTTGTTTGAGACACCGGCGCTTAACTAGCCTGAGCATGGCCTTGTTGTAGGCATTGACCTTGCCGAGGTTTGTTTATACAAAGGCTGAATGGCTGTTTACACCAAAATTGATCACCTGACTTTAGAAAAGCTGTTATCCAAATTTAATTTGGGAAAGCTGGTTTCGTTCGAAGGCATCTTAAAAGGTGTCAGTAATACCAATTACCATGTTTTTACGGATCGGGGGCGCTATGTGCTGACGATTTTTGAGGAACACCGCACCCGCCG
>QGCY01000134.1_pt1 | contig 15709 bp, 17 predicted proteins | sample 4708041 | NCBI WGS metagenome assembly QGCY01 (sample SAMN08941164, study PRJNA450518) | Sediment metagenome, whole genome shotgun sequencing project. | biome: grassland soil; feature: grassland; material: soil; isolation source: soil 14 days enrichment with methanethiol and mixed carbon source ... | reverse complement strand
AACTGACAGGCATATGGGGGATAGTCCTGTCAGTGTTGGGTATCTACGTTTATAAGCGTAGCGAAGATAAAAAACTACAATGATGCTTCTATGCCACAAGCCGGATCACGTTGACGGCCGGTGAAGGGGAAACGTGGTAATTGAATAACCGTATTTTGGTTAGCCGCTTGGGCAAAAGGTAAAACGGTCTGAGTTGGACTTTCCATTGCCTCAGCACACAGCAATGTTGTTCGTCTCGCTGTATCTTTTTTGTCAAAATCATCTGCGCGAGGCTCAAGAATAATTTCTTTGCCTTCAGGTAGGCTATGATTTGCAAACCCGTTCTTTTTAAGCGCTTTGGTGCGACCCGTTGCCAATAGCAAATCTTCACGATTCCAAATGGCGGCTTCCAGTGTTTCCGGGTCAGCATAAGAACCCGGCGAAATAAGGTGATCAGCAATTTCTTGCGCGCTTAATGTACATTCGGGAAAGGTCTGACGACTGCTTTCTACCAAAATGTTGGTCAGTAGACTCAAAGACTGATGCTGCGCTTCGCTTAAATTTGCCATCGCATGGCGGTTCACCCACAGGCCGGGGCTGGAAACGCCGATCGGTAACAAATATGGGATGCCAACACCGACATCAGATTTGATGTTGAAATGCTTTTTATAGGCGCTTAACGCTTCATCTTCCCATTTGTCGCCATATAAGCTGCCGCCACTATCGATAATATCGCCAATGACATCAATGCCAGGAGACCACATCATCGATGGCTCAACATTGCCACGTTTATAATGCAAAACATTATTGTGATAGGTCCCGAACTTATCTTGTACCGCCGGACGGATTAAAGAGTGATAGCTCTCAGACGTCATAACACTGACCCCGGTGGCGAGTTTCATTAAATCTTCTTTGGTCTTGGCGCCCAGATAATGAATGGCCGACGTTGTTTGTAGGCGGCTTACCTGTTGAAGGTTAAGCTGCCGTCTGTAAGCGGGATCATTGCCTTGATCATGGATATAGGCTTCGGCAAAATCATCGGGGGCGACATGTAAGACCGGCAATTGAACGCCGGGTTGCATGGGGTGCTCGATCACGCCGCCAAAATCTTGGATGCTTTGCATGGTTGCGCGGCTATGTTCCGCGATCACCACAAAAACCTCGCCGGTTAGCAAATTCATACCATAGGAAAAATTATCGCGGCTGCCAGCGGGCTCTTTAATCGCAATGGGGGCGCTATCTAGAATTTCACCAAAAACCCGCTTGAGTGCTTTTTGCTTGGGCTGCTGTAAAGCAATGCTCGCCGCGCCGTATTTGATTTCAGTTTCGTAAAAAGGGGTGTCTTGAAATTCTTTTTTACGCTGTTTAACAGCGTCCAGCAGCGCGTGCTGCTGGCCTGAATAAGCTTCGCTCATGTGTACTCTCCGTGTTTTGTACTCAATAATATTAAGCGCCTTGTTCAAGGGCGCCCTAAACCGTATTTGTGATAAAGCACACAAAAAAATGTAGTGCAACAAAAAAGTACGATAGGTTATTTTCTGTGCATTTTCATGGGGATGCTGAACTAAAAGGTCGGCAAATTGGGGAAAATTGAAATGCTAATCATTTGAAAACACAAATTAATTGCGAGTCATTATCACAATAAAAGCGGTTGATGTCTAAGAACAATCCTTTATATAATGCCGATGCAAACCATCCGAACAAACAATCCCGGGGTTATCGATGTCCGCATCTGTTGAACAAAAAGCAAAGCGTCCTTTGTCGCCGCACTTACAAGTCTATAAATTGCCGTTAACGGCGCTTATGTCTATCTCTCACCGTATTACAGGGGCTGCCCTGATTTTGGGCTCCATCCTTGTGGCAGCCTTTTTCTTTACCGCCGCCTATTCTGAGGAAGCTTATAACGCAGCGCTAAGCTTGGCTGAGACCTTGCCAGGCAAAGTTATCTTATTCTTATGGTCGGGGGCTTTATACTTTCATATGTGTAATGGCGTTCGTCACATGATCTGGGATACAGGCAAATTGCTCAGCAAGTCTGCCGCGATGAAAGCCAATTATGTTGTGCTGTTTTTCGCAGCCGTCCTGACATTGGGAACTTGGGCGCTCGCGTGTCCTTGCTGGAAAGGGTAAGAAACGATGCCACAGACTCCTAAAAAGAACTTGATGAATTCTCCATTGAAAAATGCCAAAGGCCTAGGCTCTTCCCACCACGGTGTGGAGCATTGGATGGGGCAGAAAATCACCGCCATTGCAAATCTGCCACTGGTGCTATGGTTTATTTATTCAATTATTTCACTTTATGGCCAAGGCGCCAGCTATGAGCTTTTCACCGATTGGGTAGGGCGTCCGTATAATACGCTGTTGCTGGTGGCCCTGTTTTTTTCAGTGTTTTACCACGCAAAGCTGGGCGCGCAGGTTATCGTTGAAGACTATATTTCGTGTGAATGCTTTAAGAAGGTCAAGCTGATTGCCCAAAAGCTGTTTTTCACATTCATGACATTGGCAAGCATCCTTGCCGTTTTAAAAATAGCCTTTACGGCTTAGCACAGTAAGAGGGAAAAAATGAGCGAAGCATATGAAATTATCGATCATGAATATGATGTCGTTGTCGTTGGCGCCGGTGGGGCAGGCCTAAGAGCTGGCTTTGGTTGTGCTGAGAAAGGCTTGAAGACGGCGATCATTTCAAAAGTGTTTCCAACACGCTCGCATACAGTTGCAGCACAAGGCGGTATCTCGGCAGCGCTTGCCAATATGGGCGAAGATGACTGGCGCTTCCATATGTATGACACCGTAAAAGGCTCTGACTGGTTGGGTGATCAGGACGCGATTGAGTATATGTGCCGCGAAGCGATCCCCGCAATTATCGAACTTGAGCATTATGGCGTGCCGTTTTCCCGTACCGCCGCCGGTAAAATTTATCAGCGTGCGTTTGGGGGGATGACTACCCATTACGGTAAAGGCACGGCGCAGCGTACTTGCGCCGCAGCTGACCGCACAGGTCATGCAATTTTGCATACGCTTTACACACAGGCGCTGAAAAATCAGGCAGAATTCTTTATCGAATATTTCGCGCTGGACCTGATCATGAGCGACGACGGTCAATGCCTCGGTGTGATGGCTTGGGATCTGGATAGCGGTAAACTGCACCGTTTCCGCGCTCACGAAACTATTTTGGCAACAGGCGGTTATGGCCGTGCGTATTTCTCTTGTACTTCGGCTCATACCTGTACCGGTGACGGCGGCGGTATGGTTGTTCGTGCTGGCATCCCTTTACAGGATATGGAGTTCACTCAATTCCACCCAACCGGCATTTATGGTGCAGGTTGCCTGATTACCGAGGGCGTTCGCGGTGAGGGCGGTTATCTGACGAATTCCGAAGGTGAGCGCTTTATGGAGCGTTATGCGCCTTCTGCGAAAGACTTGGCAAGCCGTGATGTGGTGTCACGTTCGATGACCATCGAAATTCGTGAAGGCCGCGGTGTTGGACCGAACAAAGATCACATCCATCTGAACTTGATGCATCTGGAGCCTGAGGTTATTTACTCACGCTTGCCCGGTATTGCAGAAAGTGCCCGCATTTTTGCTGGTGTTGATGTGACGAAAGAGCCCATTCCTGTATTGCCGACCGTTCACTATAATATGGGCGGCATCCCAACCAATTATATGACAGAGGTTATTAATCCGACCAAGAAAGATCCAAATGCAATTGTGCCGGGTCTAATGGCAATTGGCGAAGCTGCTTGCGTATCGGTGCATGGTGCAAATCGCTTAGGCTCTAACTCCTTGCTGGATCTGGTCGTATTTGGTCGCGCTGCGGCTAATCGCGCCGCTGAAATTGTGACGCCAAACGCGCCGCATCGTCCGTTTGGATCAGATGACGGGTCAAAAGCCATTGCGCGCCTTGATCACTACCGTAATGTAAAAGGCAAAACGTCAACTGCTGATCTTCGTTTGCAAATGCAAAAAACCATGCAAGATCATGCCGCTGTCTTCCGTACGGGGGAGACATTGGATGAAGGCGTTCAGAAGATCGATAAATGCTTCGCAGGTAAAAAAGACCTTGGTATTCAGGATCGCTCAATGGTGTTTAATACTGATCTGGTCGAAACCCTGGAGCTTGATAACTTGCTATCCCAAGCGGTGGTTTCCATGCATTCGGCGGCAAATCGCCCTGAATCTCGCGGTGCTCACGCCCGTGAAGACTATCCTGATCGTGATGATAAGGACTGGATGAAACATACGCTGAGCTGGATTGACGACAAAGGCAAGGTCAAGCTGGGTGATCGTCCAGTGATCTTGGATACGCTGACCGACGAAGTCGAAACATTCCCACCGAAAAAGCGCGTTTATTAATCGCGTTTAACGCGAGTTATAGTCGCCGAACATAATGTCGTTATCGTTTGACTTGTTGTTGCTCATTGGGGCTCAGTAGGTGTGATGGCGGCGTTACCGTCTTTTTCTCGTATATTTTTTGATTACGTTTTATTTAAAATGGGGATGCCTAGCGGATTTTTGCTATGTAAGCGCAATCTATACGAAAGATAGGTTGTTTTTCATAATAATAAAGTGTATAAGTCTTTTCAAATATAAAAAATAAAGGCGTATTGCAGGGTGTTTGACGAAGATCAAAAAACAGACGGCTTAGAAAATGCTGCGGCGACAAGCAAGTTTCATAAGGCTTGGGAAAGCGTTTGTGCGGTCTCATGGCGTTACTTATTTAACCCCTGGGCAGCAAATACAAAGCTCCGCTCAGCGAATGAACAGTTGGAAGTTAAAATCGTAGAACTAAAAGATACGATGGAAGAGCTTAAAAAAGAAGCAACGACAGACCCGTTAACCGGGGCATGCAATCGTAGAGAGCTTGCTAAGAGAGGCCTGGGAATACTTAAGATGATTGATCGTCATCCACACGATCGCCCATCAGTTAGGAAAGAGGGCCCTAATATGGTTGCGCTCTATATCGATCTTGATTACTTGAAATTATATAATGACACGGCAGGTCACCAAGGTGGGGATAAGGTTTTACAGACATTATCAACCGCAATGCAGCGCGTAACCAGAAGTGAAAATGATGTTGTGGCCCGTGTCGGCGGTGATGAATTTGTGATTCTTTTACAGCTTCATCGTGATGAAGGTGTTTTTTCTAAAGAAAATTTCCGTAAACGTATCAAACAGCAAGCGGGCTTTATTATTGATGCTGATGATAATTGGCCTCGCCATGAAAACGGAAACCTTTATCCTTTTGAGTTCTCGATGGGGGCAGAAACTATATCCGCTGAGCGCATTCAAGAAGCCGTGTTAAATTTTGTGCAAGAGCATAAATGCGACTCGGATAAGGCGCACGCGTCTGTGTTGGAAGCGGTTATTGAAAAAGCTGAAAACTATATGTATTTAGAAAAAGCGATGCACCATGCTGAAACAAAAAGTAATAATGACAATGAATCGCAATGTAGCCCTCAGATTCCGCTTGATCTTGATGATCCTTTTGAACAAAATCTAGGATAAACTGGGTTGAGTTTAATCCTTGTTTGTCCTATCCTAGTTGGAACAAATTTCCGGGCTGAGGGATCATACAAATGGCGCAATTTACGCTTCCACAAAACTCAAAAATCACTAAAGGTCGTACGATCGATGCATCGGACGGCGCGAAAAAGGTCAAAAGCTTTAATATTTATCGTTGGAACCCGGACGAAGACGCAACGCCGCGCATGGATACCTATAAGATTAATCTAGATGATTGTGGGCCGATGGTGCTCGATGCGTTGATCCATATTAAAGACAATGTTGATTCAACCCTGACCTTTCGTCGCTCCTGCCGCGAGGGTATTTGCGGCTCGTGCGCGATGAATATCGATGGCACCAATACACTGGCATGTACAAAAGACATCGCAGATGTCAAAGGTGATGTTAAAATTACACCACTGCCACATATGCCGGTGGTCAAAGATTTAGTGCCTGATCTGAACCATGCTTATGCACAATATACGTCGATTGAGCCATGGCTGAAATCCGAAACCCCAGCCCCCAATCGGGAGCGTTTGCAAACCGCCGAAGATGCAACCATCTTAAACGGTGCCGATGGCCATGGCCCGGCGGGCTGTATTTTGTGCTTTTGTTGTTCAACCAGCTGCCCGAGCTATTGGTGGAATGGTGATAAGTTCATGGGGCCTGCGGTGCTATTACAAGCTTATCGCTGGATTGCGGATAGCCGCGATGACGCGACTGGTGAACGCCTTGATCAGTTGGAAGATCCGTTCCGTTTATATCGTTGTCACACCATTATGAACTGTACAAATACATGCCCTAAAGGATTAAATCCGGCCAAGGCAATCGCAGAGATTAAAAAGCTAATGGCGCAGCGCGCGGCATAAAGCTTGTTTACTGCTTTGTGGTGATCATTTATTGCTTTTGATTATAAAAAATTCATCTCTTTGTTAAGAAGGTAGGTCTTGCTCCGTAACGTCGTCAAGGTTCAACCTTTTGATCCGTGCGGTATGTCCGCTTATTAACGTGATGGAGGATTTGGATATATTAAGCTGCTTGGATAGTAATTTGATCAGCGCTTGATTGGCTTTCCCATCTTCAGGAATAGTTGTGACGCTACATTTTAAAACGCGTTGACCTTGGCTATCTACATCCCATCCGATAATCGCATTCTTAGAGGCGTTAGGCGTCAGCTTGACCGTTAAAATCATTACGCATCATCCAGACCGATATCGAAATAAGGCGCGCTATGGGTTAATGCCCCCACGGAGATATAATCAACCCCGGTCTCTGCAATTGCACGAACAGTCTTTAAGGTAACCCCACCGGAAGCTTCGGTCACGATCTTGCCTTTGGCGCGTGAAACTGCTTCGCCCAGCGTAGGGATATCCATATTATCCAGCAAGACAATATCCGCCCCGCCATGGGCCAGAACTTCATCCAGTTGATCGAGCGTATCAACCTCAACCTCGATTTTGATCGTATGACCAGCTTTTGAGCACACCCTATCCAGAGCAGACTGAATACCACCGGCCAAAGCAATATGATTGTCTTTGATCATGACCGCATCATAAAGACCAAAGCGGTGATTAACCCCACCACCGCATGTCACGGCATATTTCTGCGCGGCTCTTAACCCTGGTAAGGTCTTGCGGGTATCCATGATCTTGGCTTGGGTGCCTTGAACTGCCTTGACATGTTGCGCGGTTAAGGTCGCGATGCCGGATAGATGGGTGATGAAATTAAGGGCTGTGCGCTCCGCCATTAAAAGGGAGCGCGCAGGCCCTTGTACAGTGGCCAGGCATTGGCCGGGTTCTATGATATCGCCGTCTTGTGCAAGTAACTGAACCTGACAAGTCATATCAACCATTTCAAAGGTGCGGGTTACAAAGCCTAGACCTGCAATCACGCCACTTGCACGACTATTGAGCTTAAGATTCGCATGCATATCTGCAGGCACGCAAAGATCGGCGCTAATATCTTGTGCAGACGGGCCTAAATCCTCAGTCAGCGCGCGTTGGATATATTCGGAGGTAATAATATTACTTAGCATTTTAAATTTCTTGACTTGTGGATAAATCGGCGTATATTCCGCTCCGCCTTTATAAACAAAAATAAAAATAAGGCAAATGATCGATAACGGTAATTAGGTGATAGAGGAGATAAAGCCATGATTCCACAAAGAAATTTTCGTCATGCTGCAGAAGGCATGAGCGGAGGAAATTTACAGCTTGAGGTCCAGCCTCAACAAGTACAACAACAGCAAACGAATGCAGGTAGGCCAGACCCTGAAGCCTTGCGTGACAATTTTTTACGCCAGCACCATTATATGGTTGGCGGTCAACAGCAGCAGCAATTTACGCCAGCACGTCTACAAATAGAAGCTGATAAAGCGGTCCAAGCCATGCTAATGGGCAGTGATTTGTAGGAGCCTAAAATAATGAGCATAAATGTTGTTCCAATGACTGTAGGTGCCAATCAAAAACCGTTATCAGAAGCTTTCATCGATCACGCCTTGCATATGTTTGATAAAAGCTGGGAGGGTGTTGATCAAGCGTCTAAGAAAGCCTATGGCTATACGTATTGGCGAGATGCGGCTCAAACGCGCTTGAGCCACATGGCTGCCAAAGTGGATTGGGAAGATCCTGAAACCGTTCAAAGCCTTAGTGTCTTTTTGTCTAAGCAATCGGTGGGAGGCGGTATTCTGATTAGAATGCCTGAAAGTCTCTTAGAGGAATATGATCTCTAAATAATAACGGGGCTGAGAGGGGGCAGTAAAACCTTAGCTCAGCTCTAACATGCGCTCAATCGGGCGGCGGGCACGCTCGGCAATGGCTGGATCAACCAAAATCTCGGGTGATTCTGTTTGCAGCGCGGATAAAATTTTGGGCAAGCTAATCCGTTTCATATGTGGGCACATCTGGCACATGCCAACCATCTCAACGGCGGGATTATTCGCTGCGATATTATCACTCATCGAACATTCGGTCATTAAAACCGCTTTTGCGGGTTGATGTTCTTTAATGTAATCATCCATCTGTGCGGTTGATCCGGCATAATCAGATTGTGCAATCACTTCGGGTGGGCACTCAGGATGGGCCAAAACAAAAGCATCAGGGTGTTGTACACGCAGGTCAATCACGTCTTGGGCGCTAAAGCGCTCATGCACTTCGCAAGCGCCATCCCAGATAATAATCTTAACGTCCGTTTGTGCCGCCACATTTTGGGCTAGATATTTGTCCGGCGTCATTATCACCGTGTCATGACCTTGTGCGCCCAGCGCGTTCACGATTTTCAGCGCGTTTGATGACGTGCAGCACACATCACTTTCTGCTTTAACTTCGGCGGTGGTGTTCACATAGGTCACAACCGGAATGCCGGGATATTTTTCTTTAAGTGCGCGAATATCAGCGCCGGTAATGGAATCAGCTAAAGAACATCCTGCCTTCATGTCGGGCATCAATATCTTTTTCTCAGGGCATAGAATTTTGGAAGTCTCCGCCATGAAATGAACGCCGCCTTGCACAATAATATCAGCGGAGCTTTCTGCCGCTTTGCGGGCCAGCATCAGCGAGTCACCGATAATATCACCAACCCCGAAGAACACATCGGATGTCATGTAATTATGCGCCAGAATAACGGCGTTTTTTTCGACCTTTAGGCGATTGATTTCATAGATGTAGGGCGCCAAACGCTCCCAGTTTTCGCGACTATATTGCTTTTTCAGCTTCTCATAAATAGCTTCAGTTGCGCGCTCGACTTCGGGCGTGTAGGCTGGGGCCGGATCAGTGTTTATCTCTAGGGCTTGCATGGAATTTCCTCTTTTACCCGCTGCAGTTCCTTATAAAACAAGGTATGTCCCATAGAACTCAGGTCAAGGTCAAGAGGCTATATACGAAAAATGAGTGATTTATTCGCGACAAAACAAGATGCACAAAGGCCAGATTCCTCGATGCAGCCACTGGCGGAGCGCTTACGTCCGCAAATGTTGGAGGAAGTCGAAGGCCAAGCCCATCTGATCGGGCAGGGCGGATCATTGGCCAAAATGATCGAGAGCAGCAAAATGGGGTCCTTAATCTTATGGGGGCCACCGGGCTGCGGTAAAACCACGATCGCGCGTTTGCTGGCGGCGCATACTGACATGCATTTTCAGCAGCTCTCCGCCATTTTCACCGGCGTGAAGGAGCTACGCGCCGTTTTTGATTCGGCAAGGCTGCGCTTTCAAAACGGTCAAAAAACCTTGCTCTTTGTTGATGAAATCCACCGCTTTAACAAGTCACAACAAGACGCTTTTCTACCGGTGATGGAAGACGGCACCATCGTGCTGGTCGGGGCTACAACCGAAAACCCGTCGTTTGAGCTTAATGCAGCGCTATTATCGCGGGCTCAAGTTGCGGTGCTGAAGCGACTGGATGAGCCTGCGCTTGAAAAATTGCTTGCACGCGCAGAAAGCCAAGAAGGCACTTTAAACCTGACCAATGCGGCAAGGCAGCTTCTGATCACGTTAGCCGATGGTGATGGGCGTTATCTGTTAACCATGGCGGAGCAATTATTAAGCATCGATGCAACCGCCCCGATCGAGCCAGATTCCTTGCTGAATATCGTTCAAAAACGCGCGCCGATTTACGATAAAGGCGACGATACCCACTATAATTTGCTTAGCGCCTTTCATAAGTCGCTAAGAGGCTCTGATGTCGATGGTGCGCTTTACTGGATGGCGCGCATGATTGAAGGCGGGGAAGACCCGGAAACCATGTTTCGTCGGATGACAGCCTTTGCTTCGGAGGATATATCCAATGCAGATCCTCAGGCATTACCGTTGGTGATTGCCGCGTGGCAAGCTTATGAGCGCCTTGGCGTGCCGGAAGGGTATCTGTCGCTGGCACAAGCTGTGACGTATCTGGCAACCGCGCCCAAATCCAATGCCAGTTATAAGGCTATGCATGCGGCCAGAGCCTTGGCTAAGCAAACCGGTTCGCACGCCCCGCCAAAACATGCGATGAATGCCCCCACCAAAATGATGAAGGATCTAGGGTATAATCAGGGCTATCAATATGATCATGATTGCCCCGATGCGTTCGCAGGGCAAAATTACTTCCCCGAAGAAATAGAGCGCCAAAAATTTTATGATCCGCCGGATCGCGGGTTTGAACGCGATATTAACAAGCGCTTATCCTATTGGGAAAAACGACGTAAAGATTAACGGATCTTTTTCGCGCGTAGCTCTAGCGCAAGATAAAGGCCACCGCTCAGCATGATAATGCTGGCGCCGATCATCATCATCGGGTCAGGGATGTCATGAAAAATGATATATCCAAAGATCAGCCCCCAGATCATTTCACAATACATCATCGGGCTGATGGCCGCCGCATCACTGATTTGAAACGCACGCGATAAAAACGTAATGGCAATCCCGGAGCACAATCCACAAAATAGCAAAAGCCATGCTTCAACGTGAATAAGGGGTTGCCATTCGATAATTGCAAAAGGCAAGGCAATCACAAAAGAAACAAGTAAGGTCCAAAAGGTTGTCGCAATCATGTGATCATATTTGATCCAGCGTGAAGAGATAAAAAACAACGCAATTAATGTCGGCAACAATAAAAGGCTGAGCATCAGCAAGAGCGGCATCTCTTGTTCCCATGGACGAAAAGCAACCAAAACCCCGATGAAGCCGAGGCTAATCGATGCCCAGCGTAAAGACCCGACTTTCTGTCCCAATAAAGGGATGGCTAAAATTGCCGCAATATAGGGCTTGGTGAAGATGGCAGTGTAAATAACCGCCAGCGATAAAGACGCAGCACAAAAAATAAACAAGAAATTAATGCCAATATTCACGACACCTCTAAAAAGATGGAGCTTAATATCCAGCAACGCTTTAGAGGAGAAAAGAGTCCGGCTCTGGCCGGTAACCGCTGCAAAGCCTGTTAAAAGGCACAATGCAACGAGCTCGCTCACCGCTAGGATTTGCCAGATCGAATAATGCTGAACTAGGATTTTTGCCCCCACATCGGAAAAGGCAAAAAAGCTATAAGCAATCAAAGCAAAAAGAAGCCCTTTATGTAGAGAAGAAAACGCGCTAAACATAGGCTGGATTTATACAGGAGATTTGATGCTAAACGCAATCATAACAATTGCTTCGGTTGCTGCAGGAGGCGCTATAGGTGCATTGGGGCGCTATGGTGTCGGCATCGGCACGATGGTACTGCTGGGGCATAAGGCATCATTTCCGTGGGCAACCTTGGTTGTGAATGTCGCAGGCTCATTTTTGATGGGGGTTGTTATCGTCATGTTTGGTCAGGTCTGGCAACCGCCTGCGGCCTTACGCATTGCGATCGTGACCGGCTTTTTGGGGGCGTTTACGACCTTTTCAACTTTCTCCCTCGACACGGTCAGCTTGTATGAACGTGGCGAAATCCTGAGCGCAGGCCTTTATGCAGGCGCTTCTGTTATTTTATCAATTAGCGCCCTTGTCTTAGGCATGTGGCTAAGCCGGAGCCTTATTTCATGAGCGAAATTCCATCTTATAATCTAACCGTCAAAGAAGACGATGACGGCCAGCGTTTTGATCGCTGGCTTAAAAAGCAGGTTCAAACCATTCCGTATGGCTTGGTGCAAAAGCTAATCCGTAAAGGCGCTTTTCGCATTGATGGCAAAAAGGCCAAGGCCGATACGAAGCTAAGCGTTGGGCAAGAAATTCGTATCCCTGCCCATGAAGCTGGATCGCCAAAAAAGTGGGACACAGATAAATCGAAACAACTATCGCCCGAAGACGAAAAATTCATGCGTTCAATGATCATCTATGAAGATGAACATTTACTGGCGATTAACAAACCCGAAGGCTTAGCCGTCCAAGGCGGATCAAAAGTCAAACGCCACATTGATGGCTTGTTACCGGCGCTTGTAAATGACAAAGGTGTCGTACCGCGCTTGGTTCACCGTCTGGATAAAGACACCAGCGGCGTGATGCTGCTGGCGCGCTCGTCTAAAATGGCGCGCTTGCTGGGCGATCTATTTAAAGGCCGCGAGATGCAAAAAATTTACTGGGCCCTGACTTTAGGGGTGCCTGAAGTGCATGACGGCAAGATTATCGCATCCCTACGCAAAGCAGGCGGCGAGAATAAAGAGCGCATGATCATCGATCCAGACGAAGGTAAATTTGCCCAAACCGATTATATCGTAGTCGATCATGCACATAGGCAAGCCTCTTTTATTGCATTTTTGCCTCATACAGGGCGAATGCACCAAATCCGTGTGCATGCTGAGGCCTTGGGCTGTCCGATTATCGGTGATCTTAAATATTGCGGTGCCAACTATGAAAACCCACCCGAGCCTATTGATGGCATCGAAATGGCACCTACATTACACCTGCATGCCCGCCGATTGATTTTTAAACACCCCATCACGCATAAGCGCATGGATATCGTTGCGCCACTGCCTGCAAACCGGGCCAAAAGTTGGAAAGCATTAGGATTTAATCCGAACGACAAAACAAATCCGTTCGATGAACAATAAAACAGACATAAGGAGTTTGTCTCAATGAGCAAAGAAAAAACAAAAGAAAAAAAGAAATTTTCATGGTTAAAACTAACGGTGAAAATTGTGTTGGTCATTGGGGCTTTGTTTGCTCTGTCATTGGTGATGCTTTCCAAGTTGGGCGGTAACAGTGAAAAGCTAAAACAAATGGTTGAGGATTTCGCCTCGGATGCCAGCGGCTATGACGTGACCTTGGGACAACTTGAAAATCTGACATTTTTCCCGACAATTGGCGTGCAGTTTGACCAAATGCAATTCGCCAATAAAAGCAATCAAACAACGATCGCAGCGATTGATAAACTTTCGATTAAGATGAGTTTCTGGAGTGCAGTTTTTAGTACCGGAAAAATTAAAGATCTGAATATCAGTGGTCTGAGTGTAAAGCCCGGTGTCGTGACGCAAGAAGCCTTGAAAATTACAAGGCTGGGCATCGAAGACCCCGCACATGATGACGAAAGCGTAAATGTGCCGGCGCAATTATTGCTCAACGGTATGTTGGGAGATAAAGCCTTTGCTGCCAGCTCAACCATTGCTGCGAGCGGGGTCGGTCAAACCCGTGAATATGATATGGGCAAAGAGCGTAAAATTACCGCTAGTCTAGGCGATCTCAGCCTATCGGCGCTGATGAAAAATACGAGCTTTGCTCGCATCGATCTAAGTGAGATTAACCTGAAAAAAGCCAAAGAAACGCTGTTAAGCGGCGATATGAATGTTGAGCTTGGCACTAATACACGCGTGATTAAAGGCACGTTGAGCATTGGTAAAGGCTCGATTATTAAACCGGATGTTTCTATCGCAAATACAGCGATTAAAGGCACGATCCAATCGCCTAAAATGAATGTTGAAGATATGGGCGCTTTAGCTGGCGCTTTGGCGGCATTGGGCGATATAGCCCCGAAAAAGAAAAATGCTGACACCGGAAAAATCTCATTACCTGAGCAAAATGTCGATCTGACCTTAAAATTGGATGATATCTATCTAGGCGGTGAAGAGATGGGCGCGCAGATTATCCCTATCCGTATCAAAGATAAAGCACTGAGTATCTCGGCTGACCAAGGCAGTTTTGCCGGCGCGAAAACCGATATCAAAATAACCTTGGTGCCCAGTGATGACGATAACATTTATCGCTTGAACAGCTTGGTAAAAATGGATGAATTATCCATGCAAAAGCTTTTGAAAAACCTGGGCAAAAAAATGGATATTCATGTGCCGCTTGATACGTATCTAAGCGTGGGTGCCAGCTTGCAAAAATGGAGTGATCTTCCATCTAAGCTGAAAGGGCGTTTGATTGTGACGTCGGAAAATGCAGAATTTTCATCACAGCTATTAAGTGTGTGGGGCGATGGCTTGGCATCATTATTGTTGCCAAGTTTAAAGCCGTCTGACGAAGCAAAATTCGCGTGTGGCGTGCTGGATGTACCTTTGTCTGGTGGCTTAGCAACGGTGCAGACGCTATATATCGAAGGCACCCATGTGCTAGTGAATGGCTCAGGCACCTATGATATGGTCCAAGATCGTTTAAAGCTTCGCCTGAAGCCGAAAACACGTGATATATCGATTGGTGACCTGTCGACAGCAATTAAAATTACCGGGCCTATTTCCAAGCCGTCTGTTGGTGCAGATGCGATTGACATGGGTAAGAAAGCCGCAGGGTTGCTGTTGGGAACCTTAAACCCGGCTTTGATGGCTCTAGCAACTACTGATGTGGGGCTATCCAACGATAATAAAGCGTTATGCGCATCGGTAGGGGCGTTAACAGGCGCAAACAAAGCCGAAGCATATTCAAAAATTGATCAAAGCGCCCAATAGTCAAAACATGAATCGTTTCTATAAAACGGCTGAAGCCGTAGCGTGTAAAATAGAAGGGCAGAGAGAGCCCTTCTATGAAATTCATCTGGATGGGCGGGCGGTAAAAACACCAGCCCGTAAAAGCTTAAGCGTCAAAAGCAAGCGATTGGCCGATCAAATCGCGGCGGAATGGCTGGCGCAAGTTGATCAAATTATTCCACAAACCATGCCGTTGATGCAGATCGTAACCACGTGCATTGATCATGTCTCGCAACATCGTGAGGCCATGACAGATCAGTTGCTCAAATATATTGATACGGATTTACTGTTTTACCGAGCCGAAACCCCAAAAGCATTAGCAGTCAAACAAGCGCAGATGTGGGATGGTATATTAGCTGTTTATCAAGAGGAATCAGACATATCATTGCAAACAACTTATGGGCTGGATGTATTAAACCAGCCTGCTGCTCACCATAAAGGAGTGGAAGATTATATCCGCGCGCTCAGTGATGAAGCCTTTACCGTGCTTCAAATAGTTACCCCGATTTCAGGGTCGATCATTATGGGGGTTTTGTTTACGCAAGGAGCCTTAACACCCGAGCAAACATTATCTGCCGCTCGGGTGGAAGAGCGCTATAAAGACGGCCTTTATAATGCTGAAAAATATGGACAAGACCCAGTGATTGAAAAAGCGGATAAACAAGCGCTCACTGATCTGGAAGCATGTAGCGTGTATTTATCCCATATCGGGTAAGTTTCTTGCGCTTGATTACTCTGGATTCGGTTCTGTCGGGCCACCGCCGGAATTAGGTTTTGCTCCCAAAATTCGCTGTACTGTACCAATATTTTCAGACACAAGAACTTGAATAATACCGTGATCTTTGCCGTCTTGAATGTCTTTTTGACGGTTGCGGTGTAGTTC
>QGCY01000133.1_pt1 | contig 15777 bp, 15 predicted proteins | sample 4708041 | NCBI WGS metagenome assembly QGCY01 (sample SAMN08941164, study PRJNA450518) | Sediment metagenome, whole genome shotgun sequencing project. | biome: grassland soil; feature: grassland; material: soil; isolation source: soil 14 days enrichment with methanethiol and mixed carbon source ... | reverse complement strand
GGGCTTTGGGTGTAGGCGGTGGCTTTTTAACAACACCTTTTCTTATCTTTATGGGAATATCACCGTCGGTTGCGGTGGGGACGCAGGCCACGCAGTTGGTGGCGTCGAGTACGGCCGGGGCTTTGGGGCATTTTAAGCGTAACGCGGTCGATGTTCGGATTGGTGTAGTGATGCTTTTGGGGGGCTTTTTGGGCTCATTGCTGGGGGCGTTGCTATTTGATTTGTTTGAGAAATCCGGAAAAATCGATTTCATCATTTCTTATTTATATATTTTTCTATTGGGAGGGATCGGCCTTTCGATGAGCTATGATATTATCCAGTCATTATTTTTTCCAAAAAGCTTTATTCGGCGTGAGTTTAATGCGTTTCGGGTGAATAGTCTTATTTCCAAAATGCCGTTGAAGATGCGTTTTCCTCGTTCGAAGCTTTATATTAGCGCCTTTGTGCCGATGGGGATTGGCATGATTGGTGGGGTGCTGGCAACCTTGTTGGGGATTGGCGGAGGCTTTATTTTGGTGCCTGCGATGATCTATGTATTAGGGATGCCAACATTGTTGGTGGCCGGGACGTCTTTGTTTCAGATGATCTTTACGACTGGCTTTGCTGTGATTATGCATGCGACGTTTAACAATACGGTTGATATTGTGCTGGGTAGTATATTGATCCTTGGGGGGGTTATTGGCGCACAGGCCGGCATTAGTATCTCACCATTTTTAAAAGATATTTGGGCCCGATTGATTTTAATTATCATGGTGTTAGGTGTTTGCTTGACCCTTTGTTTGGATGTATTTTTTGAGCCGAGTGAATTGTTTTCAGTTGTGCATATGATGGAAGGGCAATAGTCATGTGTAAGCTAGCCCGTGTTTGTTTATTGGTTGCTTTGATTTTCTGTGGTGCTCCGGCTTTTGCAATGGATTCGAAGGTTGTGCAAGGCAGCAGTGCTCCGCCGATGTTCCATTTGAATAAGGAGCATATTGATATTACGGCCGGCTTTATTGGTGAAACTTTAAATATATATGGAGGGCTAGACCAAGACGGTGGTGATGTTTTGTTTGTTGTTACCGGGCCCTTGCGTCATATCAAAGTCATGCGCCGTGAGAAAACGATGGGTGGCTGGATGCCAGGTAAGGAGGTTGTGTTTAAGAATATTCCATCTTTTTATCGGATTGCAGCTTCTGATGGGTTGTCGTTGCAAAATGTAGATGAGTTTCTCGGTCAGCAAAAAATTGGTGGCGAGCATTTTGATTTTTTAGGTGCTACTGGCGATAAGCAAGTTAAGGGTGATGCTATAAAAGATTTTCGCCAAGCGGTTCTTCAAAATCAGTATGATAAGCATTTATATAATCAAGGATTGGACAAGATTGCCTTTCTTAACCCACATTTATTTATGGTTTCATTCGATTTTCCGCATAATGTTCCGGTGGGAACTTATCAGGTTGATGCATATCTTTTTGAAAAAGGGGTTGAGAAAAAACACCAAGAAGCCATGTTTACTGTTGGGCAAGTGGGGTCCGGTCATGTGGTTAATCAAATGCTTAAAAAACACTCTTTTTTGTATGGGGTGACGTGTGTTTTTCTTGCAATCGCGGCGGGCTGGCTATCTAATAGGTTGAGGCGGGCGTTGTAGTAAGGTGTAATAATTTAAATTTGATGACAAGTGAGCTTCCGTTGACAGAAACACAAGAAATTACACCGAAGGTTAAGTATCCGATTTATCTTATTGTTGCTGATGACAGTAATGAGTTTGATGCGGCTTTGAATTATGCTGGTTTTGCTGCCAAGCATAATAATGCGCGTTTGGCGGTTTTGCATATTTTAGATAAAGAGGCTTCTTTATTTATGCCTTGGTCGATGGTTCGTGATCGCTTGGAAGTGGCCGAACAAGAAGAAGGTAAACGCGTTTTGGATAAAATTGCATCGCGCCTGGATCAGTATGGTTTGACGCCCTCACTTTATTTGCGGCATGGCAAGGCCATTGATGTTGTCAAAGATTTGATTAGTGAGGACCATAATATTGTGAAGCTGATCTTAGCCGCAGATACGGAGCATCGTAATCCTGGTCCTTTGGTGTCTTATTTTACCGGCCGTGGTTTGCGGGAAATTAGTGTGCCGGTCACTATTGTGCCAGGTCATGCGACATTGGAAAATGTGCGGGAAATGTATTTTGATTAAAAAGGGTAGATGCCTATTGTTATGGGCTTTTGCAAAATAAAGAGGGACTATGTTTATTCAAACTGAAAATACACCCAATCCGGCGGTGGTTAAATTTTTGCCGGGGCAGAGCGTTTTAGATAGTGGTACGCGTGATTATCAAACGGTTGGGCAGGCGACTTATTCGCCGTTGGCTCAACGTTTGTTTGCGATTGCCGGAGTTCAGGGTATTTTCCTGGGGCGGGATTTCGTGTCGGTTACGCGTGATGATGTGACGGATTGGCCGATGTTAAAGCCGTTGATTTTGGCCGCATTGATGGAACATTTTGCAACTGGTCAACCCATATTGTCTGAGCCTGCTGGACAAGGCGCCGTAGATGGTAATGCCATTTTAGATGATGATGACGAGGTTTCTATCCAGATTAAACAATTGCTGGAGGAGCGTGTGCGCCCGGCTGTTGCCCAAGATGGCGGCGACATCGTTTTTGATCGTTTCGAAGATGGTGTTGTTTATTTGCAGATGCAAGGCGCGTGCGCCGGTTGTCCTAGCTCAACCATGACCTTAAAGGCAGGGATTGAGAATATGCTACGCCACTATGTGCCTGAAGTTCAAGAGGTGCGTGCCGCGCCATTCTAATGAACGCTCCTTTATCTGATCGCTATATTTTATCGATGGACACCGTTCAAGGCGGGGTGGGTGTTTGCGTTTGTGATGGTGAAAACTGTTTTAGTCAACGTTTGGAAACCCAGCGCGGTCAGGCTGAGATGTTGGTGCCTTTGGCACAGCAAGCTTTGGATCAAGCCGGGATCGGTTTTGAACAATTAAACGGGCTGGTGGTGCCGCTTGGACCGGGGAGCTTTACTGGTTTACGCATTGGTTTGTCAGCGGCCAAAGCGCTCGCGATGGCATTGGAAATTCCGCTTTGGGGGGTGCAAGTCTTAGAAGTCTTGGCCATACAGTTTTTATCCACGCAAGACGCTATGGCGGTTGCAGTGATTAATGAGACTCGGCGCAGTGATTTTTACTTTCAGGCATTTGATAAAGGCGGCAATGCTTTATGTGATCCAGCATCATGGGAGGGGGCGCAGATTGTAGAATTCTTGGCGCAGGATGATTTTATTTTAATCGGGGATGGGATTGAACGCTTTGTTGAGGCTTATCCTGATTTTTCGACACAGGCGCAATGTGGCTATGGGCAATTAGATCCGAAATTTTTGGCGCGGCTTGCGTTTGTGCAGCCTTCTTTGCTGTCTGAACAAATTGAGCCGATTTATTTGCGGGGGGCCGATGTCTCCCAGCCTAAGCGGGAGCCAAGGAAGCTTAAGGCTTAGCTTAGTTCCTTTGCGCGAGCAATCGCTGCCAAGATGGCTTCATTACAGATATCTTGCCAGCGCCCATCCATCATGAGTTTTAAGGCTTCTGCTGTGGTTCCGCCGGGGCTGGTGACGTTTTCTCTTAGGGTTTCTGGGGGTGTGTCGGCATTGTGGGCTGCGAGATTTGCGCTGCCGATTACGGTTTGTCTGGCCAGTTCTTGAGCTGTTTCTGGTTCAAGGCCTGCGTTTTCACCGGCTTTGGCCAGCATTTCAATAAAGTAAAACACATAGGCGGGCCCACTGCCAGAGATGGCGCTGATAGTGTCGATGAGTGCTTCTTGATCGACGTGGTAGGCTTTGCCTGAAATTTCAAACAAGTGGCGGCACAGACTTAAATGTTCAACCTTGCATGCCTCGTTGCCGATATAGGCTGTAACGCCTTGGCCGATGGCGCTGGGGGTGTTGGGCATGGTGCGGATAATCGGCTGGTCTTCATTGAAATAGCTTTCAAAGGTTTTTAGGCTTTGGCCCGCGGCGATAGAGATGATTGAGCAGTTTTGTGGTACATGGGGCTGTATTTGTAGGCAGACTTCTTTCATCATTTGCGGTTTGACCGCCATGATGATGGCATTGCATGTGGTCAGAGCGCTATGGATGCCTTCATCGCCTTCGATGGTGTTGTAATAGTTGGTGCTTTGCTTTGTACGCCGTGTTTGGCTGGGGCTGATGATGTGAAATTTTGCCGGAAAATCGGCGGATTCCCAACCTTGATGTAAGGCGCTGCCCATTTTGCCGTAGCCAATCATGGCGATTGTGTAAGGAGGATGGGCTGGAATATTCACGAGAAGTGTTCCTTATGAGCGCCCTTGTGTTTCCATGAGGGCCAGATTGAGGTCTCGTGGGCACAGTTCAACCGGTGCTGTGAGCATTTTAAAGGTGGTTGAATGTCGCTCACATTGAGAAAGGCTCATCTCTACCAGGTCATTCATGAGGCGGTGGCCTTGATCTTGACTAAGATCGCGCATCATAGCGCTATAGCGGAAGCTGGGTTTGTTAGATTTTCTTGGTAAATCAAAATGCCCCAAATGCAGATTTTCGTTTAACTCTAACAAAGTGCTGTGCGCAGCGTTTAAATTGGCATCGGCGATTTGTAAATCGTATTGGCAGCAAATTTGCAGTAATTGTGTGGCATCATCCCATAAGAAATAGACGCTGTAATCGTTTTCTTCGCCGCTGAGTTTTACAAAAAGTTCTTCTTCGTTCATGCGATCAAAGACCCAGTTATAGCCGCTTAACACTGATTCAAGGCTGTCAATCGGGTTGAGGTCTTCGTTCAGTGTTTGTTTTTCAAGCATGAATTTTTCCTGAGTCTTTAAAGGGGCTTGTTGATGTGAGATTAATTTCTATAGAATGGCGGCATGGGCCGCAATTATTTCTGTGGTTTGAGTAAATAAGTTTTGTGGATAGGTGTTAAGTTTGTATGGCGATTGATTTCTCTTCTATTGATCCGGTTGCTTTTAGTCTGGGGCCGGTGGTTATTCGCTGGTACGCACTGGCGTATGTGACGGGTATTTTGTTGGGCTGGCGTTATGCGTTGTGGTTGGTGAAAGGGCGCTCCGATAAGCCGGATTCTGGCCATATAGACGACTTTGTCAGCTGGGCGATTGTTGGTATTATGTTGGGCGGTCGATTAGGATACGTTCTGTTTTATAATTTTGATTTTTATGCGTCCAATCCCTTGCACATATTACGTTTGTGGGAAGGTGGTATGTCTTTTCATGGCGGGATGATCGGTGTTTTGTGTGCGATGGTTCTGTTTTCCCATTATAAGAAAATAGATTTTTTACGCCTTAGCGATATTGTGGTAGCCGCCGCGCCGATCGGATTATTCTTTGGCCGGATTGCCAATTTTATCAATGCAGAGCTTTATGGTCGTGTGACCTCGGTGCCTTGGGCGGTTGTTTTTCCTGATGGTACAGGTTTGCCGCGTCATCCTAGTCAGCTTTATGAGGCTTTCTTTGAAGGTTTATGCCTTTTTTTGGTTTTATTTGCTTTGATGAAAGTGCCGCGAATTCGTGAAAACCCCGGTTTTATCAGTGGCTTGTTCTTGATTGAGTACGGTGTGTTTCGAATTTTAATTGAGTTTGTTCGTCAGCCTGATGAGCAATTGGGCTTTGTTTTTGGTTCTTTTACGATGGGGCAATTGCTGAGTCTTCCGATGATGGTAGTGGGGGTAGTTGCGATTGGTTTTTCTGTGATGAATATGCGTAAGAAATGTGAGGCGGCATGATCGGCAAGGCCGAGCAATTTATCCGCGATCAAATTATTGCTTCGGGCCCGATGGATCTAGGCGCTTATATGGGGCATGTGCTGGGGCATCCTGAATTTGGCTATTATCTGTCGCAAGAACCGTTTGGTGCTAAGGGTGATTTTGTTACCGCGCCCGAGATATCACAGATTTTTGGTGAATTGCTGGGGGCATGGGCCGTTAGCGTTTGGCAGCAAATGGGCAAGCCAGATCCTTTTATCTTGTTGGAGTGTGGGCCTGGGCGGGGGGCGCTTATAGCGGATTTATTGCGGGTGAGCCGCCAATGGCCTGATTTTTTATCAGCGATGCGTTTATGCTTTTTAGAGATTAGCCCGGCGTTGAAGGAAAAGCAGCGCGCCGCTGTTGAACCGTTTGGTGTGTCAGCGCAATGGTTTGATGCTATAGATCAAATTGCGTTTGATGCGCCTGCGATTGTGTTGGCTAATGAGTTTTTGGATGCATTGCCGGTTCATCAGTTGCAAAAACGTGCCACAGGGTGGGGAGAACGCTGTGTAGGGCTGGTTGAAGATAAGCTTCAATTATCACTGCGGGATGCGCCGAGTGCCTTGGTGGTTGGGCTTCCGCCTGCGTTGCGAAGCTTGAAAAATGGTGAGATTGCCGAAATATCGCCAGAGCGCGGGCAATGGTTTAAGGCTTTGCTTGGGCAGATGATCTCTCATGGTGGGGTGGCGTTGTTTGTGGATTACGGGCATTTGCGCCCGGGGGCGGGGGGGACCTTGCAGGCAGTGTGTCGTCATCAATATTGTGATATTTTTGAAAATATCGGTGAAGCTGATTTGTCGGCCCATGTTGATTTTTCAGCGCTGCGGCAGATTGCACTATCGATGGGGGGGATCCGTTTTGCGCATGCCTGTACGCAAGGCAGCTTTTTAGAGCGTTTGGGCGGTAGCGCCCGTGCTGAGGTTCTGTCCAAAACGGCGCAAGCACCCGCGCAGATTTATGAAGTGCAAAATGGATATCGGCGATTGGTGGACTCAAAGCTGATGGGGGATTTGTTTAAAGTAATGGGAGTGTGTGTTGGTTATGATATCCAATTGCCCGGTTTTTAAGGAAGATGGCTTTAGCGCCGGGTTGCCTACGGGGGTGGCTTATGGTTTTTATGGGCGACAAGGCGGTGTAAGCGCGCCGCCTTATGAGAGTTTAAATTGTGGGATGGGCTCTGATGATGATCCGGCTGATATCACTGTCAATCGGTCGATCGTGGCACAATCTTTGGGGGTGGAAGCGCCTTCCTTGCTATCGCTTTATCAGACCCATAGTGCCGATTGCCGGCCTGTTACGGCGTTATGGCCTTCGGAACAACGCCCTGAAGGCGACGCGTTTGTGACAGATCGGCCCGGCATTGCACTGGGGATTTTGACTGCGGATTGTGCTCCGGTGCTTTTTTATGCGGTCGGTCGGAATGGCCCGGTGGTTGGGGCCGCGCATGCTGGATGGCGTGGGCCTTTGGAGGCGTGTTGGAGGCCACGATTAATCATATGCTATCGTATGAGGGTGTGTCCGTTGATCGTATTCATGCCTGTGTGGGGCCGTGTATTGCTCAACGCTCTTATGAAGTGTCCGATGATTTTTACCAAAATTTTTTGAGCCAATCGCCAGATAATGATGTGTTTTTTGTGTCGGGGCAAAAACAGGGACATTATTTATTTGATTTGACCGCTTATTGTTTACATCGTTTGCGCCGGGCAGGGGTGGAGAATGTCTTTGGTTTAGAACGCGATACCTATGCCAATGAGGCAGATTTCTTTAGCTATCGCCGTATGAACCATCAAAAGCAAACTGAGTATGGACGTCAGGTCTCTGCCATTACGATTTTGCCAGGATCGTGATCCTTTTGCAGTGCAGTGATAAATTGATTGCTTTTTAAGGTTTGTTTTTATTATAGTGGGCTCGCTGAAGGGAAAAATACTTTTTTTCTGCATAACGGTGTGTAATTTGAGTAACTTAAATAAAAAAACAGGTGTTAGAGACGTGAAACTAATATCGGGAAATTCAAACAAGGCGCTAGCTGATAAAATCTCATCTTATCTGGACGTGCCTTTGACCCAGGCGACGATCAAGCGTTTTTCCGACCATGAGGTCTTTGTTGAGATTAATGAAAATGTTCGCGGTAGCGATGTGTTTTTTATTCAGCCGACTTCTTTTCCAGCCAATGATAACTTGATGGAGCTATTGATTGCGATTGATGCTTTGCGTCGTGGTTCAGCTCGACGTATTACAGCGGTGATCCCTTATTATGGCTATGCTAGGCAAGATCGCAAAACCGGTGGACGTACCCCGATTTCAGCAAAATTGGTAGCCAATTTGATTACCGCAGCAGGGGCAGATCGCGTGATGACGATGGAGCTTCATGCCGGACAGATCCAAGGTTTCTTTGATATTCCCGTTGATAATTTGATTGCCGCACCGGTGTTCGTGCCGAATATTCAGCAGAAATTTGGTGATGAGCAAATTTGTATTGTCTCGCCGGATGTTGGTGGGGTAGTTCGTGCACGTGCTTTGGCTCGTCGTTTGAATGCTGATCTGGTTATTATTGATAAGCGCCGCGAAAAAGCCGGTGTATCGGAAGTGATGAACGTGATTGGTGAAGTTGACGGTAAAGTCTGTATCATGGTTGATGATATCGTGGATTCTGGTGGTACACTATGTAACGCGGCGGCTGTGTTGAAGAGTAAGGGCGCGAAGTCTGTTCATGCTTATGTTGTGCATGGCGTTCTTTCGGGTGAGGCACCGACCCGTATTCAAAATTCGGATCTTTCATCTTTGGTCGTCACCGATACAATTGCTGCCACCGACGAAGTGCAAGCGATTGAGAATATCGAAGTGCTGAGTGTGTCTCATTTAATGGGTGAAGCGATTTTAAGAACAGCTGAAGAGCGTTCAATTTCGGCGCTCTTCCGTTAATTTTTTTCTGTTTGTATCTTTTTCCTTGAAATAGGCCTCTGGTTTGGCTTATGTTGCGCGCGCGCACCGTTTGTTTGTGCGTCCGGCACCCCTGGAGGCCGGTCATGACAAGGAAGGAAAAAACAATGTCAGATAAATATGCTTTTAAAGCTGAGAAAAGAGACGCCGCAGGTAAGGGGATCGCGCGTGCTCTTCGTCGTAGTGGCCGTATTCCGGCTGTGATCTACGGCGATAAGAAAGAGCCCGTGATGATTTCCCTAGATTCTAATAATACGAATGTGGAATATCTCCGTGGCCATATGTTAACAACATTATGCGATTTGGATGTGTCCGGCGATAAGAGCTTGGTGCTGGCGCGTGATATTCAATTGAACCCAGTTACCGATGTGGTTGAGCATGTTGATTTCTTGCGTGTATCTGCCAAGACCAAAATCGCGGTTAATATTCCGGTTCAATTCATTAATGAAGACAAATCGCCTGGTTTGGTCGATAAAGGTATTTTGAGCGTTATTCGCTTTGAAGTGGAGCTTAACTGTTCTGCAACCAGCATTCCGGAAGTCTTGGAAGTGAATATCGAAGGCAAAGAAATCGGTGATTCTATTAAGATGAGCGATGCTATCTTGCCAGCAGGTGTGTCACCTGTGATTGATGATCGTGACTTTACAATTGCGACCATTGATGCGCCTAAGACAGCCGAAGAAGAAGAAGCTGAAAATGAAGAAGGTGCGATTGACCCTGTTGAAGCGGCTGAAGAAGCTGAAGCAGCTGAGGGTGGTGAAGCAACTGAGGAAGCTTCTGAATAGGCGTTATCCTGTTTGATACTTGATTTAAAGAGGCCTTATGCATTGCGTAGGGCCTTTTTTTCTATATAAAGATATCCATGACTAAAATCGTTGCAGGGCTGGGTAACCCCGGTGATCAATATCAAAAGAACCGCCATAATATTGGCTTTATGTGCGTTGATGTGATTGCACAGGAATTTGGCTTTTCATCATGGAAGGCTAAATTTCAATCATTGATGTGTGAAGGGCGCTTGGCTGGTGAAAAAATTATTTTACTGAAGCCGCAGACGTATATGAATGAATCAGGGCGGGCTGTGCGCTTGGCCAGTGACTTTTATAAAGTGGAGCCTGATCAAACCTATATTTTTCATGATGAGCTGGATTTGGTTGCGGGTAAGATGCGGGTTAAATTTGGCGGTGGTCATGCCGGGCATAATGGTTTGCGCTCTATTCAATCGCATTTGGGCACCCCTGATTTTAGCCGTGTGCGTATGGGGATTGGTCATCCCGGGCAAAAAGACCGTGTGCATGGCTATGTATTGAGTGATTTCTCAGTGCAGGAGCGCGAAGAGTGGTTGGTGCCCTTTATTGAGGCGTGTGCAAGCCAATGTGAGCTATTGCTTTCGGAGCGTGAAGAGGATTATATGACACGCGTTGCCGGTTTGTCGCCGGTGCCAGGTAAAAGAAAAGAGTAAAGGATTACGATCGATGGGGTTTAATTGCGGTATTGTCGGCTTGCCGAATGTTGGGAAATCAACGTTGTTTAACGCGTTGACGCAAACAGCCGCTGCGCAAGCAGCGAATTTTCCGTTTTGTACGATTGAGCCTAATATCGGTCGGGTGAATGTGCCGGATGCGCGTCTGGATCAATTGGTTGTCTTGGCTAAGTCAAAAAGCACCGTGCCGACCCAGTTGGAATTTGTCGATATTGCCGGATTGGTCAAAGGCGCGAGCGAAGGCGAGGGGCTCGGCAATCAGTTCTTGGGCAATATTCGTGAGACGGATGCTATTATTCACGTACTTCGTTGTTTTGAAGATGATGACGTGACCCATGTCGATGGATCAGTTGACCCGATCCGTGATGCTGAAACCATCGAGACTGAGCTTATGCTGGCCGATCTTGAGAGTGTGGAACGCCAATTAAATGGAATTGGTCGTAAGATTAAAACTGGCGATAAAGGGGCTAAGGTTCAAGCCGATGTGCTGGAAGCGATTAAGGCGGGTCTGAATGATGGCAAGTCCGCACGTGAGTATAAGCCAGCGAATGAAGATCAGGTGAAAGCCTTGTCTACGATGGGGTTGCTGACGGTTAAGCCGATCTTGTACGTGTGTAATGTGTCAGAAGATGACGCGGCAACCGGTAATGCCTTAAGCGACAAGGTCAAGGCAATGGCTGAAGCGCAAGGGTCGCAGGCTATTGTCATTTGCGCGTCAATTGAATCGGAAATAGCACAGCTTGAAGATGAAGCGGAGAAGAAAGAATTCTTGTCTGATCTTGGACTTGAAGAGCCAGGTCTGAACCGGATTATTCGTGCCGGTTATGAATTGCTGGGGCTGCAAACTTACTTCACCTGTGGGCCAAAAGAAGCTCGCGCATGGACTGTACGTGTGGGGGCTAAGGCGCCGGAAGCTGCGGGTGTTATCCATACTGACTTTCAAAAAGGGTTCATTCGGGCCGAAGTGATTTCTTTTGCTGATTATGTGGCTTGTAATGGTGAACAAGGTGCAAAAGAAGCTGGGAAAATGCGCCAAGAAGGCAAAGAATACCTAGTTGCCGATGGCGATGTGATCCTCTTTCGCTTTAACGTATAAATTCAGGCTGTTTTTTTAGATTGTATAGGCGATAGGTTCCCTTGATTCTACTCGAAGGGCTTCGCCTATGTCCGGGCGCTTGCTTAATATGGCGTCGAGCGCTTTTTCACTTTGATGTTTTTCACCAAACAGCCATGGATTATCAATTGAATCGATGGCTGTTGCAAAGGCGCTTACCTGTTGCGCGTTGAAAATGTTTGGGGCAACATTGGTGATTGTTTGTAACATTCTGCCATAACCCGATAATTGTGCGTTAAATGCAGGATAGATAAGATCTGGAGCAAAATCTGGACGGACTTGGATAATGGCTGCGATACTATCAAAGCATTTTGGCTTCGTGAGAACGGATGGGATATCTTCGCCTTTTAAAACTCTATCGACAAATGCGATTACAAGGGCTGGTTCAAGTGCTTCTGGGGTGTGGTGGATAATTGTCTGTAAAGGCGTTGCGTGCTCTAACGCAGTGGCGTGAAACGAGGCAGGTAGTAAATCTTTTGCTAATTTTGGATTGTCTTTGACGGTTTGTGTTAATTGCTCATACAACAGAAAATCATTCGGTTCTTTGTCGTGTGCTTTTTTCTGTAAGATGGTGGCAATGAGCTTTTGTGCTTCATCATCCAATGTTGGAGAGGCGTCAAGCGTGCCAGCCTCGTTGAAATTGTTTGGGAGAACACCCGTATTTGCCATGGATTCGTGAGTTTCACCCGTCATTTTTACCGCCTCTTTTATATCCTGATTTTGTTCATATAGGATTTTTCGGCGTTGTATCACGTTTTTTTTGTGAAAGACAATAAAATTACTGCTTGGTAAATGTTATTAGCTTTAGAAAGCGTTACTGACCGGGAGCAGCAGCGGCTGGCTGTTGGTCTCGTGCAGGACTGTCGGGTGTGACGCCACTTTCTTCCATTCCTTCGCGATATCTTTCACGAAGTGCCTGATAGTCGGCTAAAATGGTCTTCTCATCTGGCTGATCATCGCTGTAGCCAGATAAGACGAAATTAATGCCTGTGCTTAGATCCACAGCGTGCAATGCTTCTTGACGCAATTCTGCCGGAACTGAGGTCGGGTCGGTGTTGAGTTTTTGTGCGGCTTCATCATAGCCCATCCCGTATCTTTGTTCGAAGTCGACTTCGGGCATGCGGCGCATTAATAAGCGTAAGCCCATAGCTTCTTGTGTCATCGCCATTTCCTGACCATGGGTGATGGTGTTTACAGTTCCTAGATCCTTGATATCGCCAAAGGTTTGATTCCATTTATCGTTTTGATGCAGGGTAATCACGGCAGCTATTTGTGCATCACCTAGATTATCAATTTGATGTGCCATGCTATCTGGGCTTCCTTGTGTGATATAGCCCGCATTGACCCAATCTTGTACATAGGTTTGATACGTTGGGTTGTTTAAGATTTCTTCCCCGGTGGGGCGGCCAAGGCCATCGCGGACGAGCTGTAAATCTTCGACCCATGGATTAAAGCGGCCTTCTAGCATTGCGCGGGATACATCTTGCATTGCGATGCCTTGATCTTCGGCACGTTGAACAAAAATATCAAAAGCGATTTTTGCAACATCGTCACGATCATACATAATGCCAGGTTCACGGCCGATGAGGGCTCCGTCAACTTGACCCGGATTTTGTAATTGCTCATAGACTTCCGCATCGAAGAACCGATCATCAATAGCAAGGATTTCTTCGTGTGTGTATCTAATCTGGGCTTCATCGCGTAGTGAGTTGTTTATCTCCCCATTTTGGAAGTAGTTTGCGATGTCATAGAGAGCATAAAGCTGATTGAGGTCTTCATAGCCTTCTGCGTCAATGATTTCGCTGACATCACCATTGTAATTGCGTTGGGCGCTTTCGATCATCCAAAGGTCATTGATGATCTGGGTTGTTTGTTCTTCGTTGCCTGTCTTGTTTTGAATTCTATCATGCAGTGCTGTTGTCAGGGCTTCACCAGAGGCGCTATTATTAATATCGTCAATGAGACTGTCAGTTTCCTCACTGCTAAAGCCTAGCTGCTGCAAGCGTTCTTTTTGCTGATTGGTGAATTCCAGTCTTTCATAGGCGCGAGCATTTTCGATTGTATTGTCATCCTCCATTAACTCGCGCAGGGCATCAACGGCATCTTGGCCGGGAGTTAATATACTGTTTCCATCCAGTGTAATCTGTTCTTTTTCCATGAAGGCAGCGATTTTTTGCTGTGTAATTTCATCCAGTTCACCGGTTTCAGGGATGCCAACATTGCGTTGGAAATCGCGAATGCGCTGTTTAACGTCTTCGGGGATAGCATTATAATCGATACCGCTAGGTGTTTCTGGTGTAGTTATTTGGCTGGATACAGCTGCTTGCATGCTGTTTGCAACTGTGCCGTCTTTGTTGAAGTTTAAGATGTCGTAAGCGGCATAGAGTTGATTAATGTTTTCATAGCCTTCTGCGTCAATGATTTCGCTGACATCGTTGTCATAGTTTCGATATGCTTGCTCAGCGGCCCATAAATTTTGTAGTAATGCGTTTGCCTGCTCTTCGTCTTGTAATACGCCTAGGATAGCCGGTTTTGAAGCACTAGACAGGGTTGAGATGTTGTCACTGCCTTCTAATTGTTCGATTAAGGTCGCAATTTGATCCTCAGGAATTCCTGCGTCTTTTAATAACGTTTCGCGGTTCTCACCGATATCCAATCGTTCGCGACGGCGGGCATCGGCGATGCTGTTGTCTGCTTCGATGACGGTTTGGAGGGCATCTATCTCTGCTTGCGTAGGGGCATCAATATTAGCCAATGTGATGCCACGGGCGGTAAAGAGTTCGCCTAGCTTGTGTTTGGTCGCGTCATCCAGCTCGCCAGTTTCTTCCATGTCTGCATTGCGTTGGAATGCTTTGATCCGGTCTGCGATGGTTAGAGCCGGTGTTTCTGGTGCTTCTGCTCCGCCTTCTTCGGTTGCTGTGTCTGGTGCTGCCGTTTCTTCGCCATTTGTTACGGGTTCTTGTGGTATTGTTGCAGGGATGACTTCTGCGCCTTCATAGGCCGCAATTGTTCGGATTTGTGCGGCTAAATCGTGTAAGTTTTCTAATTCCTCAATTCTCTCGCTGCGGCTACGAATGGCGGCGGAGTTGGTCGTGTATCCGCGTCTGTTTTCTATTGGCGTTATGGGAGACGGGATCGGTTCGTTTGCCAAGGTTAGTAATGAATCAATACGCTGTTGATCCCACACTTGTGTTCCTTCTCCGAATAATGTGTTTCCTTCGAAGATGGGGCCTGAATTTTCAAGGTCACTGCCGTATGGTGCTACGGTATTGAACTCGGTGCGGAAAGGTTCGCTATCATCGCCGATCCAATCGTGATCGGTGTTTAGGTCGTTGATTCGACCGATGATTTCTTCTTGGTAAGAAGCATAAGCATTTTTAAACGCATCGCTATCGGGTGTAATTGTGTCTAATGCTAGATGACGGTACCCGCTGCTCGCGTATTGGAATGTTGGGTTAGCTTCGCGAAACGCATTCATTTGCTCTACAAGGGCTTGAAAGTTTTCCGGTGTGTGGGGCGTTGGTGCCGTTGTCTCTGTTTCCGCTGCAGGTTCCTGTCCTGCGGTGGCTATGATGGTGTCATGATTTTTTATCATAGACAGATAGGGGGCCAGGTCGTGAACGACCTGTACATCAGCTCTAAGCTCTGATCTGTTATCGGCTACGGTGTAATTATTTTCTCGTCGATTTCCTGATCGTGCAATGGCTTCGGGCATGGGTTGCTGTGCGATGTTGAGCAAACGATCAACAACTTCAGGTTTCCATGTGTCGGGGGCTCCTGTTAGTAGGTCTCCGTCGTCGGTTAATTGTGCGGCTTCGTCGAGACCTTCATTGTAATAAGTGCGAAATTGATCGCTGTCATCGCTAAACCACTCATGATCGGTGTTGGCTTCATTGATTCTTTCAGCAACTTCTTGTGTGAAGGCTTGGTACGCCTGTGTGAACTCTTCACTGCTTGGATCAATATTGGCAGACAGAGGTGTAAAGTCGTCCGTCCCCCGTAAAAGGGTGTTTATGCCGTTGATTAAATCTGTAAAGTTATCTGCCATTTCACACTAATTTTTCTATTACCTTCCCTGTCTTTATAAACAAGAAAGGTTAATAAAAGGTTAGTATTTATGACAACGCCTTAATGTTTTTAGCGATTGACGAGGTTTGCATAAGCCGCTTGCAGAGCTTTAGAGATTGGCCCAACACTGTAAGTTAGCGTGTCGATTTTACCGACAGGGGTGATTTCAGCGGCTGAGCCTGTGACGAATACCTCTTGTGCTTTTTCAAGTTCTTCCGGGCGCATGCGGCGCTCATGGACGGTGTAGCCTTTGTCTTTGGCCAGCGCGATGACAGTTTGGCGGGTGATGCCGTTTAAGAAGCGATCGGCAATAGGAGTGTGGATTTCACCATCAATCACTAAAAACAGATTGGCGCCGGAACATTCCCCCAAATTGCCTTCATAATCATGGATGAGTGT
>QGCY01000132.1_pt1 | contig 15923 bp, 11 predicted proteins | sample 4708041 | NCBI WGS metagenome assembly QGCY01 (sample SAMN08941164, study PRJNA450518) | Sediment metagenome, whole genome shotgun sequencing project. | biome: grassland soil; feature: grassland; material: soil; isolation source: soil 14 days enrichment with methanethiol and mixed carbon source ... | reverse complement strand
GAAAATACTTTAGCTATATTTTATCCAATAAAAACAGTTTAAAGATTTTATTCTTCAAACTTTATCATTTTTCTGATGAATCTATTTAGTTTTTAAAGAACTATTTCTGGTGATGTTTCAGAAGTATATTGCTCTAAATCTTCTTTCTTTATTTTAGTTCTCCACGCATAAATTTTTTCTAAATTTTTTATTTCAGAAAGCGTTTTTAAACTCACATTTGTAATGTTGCTGTTGTATAAGTTTATGCTATTCAATTTGGTTAGTTTTACAAGTGCAGTTATTCCTGTATCTGTAATTGGGTTGTTGCTAAGTACAAGTTTTTGTAGGTTACTAAAATTACCAATTGTTTTTAAATGTGCATCATTTATAAAATTATCTTCTAAAGAAAGCCATAAAATATGTTCTTTTATCTGAGCCAATTTCTGTAATTTTTTATCAATTTCAGTTTTGTTAGCTTCTTTAATGGTTTTAGATGGTAAAACAACATCGAATAAATTAGATTCAAAAACGAGTTCTCTAATTTGGAATCCTTCTGATTTTAAATCATTTAAAATGGCAGCATCTACAACATCTAATTTTGCTAAGGTTTTTTTAGAGCTTTCATCCAATCCTAAAATGCCAGAAGCTGTTTTTAAGATATTTTCTGGTGATTCTAAAGTGCCCATTTTTGCGCTAAAATTAGCATCTGTTTGGTTAATCCAAAAAGTTAGAATTGCTATTTCTTCTGCTGTTAAAGGTGTTTTACCTTCTGGAGGCATAAAATCATCATGATTTGGATCTAATAAAACTCGACGAACTAATTCTGATTTAGAAGCATCACCAGCAACTAAAACTGGGCCATTTTTACCACCATTAACAATCGAAATGCTATCATGCAGCATTAAACCACCTTTTCGTTTATCTGAGTTATGGCAACTAGTACATTTGTTTTCTAAAATAGGATCTACCAAGTTTGTGTACAAAACAGCATCTTCTATTTTTGTAACTTTTGCAACTACTTGCTTTTCTTTTTGTCCAAAAGGAGCATATTTGGTTAAATAATCACTTCCGTGCGTTAAATTTCCTCCATAATGCCCTGTAACACTCAGTAAAATTACAATTAAAGCTAAGCTAGAAATGTTTGTTTTAATAGCTTTAGAGCTATTAAATTTTATTTTATCAATTCTAATTAACCAAGCCACAAAAGCAACAATAGTCGTAGCAATACCAAACCAAAAATGAATATCTAAAGCATTTTCACTATAATCGCCACTTAAAGACAACATATAACCTAAAACGCAGGCAATCACAGCACTCATGGCTCCAGAAAATAAAGCTAAAGGAATGCCTTTTGTAAAAGTTGTATCCTTTTTAATTTTGCTGTAGATTTCTAATACAAAAGCAAAAAATAAAAAACCAATAGGTAAATGCACCACAAGTGGATGAAATCTTCCTAAAAATAAGACAAAGTCTGATGCTTCATTCATAAAATAAAATCTAAATAATTTTTAAATACGTTCTAATTTATAAGGTGCAGAATGATTTGCATTCCATTGACAGATGTATAAGTTTTTATCTTCATCAACACATACATCATGACCATGTAAAATAGGTTTTTCTTCTAGTTGATAAGACTTTTGCAATGCACCATCTTTGTAAATTGGTGCTGTACCTCCTGGGTTAGAAACAACTTTATCACCTTCCATAATGGTTACAAAACCTGTATGATCTTTCCAGTTTGTTTTTCCAACTTTTGGTTGAGACCAACAAACACCAGCGTATAAATTATCATCATCAAAAACAGCTCTACACATTTGCATGTTTGGTAAGTGCATTGTTTTTACATATTTACCATCTAAAGTGTACCATTTAAAAGATTGTTGATTTCTAGACGTACAAACTACTAAAGGATTGTTTTTATCACGATAATCAATGGCAACACCATGTGCGTTAGAAAGTTTGTATCTTTCATCTGGGTTTTTATTACCTCCCCAATGTCTAATATATTCTCCTTTTGAGTTGTATTGAATAATATAATCCATGCCATAACCATCAGCAACATAAATATCTCCATTTGGACCAATGGCGGTTTCTGTTGGGCAAAAAGAATCTCCAGGTTTGTATACACCAATGGTTTGCGGATGCCCAATATCAAAAATTACTTTTCCATCTACAGTGGTTTTTGCAACGCGTCCATTATGTTTTACCATTTTGTTATTGCGTCCTAAAGCCCAACCAGAATCTGTAATGTATAACATGTCTTCTCCTCCTTCATCATGAAGCGTTAATCCATGTCCACCTTGATATGCTGTTCCCCAAAAATCTAAAAGTTTCCCAGATTTATCAAAAATTAAGATGTTGTTTTGAGGATGATCTCCAATCATAATCAAACGTCCTTTGCTGTCCATAACCATTTCATGGCAATTGAGTAAAGGAATTCTTGTGGAGCTTATTTTAGCCCAATTTTTTGTGAGTTTATATTGATAATCACCATGACCAAGAATTGTATCAGTTTCATTTAATAAATGCGTAGAATTTTCACTTTTCGTGATTATTGATGGACCAAAAGCGGCAGCAGATGTTGCTATTGCAGCGCCTGCTAAACCTGCTTTTTTTATAAAATTTCTTCTTGATGACATAAAAGTGTTTTTAAGTTAATAGGTCTTTTACAACATGGCCATGAACGTCTGTTAGCCTAAATCTTCTTCCTTGATGTTTAAACGTTAATCGTTCGTGATCGATACCAAATAAGTGTAAAAGAGTAGCATGAAAATCGTGCACATGCACAGGGTCTTTGGTTACATTGTAGCTAAAATCATCAGTTTCTCCGTAAGAAAAACCTGGTTTTACACCTGCACCTGCCATCCACATTGTAAATGCTTTTGGATGATGGTCTCTACCATAATTCTTATCTGTTAATTGACCTTGAGAATAAACTGTTCTACCAAATTCGCCACCCCAAACCACAAGAGTATCATCTAACATACCACGTTGTTTTAAGTCTTTAATTAAAGCAGCTGTACCTTGATCTGTTTTTTTACATTGATTTCTTAATCCTCCAGGACAAGACACATGTTGATCCCAACCTTGGTGATATAATTGCACAAACTTTACGCCTTTTTCTAATAATTTTCTTGCCATTAAACAGTTGGCTGCATAGGTTCCTGAATTTCTACTGTCTTTACCATACATTTCAAAAATATGATCTGGCTCATCAGAAGTGTCTGTAACTTCTGGCACAGAAGTTTGCATTTTATAAGCCATTTCGTATTGTTTCATTCTTGCTTGGATTTCTGGATCTCCATAAGAATCATGCTGAATAGAATTTAAATCGCCCAAATATTCTAACATTTTTTTACGATCATTTCCATCGTAATTATCAGGATTATTTAAGTACAATACTGGGTCTTTACCCGATCTAAATTGTACTCCTTGGTGTTCAGTTGGTAAAAAACCATTCCCCCACAAACTTGCATTTAAAGGTTGTCCTTTTCCGTTTTTGGATACTAGTGTGATAAATGTTGGCAAGTTTTCGTTATCAGAACCCAAACCATAACTTAACCAAGAACCAATAGATGGTCTGCCTGGTAATTGATGACCAGTCTGAAAAAAGTTAATAGCAGGTGTATGGTTTATTTGATCGGTTTGCATCCCTTTTATAAAACATAATTCATCAACTATTTCTGCAGTATGTGGCATTAATTCGCTTACCCAAGCTCTAGACTCTCCATATTGTTTAAAATTGAATAAAGAAGGTGCTATAGGTAAGGTAGATTGGCTACCACTCATACCTGTTAAACGCGTTTTGCCTATTACAGATTTTGGTAAATCTTGCCCAAACATATCTACTAATTTGGGTTTATAATCAAACAAATCCATTTGAGAAGGCCCACCACTTTGAAACAAATAAATGATTCTTTTTGCTTTTGGTAAATGATGAGGTAAACCTAACCTGTTTTTATTGTAATTATTTAAAATATCTTCAGGGCTAGAGGCAGTATTACCAATAGCACTCCACGCTTTTTCTGTATTTAAAAGACTACCTAATGCTAATGCACCTAAACCTAAAGACGTTTTCTTTAAAAAATTTCTTCTGCCAATTTGTTTTTCAACACTTTGTAAATCTTTGTTATTAGATGTTAAAATATCATGATGATCGCACATAAATCTATTTTTTAGTTCTAAATTATCGTTTTGTTATAAAAGCATCAGAATTTATAATTGTAGATGCTACTACTGCATTTGCAGCTACTAAGGCTTTATTATCATCAGGAGTAATTTTGTGTTGTCCTAAGCTAATCCATCCTTCTGCTTTCTTTTTATTTTTTTCGAATTTTTCTAGTTCTGATTTTTGTAAGCTTACTAGAATGTTTAATTCTAAAGGTTTTATAGTTCTTCCTGTTAGTTTTTTAAAGGTTACAGAAATTCCTTCTTCAATGTTTTTATGACTGATCATTTTTTTACCTAAAATTCTTGCAGCTTCCACAAAAGTTGGATCGTTTAATAAAACCAATGCTTGTAAAGGTGTGTTGGTTTCTTGTCTTCTTGTGGTACATAAATCTCTCGTTGGTGCATCAAAAGTTGCAATAGTTGGGTGTGGTACAGTTCTTTTCCAGATGGTGTACATGCTTCTTCTGTAAAGCTCATCACCAGAACTTGGTAAATACGTATCTCCATTAACTTTCCATAAACCTGGTGGTTGATATGGGCTAACGCTTTCGCCACCAATTTTACGATTTAATAAACCTGATGCAAACAACGCATTATCTCTTAACATTTCTCCAGACAAACGTTTGGCAGGACCTCTTGCTAAAAATTTATTCTCTTTGTCCATTGCCAATAATTCTTTGCTGGCAATACTAGATTGTTGATAGGTGTTAGACATCATAATCAATTTATGCAAAGCTTTAACATCCCAACCAGATTCCATAAATTTTACAGCCAACCAGTCTAATAATTTTGGATGACTAGGTAATTCTCCTTGATTTCCAAAATCTTCGGATGTTTTTACCAAACCACGACCAAAAATATTTTGCCAATATCTGTTTACAGTTACTCTTGCTGTTAATGGGTTGTCTTTATGCATAATCCATTTGGCTAAACCAATTCGGTTTTTTGGCAAATCTTCTGGATAAGGAAAAATACGTTCTGGTACATTTGGAAAAACAGAATCTGTAGGAGAATCGTACTGACCTCTATCTAAAACATAAGCTTGTCTTGGTGTTTCCATTTCTTTCATCACCATAATTTGTTTTATTGGGTTTATACTATCTACTAAAACCTGTCTTTTTTGTTCTAAATTTTTAAGTGCTTTGTTGTAGTTTTTAGAATTTGCTGATAAGTAATATTGATTTAGTTTTTCTTTATCAATGCTATTTAGTTCTGCAAAAGATTTTTGTTTAAACGTTTTTAATTTTTCGGTATCAGAAATTTGTAAAACTTCTAAATCGCTCAATTCTTTATTAAAAACTAATAGGTTATCTATGGTAGCTCCACGAATTCCTTTACCTCTCCAAACTGCCCCAATTCTTAAGCCAGGTTCTAATTTAGGGCTGTTTTTGCCATACAATCTTAAGCCATGAAAAATGATGTCTTTGTAAAGATTGTCGTACATGGTTTTGGTTTCTAGTTTTTCTCCATCCATATAAATACCTACGCCATTTGCGGTACTAGAACCATCGTAAGTCATGGTAAGTTGTACCCATTTTTCTTTTGGTATTTCGTTTAGAGACTCAATTACAATAGCATTATCTGGATATACGTGAGCCAGTAAAGCTTCAATTTTATTGTCTTTTATTTTTAGGTGATATCCTCTAAAATTGTGTAATTCAGGGCTATTCATTTTATGAAAAATAACTCCGGTTTCTAAATCTTTAGGAATAAAAACATCGATGCCAATAGAAAAAGGTTGATTTCTTTGGTAAATTCCTATTTTGTCTAAGTCTAACCAAGTATCGCCATCCATATAAAGCCCTTTTCCTTTAGATCCTTTTTTGAAAACTGGTATTTCATTATCAACAAATTGTTGTCGCATTCTGATGTTGTTTTTGCCATTTCCACCAGCTGAATTTACAATTCTTTGATTATCAAAATTAAAAGAAGCAATTAAGCCTTTTGGTTTTTTATTGGTAGAAATCTTTTGATAACCTTGGTTTGCAATCCAATTTTCTGCATTGGTGTTTTCTTTAATTTTAGTAGCCTTTAGTTGTTCTTCAGACTCATCTACCAAAGTTTCTAAATACGTTAAAACTTCTTCTTGCTCTTTGGTTGGCAGCATCATAGCTGGTACTGGAGTTGCTAAATCCCAAGGAATAAGTCCGGTTTCGTCTACATTATTAAAGAAACTGTACATTTCGAAATGATCTTTTTGAGAAATAGGATCGTATTTGTGATCGTGACATTTTGCACAAGCCACAGTTAATCCTAAAAATGCCTGACCTACTGTTGCAGTTCTGTCTGATACATATTCAGATCTAAATTCTTCATCAATAATTCCTCCTTCTAAATTCTGTGGATGTAATCTGTTAAAAGTAGTCGCTAATTTTTGTTCGCGAGTTGCATTTGGTAACATATCACCTGCCAATTGCCACAAAACAAATTCATCATAAGGCATATTGTTATTAAACGATTTAATGACCCAATCTCGCCAAGGAGAAACATCTCTATATTTATCTACACTATAACCATGTGTGTCTGCATAACGTGATAAATCCATCCAATCTAAAGTACGTTGTTCACTATAAGCTTTTGTGGCTATTAACCTATCGATTTGTTTTTCGTATGCATTTGGAGATTTGTCATTTACAAAAGCTTCAATTTCTTCGATTGTTGGTGGTAAACCTGTTAAATCTAAAGAAGCTCTTCTTAATAACAATTCTTTGTCTGCTTTTTTAGAAGGTTGTAATCCTTTGTTTTCTAATTCTTTTAAAACAAAGTTATCTATAGGGTTTGCAACGAATGCTGTCTTTTTTACTTCAGGAATTTCGCTTTTTTCGGGTTTAATAAATGCCCAATGTTTTTTGTATTCTGCTCCTTCTTCTATCCATTTTATTAAAACCGCTTTTTCATAATTACTTAACGTTAAATGCGAGCCAGGCTCAGGCATTATTAATTTTGGATCTTCGGTTATAATACGATGATAAAATTCGCTTTTTTTAAGATTTTTAGGAACAATAGCATATTTACCAGGTGTTTCTGATAATTCTGCATAAGCAACTTCTGCAGAGTGTAATTGTAAACCTCCTTTTATATTGCCTTTATCAGGACCATGACATAGATAGCATTTGTCTGATAAAATGGGTTTTACATCTTGATTAAAATCAATTTTCTTTGGTAATTTTTCATATTTTTCAGCAACTGCCTCTGGCAAATCAGGGCCACATGAACTAAAAAATAGGATTCCAGCAATTATTAAAAATAGTCTCATTTTTTATTTACTTAAAAAGTGATAGCGTACAAATGTAATTGTTAAGTAAAATAAAAAAGCTATTCAAATCAGACTTAAAAATGCTTATTTCCGATATTTGTATTTTTTATGTTAATTTTACTCTTAAATTTATCCTGTTTTAATTAAAACTGTTTTTAATGAATGAGTTGTTTTCGTTTTTAAAACTAAGCATGCTACATGTGGGTTATGCTAAGTTAGATCATACCTGGGGTTTTAAAAATGTAATTAGTCCTTTTGTGCGTTTATTCCTTGTTAATGAGGGGAATGCGTATGCAGAATATGCGGGTCAGTCTTTTGAGCTAAAGCCGGGTTTTATGTATTTAATACCTAGCTTTATGTATAATGACTACAAGTGCGATGATTACCATGAGCAGTATTATACTGGTTTTTTTGAGGAAATTAAATTGGGTATGTCTGTATTTAATCAAAAAAGAACAAAATACGTAGTAAAGGCAAATGATACAGATTACGACTTGTTTAAAAGATTGATTTCTATTAATCCAAGTAAATCTATTAAAGACAACAACCCTGTAATTCATATAAACAGAGACTTACAAGGGTATAAAGATCCCAAAAAAAGAAGTGTACAGCACATTATAGAAACAGAGGCAATTTTAACCATATTATTTTCTAGATTTATAGAAAACACAGCTGTTATTGCGGATAAAAGCTCTTTTAAGGGCGATTTAAATAGGGTGCTTATTTATATAGCCAAGCATTTAAATGAAGAGTTGTCGGTTGCAGAATTGGCAAATTACTGTAATTTAAGTGCAGATCATTTTTCAAAATCTTTTTTTCTAAAATTTAATATGAAACCCAATAAGTACATTCAGTTAAAAAGAATTGAAAGAGCGCAGTTTTTACTTTTAACTACCAATGATTCTTTATTGCAAATTGCAGAAAATGTAGGTTTAAAAAGCTTGTCTTATTTTTCGAAAAAGTTTAAAGAAAAAGTAGGATTAAGTCCTGCAAAATTTAGAAAAGAACAACTTAAATTATAGCAGATGTTAAATCCGTATCAATCTTTAAAATTAAAATTATTAAATGTTGGTTATGATAAATTAGATCATAATTGGGATTTTAACAATGTAATAAGTCCGTTTACAAGGTTGTATTATATTACAAAAGGCAGTGCTTATGTATATCATCATCATACAAAAATTGAACTTTTACCCGGTAATTTGTATTTAATACCTAGTTATACTTACAGCAGTTATAAGTGCGATATTAGCTTTGAACAATATTATATCAGTTTTTTTGAAGAGTTGGGTACAGGTTTATCTATTTACAATCTTGTAAAATTTAATTATGAGGTTAAAGCTACTCCATTAGATGAGTATTATTTTAAAAAATTGTTAGCAATAAACCCAAATAGAGGGTTGGTAAATAATAATCCTGAATACTATGATAAGTACCAAGTGTTGTTGGGTTTTGAAGAAAGAAACAAAGATTTATCTGTAAGCAATTATTTAGAAACTCACTCCATTTTAAAAATATTGCTTTCAAGATTTATAGATGCTAAAGCTACTCTCGAAAACAAAAAAAACACAAATATAGATGGTGTATTAAGTTTTATTTCTAAAAACCTTCATCATAATTTAAAAGTATCTGTTTTGGCGGATTATTGTAACTTGAGTAAAGATCATTTTTCTCGAATTTTTAAAAAACAATATCAAATTAGGCCAAGCAAGTATATTCAAAATATGCTAATAGAAAGAGCAATGCTGTTATTAATTACTACAAGGTATTCTATAGAGGAAATTGCGCTAAAATTAGGCTTCGAAAATTACAATTACTTTATTCGGTTTTTTAAACTGCATGTAAAAAAATCGCCCAAAGAATTTAGAAAAGAGCACATTACAGTCTAGTACAGTTTTTGTCAAGTTGCTTTTTCTGCATAAATAACGCTCTTTATTTACATTTAAGCTTTGTAACGTTAACCGAGTAAAATTTATTTCGAAATGTTCATCTATTATAGATTTAAGATAATATGTTATTTCTAGAAAAATGAATATAAACGAAATTTGTTTGTCAGCAAGTTTGACATCAAAGTAAATATCAAAAATTTAAATTCAAATAAAATGAGAGCAACACAATATGAAGGTAACAAAACCTTTAGTGTCTTAGAAAAAGAAATTACAGAACCACAAGAAGGCGAAGTTAGAATTAAAGTAGCTTATGTTGGTGTTTGTGGTACAGATGTGCATATTTATCATGGAATGATGGATAAGCGAGTTTCTATGCCAGAAACAATAGGACACGAAATGTCTGGAGTTATAGATGCTGTTGGTAAAGGTGTATCTGGTTTTTCTGTAGGCGAAAAAGTAGTTGTTAGGCCTTTAGATGATAGAAAAGTAAAAGCATCAGACAAAGGATTTAATCACATTTGCGAAGAATTAAAATTTATTGGTATCGATAGTCCTGGAGCTATGCAACAATACTGGAATGTACCAGCATTTACGCTTCATAAATTAAAAGAAACTACCGATTTAAAATTAGCAGCTTTAATAGAGCCTTTATCTGTTGCCGCTCATGATGTTCGTTTAAGTGGATTGGTAGCAGAAGAAACTGCAGTGGTTTTAGGTGGTGGCCCAATAGGTTTATTGGTTGCTATGGTTGCTAAAGAAGTTGGAGCTCAAGTAATCATATCCGAAGTAAATCCGAAAAGAATTGCAAAAGCAAAAGAATTAGGTTTCGATGCTGTAAGCCCTGTTGATATTGATTTGGTGGCTTATGTAAAAGAAAAAACAGAAGGTCGTTTGGCAGATGTAGTTTTCGAAGTTGCTGGTGTGCAACCTGCTTTAGATGTAATGACAGAGTTAGCTGGTATTAGAGGTAGAATTGTAATGGTTGCAATTCATGGAGAAAAGAAACCCGTAGATTTATTTAAATTTTTCTGGAAAGAATTAAAATTGATAGGTGCCAGAGTATATGAAAAAGAAGATTATGAAAAGTCAATTCAATTAATTACTGCAAACGAATTGCCTTTCGAAGAAATGATTACAGATGTACAGCCATTAAGTAACATTCAAAAAGTTTTCGAAAATATAGATAATAATCCTGATGGATTAAAAGTATTAATGGATTGTCAATTATAAAAATAATGTCAAAACGTGTAGCTGTTTAAAAACAGTTGCACGTTTTGGCGCTTAATAAATAAACATATTAAAATGAGTATTTTAAATACATTTAGTTTAGAAGGTAAAACAGCTTTAGTTACAGGTTGTAAAAGAGGAATAGGAAAAGCAATGGCAATTGGTTTAGCAGAAGCTGGCGCAAATATTATTGGAGTATCTGCTTCTTTAGAATTATCAGGTTCTGATGTAGAAAAAGAAGTAACCTCAAGAGGTAAAAACTTTAGCGCTTATCAATGTGATTTTTCGGATAGAAAAGCATTGTACAAATTTATTGCTGATGTAAAAGCAGATCATCCTCAAATCGATATTTTGGTAAATAATGCGGGTACTATTTTAAGAGCACCAGCAGCAGAGCATCCAGATGAAATGTGGGATAAAGTAATAGAAGTAAACCAAAATGCACAATTTATCTTAACTAGAGAACTTGGTAAAGAAATGGTAGCTAGAGAATCTGGTAAAATTATTTTTACAGCATCATTATTAACTTTTCAAGGAGGAATTACAGTACCTGGTTATGCAGCTAGTAAAGGAGCAATTGGTCAAATGACAATGGCTTTTGCAAACGAATGGGCAGGTAAAGGCGTAAATGTAAATGCAATTGCACCTGGTTATATAGCTACAGATAATACAGAAGCATTAAGAAATAATCCTGAAAGAGCTACATCAATTTTATCGAGAATACCTGCTGGTAGATGGGGTAATCCAGAAGATTTTGCTGGGCCAACCGTGTTTTTAGCATCAGATGCAGCAGCGTATATGAATGGTTCAATCATCCTTGTAGATGGTGGATGGATGGGTAGATAAACAATCAACTAAAAAATAAAATCAAAATGGCAGAAATTAAAGAATACCAATTATTTATTGATGGAGAATGGAAAACTTCTACATCAGGAGAAACTATAGATATTATTAGTCCATCAACAGAAGAAATTGTTGGAAGGGTTCAAAACGGAACAGCAGAAGAAGCTATAGAAGCTTTAGAGGCTGCAGAAAAAGCTCAAAAAGAATGGAAAAAATTACCTGCTAGAAAAAGAGCAGAATATCTATATGCTTTAGCAGATGAAATTGAAGCAAATACAGAACATTTAGCTAAAATTTTAACACAAGAGCAAGGTAAACTTTTAAAAGTAGCTCGTTTTGAGGTTGCTGTTACAGCATCGTTTATTAGATATGCTGCAGAAGGTGCAAGAAGAATAGAAGGAGATATTATTCCTTCTGATAATCCTAACGAACAAATCTGGATTCAAAAAGTACCAAGAGGAGTTGTAGTGGCAATTACAGCTTGGAATTTTCCTTTGGCATTAGCAGGTCGTAAATTAGGGCCAGCTTTAGTGGCAGGAAACACATTGGTTATTAAACCGACTTCAGAAACACCAATTTCTACATTAGAATTGGGGAATTTAGCCAACAAAGTGGGTATTCCAAAAGGAGTTATTAATATTTTAACAGGTCCTGGTAGAGCAATGGGTAATGCTTTAGTAGAAAACCCAATTACTAAAATGGTAACCATGACAGGTTCTACACCTGTTGGTCAGCAAATAGCTAGAAAAGCAGCAGATAATTTAACTCATGTTCAATTAGAATTAGGAGGTAAAGCACCATTTATTGTATTCGAAGATGCTGATATAGATGCAGCAGTAGCATCTGCTTTGCATTCTCGTTTCGATAATTGTGGTCAAGTATGTACTTGTAATGAGCGTATGTATGTTCACGAAGGTATTTACGATGTGTTTATGGAAAAATTTATTGCAGCTACAAAAGCCATTAAAGTTGGTGATCCAATGTTAGAAGAAACTGATATGGGGCCAAAAGTTAATGCAAATGAGCTAAAACATATGGAGCATTTGGTAAAAGTATCTCTAGAAGAAGGTGCAACTCTTGCAACTGGAGGTAAAAGACCAGAAGGTGCAGCATTTGAAAAAGGGTATTGGTTTGAGCCAACTGTTTTAACAGATGTTACACAAGATATGACTATTGTGCACGAAGAATCTTTTGGGCCAATTTTACCAGTTCTAAAATTCAAAACTTTCGAAGAAGTTATTGGGTATGCTAACGATTGTGAATATGGTTTAGCAGCAATGGTATTTACCAATGATATGAATACAATTATGAAATGTAATGATGAATTAGAGTATGGAGAAATCTATGTAAATAGAGGTCATGGAGAGCAACATCAAGGATTCCATAATGGATATAAATTATCTGGTTCTGGAGGTGAAGATGGTAAATATGGTTTTGAGCAATACTTAGAAAAGAAAACTTTCTACATCAAACATAAAGCATAGGTGTATGTTTAAGTATGATAAATTTTTTGCCCTTGTTTTAATTGTTTTTTTAGGATGCCAATCCAAAAAAAACAAGAAAGATATAGCTACAAATAATGTTGAAAAACCAAATGTTGTAGTGATTTACTTGGACGATTTGGGTTATGGAGATTTAAGCTCTTATGGAGCAAAAGCTTTTAAAACTCCTAACATTGATAATTTAGCCAAAAACGGAATTAAATTTACCAATGCTTATGCATCATCAGCAACTTGTACGCCAAGTAGATATGCGCTTTTAACAGGAGTATATCCTTGGCGTAATAAAAAAGCGAAAATTTTACCAGGTACAGCACCTTTGGTAATTTCTACAGCACAAGAAACGTTGCCAAAAATGCTAAAAAAAGTAGGTTATTCAACTGCTATTGTTGGTAAATGGCACTTAGGTTTAGGTACAGGAATTGTAAATTGGAATTCACACATTTCTCCAGGACCAAATGAAGTTGGTTTTGATGAATCTTACATTATGGCAGCCACGCAAGATCGTGTGCCAACTGTTTATATTAAAAACGGAAATGTAGTAGGCTTAGATCAAAATGATCCTATAGAAATCAATTATCAACAAAATTTTGAAGGAGAACCAACAGGTAAAGACAATCCTGAATTGCTAAAAATGAAATGGCATCATGGTCATAACAGTAGCATTGTTAATGGAATTCCAAGAATTGGTTTTATGAAAGGTGGTGAAGCTGCAAAATGGATAGATGAAGATATGGCAGATCATTTTTTAGCAAAAGCTCAGGCTTATATTAAAAAACAATCCAAAGAAAAACCTTTCTTTTTATACTATGCTATGCAACAACCACATGTGCCAAGAACTCCACATCCAAGATTTGTAGGAGCTTCTGGTTTAGGTCCAAGAGGAGATGTAATTGTAGAAGCAGATTGGGCTGTGGGTCAATTTATGAAAACCTTAAAAGAACAGGGTTTATTAGAAAATACAATTGTAATTCTTTCTAGTGATAATGGCCCAGTTTTAAATGATGGTTATTATGATGATGCAGTAGAAAAACTAGGAAATCACGATCCTAAAGGAGGATTAAGAGGTGGTAAATACAGTTTGTTTGAAGCAGGTACAAGAGTGCCTTTTATAGTGTCTTATCCAAAAGAAATTACACCAAAAACTTCTGATGCATTAATCAGTCAGATTGATGTTTTAGCTTCTTTAGCAAAATTGGTAGCAACACCAACATCTACAAAAACAGATAGTAAAGAATTACTAGATGTATTGTTTGGTAAAAGTGATAAAGGTCGTGAAAACTTAATTTTAGAAGCTACTTCTAGAACCGCTTTTAGAAGTGGAGATTGGTTGTTAATTCCACCTTATAAAGGCTTGCCTTCTTTTAACAAAAATGTAGAAATAGAAACTGGTAATGCAGATGTTTTTCAATTGTATAATTTAAAAGATGATGTAGCTCAAAAGAACAATTTAGCAGAAAAACATCCTGAAAAAGTGAAAGATTTATTTGATGCTTTTCTTAAAATAAGAGGAGAAGAATACAGTAAAACACAAAAATTAGAATTAAAATAATTGAATGAGCACAAAAATAGTTAAAGTAGACACCAAGTTATTTACAGTTCCTTTGCCAGAAGTAATGTCTGATGCAAAACATGGAGATCATTATCATTTTGAATTAGTAACTGTTACTATAACTTTAGAAGATGGTTCTGAAGGAACTGGTTATACATACACAGGTGGTAAAGGAGGTAATGCCATAAAAGCTATGGTAGAACACGATTTCACCAATGTTTTAATCGATAAAGATGGTACTGATGTAGAAGGTATTTACGACTTTTTAGAATGGCATATACATTATGTTGGTCGTGGAGGAATTGCTTCTTTTGCTATTTCAGCTGTAGATATAGCACTTTGGGATATTCGCTGTAAAAAAGCAAATCAGCCTTTATGGAAAATGGCTGGTGGTGTAAATAATACTTGTAAAGCCTATTGTGGTGGAATCGATTTAATGTTTCCAATAGAAAAGTTGTTAAATAACATGAAAGGTTATTTGGCAAAAGGTTTTAATGCAGTAAAAATTAAAATTGGTAGAGAAAATTTACAAGAAGATTTAGATCGTATAAAAGCAGTTAGAGAATATATTGGGCCAGATGTAACATTTATGGTAGATGCCAATTATTCAATGACAGTAGAAAAAGCCATAAAAGCCATTGAAGGTTTTAAACAATATGATATTACTTGGTTCGAAGAACCAATTATTCCTGATAATTACAAAGGTTTTGGAGAAATTGTAGATGCTACTGGTTTTCCTTTAGCAATGGGAGAGAATTTACACACCATTCACGAATTTGAATATGCCATGGAGCAATCTAAATTGTCTTTTGTACAGCCAGATGCTTCCAATTGTGGTGGAGTAACAGGTTGGTTAGCGGCTGCAAAATTGGCTGCAAAACATAATATTCCTGCTTGTTCTCATGGTATGCAAGAACTACATGTAAGCTTGGTATCATCTCAACCCAATTCAGGTTGGTTAGAAGTACATAGTTTTCCTATAGACGAATATACAACCAGACCTTTAGTGGTAGAAAATTATAGAGCAGTGGCTCCAGATTATCCAGGTGTAGGCGTAATTTTCGATTGGGAAAAATTAGCACCATATCAAGAGAAATAAAAAATCATCAAATTATAAAATGAAATAACATGCAAATAGAAGCTACAGATTTTGGAAGTTGTCAAGGAATAAAAGTTAAACAATATTCCTTAAAAAACAAAAAAGGAGTAGAAGTAAAAGTCACCAATTATGGTGCAACAATTACTACAATTAAAGTTCCTGATAGTAAAGGAAATATCCAAAATATAGCCTGTGGTTTTGATGCATTACAAAGTTATTTTGATAAAACTTATCTTGAAAACTCACCATATTTTGGCGGAACAATTGGTCGATATTGCTCTCAAATTAAAGATTCTAAATTTACTTTAAATGGTAAAGAATATCAACTTGCCAAAAATTGTGGAGAAAATAACTTACATGGAGGTGTTACTGGTTTCGATAAAAAATTTTGGAGAGCAGATGTAATCCA
>QGCY01000131.1_pt1 | contig 15945 bp, 16 predicted proteins | sample 4708041 | NCBI WGS metagenome assembly QGCY01 (sample SAMN08941164, study PRJNA450518) | Sediment metagenome, whole genome shotgun sequencing project. | biome: grassland soil; feature: grassland; material: soil; isolation source: soil 14 days enrichment with methanethiol and mixed carbon source ... | reverse complement strand
TATTAATTTATATATATAATTGTTAAATGTTTATAATGATTTTAAACTTTTCCAATAATTTTCATCATTCATACGTTTCTCCATTTTTTTTAAATATTTACATCTCCAATAATCACAATATAATAATTCGATTTTATAACTTTATAATTTTATAACTTCAACATTAAATCCTCTATCCTCAAACATCTTTTTATATTTGATGATATTTCCAATTAATTTAACTGTTCCATTTTCGACGATATCAGAAAAAATGAATTTATATATTCAAAATACATATTCCAAGATGACTACCATGGATATCGCAATTAAATCCTTCATTAACACCTTCTTTGCATGCGTTGAAGCACAAATGGGCAATGGAGTTAAAAAATTCCATATTCTGGGATATTATGCACACGATATTGCTCTCGGCAAAAAAATGAATCATCCATATGTACTTAAAATTACATATAATTTCAAATCAATCTTTGAAAACGACATCATCTGTCGCGACAAATCTGAACACGAAGGCAGAGATTATGAAATTAATGAATTAATAAAACGAGTTGCTTCGTGTGGATATGAATTTCAAAAGATTATGCATTCAGATGGATCACAATTTTACAAAGTTCATTCATCACTCTCTGGAATGAGTTTTAAATTTGGTATGTTCGATATCAGCAATGTCACGAAATTTAAAAATCCAACTCATGGAATTATTTACAATCCTGTGACTGATATTGTTGATCATCTTTGGATTAAAGATTATAAATAACTCATCAAAATATTATTGGTACATTGAAAACGAAAAAAACTCCAAACTCATTTTCTAAACAAACACACAATCATCATACACAAAGTTTTTCCCAATTTCTTTTTCCCAAACTTCCTTCAAACACTTCTCCCATGCTCTTTTCAATCCAACAAGATCCTTAACATAAATCTTTCTTCCTCCTTCTGGTTCAACACCATCAATCACAATGTCCATATACCCATCATGAAAGTAAAGGATATAATACTCGAATTTGACATAAAGATCAAACTCCAACAATGTAGTAAGAAGTGCAATCTCATGATACTCCTTCACATTTGAATGCCATTTGTTATATTCGACAGCATCAATAGCAAGTTCTGTTCCAAAATCATGATACAATCCTACCATGTCATGAAGTAAAGTCTTTACTTTTGGCAGAGTATGATAATCAATGCAACATTTTTCGAGACGAGAAAGAATATTGTCCATAGTGGTAATAAGAACAAAATAATTCAATATTTTTTACCTAATTTTTCTATTTTAAAGGAAAAAAATGATTTTTTTCATTTTGTTATATTTTAAACCAATTGATTCAAATACTTTAAACCAAATGGTTTAAAATGGAGACATTACCTTCAGAAATATTATGCATTATATTCTCATATCTAAAAGATGACAAAGTTAGCATATTTATGTGCAGACAAATACCAGAATTTGAAGATTATTTACCTGATATTGAAATTAATAAAGATGAGTTATGTGAATATGTAGCATTGAACGGATATCTTGAACCGCTTAAATATCTACACACAAATAAATGTCCTTGGAGTGAATGGACATGTGCTTTTGCTGCTCGAAATGGTCATCTTGAAATCCTAAAATATTTACATGAAAAGGAATGTCCTTGGGATGAATGGTCATGTGTTAATGCTGCATCAAATGGACATCTTGAAACTCTGATTTATCTACGCCAGAATGGATGTCCGTGGGATGAATTATCATGTGCTTATGCTGCACATTATGGGCATATTGAAATCCTGAAGTATCTACACCAGAATGGATGTCCTTGGGATGAATGGTCATGTGCTTATGCAGCGAGAGGTGGACATATTGAAACACTGATTTATCTACACCAGAATGGATGTCCTTGGAATACATTGTCATGTGATAATGCTGCATCAAATGGACATCTTGAAACTCTGATTTATCTACGCCAGAATGGATGTCCTTGGGATAAAAGAATGATTAATAATGCTAAAATTTTTAATCAACATCACATAATTAAATATTTAGAAGATAATAACATTAAATATTGAATTATTTTTTTCATATTAACTAATTTCGAATCAATTGGTTTAAATATTACGAATCAACCGATTCGAATATTTTAAACTGATCAGTTTAAAATGGAGACATTACCACCCGAAATATTGTGCATTATATTCTCATATCTAAAAGATGATGTAGTTAGCATATTCATGTGCAGACAAATACCAAAACTTAAAGATTATTTACCAAATATTTATATCAATGAAAAGGAATTATGTAATTTTGCTGCTCAGTATGGGCAACTCGAAATACTGCGTTATCTACATGAAAATGGTCATCCTTTGAATGTATTGTCATGTGCTTATGCTGCTCAAAATGGTCATATTGCAATATTGAAGTATCTACACGAGAATGGATGTCCTTGGAATGCAGGGATTTGTGCTAATGCCGCTCGAAATGGGCATACTAAAACACTGCATTATCTACATACAAATGGATGTTCTTGGAACGAACGGTCATGTATTAATGCCGCTCGAAATGGACATACTGAAACACTACATTATCTACATAATAATGGATGTCCTTGGAGTGAAGATACATGTACTAATGCCGCTCGAAATGGACATCTTGAAACCCTGAAGTATTTGCACACACGGGGATGTCCTTGGAATAAAGAGGCATGCATCGTTGCAGCGGAAGGTGGACATATTGAAATCCTAAAATATCTACATACATGGGGATGTCCTCATAATGAATGGTTATGTAATTATGCTGCATTAAATGGACATCTCGAAACCATGAAGTATCTACATACATGGGGATGTCCTTTGAATGTGTGGTCATGTGCTTTTGCAGCAAAAGGTGGACATCTTAAAATCCTGAAGTATCTACATGCATGGGGATGTTCTTGGAATGAATTATCATGTGCTTATGCCGCTCAGAATGGACATCTCGAAATACTAAAATATTTACATACAAGTGGATGTCCTTGGGATAAATGGGCATGTGATTATGCCGCTCAGAATGGACATCTTGAAGTACTAAAATATCTACATGAAAATGGATGTCGTTGGGATAAATGGGCATGTGCTTATGCTGCTCAGTGTGGACATATTGAAATCCTGAAATATCTACTCACATGGGGATGTCCATGGGATGAAAAAATGATCAATAACGCTAAAGTTAATGGTGATCATCATATGATTAAATATTTAAAAGACAATGGATATATCGAAGATTAATATTGAATTTATTTTTTCATATTAACTAATTTCGAAATACTTTAAACCAAATGGTTTAAATATTTCGAATTAAATAATTCGAATATTCCAAATCATCGATTTGGAATGGAGACATTACCTTCAGAAATATTGTGCATAATATTCTCATATCTAAAAGATGACAAAGTTAGCATATTTATGTGCAGACAAATACCAGAACTTGAAGATTACTTACCTGATATCGAAATTGATAAAGATGAGTTATGTGCTGATGCATCAAAAAATGGATATCTTGAAATCCTGAGGTATCTACACCAGAATGGATATCCTTGGGATAAAATAACATGTGCTTATGCTGCAGAAAATGGGCATATTGAAACCCTAAAATATTTACATTCAAGTGGATGTCCTTGGAATGAATTGTCATGTAGATATGCTGCTCAGAATGGATATATTGAAATCCTGAAGTATCTGCACACATGGGGATGTCCTTGGGATGAATTGTCATGTGCCAATGCTGCAAAAAATGGACATATCACAATACTTAAATATCTACATACAAGTGGATGTCCTTGGAATGAATTGTCATGTAGATATGTCGCTCAGAATGGACATATTGAAATCCTGAAGTATCTGCACACATGGGGATGTCCTTGGGATAAAGATACATGTGCCAATGCTGCGAAAAATGGACATATTGAAACCCTAAAATATTTACATACAAGTGGATGTCCTTGGAACGAAAAGGCATGTGCTTATGCTGCGAAAAATGGACATATTGAAATCCTGAAGTATCTACGCCAGAATGGATGTCCTTGGGATGAATGGTCATGTAGAAGTGCTGCTCGAAATGGCCATCTTGAAATCCTAAAATATCTACACGAAAATGAATGCCCTTGGGATAAATGGGCATGTGCTTATACATCATTAGATGGACATATTGAAACACTGCGTTATCTGCATACAACTGGATGTCCTTGGGATGAATGGTCATGTATTTATGCTGCTCGAAATGGACATATTGAAATCCTAAAATATCTGCACACATGGGGATGTCCTTGGGACAGAAGGGCATGTGAATATGCCGCTCGATATGGACATCTTGAAACTCTAAGATATTTACATACAAGTGGATGTCCTTGGAACGAAAAGGCATGTGATTTTGCTGCTCAGAATGGACATATTGAAATCCTAAAATATCTACACGAAAATGGATGTCCTTGGGATGAATGGTCATGTATTTATGCCGCTCAGAATGGGCATCTTGAAATCCTGAAATATTTGCTCACATGGGGATGTCCTTGGGATGAAGATATGATCAATAATGCTAAAGATAATAATCAACATCACATAATTAAATATTTAGAAGATAATGGATATATCAAAGATTAATATTGAATTTATTTTTTCCGATTAAATAATTCAAATATTCCAAATCATCGATTTGGAATGGAGACATTACCTTCAGAAATATTGTGCATAATATTCTCATATCTAAAAAATGACGAAGTTAGTATATTCATATGTAGACAAATACCAGAACTTGAAAATTATTTACCCCATATTCATATTGATAAAAATATGTTATGTGAATATGCTGCATCAAACGGATATCTTGAAACACTAAAATATCTACACCAGAATGGATGTCCTTGGGATAAATGGGCATGTAATTATGCTGCTCGGTATGGACATCTTGAAACCCTAAAATATCTACACCAGAATGGATGTCCTTTGGACGAAGATGCATGTGCTTTTGCTGCCCTATATGGACATATTGAAACCCTAAAATATCTACACCAGAATGGATGTCCTTGGGATAAATGGTCATGTACTTTTGCTGCTCAAAATGGGCATCTTGAAATACTAAAATATCTATATGAAAGTGGATGTCCTTGGGATAAATGGTCATGTGCTAGTGCTGCTCAGAACGGACATCTTGAAACACTGCGTTATCTACACCAGAATGGATGTCCTTGGGATGAAGATATGATCGATGATGCTAAAGATAATAATCAACATCACATAATTAAATATTTAGAAGATAATGGATATATCAAAGATTAATATTGAATTATTTTTTCATATTAAATATTTTAAACCAATTGGTTCAAATATTACGAATCAACCGATTCGTAATGGAATCATTACCACCAGAAATATTATGCATAATATTCTCATATCTAAAAGATGACAAAGTCAGCATATTCATGTGCAGACAAATACCAGAACTTGAAGATTATTTACCTGATATTAAAATTAATAACAATGAGTTATGTACCATTGCTGCTCGAAACGGACATATTGAAACCCTAAAATATTTACATGCAAGCGGATGTCCTTGGGATGAATATTCATGTGCTTATGCTGCTGAAAATGGAGATATTGAAACCCTGAAGTATCTACACCAGAATAGATGTCCTTGGGATAAATCGTCATGTGCTTATGCCGCTCAGAATGGACATCTTGAAACCCTAAAGTATCTACATGAAAGTAGATGTCCTTGGGATAAATGGTCATGTGCGTATGCTGCTCAGAATGGACATCTTGAAACACTAAGATATTTACATGCAAGCGGATGTCCTTGGGATGAATATTCATGTGCTTATGCTGCTTGGAATGGGCATCTCGAAACCCTAAACTATCTACGCCAGAATGGATGTTCTTGGGATAAATCGTCATGTGATTATGCTGCTCAGAATGGACATATTGAAACATTAAAGTATCTACACCAGAATAGATGTCCTTGGGATAAATGGTCATGTGTTTGTGCTGCGATGAATGGACCTATTGAAATCCTAAAGTATCTACACCAGAATGGATGTCCTTGGGATAAATGGTCATGTGCTTATGCTGCACGAAATGGACATATTGAAACCCTGATTTATCTACGCCAGAGTGGATGTCCTTGGGATGAAGATGCATGTGCTCTTGCTGCTCGAAACGGACATATTGAAATCCTAAAGTATCTACACGAAAATGGATGTCCTTGGAATAAATGGTCATGTGAATATGCTGCTCGGTATGGACATCTTGAAACTCTGAAGTATCTACATATAAGCGGATGTCCTTGGGATGAATATTCATGTGCTTCTGCTGCAGAAAATGGGCATCTTGAAACATTAAAGTATCTACACGAAAATGGATGTCCTTGGGATGAAGATGCATGTGCTCTTGCTGCTCGAAACGGACATCTTGAAACACTAAGATATTTACATGAAAATGGATGTCCTTGGAATAAATGGTCATGTGCTTCTGCTGCAGAAAATGGACATCTCGAAACTCTAAAATATTTGCTCACATGGGGATGTCCATGGGATGAAAACATGATCAATAATGCTAAAAAATATAAACATCATAACATAATTAAATATTTAGAAGAACTTAATATTTAATATTGAATTTATTTTTTCAAATTAAATAATTCGTAATGGAGACATTACCACCAGAAATATTGTGCATTATATTCTCATATCTAAAAACTGACAAAGTTAGTATATTTATGTGCAGACAAATACCAGAACTTGAAGATTATTTACCTGATATTGAAATTAATAAAGATGAGTTATGTACTTTTGCTGCTCGGAATGGGTATCTTGAAATCCTGATTTATCTACATACATGGAATTATCCTTGGGATAAATGGTCATGTGCTTATGCTGCAAAAGGTGGGCATATTGAAATCCTGAAGTATCTACGCCAGAATGGATGTCCTTGGAATAAATGGTCATGTGATTATGCTGCTCTGAATGGACATATTGAAACCTTGAAATATTTATACCAGAATGGATGTCCTTGGGGTGAATTATCATGTGCGTATGCAGCAAAAGGTGGGCATCTTGAAACACTGCGTTATCTACATACAGGTGGATGTCCTTGGGATAAATGGTCATGTGCTTATGCTGCAGAAAATGGACATATTGAAACCCTAAAATATTTACATACAAGTGGATGTCCTTGGGATAAATGGACATGTGCTTATGCTGCTGAAAATGGAGATATTGAAACCTTGAAATATTTACACCAGAATGGATGTCCTTGGGGTGAATTATCATGTGCGTATGCAGCAAAAGGTGGGCATCTTGAAACACTGCGTTATCTACATACAGGTGGATGTCCTTGGGATAAATGGTCATGTGCTTATGCCGCTCAGTATGGGCATCTTGAAACTCTGAAATATCTACTCACATGGGGATGTCCATGGGATGAAAAAATGATCAATAATGCTAAAAAATATAAACATCATCACATAATTAAATATTTAGAAGATAATAACATTAAATATTGAATTTATTTTTTCCAATTAAATGGAGACATTATCCTCAGAAATATTGTGCATTATATTCTCATATCTAAAAGATGACGAAGTTAGCATATTCATGTGCAGACAAATACCAGAACTTGAAGATTATTTACCAAATATTCATATTGATAAATATAAATTGTGTAATTATGCTGCCCAGTATGGACATACTGAAATCCTAAAATATTTACATACAAATGGATACCATTGCGATGAAAGAGCATGTACTTTCGCAGCAGAAAATGGACATCTTGAAACTCTGAAGTATCTGCATGAAAGTGGTTGTCCTTGGAATGTATGGGCATGTGCTTTTGCTGCTCAAAATGGACAACTTGAAACATTAAAATATTTACACCAGAATGGATGTCCTTGGGATGAAGAGTCATGTTATTATGCTATAATAAATGGACATATTGAAATCCTGAAGTATCTACGTCAGAATGGATGTCCATGGGATAGATGGTCATGTGCTAATGCAGCCGAAGGTGGACATATTGAAATCCTAAAATATCTACGCAAGAATAGATGTCCTTGGAATAAATGGTCATGCTCTAATGCTGCTCAGAATGGACATACCAAAACACTGCGTTATCTACATACTAATAGATGTCCTTGGGATGAAGATACATGTTCCAATGCTGCTCGAAATGGACATCTTGAAACCCTGATTTATCTACATACAAGTGGATGTCCATGGGATAAAAGGGCATGTGATTTTGCAGCTCGAAATGGACATCTTGAAATCCTGAGGTATCTACTCGCATGTAGATGTCCATATGACGATAGCATGATCGATAATGCTAAAAAATATAATCAACATCACATAATTAAATATTTAGAAGATAATGGATATATCAAAGATTAATATTGAATTATTTTTTTCTGATTAACTATTTCGAAATATTTAAACCAAATAATTTAAATACTTTAAACCGATCGGTTTAAATATTTCGAAATTAGTTAATTCGAAATGGAGACATTACCACCAGAAATATTATGCATAATATTCTCATATCTAAAAGATGATGTAGTTAGCATATTTATGTGCAGACAAATACCAGAACTTAAAGAGTATTTACCTGATATCGAAATTAATAAATATGAATTGTGTAATTATGTTGCTCGGGATGGTCATCTCGAAATCCTAAAATATTTACATATAAATAGTTGTCCTTGGAATAAATGGACATGTGTTTATGCTGCAGAAAATGGACATCTTGAAACTCTGAAGTATCTACATATAAGCGGATGTCCTTGGGATGAATGGGCATGTGCTGCTGCCGCAGGAGGCGGGCATTTCGAAATTCTGAAGTATCTACACCAGAATGGATGTCCTTGGGATGAATTATCATGTGCTTTTACAACAAAATGCGGACATCTTGAAACACTGATTTATCTACACCAGAATGGATGTCCTTGGGATAGATGGGCATGTGCCAATGCTGCTCAATATGGACATCTTGAAACATTAAAATATTTACATACAAATGGATATCCTTGGGATAAATGGACATGTGCTTTTGCTGCAGAAGGTGGACATCTTGAAACTCTGAAGTATTTAATCACATGGGGATGTCCTTGGGATGAAAGAATGATCAATAATGCTAAAAAATATAAACATCATCACATAATTAAATATTTAGAAGATAATGGATATATCAAAGATTAATATTGAATTTATTTTTTTCGATTAAATACTTTAAACCAATTGATTTAAATATTACGAATCAACCGATTCGTAATGGAATCATTACCTCCAGAAATATTATGCATTATATTCTCATATCTAAAAGATGATGTAGTTAGCATATTTATGTGCAGACAAATACCAGAACTTGAAGATTATTTACCAAATATTTATATCAATGAAATTAAATTATGTAATTTTGCTGCTCGAAATGGGTATATTGAAATACTGCGTTATCTACACGAGAATGGACGTCCTTGGAGTGAAAATACATGTACTAATGCTACTCGAAATGGACATCTTGAAACCCTAAAATATCTACATGAAAGTGGATGTCCTTGGGATACATTGTCATGTATTTATGCTGCACAGTATGGACATATTGAAACACTGCGTTATCTACACGAAAATGGATGTACATGGGATGAATGGTCATGTGCTTATGCTGCTCGAAACGGACATCTCGAAACACTGATTTATCTACATGAAAGTGGATGTCCTTGGGATAAATGGTCATGTATTTATGCCACTCAGAATGGACATATTGAAACACTGCGTTATCTATACCAGAATGGATGTCCTCGGGATGAAGAGTCATGTGTTTATGCCGCTCAAAATGGACATATTGAAACCCTGATTTATCTACGCCAGATTGGATGTCCTTGGAATAAATGGACATGTGCCAGTGCTGTAAGAAATGGGCATATTAAAACCCTGATTTATCTACACCAGAATGGTTGTCCTTGGGATGAAGATATATGTGCTTTTGCTGCTCAAAATGGACATCTTGAAATCCTGAAATATCTACGCCAGAATGGATGCCCTTGGAATAAATGGTCATGTGTTTATGCTGCTCAAAATGGGCATCTTGAAATCCTGATTTATCTACTCAATAATGGATGCCCTTGGGATGAAGATATGATCAATAATGCTAAAAACTATAATCAACATCACATAATTAAATATTTACAAGATAATGGATATATAGAATAAAATGAATTTTATTCAAATAATATTGAATTATTTTTTAAAATTAAATACTTTAAACCAATTGATTCAAATATTTCGAATTAATAATTCAAATATTCCAAATCATCGATTTGGAATGGAGTCATTACCACCAGAAATATTATGTATTATATTCTCATATCTAAAAGATGACGAAGTTAGCATATTCATATGCAGACAAATACCAGAACTTAAAGGTTATTTACCTGATATTAAAATTAATGAAACTAAATTATGTAATAATGCCGCACGGAATGGACATCTTGAAATCCTGAGGTATCTACACCAGAATGGATATCCTTGGGATAAATGGGCATGTAATTATGCTGCTCGGTATGGACATCTTGAAACCCTAAAATATCTACACCAGAATGGATGTCCTTTGGACAAATGGTCATGTGCTTATGCTGCTCGAAGTGGACATATTGAAACACTGATTTATCTACGCCAGAATGGATGTTCTTGGGATAAATGGACATGTGCTTATGCTGCCCAGTATGGACAAATCGAAATCCTGAAATATCTACGCCAGAATGGATGTCCTTGGGATAAAATGTCATGTAATTTTGCAGCAGAAAATGGACATATTGAAACCTTAAAGTATCTACACCAGAATGGATGTCCTTGGAATAAATGGTCATGTGCTTATGCTGCTCAGTATGGACATATTGAAACACTGATTTATCTACGCCAGAATGGATGTCCTTGGGATTCAAATGCATGTGATTATGCTGCGAAAAATGGACATCTTGAAACCCTGATATATCTACTTGATAATAAATGTCCATGGAGTAAAGATATATGTTATTATGCAGCAAAAGAAAATCATATTGAAACCCTAAAATATCTACATAATAATGCTTATCCTTGGGATGAATGGTTATGTAATACTGCTGCAGTAGGTGGACATCTTGAAACCCTGATATATCTACTTGATAATGGTTGTCCTTATAACAATGAAATGATTAATTATGCCAAAGATAATAAACATTATCATATAATTAAATATTTAAAAGATGATGGATATATCAAAGATTAATATTGAATTTATTTTTTCATATTAACTAATTTCGAAATATTTTAAACCAATTGATTTAAATTATCTTTTATAAAAGATAATGATGGATACATTACCTCCAGAAATATTATGCATTATATTCTCATATCTAAAAGATGATGTAGTTAGCATATTTATGTGCAGACAAATACCAGAACTTGTAGATTATTTACCTGATATTAAAATTAATAAAAATGAGTTATGTACCATTGCTGCTAGGTATGGACATATTGAAACACTAAAATATCTACACCAGAATGGATGTCCTTGGGATAAATGGTCATGTAGAAATGCTGCTCGAAATGGACATTTTGAAATCCTGAAGTATCTACATGAAAGTGGATGTCCTTGGGATGAATTGTCATGTACCTATGCTGCATTGGGAGGACATATTGAAACCTTAAAGTATTTACATACAAGTGGATGTCCTTGGGATAAATGGTCATGTAGAAATGCTGCTCGAAATGGACATTTTGAAATCCTGAAGTATCTACATGAAAGTGGATGTCCTTGGGATGAATTGTCATGTACCTATGCTGCAGAGAACGGGCATCTTGAAACCTTAAAGTATTTACATACAAGTGGATGTCCTTGGAATATATGGGCATGTGCCAATGCTGCAAGAAATGGACATATTGAAACCCTGAAGTATCTACACCAGAATGGATGTCCTTGGGATAAATTGGCATATGAGTATGCTGCGAAAAATGGGCATATTGAATCCTTAAAATATCTACATGAAAATGAGTGTCCTTGGGATGAAGATGCATGTGAATATGCCGCTCTGAATGGTCATCTTGAAACCCTAAAATATCTACATGAAAGTGGATGTCCTTGGAATAAATGGTCATGTGCTTTTGCTGCTCAAAATGGACATCTTGAAATCCTGAAATATCTACGCCAGAATGGATGTCCTTGGGATGAATGGTCATGTATTTATGCTGCAAAAAATGGACATCTTGAAATCTTGATTTATTTACTCACATGGGGATGTCCTTGGGATGAAGATATGATCGATGATGCTAAAAGCTATAATCAACATCACATAATTAAATATTTACAAGATAATGGATTTCAAATTATTTTTTAAAATATTCACCCTTTAATATTAACAATGGAAAACCCAAATCAAGATAATACAATTAAACCAAGATTAACATTGGAAGATTATAAACAAATGCATAATAAAGCAACTAAAAAATATCAAGAAAAAAATAAAGAAAAAGTAAATCAATACAAAAAAGATTATTATCAAAAAAATAAAGAAAGAATATTAAAACAACGTAAAGAACAAAGAGAAAAAAAGAAACAAGAAGCACTCAATCAAAAATAATAATTAAATATAATTATATTTTTTTAAAATATATACTTTCGATTTACACAAATCAACCAAAAAAAATCCTCCAACCACAGAAGATTTTATAATTATGGAATATATTAATCAAAAAACAAATATTCAAAAGAAAATTATAATTTATACAAAACTTGAAAAAGCAATCAATGATAAAGATGATCATTTCCTAACAGCAAAAGAATATAAATACAAAAACAAGTCATATTATAAATATTACTCATTTCCAGATTTTAATCACTTCATCAATTATTTTCAAAAATTAACCCCATCAGAAAAAAGATTTCATCATGTACAAACTTCTCAATACAGATTATTCTTTTATGACATAGAAATCAAATCCCAAGATCATATTCAATCAGAATATTATCCAATATTTAATCTCGAAAATTTCGATAAATGTCTTCAATACATAATATCAAAGACATTGCAATTTTTCAAAAATAATGTTGTATATTTTGTTGCTACAAATCATCGCCCTATTAAAAACACACCCAATGATAACTATAAATACTCGGCACGAGTAGTATTCCATATAACCACCGAGTTTGATGCTCCGAAGCAAATTATCGAAACATTATTCAATAATTCTGAAAACATTGACCCAAATATCTACAATATGATTGATAAGAGTGTCTATAAAAAAATCTCAAATATGAGAATGCCATATAATATTAAAATCTCAAGTCCTAATAATCCAATGCTACCAATCAAAAACACAACGATAAAAGACATTAAAAACTTCATAACAGATCCAACATTCCACCAACCCCTCCCACATATTAACATCCAAAAACCCAATATACCGGAACAAACAACATTTACTACATTAACACCAGAACTCGAAATTAAAATCCTAAAATGGCTCACAAAAAACAATCTCAATGAAACCTATTCCATTCATACTACAAATACTAATATCCTCCGCCTTGATAGAATGATACCAGACCATTGTCCGATATGCCAACGCATCCATGACAATGACAATGCATACATAGTCTTATCATCACCATTAAAATTCAAATGTTTTCGTAATCCTTCTAAATCAATTAAGATGTTTAAATACAATATAACAACACAAAAGGATAAACTATACCAATATATTATCAATTCCACTAAAAACGACACAATCCAACTAAATTCCAATAAATATAACATTATGTCCCAAAAAATCAATTATAGTTCCATTCATACATATGATTTCGATAAATATGATACTATATATTGTCGTAGTGCTACTGGTACATCAAAAACTCAAGCATTACTTAAAATATTGAATAAACTTCCAAATAAATTTCAAAAAGTATTATTCATAACATATCGCATTGCACTAACTAATGAAATATCATCTAATCTCCCAGACTTTCAAAATTATCTTGAAGCAGAATATTATATTTACGACAATAAAGTCATCTGTCAAATCGATAGTTTAACAAGAATTCAATTACAAAATATAGATCTTGTCGTCTTGGATGAAGTTGAAAGTCTTTTCGACGAAATATGCAAACCTAATCTTAAAAATGCCCCATTTATTGCCAAAAAACTCCAAAACATTATCTCCCGCTCTAAAAAAATGCTAATTCTCGACGCCCATATGGAAGACACTAATAGAATTTTCGAAATCATAAGTCCATTGAGAGATCCGACAAAATCCTTATTCATCGATAATATTTATAAATCAAAGATGCATCAAAAATTAAATATCTACATTAATGAAAATGACTGGTTCAATATGCTTCTTCATGATCTCAAATTAAACAAAAGAATAGTAATACCTACTAACACAAAAGAAAAAGCATTGTGGCTTCGAGATACTATCAATGCTTTTTCATTAAATACTATTAAAATATCCCCAAGTATTAAAGTTTATACCGGAGACATGTCCTCTGAAGATAGAAAAAATCTCTCAAACATAAATGAAGAATGGTCAAAATACCAAATAGTAATATATACTCCATGCATCAGTGCTGGTAATAGTTTTACTACAAAACATTTCGATAAATTGTATGCATACTTCACCAATACAAGTGCAAATTATTTACAATGCTTACAAATGATGTATCGTTCGAGAAATATTAATGACAATATCATGGAAATTATGATAAAAGAAAATAATTATTCTCATCTGCCAATGACAATCGACGAAATAAATAAACAAAATGAGAGACAGTATTTAGAACTCATTCAAACTTATAATGTTTCTAATGCTTATGAATACATTAATGATGTGGAAGTCGAATTCAATAAAAAAGAATTCTTTTATTCTCTCATATTACATCATCAACTTATCGAAAATAGAAATAAATGTAATTTCCTCTATCATTTTATGAAATGGATAACTAAATATGGAACAAATATCGAAGTAATAACTGAATTAAATACTGATTTCTTAAGTTCAGACAATTATCTTCAAAATGATGATATTAAAAGAGATCAAAAAATATCTAAAAGTATTGCCATTGAAAAAATAATCAAATCTCCGAATATTACTCTGGACGAATATAATAATTTATGCTCCTCAACCACTAAAACTGAAGATGATAAATATTCTATCGAAAAGAAAGGATTAAAAATGTTTTATGGTATTGACAATCTCAATGAAAAAGAAACCGAAATATTATTAAATAAATATAACAAACCCAAAATCAAAAAAATCTATCAATTTATGAAAGATCTTAAATCGATAGATTATGAAAATTATCCAGATGTCAAAGATCTAAATGTATTAAAAGAAGAAATGAACATAAACACTATTATAAATAATATCGCCTCCAAATCAGATACAAAAAATAACAGATATATCATGCATCTCGAAATTTCGAAATTATTTGATATACTCGTTGAAGGTGATACATTAGATTGTGTATGGGATAGAGAAGATATTATTAAAAAAATAACTCAATATTTAACAGAAGACAAAATAAATTATCTTGTGAATTTATTTAATCTTGAGACACAAAATATTCCAAACTGTACCATTAATAAATGGAATAAAATTTCAGGATTTGTAAATTCGATTATTAAAAATTGGGATATAAAAATGAGATTATTAGATAGAACAAAATCAGGAAGACAAAAAGTTATTTTCGAAAATAATATCTTGTTCAATAAAGACTTATTCCCCCATTTAAAATGAAAAGGTCAAAAAATATTTTTAGGTGTGCCATTCATCTGGGATCATATATAAGAAAAATGATCTCGGGAAGATGGCACACATTTCTTTTTTCCCCTTTCCCCCCACTTAAATCCAACATAACAACCCATATCACCAGCAATTCTCGCAACTTATGACCTCCTTCCCTCCTTTTTCTCCCTTT
>QGCY01000130.1_pt1 | contig 15953 bp, 13 predicted proteins | sample 4708041 | NCBI WGS metagenome assembly QGCY01 (sample SAMN08941164, study PRJNA450518) | Sediment metagenome, whole genome shotgun sequencing project. | biome: grassland soil; feature: grassland; material: soil; isolation source: soil 14 days enrichment with methanethiol and mixed carbon source ... | reverse complement strand
AAAAAACCAACCAATATTAATCATAAAATCTTTGAAAAAAGGTACCGCGATATGCGTCGCACTTCCTTCCGGCAGGATATACATCGTGCCCCACGTCGCAATCAATCCAAACGCCAATTGGCCCAAGATTTTATAGCGCCCGGGTAACCCTTTGGTATTGCGCTTGGACAGCTTTAAAAAATCGTCTGCAAAACCAATCAAGCCATACCCGACCATCACCAAAAGCCCGTACCAGATAAACGGGCTGGTTAAATCAGACCACAACAACGTAGAAACTGTAACCGAGATTAAAATCATTAGCCCGCCCATAGTCGGCGTACCTGCTTTTTGAAGGTGCCCTTCCGGCCCGTCTGTGCGAATAGGTTGACCACCCGCTTGCAAGCTTTTCAACCAACGGATCATCGGCGGCGCAATCACAAAGCAAATAATCAACGCGGTCAAAACCGCACCACCTGTACGGAAAGTAAGATAACGAAACAGGTTAAAGAAAATAAATTCATCCGCCAGCGGCGTTAGAAAGTTATAAAGCATAAGGCCTTACCCCACAAAATGGCCGTCATTATTAAGACGGCTCTTATCAATTAATGAGACCGCAAAGCCTCAGAAAAGACCGAACGCGTTGCATCTGCAGATGATTTAAACACGACATAATCACCCGGCGTCAATACCGAAGGCACAATAGACTGCAAACTACGGCCCTTTAAAAAGCCTTCAACAGCTTTGCGTGCATTTTTAAAAATCGATATTTTCTTACTCGCACACATTAAATCCAGCCCGGCAATCCGACCCGGCAACGTAAAGTCCATCACCCGTGCATCTGGCGCGCCTTGATCCAAAACCAATGCTTTGCGACCGATACCGGTATCAATAACGCTTTTGACTTTGAAAATGGCTTCATCGACAAAAGAGCCCATTTCATGTCCCGGACGGAACAAGGCAAGATTTTTCTGTTGTGCCCCATGGACTGCACTTTCCATCTCGACCATATCCAGCGGCCCCATATAGGATTCCACCATATAAGACGCACACGCCGCCAGCTTGATATCTGATAATTTAACAACCATCATCGCCGCCAATAACATATTTGGGCTATGCATCTGCATGGGCATCGCCGGATTAGATAGCCCATCAGCCTGCGCACAAATACGTTCACCCAAAATATTCAAACCGAACTGCACGCCATTTTGCGCGACCAAGCGCTCTTCCACCCATGCTTCACTGGCTTCAGGACCATAGCATAAAATATTCTGCAACCCCGCCGCACGCGCCATCGCCATAACCGGCACATAGGCTTCATCCGATGTATTCAACAACACAATACCATTCGCTGGCATGGCATCAAACAAACCTGGCTCCCGCAATTGAGCCGGCTTATCAATCACAACCACATCAGGCTGCAAAGATGGAGCCATTGAAAACACACTAAAATCACACGCCTCAGGCATGGCCGCCATGGAAGATGACAAATGCCGGCCGCCCATATAATAGTCAGCCACCGCCCCTAAAGCACGACTAAAAGCCTGACGTTGTTCATAACCTTGAACAGCAATCACCAAAGAATGCGTACGAAAACGGGCAGCACGCGCTAAAGATCGCAATGCGTCAAACACATTAGAAACCCGTAAAATAGGATAATTTGCTTCAATATCTTCTGGAACGGCCATCAATGTAGGCACAACCGCCGCCGCCGCACCTTGATCAAACACACAAGCCAAATCATCACTCGCCGAAGCAAAGAATAAATCTCCCGGACAAACATCATCTTGCCGAATCGTTAAATCAATCGCTGCCCACGGCGTTGATGAGCACCCACCGGTAATCACATCAACTTCTTCACTAACCCAAAGCGCCTCTTGCTTTGTAAAATGCATCCTCTATTTTCTCCCCAGTTTTGCACCTATAAGGCGTTGATGGCTTTTACAGCTTCTTCATAATCATCAAACGGAATCGTTTTAGACGCCAGAATCTGACCCACTTCGTGGCCTTTTCCAGCGATGATTAACACATCACCTTGCTTTAATTGTTGAACGGAAAAATTGATAGCCGCTGAGCGATCACCAATCTCAAAGATGTGATCATTATGCCGAATCGAACGAATCGGCGCTAGAATCTCGCTACGGATATCCACCGAATTCTCACTTCGAGGGTTGTCATCGGTGATAATCACGATATCAGAGTGATTCGCCGCGACCTCTCCCATCAGGGGGCGCTTACCTTTATCGCGATCACCACCACAGCCAAAAAGGCATAAAATCCGGCCCTTTGCGTGGGGTTTTATAGCGTTAAGCACGTTCAAAAGCGCATCAGGCGTATGCGCATAATCAATATAAATTCCTGCTTGCGCCGGATGGCCGGAAACAGATTGCAAACGCCCTTTGACGCCTTGAATAGTTTTAAAAGATTCCACAACGGCATCAATTTGATCCCCTGACGGATTTTCATCACCCAAAACAAGACCAGCCGCACAAAGCAAATTTGAAATTTGAAACGCCCCGATCAACGGAATATCCAACGAATAACTGCGCCCGAATAATTCCAATTCCACATGACAACCATCAAAAACAGGGGTCAGTGATTTTATCTTCAAATCTTCCCCAGCAAAACCATAAGAAACAACCGGCGCAAGACTCACCGCGGCGACATCCTTATAAGAGGCGCTATCAGCGTTAATGACGCTTACCCCACTAGCGCCCACCAAGCGATTAAACAAACCAAGCTTGGCCTTTGAATAAGCGGCCTCATCACCATGATAATCCATGTGATCCCGCGTCAGATTAGTAAAAGCCGCTGCCCCGACCTTCAAGCCATCCAAACGATATTGATCCAACCCATGCGATGAGGCCTCCAACGCCAGATGGGTTACACCTTGCTGGGAAAGCACCACCATACGCTCTTGCAATTCAACCGGCCCCAAACTAGTTAAGCCCGCATTGATCGTCCCCAGACTAGCGCCTCGCACTCCCATCGCTGCCCAAAGCTGCTCACAAAAGGAAACAACGGAGCTTTTCCCATTTGTTCCCGTCACCGCAACAATATTCATCGCCTTCAAGGCCGGGTAACCAAGCTGATAAAATTGCACCGCCCATTCCGCCAAAACCTTACGAGGCTCATCAACCTGATAATAAGCAACCGTGTCATCCCAATCGACAGGCTGAAGCTGCGATGAAACAATCACCACCGCCCCACTGGAAACAGCCTCTTTAATATATTGATTACCATCTTGCGCCAGCCCCTTAATCGCTACAAAAGCAAAACCGGGCCTCACTGCCCGGCTGTCTGCTGTAATCCCGCTAAGTGCCGAAAGATCGATTGCCATCCCTACCCCTTAATCGCCACATATTGCTTCAAAGGGTGCTCATAACCCGGCCCATCATAAGAAGGCCGCAAACCCAAAATCGCCGCCATCGAGCTCACAACCCGTTTAACAATTGGCGCTGCCACCCAACCTGCCGTTGCGTAACCAAAACTATCCTTCGATGCTTTCGGCTCATCCACCGCAACAAAAATCACATAGCGTGGCGCATCAACCGGAAAAACGGCTGCAAAAGATGAGATCCGCTTATGATGATCATACCCACCAGCAATAGCTTTTTCCGCGGTACCCGTTTTACCCCCAATCCGGTAACCCGGCACATCAGCATTTCCACCCGTTCCGTCTGTCACGGTCAGGCGCATAAGCTCCCGCATTTTATAAGATGTCTCCTCAGAGACAATCTGAACAGGGCGGATCGTTTTCTTACTATTTTCGGCATCATCATCCATCACCAAATGCGGGCTAATCAAATATCCGCCATTCACAATCGATGCCACTGCTGATGCCGCTTGCAACGGGCTAACCGCAATCCCATGCCCATAAGATGCCGTCATGGTTTGAACCTCCCCCCAGCGATCGGGCGTAAGTGGACGGGCCGTTTCTGCAATCTCAATATCCAGCGGGTTCAGCAATCCCAGATCCCGATAAAAGGCCTCCAACACCTCGCCACCCAACGCCTGCCCCATCATAGCAGAGCCAATATTCGATGAATGCATAAAGACTTCTGGTAAAGTCAAAATGCGTTTTTCCGCATGGTAATCAGAGATCTCAAATCCGCCAACTTTAATAGACTCCCGCACATCAAAGGTCGTACTCATCGGCACATGATTATGTTCCAAAAACGCGGCAGTCGAGAATATCTTAAAGACCGATCCCAACTCATACACCCCGACACTCAAACGATTAAAGCGTGCTGTTGCTTTCGCAGCACCCGCATCATGCGGATTAAAATCAGGCAAAGACACGCCAGCCAAAACCTCACCACTTTTCACATCTAGAATAACGCCAGCCCCGCCAATGGCTGAAAAATCATCCACGGCATTTGCAAGCTCCCGATGCAAAAGATGTTGCACGCGCATATCCAGCGATAAATGCACATCCTTCCCCTTCTCCAGCAGACTGTTAAAACTTCGCTCAATTCCGCTAATGCCTTGACCATCTATATCGGTAAAACCAACCAAATGCACCATCTCGTTACGGCTAGGGTATACGCGCTTATCCTCATACTGAAAATTCAAACCCGGCTCGCCGATTTCCATGATCTTTTCTTGCTCGCTCGGCAAAATATTGCGCTCAATCCAGACAAAACGACGATCACTTTGCAAATCACGCAATAACTTGCCATAGGATAACTCAGGAAAAATCGCAATCAATTGACGCGCTGCATCTTCAGGTTCCGCAATCAATTGCGGATCCGCATATAAAGATGCCATCCGCAAAGATGACGCCAGCAATTCTCCGTTGCGATCTAAAATACGGCCACGCTTTACCACCCCAAGCGAAGCCTCAGATGGCAAAGTCGAAGCACTTGCCAAATCAGTCTCTTCTTGCTCCGCATGCCAAAAATCGCCTTGCAAAACCGATAAATCAAACGCACGGATCGCCAACGCCGCATAAATCAAAATAAAAAAACTGCTAATAACCAAAAGCCGACCATGCGCCAAAGCCAATGTTGAACTTCGGTCTCCGGCAATTCGGGTCGCATTACGCCGCATCATCCGGTAAAACATCATGGTCGGTGATACCCTTGCGGCTTACGCGGCGGCACAAAAGACACGTCACTCAAAACCCGTCGAGCCTCACGCGCACGTTTAAATTCATCAATACCCGAGATAAGCGTAGGTGCCTGATCTGAAGCCATATCAATATCATTAGCAATATATTCCAGCATCCCCGGCGAGCTTAAAAATGCCCACTCAGCTTCCAGCACATCGATACTTTCCAGCACTTGCTCTTGCTCCATCTTAACGATGGCGAGCTCTTTTTCTTCGCGCTGCACTGCTTGTGAGACGTGCAAAAGCCCTGCCCCCAAAACCAGAGCCAGCGCATAAACCGATAACAATTTCAATCGTATCACGACCTTAGACATGAGCGAATATCCTCACCCTTTATTATTAGCATAATCCGTAGCGTTTCGCACGGCCAATCTTAATTTGGCCGAACGTGAACGGGAATTTTCATGTGTTTCTTGGTCGGTTGGTAAAATAGGTTTGACCTGCGGCAAACGGAACAAAGCAGCTTCTTCCACCTCATCCAATTGCGGCGCATAGCGCGAAGCCCGCGCCTGACGGTTAGCAAAACCGCGCATGGCTTGCTTCACCAAACGATCTTCCAGTGAATGAAATGAAACCACCACCAAACGCCCATCGGGCTTTAAAATCGCGGCCGAGGATTCTAGAGCGCGCTCGACCTCACCCAATTCATCATTCACCGCAATGCGCAGCGCCTGAAAAGTGCGCGTAGCCGGATCAATCCCATCCTTCGATGCAGGCACACAAGCACGAACAATCGCAGCCAATTGCGCGGTCGTGGCAATCGGGGCCTCTCGGCGCTTTTCAACAATTACTTTGGCCACACGGCGTGACTTGCGTTCCTCACCATAACGATAAATCAAATCTGCCAAGGGCTGTTCTTCCATCGTATTAATCAAATCAGCGGCACTCTGCCCGCTTTCTTTGTCCATCCGCATATCCAGTGGCCCATCAAAACGAAACGAAAAACCACGATCGGCTTCATCCAATTGAAAAGAAGAGACACCCAAATCCAGCACAAACCCATCGACTTGCTGCCCCGACAAATGAGCCTTCACATCGCCAAAGCAGCCACGCACAAAAGCAAAGCGCTCCCCAAACTCTTCGGCGAAGGCCTGTGCCCGCACTTGGGCCGCCGGATCACGATCAATCGCAATCACCTTGCAATCAGCCTTTTCCAACAAAGCACGGCTATACCCCCCCGCCCCGAAGGTACCATCGACATAAATCTCACCGCTCTTCGGCGCCAAAGATTCAATGACTTCATTTAACATGACCGGATAATGAGAACCCACCTGACTTACCCCCTTATTGAACAAGAACCCCAATCTATACTTTTTAGATTCATGACGAAATTGTTTTTTTGCACTACGCCGCGTTTTTATATATAGTCTCGCCGATCAGAGGATCGGATGACCGCTGGTTCCTTCGGGAACGAGAGGAAAGTCCGGGCTTCATGGAAATACGGTGCCGGGTAACGCCCGGGGGGCGCGAGCCTACGGAAAGTGCAACAGAAAGCAAACCGCTTTTTAACAAATGTTTTGTAAAACCTGAGCGAGCCTACTCGCAAAGGCAGCGCAAAACAAAAAAGCAAGGGTGAAAGGGTGCGGTAAGAGCGCACCGCGGCTTTGGCAACAAAGACGGCATGGTAAACCCCACCGGAAGCAAGACCGAATAGGGGCTGCATTATGGCGTATTTTCACGTCGCAGCCCGGGTTGGTCGCTTGAGGGTTTTGGTAACAACACCCCTAGATGAATGGTCATCCAAGCCCTTCGGGGCTGGACAAAACCCGGCTTATAGATCCTCTGATTTTTTTTCTCTTTTTTTCATCAGCCATAGCTTTTCTGCCACCGCCATGGATTCATAATCCGCCGGATGATCCAAACGCTCCGGCAAATAGCGCCGATGGAAAGCCTGCCATAGCAATTCCTCCTCACAATTTGGGTTATAACCCACCGCATGCAACATACTCACATCAGGCTCTTGATCGCCTTCCTGTGCATGCAATGGCCATAAACCAACCCCAACCTTGGCAAGCGCCTTCCACGGAAAATATTCTCCCGGGTCTTGCTTACGCTCTGGGGCGATATCGCTATGCGCCAAAAAGGCCGACGGCTTAAAGCCATAACGCTGGGCAATCTCAAGGCACAGCGCTTGAACAGCCTCAATCTGCGCATTCGGAAAATGGCGATAGCCAAATTCATGCCCCGGATTAACAATCTCAATCCCGATCGAAGCCGAATTCATATCGCGCTGCTTCGCCCAATAAGAAACCCCTGCATGCCATGCGCGCTTATCCTCATCGACCAACGCAAAAACCTGACCACTTTCATCGACCAAATAATGCGCACTAACCTCCGCCGCAGGATCACAAAGCCGCTCCAGCGCTTCTGTTGCTGAGTGCATACCGGTATAATGCAAAACCACATAATCAGGATTAGCCTGCTTACGTTCATTAAAATTCGGAGATCGCCATGACGTGTTCATAATAAAAACTATATCACGTCATGTAACGTTTTTGCAGCAACCGACGTATAATAAAATATGAAAACATTATTTTTACTCTCATTACTACTTATCACCGCTCTGGGCGCGACGCTCTTGCTGCCGCGCGGAGCCTTCGCCATGAAAAACGGAGAAAACCTTATGCCCGAAAAACCTAAAAACTATCCCGTCGCCACTTTTGCAGGGGGGTGCTTCTGGTGTTTGGAAAGCGAAATGCGCGCCTTGGATGGTATCTTATTTACCGAAGTCGGGTATACCGGCGGCGATCTTGATCAACCCAGCTATCGCGATATTACCACCGGCAAGACAGGTCATGCCGAGGCAGTTGAAATCACCTATGATCCCGAAAAAATCACCTATCAGCAATTGGTTGATTTTTTCCTCACCAAAGCCCACGACCCTACACAAGTCAACCGTCAGGGTGTTGATGTTGGCACACAATATCGTTCAGCCATTTTCACCCATGATGAGGCGCAAGCCAAAATCGCCCATGATGCAATCGCACGACTAACAGCTGAGAAGCATTTCAAAAAGCCGATCGCCACGCAAGTAGAGCCTGCCGGAAAATTCTGGTTGGGCGAAGAATATCACCAACAATATTACGAGAAATATGAAGAGCAAACCGGCCAGAAACACTTACGCGTTCTGATCAAGGAAAAGAAGAAATCGTTGCTGGGCAAATAAACCGCCCGACGAAACAAAAGCGTTTACGCCGCTGCACCTTGTGCAGGGGCGTTATCCAAGGCCTCGCTACAGCGATCACAAATATCGCTGGCAGCGCTAACCTCAGGCAGAACCTGCCAGCATCGCGCACATTTTCCACCTTCGGAACGCTGAACCTGAACAGATAACTCTGCCCCTTCAACGGCTTGCGCTTGCGAGGTAATACAGACCTCAGCCCAATCAATATCGGAAAGCTGCGACAACTGATCCGCAGGCAATGCAATCACCGGCTTTGCCTCAAGGGAAGAGCCAAGCTCCTTACTGGCGCGTAAAGGCTCAATCGCTTCGAGCACACGCTTACGAACCGCTTTGACTTGCTGCCATTTTTGCATAAGGCCTTCATTCGCCCATTCAACCGGTACCACAGGGAATTCACGCAAATGAATACTCTCAACATCAGGCATCATGCCTGCTGGACGGTAAGACCATGCCTCTTCTGCGGTAAAGCAAAGAATAGGCGCCAGCCATGCACTTAACGATAAAAAGATCTGAGCCATCACCGCGCGGCAAGCCTGACGGCGCGGCGCATCGGCATTATCACAATACAGCGCATCCTTGCGAATATCGAAATAAAAGGCAGATAAATCCTCATTACAAAATTCATGGATCAATTTGGCAAGCTTGGTAAAATCATAAGATTCAATGTGCACACGGACCGACGCATCGACCTCATACAAACGGTGAAGGATTGATTGCTCCAGCTCTGGCAATTGCTCATAGCCAATCGCTTCGATTGTCTCCGGCCCTTTCGCATCATAACCTTCCAGCGCGCCCAATAAGAAACGGATCGTATTACGAATACGGCGATACAAATCACCGGTATTTTTCAAAGTATCCTTACCAATGCGGATGTCATCAGCGTAATCAGAGGTCATCACCCATAAACGCAAAATATCCGCACCATACTGATCCATAAGCTTCAAGGGATCGACCACATTGCCCAAAGACTTAGACATTTTGTACCCTTTTTCATCTAGCACAAAACCATGGGTCAATACATGCGCATAAGGTGCGCGCGCATTGGTACCACTGCTCTCTAACAATGATGAGTGGAACCACCCGCGATGCTGGTCGGAGCCTTCTAAATACAAATCAGCGCGCTCAATGCCTTCAAATTCAGGCCAAGTCTCTTTATCACCAAGAACAAACGCATGGGTAGAACCTGATTCAAACCAAACATCCACAATATCAAATACTTGATCATAATCTTCCGGATTATAAGATGTCCCTTCTAAGAAGCGTGCCGTCGCACCTTCATGCCACCAGCAATCTGCCCCTTCAGCTTCGAACGCCGCGCCAATGCGATCAAACACGTCAGCATCGATCAAAACTTCACCGGTCTCTTTATGTAAGAACAAGGCAATCGGCACACCCCAAGCCCGTTGGCGACTAATACACCAATCCGGGCGCCCAGCAATCATCGCTGTGATGCGATTTTCGCCTTTCGCAGGGTGCCAACCCGTATCTTTAATGGCTTGGAGCGCAGTCTCACGCAAAGTCTGATTGGAACCTTCCGCCGCTTTGTCCATCGCAATAAACCATTGCGGCGTGGTACGGAAAATCAACGGCGCTTTTGAACGCCAGCTATGCGGATATTCATGCCGCAAGGAACCTTTCGCCAGCAATTTACCAGCCTCGGCTAGGGCTTTTAAAATAGAAAAGTTACCGCCGCCTAATTCACCTTTTTGAGTATAAACTTCCATCCCGGCAAACAAAGGCACATGCGGACGGAACAAACCATCATCTGACACGTTATCCGTAACCTCGACACCATTAGCCACGCCCAGATAAAAGTCATCCTCACCATGGCCCGGCGCAATATGGACAAACCCCGTACCGGCATCATCGGTGACAAAATCACCCTCTAACAACGGCACATCAAACTCATAGCCCTGACCGTTCAACGGATGCTGACACAGCGTACCCGCAATCTCCGCCCCGCTAAAGGTACCCAGCAATTCCCAGCTTTCGATCTTGGCTTGTGCTTTAACCGCATCCGCCAGCGATGTCGCAATCGCCAACTTGCCGCCTTCATATTCATACACGCCATATTCAATCGAGGAACCAAACGCAATCGCCCGGTTCGATGGCATCGTCCAAGGCGTGGTTGTCCAGATCACCACATCAGCCCCGTCCAGCAAAGCAACCGGAGACTTTACAACCGGAAAACGCACCCAAATGGTGACGGATTTATGCTCTTGATACTCGACCTCAGCTTCGGCCAAGGCAGTTTTCTCAACCACCGACCACATAACGGGCTTCGCCCCTTTATACAGTAAGCCGTTTAATGCAAATTTATGGATCTCGCGAACAATACGCCCTTCGGCGGGAAAGTTCATCGTCAAATAAGGGTTATCCCAATTACCGCTGACGCCCAGACGCTTAAATTGTTCCGCCTGAATATCCACCCATTCGCGGGCAAACTTACGGCATTCCTCACGAAACGTGATAATATCAACGGCATCTTTATCTTTACCTTCGGCGCGATATTTTTCCTCGATCTTCCATTCGATCGGCAGGCCATGACAATCCCAGCCCGGCACATAAGGCGTGCGCTTACCACACATCGCATTGGATTTAACAATCACATCTTTTAAAATTTTATTGAGCGCATGGCCCATATGAATATTACCATTCGCATAAGGCGGGCCATCATGCAAAATCCAAGGCTCTTTTCCTGCTTGGCTTTGCTGCACTTTTTCATGCAATCCCTGCGCTTCCCAATGTTTCAGGATCTCAGGCTCTTTTTGAGGCAATCCTCCACGCATCGGAAACTCCGTGCTGGGCAGAAATACACTATTTTTATACTTGTCTTTATTTTCGTCGCTCATGGGAAAGCACTATGGCGGGGAAGGACTTGAAAATCAAGGCATCATCAGCATGATTTTATCATAGAGCATCAACGAAAAAGGAATGGTAATCAGCGCTATAAACGTACCAAACAAAATGGTTGTGGCTGCTTTTTCCGGTTTTAAATCCATCTCAACCGCAAAGGCGGCAATATTCGCTGCGGTTGGTACAATAGCAAGAATGAAAAACAACTTATGGATTTCCGGCCCGAATAGATGAAACACCATTTGGTCGAGCATAATAATCACCAAAGCCAAAAGCGGCGAAATCACAAATTTCCCCAAATAAGTCAGCGTTAAAAAGCGCGGCCCGAACACAAGTTTTTTAACGCGCGATAAGGCCGCACCAATAATCATCATCCCGACGACAACATATGCCCCTTTAAAATAAGCCCAATAGGTTAAAAATTGCGCTGAGAATTCAGCCCCCGAAAGGTTAAACAAAACACCAGCAGTAATCGCATATAGGGTCGGAAATTTTGCCAGCTTTAATAAGCTCTGCCTGACATCAAATTTACCCCGCGCCGCCAGATATACCATGACCGTGGCTTCATAAACCGACGCACCCATCATGGTAAAAATATAAACCGCTGCCCATTCCGGCGGGAACAACGTCAAAACCAACGGCAACCCAAAATACCCCGTATTGCCGGAGCTTGCACACAAAGCCAGTAAATTAGCCCGGTTATCACCAAACACACGCTGACCGATCGCCAGCCACATAAAACTTAGCGCACATAACAATAAATAAAGCGCAATGGGCAAAAAGATATAAGACGGCTGAAATTCCATCTGACCGACAAAGCCAAATGCCACCATCGGCATAAAAATATAAATACCCAATGCCCCCAGTGTCTGGCGTTCAACATCAAAGAAACGTCCGGCAATATAGCCAAGCCCTATCAACAAATATAAGGGCAGCAAATTTGAAAAGAGTAATAAAAACATATCCATACTAAATTATTGCCATCCCCAATATTGAATAAAGAAATATGCCAACGGAATACTAACCACCGAGAAAAAGCTACTCAGCAAAACAGCACTACCCGCTCGCTCCGGAAACAAATCATTTTCTGCCGCATAGGCAACGTAATTCGCAAACAAAGGCATCACTGATAAAATCAACATCATCGAATGGATCTGATGATCAAACATCTTCCACCAATAAATATCCAACACAATAAACAGCCCCAACATCACAGGCCACGCAATATATTTAATAGCAAACAGCGCAAAAATTTCAGGCCAATAAAATTGCAACTTCGATAGCTTTGAAACCGAAACCCCAATCATCATCATGCCCAAAATCGTCAAAGCCCCAGCTGAGTAATGCCAATATTTCTGCACAATATCTGGCAATTCAATCCCGGCAAAGTTAAGAGCAAGCCCCAAAAACACAGCATAAAGCGTCGGCAACTTCGCCAAACGAATAAAACTATCTTTCACAGAAAAACGCCCCCGCGCCGAGATATAGTAGCTCAAACTCGCATTATTAATAGCGCCCCCCAAGTTCATAAACAAATAAATTGCCGCGCCTGCCTCACCAAACAAGGCCAATACGATCGGCAAGCCAAAATAAATTGCATTCGCATTCACAGACGCACTCGCAACGGAATACGCTGTACCATCAGTCCAAAAGCGCTTTAATAACGACAAAGCAGATAGTGTAATGAATAAAGAGCTAACACTCGTAATAACAGGTAACGCCGCATAAGACGGATTTAAATCCAATCTTGCTGCTGCCCCGAATAAAACCGCTGGTGCCAAAACATAAATACAAAGCCGGGAAATAGAATGTAAATTCACATCCCAATAACGCCCAGCAATATAGCCAATCCCTATCAGCACATAAAGCGGCGTCAGGTTTTCAAACAACACCCAAAAAACACCCATCTACTTTTTATCTTTCTGTGGATTGTAAAAATTGCTCGGCTTGCTGACAGTCCAGCTCAATTTGCTGGATAAGCGCATCCAAAGAATCAAACTTTGCCTCCCCCCGCAACCTTTTAAGCGGCTGCACTTTCAAAATCTTACCGTAAATATCAAAATCAAAATCCAGCAAATGAGCTTCCAGCTGCGCGACCGGTACTTCGAACATCGGGCGAATACCAATATTCACCGCAGATTTATACCAGCGCGGATCACCTTCAACCTGCGCAAACGCCGCATAAATCCCATACGCGGGATGTATCGTATCCCCCAGCATCACATTCGCGGTCGGATACCCCAATTCACGCCCACGTTGATCACCTTTAACCACCTCGCCGCGAATTTCCCAATCCCAACCTAAAATAACATTCGCCGCGGCAACATCCCCCTGCCGAAGCGCCTGACGGGCACGACTAGATGAATAGGCCACACCACTACGATCCAATATGCCATCGACCAAGCTGACCTCAATACCGGCTTGGCGAATCATATCAGGCGTGCCTTGTCGCAATTGACCAAACCTGAAATCTGACCCCACAATCACATGCCTAGCACCCAGCGCATCGATCAAGACATCATCAATAAACGAAGCCGCACTACGGCTAGCAAAATCCCAATCAAACGGAAGAACCGTGGCGAAGTCGACGCCATTTTGCGCCAATTTTTCCATCTTAAAATCAAACGGAGTCAATCGCCCGGGCGGATCATCCGGGCGAAACAAACGACGCGGGTGAGGCTCAAACGTCAAAACACCGCAAGGAATATGTTGGCTCAGCGCCTTTTCCTTTGCCGTTTTTAAAACTGCCTGATGACCTAAATGCACCCCGTCAAAATTACCGATAACAACAACGCCACCTTTAAGGTGGCTGACTATCTTTAACAAGTCATGAATAACTTCCATAGCTCTATGTATTACGACGATCACACAACTGCGTCAATGCGCAGACCGACGCTTTAATAAGCATTGTTCAAAATCAAAACTAAAGCTAGTATTACCAAGATGAACAAGCAACCAATGATAATCCTAAGCCTTACCTTGTTAAGCCTAAGCGCTTGCGCCAGCACGAACCTGCGTGCCTCAAACAAAGAAATCGACGCCTTTCAAGCCCAAGCCACAGACTTAAAAGACACCCACCCACAAGAAGCTGCCAACTGGCTACAGAAAATTATCAGGTACCGTCCCAAAGATACGCCAAGCCGCATCGAGCTTGCCAAACTACTGGAACAACAAGATCAAAAACCTGCCGCAGCCAAACTTTATAAGCAAGGCCTAGAAATAGAGCTGGAACAAAATAATGAGCAAGCCTATACAGAACTGGCCGAAGGTTTAATCTTAAATCTCATCGCTCAATCAAAATATGAAGAAGCCTTAAGGCAAGCCCAACAAGGCAAAGAACACTACCCCGACAACAAGAATATAGAACGTAACCTCAGAATTATTTTGGCGCTCATGCAATCCTACGGGCACTCCGCCCCCCAGCCAATGCGTAGACCTTCTGCAAATACCAGCACAGAGCAAGACAAACGAACCGTCAATCAAACATCCAAAGCAGAAGTTTTATCTTCCCCCGAAGAATCACCGTCGGCATCAGCATCTTCCTCAGAAATAGAATCCCCTGTAACGGAGCCTTGAACCTCAGGCCCCCAACGCTTAACCAACTCATTCTTCCGTAGGTCTATTGCTTTACTGCGCCCACGCGAGCGTTCATAAAGAATGTTAACCGCCACACTACTCAAAGACCAATCCAGGAAATAACCCAACGCCGCTCCACAATACATCACCACAATCGACATGGGTTGTGTGATAATTTCGATCGCCGTAGAAAACTCATTCCCATACTGCCAAATCTTCACCAAGAACAAAAAACAAGCGGCCAAATTAACCGATCCAACCGCAATTGTCTTTGATTTCCGTGGGGTATTGTCAACAAACAATAAAACCCAAGTTGGAAGCATCCCAATCAATAAAAAGAAAGTCGTCGGCGCCATAATCAGTGCAAAAACCAATAAAAAAACAACCAAGACTATTTGCCCAAAACTAACCTTGGTTTTTTTAACATTCTTTTTCTTTTTACGTGCTGCCATCGTCTTTAATCCAAACTCTAAAAAGGAATAGCTCCATCCGAAGAAGAAATCGTTACAAACAACATCAATAAAATAACCATCGCAGCAATACCGCCAATAATTAATGTCGATATTTCACGCCCGGTTTGATCATTAAACTTACTCTTATCCGTCATACTCTCCCGAAGAATAGATTGCTCAACCGATATATTATTATATTCCAATAATGCTTCTTTAAAGAGCTGTTGATCCATCCGTAAAGCATGTGGATTTGTCAGCTCTCGATACATGCCATCCAAATCACCTTGCTGAACATAATGATCAATTTTCTTACGAAGGGTTTCTCTCTTCTCTCTATCTTTATAAAAATCAATCACAGGCTTAATCATGGGAACAAGCGCCGCCGCCAAAGCTGTCAAAGGTCCTGATTTACATTGTTTCTGCAACCCACTATACGCAGCTAACGTCGACAAAGCAGCCTTAGCGGGTTGATGCGAAGCTAAATCAAATAAAAGATTATCCATAACACGAGGTTCGCGATCTGCTAAAAATGCCGCAATATGACGGTCAAAAATCAAATGACTTCGCACAGCTCCACGAGCACACAAGTCTTCTAGGGCTATCAGCAAATGTGAAGAATCATAAACCAATTTATCTTTAAGAACAGGGCTCAAGCAAGGTGCCCACGGTGCAAACGCATAAAAACATCGCTCAACACCAAACCCAATTTTTGTATCACGAATAACTTTTCGGCAACTCTCGATCATTGGATAGGTAATGACGTTGACTCTTTTCTCGCCTTCTTGAAAGGTCAGCCA
>QGCY01000129.1_pt1 | contig 16196 bp, 10 predicted proteins | sample 4708041 | NCBI WGS metagenome assembly QGCY01 (sample SAMN08941164, study PRJNA450518) | Sediment metagenome, whole genome shotgun sequencing project. | biome: grassland soil; feature: grassland; material: soil; isolation source: soil 14 days enrichment with methanethiol and mixed carbon source ... | reverse complement strand
TTATTTTTAATTTCTTTAAAGCTGAAATCGTCTTTGGTATTAATGTCTAAATCTAATTTTTCGAAAACGCCTAATTGAATGGTATAAATTACATCAGGATTAACAATAGTACTTTTTAAATCTACTGTAGATTTTGATTTTACCTTGATACTATCTAACAAAGCACTAATTTTTTGTTCTTTGTTTTCTATTATTGTTTCAGATTTAGAGTGCTCAGTATATAAATAAATGGAAGAACATAGCAGCAGAATAATGATAATAATATAGATAATATTATTTCTTGTATTCGTCTTTTTAACTTTATTAGATTTTAGTTTTAAATCTACAAAACCCGATTGTAATTTTTCTTTATCGGTTTTTAATTTATCTAATTCAGAATACAATTCATTAAGTACTTCTTCTTCTATTAGTGGCATTTTAGTGTTTATAAATTATTAGCTTCTGCAATTAATTCAGCAATATCTTTAACAATTACTTCTGTTTCTTTTTCTTTAAATTTAATTCCGTCTGTCATCATTGTGTTGCAATATGGGCAACCAGTGGCTATAATATTTGGTTTGGTTTTTAAAGCGTCTTCTGTTCTTAACACATTAATTTCTTTATCGCCTTTTTCTGCATCTTTAAACATTTGTGCACCACCTGCACCACAACATAAAGCAGTTTCTTTATGACGTTTCATTTCTGTTAAATTAACGCCTAGTCTTCTAATTAAATCTCTTGGAGATTCGTACACTTCATTGGCTCTACCTAAATAACAAGGATCATGGAAAGTTACTCTTTTGCCTTTTAAAGTAGAATTATCGATATTTAAACGACCTTCGGATATTAAATTTTGTATAAATTGTGTATGATGATATACTTCGTATTTTCCTCCTAAAGAAGGATATTCGTTTTTTAAAGTATTAAAAGAATGCGGATCGCATGTTACGATTTTTTTAACCTCGTAACCATTTAAAACTTCGATGTTCATCATAGCTTGCATTTGAAACAAGAACTCATTTCCTGCTCTTTTTGCTGCATCTCCTGTTGATGATTCTTCTGTACCTAAAACTGCAAAATCTACATTGGCTTGATGTAATATTTTAACAAAAGCTCTACTTATTTTTTTTGCTCTATCATCATAACTTCCTGCTGCACCCACCCAAAATAATACTTCTGGTTGTTTGCCTTGAGCCATCATATCTGCCATTGTTGGTACGTTCATAATAAAATGTTTAATTGTTTATTCGTTGAAACGTTTAATTGTTAAAAACTTCTCGATACAAATTTATTCGTTTCTCATAAATTCACTCGAAGTGACAATATGTTAGCTACTTTTTCTAAAACATGACTGCCAACTGCTACTGAAAACTGTTAACTAATTTTACTCTTCGTTTGCCCAGTTTAATCTGTCTTGTTGATTGTATGGCCAAGGAGCACCATTATTTTCAACATTTGTCATCATCATATTTAATTCTTGTGGAGCCGCACTTTGTTCCATCACTAAATATCTTCTCATATCCATTATAATTGATAATGGATCTATATTTACAGGACATTCTTCTACACAAGCATTGCAACTTGTACACGCCCAAAGTTCTTCTGGAGAAATATAATCGTTTAATAATTGCTTATTATCATCAACAAAAACACCATTATTTGCATCGATATTTCTACCCACTTCTTCTAAACGATCTCTGGTATCCATCATTATTTTACGAGGCGATAATGCTTTACCTGTTAAATTTGCAGGGCAAGAAGACGTACATCTACCACATTCTGTACATGTATATGCATTTAATAATTGTACCCAATTTAAGTCAGTTACATCTGATGCTCCAAATTTTTCTGGCACTGCATCTTCTGTTCCTTCTTCTGGCATGGCATAAGGATCTGCATCTGGATCCATCATTAATTTAACTTCGTTGGTAACCGCTTCTAAATTATTGAATTGTCCTTTGGGATTTAAATTTGCAAAATAAGTGTTCGGAAATGCCAATAAAATGTGCAAATGCTTTGAATAATATAAATAATTTAAGAACACTAAAATTCCTAAAATATGAATCCACCAAGCTGTTCTTTCTATTGCATGAATTGTATCTGGAGAAAAACCATCAAACAAAGGGACTAAAAATTGACTTATTGGATTTCCAATTCCTGCTTGTTGAAATGTTGTATCTGTGGCGTTCATCACCAAAAACAAGGTCATTAAAACCATTTCGAAATACAAAATGTAATTTCCATCATTTTTTGGCCAACCTTTCATTTCTTTACTTAAAAAACGTTTGATGTTAGAAACATTTCTACGTAACCAAAAGATAACTACAGCTACAAAAACCAATGCCGCTAAAACCTCGAAAGTACCAATTAAAAAACCATATAATGCTGCAGGAATTACCTCTAGAAAAATTCTGTGTGTACCAAAAATACCATCAATAATAATTTCTAAAACTTCGATATTAATAATGATAAAACCAACATAAACAATAATATGCAGAAATCCTGAAAAAGGTCTTTTTACCATTTTAGATTGCCCAAGAGCAATCATCATCATATTTTTTAAACGTTCAGATTTTCTGTCTGTTCTGTTTACATCTTTCCCTAATTTGATGTTTCTTGATAGTTTTTTTACATTCATCACAAAAAAACCAATACCTGCAATTAAGGCGATGATAAAAAATATGTTTGGTAAATATTGCATTCTAAAAAAATTAAATTAATATACTATTATTCTTTAACAAATAACAAACTATCTGGTGGTGTTGGCACGTATTCTTTTGGTTTTTTACCAAATAAAGAAAAGTGAACATATCTTTTTGGATTTATTTTTAAATCTCTTAATAACTGTTCTAATTCTTTTGATGCTGCCTCCATATTTTGATACAAATCATCATCATTAATTAATCGACCAATAGTGCCATCTGTTGAGTTAATTTTAATTGACAATTCGTTAAAATTATCTACGGCATTTTCTGCTTTTTGTACAATTTGATTAAAATTAACTGTTGTTAAACTATCTGAAAGTTTGTTTAAATTACCAGTAATATTTTTAGCATTCTCTAAAGTTATTTTTATGTTTTCTTTATTATCAGAAACCATATAATTAACAGATTTAACTGCTTGCCTTAACTCATAAATAGTAGCAGCTAAATTGGTTACTGAAGAGTTAATGCCTGTAATTGTTTCGTTATTTAAAACTTTATTTATTCCACTAAACAAAGTATCTGCTCTAACAATAACTTTTTCTAATTTTGTTTGTAATGGGTCTAATCTTTCGCCTATAGATGTTAATAAACCTGCTTTTATTTCTCCTTGTAAAGTATCTAAAGTAACAGCAAGTTCACCTTCGTAACTTGGTATAATTGCTAAATTAGAACCCGATAATGGATTGGGTGAATATATTTTTACAATACTTTTTTTAGAGAATTCTATATCATTTTCTAAAGAGAACCTAACTACTAATTTTCCTTTTTTATTCGGATTTTGGTTAAAGTTAATGTCTTCTACTTTCCCTACTTTTAACCCATTTATGGTAACTAAACTAGCTTCTGTTAAACCACCTACATTATTATACTCTACAATAAACTCTCTTGCTGAGGGCGAAAAAACATCATGCCCTTTTAAAAAATTATAGCCCCAAATAAATGCAACTACAATTAAAATAGCTATGATACCCGTTTTTAATTCTTTTGACATGTTTGAAAATTTACTAACAATATTACTAATAATTTTGGTTACTATCACCAAACCTAATGCATTTTATACACATCTTTTACAGCTACTTTTTCTCCGTTTTTAAAAGCTACCATAAAAGCAGATGTGTAACCTTTTCGTTTTGCAGTTTTAAGTGACTGTAATGCTTCTTTATAAGAAGAGGTAACTCCGAAATAATACTTATAATAACTACCAACTTTTACCCTTTGCACATTAGATAAACCTTTAAAATTGTAGGATTTTGTTGATATTTTATTTTTTCCTGAAGCAATTTGAATTTTAAATTCAACTACATCATAATTTGTGTTTTCTACGAGTTGCTCTACAACCGTGTTTAGTTTTAAATTATTGATGTACTTCTTTATGGCATCTACAATAGCATTACCCATTTGTATTTGTCCCTTAGAAGAATTTAAATATCTACCTTCATTTCTATTGGTTAAAAAACCTAACTCAACCAAAACACTTGGCATTATTGTTTCTCTTAAAACCTGAAAGTTATCTTGTTTTACTTTTCTATTGTTCCTTTTTAATTTATAGGCAAAATTATTCTGAATTAAACTGGCAATTTGCAAGCTTTTATCTAAATTTTCTTCTTGTAAAAGTGATAAACCAATTACAGATTCTGCTGAATTAGGATCAAAACCTTTATATTTACCTTCATAATTATCTTCGTACAAAAGAATCGAAGCGTTTTCTCTTTTAGCTATTTCTAAATTCTTTTTATTACCCCTTAATCCTAAAACAAAAGTACCTGCACCATAAGCGTTTGATGTATGCGAATCGCAATGAATAGAGACAAATAAGTCTGCTTTTGCGTTGTTTGCTATTTCAGCTCTTTTCCAAAGATCTGGGTAAGTGTCATTTTTTCTGGTATAAATAACCTTAATATCTTTTTCTTTAGCCAAACCTTTGCCAACAATTAAAGCTACTTTTAATGCAATATTTTTCTCTTTGTAACCATTTCCTAAATTACCAGGATCTTTACCACCATGACCTGCATCTATAACAATAGTATATACTTTTTGAGCGTTTATTATTGATGATGAGCAAAAAAACAACAAAGAAATTGTTAAAAAAAACAGATTTTTAGTCGTGGTTTTAAAATTGTGTATTTGTAATTTATTCATCAATAAAATTTAACTAATTTTGGCTTCATTAATTTTGTGATTCAAATATTGAGCCATACTTTTACTCACTACAAAAATAGTATTTATAGCATTGCAAACAAACCTATCATACTTACTTTTATTTTGCTGCTTCTTTGTAGTAAAGATTAGTTTTTGCCAAGATATAAAATCTAAAGAAAAAATAGTTATTCCTTTTGTAGGTAAAGACAGTATTAACCTTAAGAAAAAAGACTCTTTACAACTTATACAAAAAGATTCTATTTTCAACTCTAAAAAGGATAGTTTACTTACCAAACAAATAGATACTGTTGCTACTGATTCTATAAAACCAAAAGAAGCAATAGACGATTTAATTGTTCACGTAGCTAAAGATTACACCATACAAAATGCTAAAGACCAAACTGTAACTTTATATAATGAAGCCAATATTACCTATACAGATATCGATCTAAAAGCAGGTATTATTATTATTGATTACAAAAAAAATACGCTTTTTGCTAAAGGGATTATAGATAGCACTGGGTATACACAAAGACCCGTTTTTAAACAAGGTGGCCAAGAGTCTGAACAAGATTCCATTATTTATAATTTTAAAAGTAAGCGAGCTTTAATTTATGGCTTAAAAACCAAACAGGGTGAAATGTTTACCTATGGTGAAAAAACAAAACGAGTAAATGATTCTACGATTTACATTCGTAAAATACGTTTTACAACTTCAGAAAAAGAGGTGCCAGATTATTATATACGAACCAATAAAGCAAAATTAGTACCTGGTAAAAAAATTATTGTAGGTTTTAGTAACCTAGTTTTAGCAGATGTACCTACTCCACTTGTATTGCCATTTGCTTATTTTCCGATGACAGAAACCAGTACTTCTGGTTTTTTAATTCCTGCTTTTGATACTGGAAGTAGCAGCAGAGGAGTTGGTTTACAAAATGGAGGATATTATTTTGCAATTAACGATTATGTAGATTTAAAACTTACTGGAGATGCTTGGGCTAATGGAAGTTGGGGACTTAGAACCAACTCCAACTACGTAAAACGTTATCGTTTTAGTGGAGTTTTTAGTTTTGATTTCGAAAATATTATAAGCGGTATTAGAGGTTTTGATGATTACAGCAAAAGTAGTAACTTTAATGTAAGATGGACACATAGTCAAGATTCTAAAGCGAGTCCGAATTCTAGATTTTCTGCTTCTGTAAATTTAGGAAGTAGTAGCTTTTTTAGAGAATCTTTAAATCAATTTAATGTTGCTCAAACACAAAACAACACTTTTAACTCTTCTATAAATTATAGTAAAACTTTTGTTGGTACTCCATTTAATATGGCTGTTACAGCAACACATCAACAAAATACAAATACAGAAAGCATAACAATGACATTGCCTTCTTTAACCTTAAATATGAACAGGGTTTATCCTTTTGTTGGTGAAGGTGGCATCAAAAAAACACCAATTCAAAAATTAGGTTTTAATTATAATATGCAGGGTCAGTATTTAATCAATACTACTGATGATGAGTTTTTTACCAGTAAAATGTTTGAAACAGCAAGATCTGGTGTACAACATAGTACTAGCACAAGTACCAACATAAAAGCTTTTAAATACTTTACCTTATCACCAAGTGCAAACTACGAAGAAACTTGGCAATTTGATTATATTCAAAAAGAATATGATGAAACCAGTAATGTAGTTGTTACAGATACTTTAAGAGGGTTTAAAAGCTATAGAGAATACAATATGGGGGTTAGTTTATCTACAAACATTTATGGTACTTTTAACTTTAAAAAAGGAAGATTAAAGGCCATAAGACATACACTTAGACCTACCATTTCTTATTCTTACAGACCCGATTTTAAGGATAAATTTATTAGAGAAGTACAACAAAGTACAGACCCAACAGATTTTCTAGAATATACTGTTTTTGATCAAGGTATTTATGGAGCTCCATCCTCTGGATTAAGTAATTCTATTGGAATATCAATAAATAATGTTTTAGAGGCAAAAGTAGCCCCCAAAGACCCAGATAGTGATGAAGAAGATGAAAAAGTAATGCTTTTAAACAATTTAAACTTTAGTTCTTCTTACAATATTGCTGCAGATAGTTTACGTTGGTCTAATGTTTCTTTTAATGCTGGTACACGTTTATTTAAAGATAAATTAGCGTTAAACTTTAATGGTTCTTTAGATCCTTATCAAGTGGTTGAAGTAAATGGAAGTGCTGTAAAAATTGATCAGTTTAATTCTTTTCCTAGGTTGTCTAGTGCTAATTTAACAGCCAACTATTCCATTTCTAGTACAGATTTTGATAAATCGAAAGAGAATGATAATGATAAAAATGGAAATGGAGCTAACAATCCACCAGATACCATGGGTGCTAACATAGACCCAACAAACGATAGACAAAGACAATCTACAGATAATAACAAAAAAGGAGGCACCACAAAAACAGATTTGTATAGAGCTAAAATACCTTGGTCTTTAAACTTGGTTTATTCTGCCAATTACAGTAATAATGGTATAGATCCTGGTGAGGTTGGTGTGCATACTTTAGGCTTTAGTGGTAACATAGAATTATCACCAAAATGGAAAGTAGGTTATTCTTCTGGTTACGATGTAAAAGGTGGCGCTTTCTCTTTCTCTCGATTTAATTTTACAAGAGATTTAGATAGTTGGCAGTTTAATTTTAATTGGGTTCCTTTTGGTACAAACTCTTCTTACACCTTTTTTATTGGGGTAAAATCTTCTACGTTATCCGATTTAAAATGGGATAAAAACAAACCACCAGATAGAGTATTGTTCTAAATTTTTAACTTAGAAACTAACTTTATCAATTTTTATAAAAGATTTATAATTCTTAAGAATTTCAAACTTTAGAGATATGAAAAAAATAATTACTACAAAAAAAGCACCTGCTCCTATTGGGCCTTACAATCAAGCTATTTTAAGCGGAAATACTTTATATTCATCTGGGCAGATTGCAATTAATCCAGAAAATGGGGAACTAGTTTTAGATTCCATAGAAAATGAAACCAAACAAGTAATGGAAAATGTAAAAGCTGTTTTAGAAGCTGCAGAAATGACTTTTGATAATGTAATTAAAACGTCTATTTTTATTACTGACATGCATCAATTTGCTAAAATTAATGCCATTTATGGAAGCTATTTTAATGAAGAAACTGCTCCTGCCAGAGAAACTGTAGAAGTAGCTAATTTACCAAAATTTGTAAATGTAGAGATAAGTGTTATTGCTATTAAATAGCTTTAATTAATAAGTTTGCAGTAGAAGGATTTGTTGCTAAAGGTACATTATGCACATCACAAATTCTCAATAACATAATAATATCTGGTTCATGAGGATGTTTTGCATGTGGATCTCTAAAAAATAAAACCATATTACATTTACCTTCTGCTACTCTACTTGCTATTTGAGCATCACCACCAATTGGTCCTGACAAAAATTTTGTTACTTTAAAGCCTGCATTCTCAGCTTTTGAACCTGTTGTACCTGTAGAAATTAATTGAATTCTTTTTTGCAGTAAGGTTTCTCTATGTTCATTTAAAAATTGAACCATTTCTGCTTTCATGCCATCATGAGCTATTATTGCTATTTCCATATTTTAGTTTAAAATAAAAGCCTAAGTGTAATTTCTTACACTTAGGCTTAAAAATTATATATTTATTTTTGATTATAATGTTGCAGCATATTCTACTAAATCTACTAATTTAGTTGAATAACCGATTTCATTATCATACCAAGAAACAACTTTTACAAAGTTATCATTTAAAGCGATACCAGCATTTGCATCAAATACAGAAGTACGAGTTTCACCAACAAAATCTTGAGAAACTACTAATTCTTCAGTATAACCTAAAACACCTGCCATTTCGTTTTCAGAAGCAGATTTCATAGCTGCTTTTACTTCTTCGTAAGATGCACCTTTTTCTAACTTTACAGTTAAATCTACTACAGAAACATCCATAGTTGGTACTCTAAAAGCCATACCAGTCAATTTACCATTTAATTCAGGAATTACTTTTCCTACTGCTTTTGCAGCTCCTGTAGAAGAAGGAATAATATTGTGAATTGCTGCTCTACCACCTCTCCAATCTTTGTTAGAAGGGCTATCTACAGTTTTTTGAGTTGCAGTTGCTGCGTGTACAGTTGTCATTAATCCTTCAGTAATTCCAAAGTTATCGTTTAAAACTTTAGCAATTGGTGCTAAACAGTTTGTAGTACAAGATGCATTAGAGAAAATTGTATCAGAAGCTTGTAATTTTGTGTGGTTTACACCCATTACAAACATTGGTGCATCTCCAGAAGGAGCAGAAATAGCTACTTTTTTAGCTCCACCTTGAATATGTAAATCAGCTTGCTCTAAACTTTTGAAGATACCTGTACATTCTAAAACGTATTCAGCTTCAACTTCATCCCATTTTAAATCAGCAGGATTTCTTTCTGCAGTAATTCTAATTTCATTACCATCTACAATTAATTTACCATCTGCTACTTCTACAGTACCATCGAAAGCTCCATGTACTGAATCGTATTTTAACATATATGCTAAATAATCTACGTCTAATAAATCGTTTATACCAACTACTTGTACATTTTCTCTTTTAATTGCAGATCTGAATGCTAATCTACCAATTCTACCAAATCCGTTAATTCCTATTTTAATCATCTTATTCTTGTTATTTAGTTATTATACAGACATTATATCTGATACTCTTATTAATTCTTTATTTATTTTTGATTGACCTTTTATTGCTTTTTCTAATGGAGTTACTGCTATTTTATCGCTAATTAAACCGACCATTAAATTAGATTTACCATCAATTAAATTTTCTACAGCACTTACGCCCATTCTACTTGCTAAAACACGATCGAAACAAGAAGGAGAACCTCCTCTTTGCATATGTCCTAAAACAGATACTCTAACTTCGTATTCTGGCAAATGTTCGTCTACATAATCTTTTAATTCGAAAACATTTTTACCAGTTTTATCACCTTCTGCAACAATTACAATACTCGATGATTTACCAGATTGTTTACTTCTTCTTAAAGATTCTAACAAACGTTCTAAACCTAAATCTTCTTCAGGTATTAGAATTTCTTCTGCACCTGCACCAACACCAACGTTTAATGCAATATGCCCAACATCTCTACCCATTACTTCTACAAAAAATAATCTGTTGTGCGATGATGCTGTATCTCTAATTTTATCGATAACATCTACCACAGTATTTAATGTTGTATCGTAACCTAGTGTATGAGAAGTACCTTCAATATCATTATCTATAGTACCTGGAATACCCATAACAGGAAAACCAAATTCTTGGTTAAAAACTAAAGCTCCTGTAAAACTACCATCACCACCAATTACAACTAAAGCATCTACTTTTGCTTTTTTTAATTGGTCGTATGCTTTTTTTCTACCTTCTTTGGTCATAAATTCTTTTGACCTAGCCGATTTTAAGAAAGTTCCTCCTTTATTGATGATCCCTTTTACACTACGTGCATTCAGTTCAATAAAATCACCTTCAATCATCCCTTGATATCCTCTGTAAATACCTGTGCATTCTATTTTATAAAAGGCACATGTTCTTACAACAGATCTAATTGCTGCGTTCATCCCTGGAGAATCTCCTCCAGATGTCATGACTCCTATTTTTTTTATATTTCCCATAATTTATGATGTAAAAATACTTCTTTTTAATGACTTAAAATAATAAAGTTACGAAAACGTTATAGCCTCTAAGCCCCTTATTTTACAAGGAAAATTAAGGATTTTGATTCGAAATCGTTTTCATTTTTTCGATAACTAATCATTATAAAATCTTTAGAGAAATGTTAACTATAAATTCCCCTCAAAGTTTATCAATTGTTTCTTTTTAGGTTGTATGGTGTCTTTTTTAATTTCTTTATTTGCTTTGTTTTTGGTTCTCTTTTTTAACCCAATTTTGGTTAATAATCCAGACAAAGTGTTAAAATTTACTTGATAAGAAAGTCCTACACCTTGTGTGTAGCCTTCTTCTTGTTGCGAATATTGGATTTCGTTTTGACGATTAAAAATAATTCCTCTAAAATTACCTTCAGGATTTAATAGTACTTCTACTTTAACTTCGCCAACTACACTAGATTGTGTTTGTGCACCAACTGGTACCCCCACTTTTCCATTTATGATAACTCGATCGCTTACTTGTGTGCTTACAGATAAATCTACTTGATTGTCTATATTTAATCGATCTATATCGTTTACTTCTCCTTGTTGATAATCTAAACCCAGTTGAAATTTACTATCAGGACTGTTTAAAAGGTTAGAAAAAGCGCCTGCAATTGCACTTGATGCAGTACTTGCTAGTGTATTATTTACATCAAAACTTGCTTTATCTGGATTTCTAAAAGAATTAAAGGCTAATAATGATATGAATTGTGTTGTTTTTTCGTTTACATTATTATCATTTAAAATAAACTCTAGCTCACTTGCAATGGTAGGATCTACATTGGTAAGTTGTATGTCTAATTCTTGTTTAGAGTTGAATAAACTTCCTGAAATTCTTGTTACCAAATCGATTTCTTCTTTTCTATTCGAATTAAAATTTTCTAATAAAACACCAGGATTCGCTTTGGCTGTGTAAATGGCTGTAACATCTAAATTGGCTTCGTATGGATTTCCACTCCAAGAAACAGTACCTCCTTTTTGTATTACAAAAGGTTTATTGATGATTCCTCCGTATTTAAAATCGTAGACTCCACTATCAATAATATAATCGCCAAACATATCGAATTTACCTCTGGTGTCTATTCTTATTTGCAAATTACCTGCTCCTCTACCTTTTAATTGGCTTCCATTAACTTCATCAATTACAACTTGTGCTAGAGCATCTTTTGTAACCTCTAAATTAATATTTAAATCTAACCCTTTTACAGCTTCTTTTGCCAATTCTTTTTGCTTGTCTTCTGTAGAAATTTTATCGCTCTTAAAATGAATTAAACTATAACTATCTACAGTTTCTACATCTTTTAAAGGCACAACAAACTTTGTATTCGGATTTGTTTTTGCGTTAACCTCTATAGTTAACTGATCTGTTAAACCTGTAATATTTGCAGAACCGTCCATAAATGCAGTTCCATAATACAAAGCTTCTTCTGTGTTTTTAGTATCTAAAACCAATAAATTATCGGTATCAATTTCTAAATCTAAAAACCATTTTTCGAAATTTAGATGAGTTATGCTTCCCATAAATTTACCAGTAGATTTATATTTGGTATCTAATAACTTTATGTCTTCTAAAATAAAGGATTGTTGATCTAGCGTAATTACAGATATGCCATCAAAATCATAATCAACATTTAAATATGGGAATTTTAATCCTGCATTTTTAAGCTTTAAACTCCCTAACATATCTGGATTTCCTAAAAAACCTCTTAAATAAAAATTACCAGACACACTACCTCTTAAAGACGATATTACATCTTGCCCTAAAGGGCTAAATGCTTGCAATTTGTAATCTTCTAAAAACACTTCTAAGTCTATTAACGGCCTTTTATTAGAAAAATCTAAAACACCAGTGGCTGCAATGCTTTTAACTTTTTCGTTTTTTATAGATAAATCTACATCGTATTTTTCATAAGAATTATCGCCAATAACACTTATGGCTAATTCTCCTTGATTAAAATTATTTACTTCGAAATCTTTAATTACTAAAATTGCTTCAGGTTGATAAACATTATCACTTTGTATAAAATCTAAGTTACCAGAAACCTTACCTTTTAAAGCCAAACTGTCTATTTCTGGCATAAAACTTTGTAGCCTTACTTTGGTAAAATCTGCAAAAAGTTTTTTATCAGAATCGCCTTTAATACTGCCTAAAAACTTAATTTCTTGCTGACCAGATGTTAATTTAAATTGACTAAAATCAAACTCATTCTTACTTAAATCAAAAATAATTTGATCTGTATTTTTATCATCAGGAGTTATGTTCCAAGCCGTATTTTTAAATACAAAAGTAGATTTCTCGAAACCTAAAACCGATTTTTCATCTTTATTAATGGTATAGAAAAAATCTAAATTAAAATTTTCGTTGTTTTTTAAGCCTCCATTAAATTCCGATTTAAAAAATAAAGTATCGTTCTGAGTTTTATTCAGAAGGTTTAATTTAGAAACTTTATAGTATTTTGTATTTACTTCAGATGCTGTTAAATGCGAGTTATAAAATGGATTTTGATTGTCTGTTCTTAATAAAATATCTTTCAATTCGTTGCCATAAACATCTATTCTAGGTGATGAAAATGTAAGCTTTAATTGATTTTTATTGGATTGTATTTTACCTTTAACTTTGGTATTATCATCAATATAAACTTCAGGAAAAAAAACATTTACAACTTGATTGTAAATGGTAAAATTAAAATCGACAAACTGATTTGAAGCTACAGTGTAAGGTTGATAATTGGTATAAATGCTACCTAAAGCATTTTGAGCAACTCTACCTACTTCCGAAAAAGTAAATTTACCTTCTATAAAACCGTTAGCAATATCTTCAGAATTTAAATCGATTCTTTTAATACTGTCTTTTACAGACGATGCTATTTTAAATTCTTTAAAGCTAAATTCTTCTTTTTGATTGGTATAAAAAACGTCTTTAAAAACAGCATTACCAACAATATCATCGAAAGTATTTCCTTCTACATCCAACTCTATAATTCCTTTTAAATTAGCAATACTATCTCTTGTAAATAAGTTGGTTTCTTTTAAATTTAAGTAATTTATATCCGATTTAAAATCGAACTTATTAATTTCATTCGATAAATCTGCCAAACCATTAAAAGTCATTTTAAAATTGGTGTCATCAACATTTAATTCTCCATCGAATTTATTATTTTGATACTGACCATTGGCAGTTATATTTTGATAATTATAGTTATTAAATTCGAATTCAGAAATTTTACCAAGAAAAGTAGTTTTTATATTATCTAATTTAAATCCACTTCCATCAACATCACCTTTTAAAGAAGCTTTACCAAATAATGGATCGTTAAAAAAAGCTCCTAAATTAAATGCTTGCAATTCAATTTCTCCACTGTATGTTGCATAATCTATATTATCGATATTAGAAATTTGTAAGTCTGTAATTGTAGATCCAATCTCAGAATTAACAGCAATATCTGCCTGAATTTGCACAGGAGTAACTTTTACGTATCCTCTTAAATTAAATTTACCGAGTTTATCGAATTCGCTTGGTAGGGTTTTACCAAGTACATTAGGCAAAATACTTTTTAGTTCTTTGTAAGTGGCTTTTAAATTGGCTAAATCTCCTTCAAAAATGAAACCTCTTTCAGTTCTTAAAGCATTTACAAAAGATAAATTCCCGTTAATAAGAAGTCCTTTTTTTGATGATAAATTCAGTTTTTCTACTTCAAAATTGTTTAGAGTTCCATTTAAATATCCACCTTTTAAAGTTAAAATATCAGAACCACTTAATTCTTGATAAAACTTTTTAATATCTTGAACTGCAATATCACTTTTATTAAAACGTGCTTCTATTTGCACTTTATTATTAAAATCTATTAAATCTTCTCTATTATATGTAAAATCGATATCAGCATTAATATCTGTTTTTTTGGTTTGTAAAGTTGTAGCGCCAAAATGCATCGCAGTTTTTGTGTACGTAAAATCTGTTGTTAAATTGGTAACTTCTAAACCATATTTATCTGTAAAATGTAAACCTCTTATGTTTGTAGAAAAATTTGGTCCGTTAATGTCTAAATCTTGTAAATTTCCTCCAGCATTTTGCACAGCATAGTCAATAGAATCTTTCTTATTGGCATCTACCAATCTATAATTTAAATTGTTTACATAAACATCTGAAGTTTGTAGTATAAATGGATTTGCAAGAGAATCTTTGGGTTTTCCAGAATCAAAAGAATCTATAAAAATAGAAAGGTTATCATTATCTTCTCCTTTATACGTTTTCATATAAAAAAAAGCATCATCCAAATAAATGCTTTTTAAATTTACCTCGCTATCTATAATTCTTTTTGCATTAATTATTGAGGTACTTAATTTGTTTACAAAAATTAAAGTGTCTTTATGATGATCTTTAATCTTTACTCCTTTTAATTGTACACTACCCAAAAGAGAAAAATCTACTTTTTCTATAGTTAAATCTGTACCAAAATCTGCATTTATTCTTTTGGTTACATAATTCCCAATTCTTGTTTGTACAGCTGGTATAGACAGTATCATACTAATCAATAGCAAAAAGAGTAGAAAGTACCCTAACCATTTTAGTATTTTTTTTCTTTTATTTTTGATGGGAGCTGTTGTTTTTAAGAATTAAAAATTATGTAAATAATAATCAAAAATACTGCCAATTATTATAAATAACATGCAAATTTAAGAAACTATTAAATATCTATAATTAAAATTGAAAACTTAGATAAATTTATACTTAATTTTGCAGTACTTTAACTTATTTTATGAATTCACCCATATATATTTTAGGAATAGAATCTTCTTGCGATGATACAAGTGCATCAGTAATTTGTGATGCAAAAGTTTTAAGTAACGTGGTTGCCAACCAAGAAGTGCATTCAAAATATGGTGGTGTAGTTCCAGAATTGGCTTCTAGAGCACATCAACAAAACATTGTTCCTGTTGTACAGCAAGCATTAGAACAAGCAAATATTACCAAAGAACAATTGTCTGCAATTGCTTTTACCAAAGGTCCTGGCTTAATGGGGTCTTTGTTAGTTGGCACCTCTTTTGCTAAATCTTTGGCTTTGGGTTTGCAAATACCACTTATAGATGTAAACCACATGCAAGCGCATATTTTAGCGCATTTTATTGAGGATGAACAGAATAAAATTCCTGATTTTCCTTTTATCTGTTTAACTATTAGTGGAGGACACACACAAATTGTAAAAATTACCAATCATTTTGAAATGGAAATTTTAGGAGAAACCATTGATGATGCTGTTGGAGAAGCTTTTGATAAATCTGCCAAAATTTTAGGCTTGGCTTATCCTGGAGGACCTTTAATAGACAAATATGCCAAATTAGGGAACCCAAAAGCTTACTCTTTTACTAAACCAAAAGTGAGGGATTTAGATTTTAGTTTTAGTGGTTTAAAAACAGGGATTTTATATTTTATTCAGAAACAACAACGAATTAACCCTAATTTTATAGAAGAAAATTTGAATGATATTTGTGCTTCTATACAATATACCATTGTAGAAATTTTAATGGATAAATTAAAAAATGCCGTTAAAAAAACCGGAATTAAAAAAATTGCAATTGCTGGCGGAGTTTCTGCAAATTCAGAAATTAGAGCAAGATTAGAACTTGCTGAAAAACATTGGGGTTGGTATA
>QGCY01000128.1_pt1 | contig 16230 bp, 10 predicted proteins | sample 4708041 | NCBI WGS metagenome assembly QGCY01 (sample SAMN08941164, study PRJNA450518) | Sediment metagenome, whole genome shotgun sequencing project. | biome: grassland soil; feature: grassland; material: soil; isolation source: soil 14 days enrichment with methanethiol and mixed carbon source ... | reverse complement strand
TACTAAAAATATAGCACGACTTTTAAAGTTCAAATATTTAGATTTTTTTATTTGATTAATCTATTAAAATCATAAAAATAAAAATTCTTTTCATCGTTCATAGCAACAAACAAACCGCTTTTAAACGTGTTATTTAACGGCACAGTAACCACATCACAACCATCTGTTTCTAAGGTTGATAAATTAATTTCTTTAACAAAATTGTTTGTTGTTCTATCAAACAAATTAAATTGTCCTTTTTGTTGATCAGAAACAATAATATATCCTTTTTTGTCTTCTAATTTGGCAATGGCAATTCCTTCTATATCTTCTAAAAAATACTCGCCACCAAAACATGCTATTTCTTCATTTCCTTTGGTTGGCTCTGCATAATATTTTCGAATGCAAGCACCTTCATCAGAATAGTACACAAAACCCATTTCTGAATCTACAGCAATAGCTTCTATTTCTTTTTTACCACTAAACTTCCCAAATTTTCTTACCAAATTAGCTTGTATCACATTGTTTGCTGCTGTTAATTTGTATTGGTATAAATATCCTTCTTTAGGCCCTGATTTTCTGCCTACAATAGCATAAAAACTATCATCTAATTTAGATTTATAAAAAGCAACACCCATAGGTAATTTGAGTTCTGCATTTTTTTCATCAACAAAAACAGGAAAACCTCCATTGTCTAAAGGTTGCATATCTGGTACAGAAAAAATTCTAATTTGTTGTTTTTCTCTTTCTGTAAACACTAATATATCTGTAGCAGTAGAATCGTTAATTTTAAACCCGTATTCTAAATCTACATTATTAGGTCTTTTAATATTTCTGATGGTTTTATTTTCTATAATTTTTCCATCTAAATTAAAAGCATAAATGGCTCCATTTGTTTTTTTATCGGTACCAAAAACAATGCTTTTAGAAGCATCTTTTGGGTTTATCCAAATTGCAGGATCATCTGTATCATTCAGTGTTTTTTCTGTAATTATATCTGGTGCAATTGCCGGTAATTTACTACCAGAATTACAAGAAAAAAAGTAAAAAGCACTAAGTAATATAGTGCTTTTTACAATTTGTTTTTTGTTTAATAAACTCATTATTAATTTCTTATTTTTTAAACAAATCGTATTTTAAACCAAAAGTAATTCTTCTTCCATAATATTCCATTTGCATAGTTCTATCACTTACACCTTGGTAATAACGCAAAGGTTGGTCTGTAATATTATTAACATCAGCATAAATACTTAGGTTATTGTTAACCGCAAATGTTGCATTAAAATCTAAGAAAAATTGTTGATCGTAATAACGATCTTCAAAAGCATTACCACCAATTTCATCTACATAAGCATCAGAAAAATTAGCAGAAACTCTTGCAGAGAATTTTTTACCACCATAAGCTAAAGAACCATTAAACATATTTGGTGCTGTGTTTGGCAAATCTAAATCGTCTCTTTCATCTCCATCTTCATTACGAATTCCATTTGCGTTAGAAGTTAAATAAGTATAGTTTAAATAAAGACTAAAGTTCTTTAAAAATCCTGGTAAGAAATCTAATTTTCTCTGAATAGCAAATTCAACTCCGAAAATTGAAGCATCATCTCCATTTAAAGGTTGATAAACATCAAACCCTGTTGTACCTGCTCCGTAAAAATCTGTCGATGTTTCTTGTTGAAAAGTATAAATAAAATCGTTTATCTTTTTGTAAAATAATCCACCAGAAAGTAAACCTACATTATTAAAATACGTTTCTGCCATTAAATCGAAGTTCATAGAAGTTGTAGGCTCTAAATCTGGGTTACCTACAAAAATTTCATCATCTCCAGTTACAACATCTAAAGTAGGTGTTATGTCTGCATAATTTGGTCTTGCAATAGTGTTTGTCCAAGCAAATCTTACCACTGTATTTTCTGTAGCATCATATTTAAAATGTATCCCTGGTAATACATTTGTATAAGAACTTTCTTTAGTAGTTGTTCCATTTAAAGTATCTTCATCTAAAATATTATTACCAGTTGCAGTTAAACTTGTATGCTCTAAACGTACACCAGCTAAAACACTTAATTTATTCGATAAATTTTGATTTGCCATTAAATACGCAGCGTAAACATTTTCTTCTACATTATAATTATCTCTTAAAAACTCATCATCTACAGAATCTCCGTTTGTTAAATCTAAAGCACCTAACCATTCTTCTGATGCAAATAAACCTGCTTGATATCTACTCCCAGCAAGATAATCTTCTTTTGAATAATCTTTGGTTGGTATACCATCTAAAGTTGGGTAAGCACTTTCAAGATCATATTCAAAGAAATTATTATCTCTGTATTTTGTTTTAAATCTACCTCTTGCACCGAATTTTATAAAACCATCTCCTTTACCAAAAAAATCTGCTGGTAATTCAAAATTTACAAAAACATTAAAATCTTCTTCTTCTGTATATTGATTTTCTTCGGTGATTTCTCCGTACTCAAAACTCGAAAGGTTACTAAAATCTGTTGCATCTACAGGAGAATAAAATGGGAATTCTGAGTTTGACACATTATTTTTGATGATATATTCTGATTCAAACTCTGCATATCTCTCATTTAATCTTTCTTCGGATGCTTTTGCTAAAGAAGCCATCCAATCAATTTTTAAATTACCAGCAACGTGATTACCACCTAAAGAATAATTTTGCATTCTTTGATCTTCTAAACGTCTGTTTTTATTTCTATCATTATTAATACCACCTTTAGACTGTCTTTTAACTTCTACAGGAAATCTTACGGGAGTATTATCAGTAATTACAAAATCGCCAATTTCAATATCTTCTGCATCTAAAATTTCGTGCTCTAATCTAAAACGATTTTCTCTGTCATCTCTCCAGTTATACATCGATTTAAAATAGATGTTGTTGTTATCATTTATTTGATAATCGAAATTTGCAGAAAAACTTCTACGTACTCTTTGTACTAAATACGTTCTTTGTTCAAATACATTTGTATAAGGGTTCACTTCCATTTCTACTTCGTCTGTACCATCAAAATAAGCGAATTCATCTGTCCATTCTGCTTCTACATTATCAGAACCAAAATCGTTATCATTAACGGTTGCAGAAAGCATCCATCCAAATTTCTTGTCTTTAGAACGATCACCTACTAAAAAAGAACCATTTAAAATTCTTTTATTTGTAATGGTATTTACACCAGAACCTGCTGTTGCAGATAATCTAAAACTTTGTGGAGCTGTTCTTGTAACTAAGTTTACAGAACCACCTAAAGCATCTGCATCCATATCTGGAGTTACAGCTTTGTTTACTTGGATAGACTGAATCATATCAGAAGGAATTAAATCCATTTGAATGTTTCTGTTATCTCCCTCTGCAGAAGGAATTCTACTTCCGTTTAAAGTAACTGAGTTTAATTGCGGAGAAAGTCCTCTAATAACAATATTTCTAGCTTCACCTTGATCTACTTGCATGGTAATACCAGGAATTCTTTTTACAGCATCTCCAATATTTGCATCTGGAAATTTACCAATTTGATCTGTAGACACAACATTGGTAATGTTTATGTTATTTTTTTGAGTATTTAAAGCCTTAGCTTGGCCACTTAAGCTGTAAGATCTAAATTCAATTTCATCTAATTCAATTCCTCCAGATTCTAATTCTAAAGTTACTTTTGTAGTTTCGTTTTCTTTTACCACTACTTGTTTCGTAATATCTTTATAACCTAAATAGGTAACTTTTAAAGTGTAAGTACCCACAGGTATAGATACAATTGTAAATCTACCGTTAAAATCTGTAACATCTCCTTTTTTAATTGTTTCTAAAGATACATTTGCTCCTGGAACATAAATACCATTTTCATCTGTAATTAATCCTTGAATTGTACCAGTCTGTGCAAAAGATTTTGCTGCAGACATTGATAAAACTGCAATGAATAGAATAAATTTTAATTTGTTTAGTTTCATTTTATTTGGTTAAAATTTTTAACAAAACTAACTTTTGATAAGTTTTAAAAGATTAACAAAATGAAAAGAAAAAGCTAAATTACAATTGAAAAACACTACGAATTAACATTAAATTAATTTCATTTTTACAATAATTTTAAAGCACTTTTACACCTATTTAATTGTTAAATATTCTTTACATTTACTTTTTAACCTTTTAAAATCTCTATGCTATGAAAACAATCTTAAGACCAAATCTATCTTATTTCCTATTGATTTTAATTGTCTTATTTTTTACAAGTTGCCAAATGACAGAAGAATTAACTGTTACAAAAAACGGAAGTGGAACTGTATCTTTTAAAGTTGATGCTTCGTTTTTTATGCAAATGATGGGCGATAAATTAAATAAAGAAAAAACGAATACTAATTACGATACTATTATTCATTTTAAAGATGTTATCAAACAAAATAAAGATAGTATTTTAAAACTATCTCTAGAAAAACAAAAATCATTAAAAAAATTAGAAAATTTTAGCATGAGAATGCAAATGAATTCTGATACAGAAAAAATGAATTTTGATATGTTTACCAACTTTAAAGATGTAAAAGAATTGAATAATATGCTAAATTCTTTTCAAGAAGGTTATGGTTTGGCTTCGAAATCTAATAAACTTTTAGCTTCAGGAAAACAAACTAAAAAATTAAGTGAACCCAAAACACCTTCTACTAAAGTTAACTATTTGTATTCGAAAAAGAAATTTGAACGTAATACAGAAATTTTAAATCCTGAGCAATTGAAAAAAGAAGTTGATAGTTTAGGGAAGTTAAAAACAATGTTTTCGAGTTCTACCTATAAATTGATTTATACGTTTCCTAAACGAATAAAAAATGCCTCTATTAAAGAAGCCTATTATAGTGCTGATGGTAAAACCATAACTATTGAAAAGAATATTATTGATTATTTTTCGAATCCTAAAATTTTAGATTTCTCAGTAGAGTTTTAAATAAAAAAAGTGAAACTAACGTTTCACTTTTTTATGATTAAGCTTGTCCTGTTGGTCCAAAATTCATGGGTACTGGTGGTTGCTCATAATCTTTGATTTCTCCATGTTGTTGTTCAAATTTACGAACATTATCTGCTAACGCTTTGGTTAATCGTTTTGCATGTTGTGGTGTTAGAATAATTCTAGATTTTACTTTGGCTTTGGGTACACCAGGCATAATATTTATAAAATCTACAATAAATTCTGACATAGAATGATTAATAATTGCTAGGTTAGAATAGGTACCTTCTGCAACTTCTTGATCTAATTCTATATTTAATTGTCCGTCTTTATTTTGGTTATCTTCCATAGTTATTGGGTTGTGTAATTAATATCAATAAAAAAAGTTGAATTATTTGTAGTAAAAATACTACAAACAATTCAACTTATATAATTTTTAAACGTTAACGTTCAAACGTTTAATTAGAAACTTTGTTCCATTTCATCTTTAGGACCTACAATAATTTTATCATAAGACCTCATACCTGTACCTGCAGGAATTTTCTTACCTACAATTACATTTTCTTTCAAGCCTTCTAAAGTATCGATTTTACCATTTACAGCTGCTTCATTTAATACTTTTGTAGTTTCTTGGAAAGAAGCTGCAGAGATAAATGATTTAGTCTGTAAAGAAGCTCTTGTAATACCTTGTAATACTTGTTCTGCTGTTGCAGGTCTTGCATCTCTTGCTACCACTAAGTTTTGATCGTTTCTTCTTAATAAAGAATTTTCATCTCTTAATTGACGTGCCGAAATAATTTGACCTGGTTTTAAGTTTTCTGAATCTCCAGCATCTTCAACAACTTTCATTCCGTAAATAGCGTCATTATCTTTGATAAAGTCTGTTTTATGGATTAATTGATTCTCTAAGAATAAAGTATCTCCAGAATCTATAATCTTAACTTTACGCATCATTTGACGTACTACAACCTCGAAATGTTTGTCGTTAATTTTTACACCCTGTAAACGATATACTTCTTGTATTTCATTTACTAAGTATTGTTGTACTGCAGATGGTCCTTTAATTCTTAATATATCAGAAGGTGTTGTAGCACCATCAGATAAAGGCATACCTGCTTTAATAAAGTCATTTTCTTGAACTAAAATCTGGTTAGAAAGTTTTACTAAATACTTGCTAATTTCTCCTGTTTTAGATTCAACAATAATTTCTCTATTACCTCTCTTAATTTTTCCGAAAGAAACTACACCATCAATCTCAGAAACTACAGATGGGTTAGAAGGGTTACGTGCTTCGAATAATTCTGTTACACGTGGTAAACCTCCTGTAATATCACCTGCTTTACCAGATTTTCTAGGAATTTTAACTAAAGTATGTCCAGACTCAACAGTATCTCCATCATCAACCATTAAATGTGCACCTACAGGTAAACTATAAGAACGTAAAGCATTACCATCTTCATCTTCAATAATTAAAGAAGCAATAATTTTCTTGTTCTTAGAATCTGTAATTACTTTTTCTTGGAAACCAGTTTGTTCATCAATTTCTACAGAGTAGTTCATACCTTGCTCTAAATTGTCGAACTTAACTTTACCAGCAAATTCAGATACAATTACACCATTAAATGGATCCCATTGTACAATTACATCACCTTTTTTAATGGTTTTTCTATCTTTATCAAAAATGATAGAACCATAAGGTAATATGTTTGTACTTTGAGTTATACCTGTTTTCTTGTCTTTTATTTTAATTTCTGCAGTTCTAGAAATTACAATATCAACTTCTTTACCTTCATTGTCTTTACCAACAACTGTACGTAAATCATCAATAGTAACATCACCATCGAACTTTGCAATTAATTTATTTTCTTCTGATATGTTACCAGCAACCCCACCAACGTGGAATGTACGTAATGTTAACTGTGTACCAGGCTCACCAATAGATTGTGCTGCAATTACACCAACTGCTTCACCAATTTGTACTTTGTTACGAGTAGATAAACTTAAACCATAACATTTTGCACAAATACCTTTCTGAGACTCACAAGTTAATGCAGATCTTACTTCTAAACGATCAATTCCAGAAGCTTCTACTGCATCTGCTAATTGCGATGTAATAGATTGATTTGCTTTTAATATAAGTTCTTCTGTTAATGGGTGATATACATCTTGTAAAGAAATACGACCTTCTATTCTGTCTGCAATAGACTCAACTATTTCGTCGTTTTTCTTTAAAGGAGTTACTTCTAATCCTCTTAATGTACCACAATCTTCTTCTGTAATGATAACATCTTGAGATACATCTACCAATCTACGTGTTAAATAACCAGCATCTGCCGTTTTTAAAGCGGTATCTGCTAAACCTTTACGCGCACCGTGAGTTGAGATAAAGTATTCTAAAATTGATAAACCTTCTTTAAAGTTAGAAAGAATAGGGTTTTCAATAATTTCTCCACCACCAGCTGTAGATTTTTTAGGTTTTGCCATTAATCCACGCATACCTGTTAACTGACGAATTTGTTCTTTAGAACCCCTTGCACCAGAATCTAGCATCATATATACTGAGTTAAAACCTTGTTGATCTTCACGCAAACGTTTCATAGATAATTCAGTTAATCTGTTGTTGGTAGAACCCCAAACATCAATTACCTGATTGTAACGCTCTTTTTGCGTTAACATACCCATATTATAGTTTCCTACAATTCCATCAACTTCTTTATTTGCTTCATCAATCATAGATTGCTTTTCAGCAGGAATAATGATATCTCCTAATGAGAAAGATAAACCACCTTGGAAGGCAAATTTATATCCCATATTTTTTATCTCATCTAAGAATGCACCCGTTGTTGGTATATCAGTAGCCTTTAAAATACCACCAATAATTCCACGTAAGTTTTTCTTAGTTAATACTTCATTGATATAACCAGCAGCAGCAGGAACTTTTTCGTTAAATAAAACTCTACCAACAGTAGTTTTAATAATTTTAGTTACTTGCTCACCATTCTCATCTAAATCTTGAGTTCTTACTTTAATACCAGCATTTAAGTCTACCATTTCTTCGTTAAAAGCAATAGTTACTTCTTCTGGAGAATAGAAAGTTAATCCTTCTCCTTTAATTGGTACTTCTGGAGTAGAAATTCTTTCTTTTGTCATATAGTATAAACCAAGTACCATATCTTGAGAAGGTACTGTTACTGGAGCACCATTTGCAGGATTTAAGATATTATGAGAAGCCAACATTAATAATTGCGCTTCTAAAATAGCCTCTGGCCCTAATGGTAAGTGAACCGCCATTTGATCTCCATCAAAATCGGCATTAAATGCAGAACATGCTAATGGGTGTAATTGAATTGCTTTTCCTTCAATTAATTTTGGTTGAAAAGCCTGAATACCAAGTCTGTGTAAAGTAGGAGCCCTGTTTAACAAAACTGGATGACCTTTAATTACATTTTCTAAAATATCCCAAACAACAGGTTCTTTTCTGTCTATTATTTTCTTTGCAGATTTTACTGTTTTTACAATTCCTCTTTCAATTAATTTTCTAATTACAAAAGGCTTGTAAAGTTCAGCTGCCATATCTTTTGGCAATCCACACTCAGATAATTTCATTTCTGGTCCAACAACAATTACAGAACGTGCAGAATAATCAACACGCTTTCCTAATAAATTCTGACGGAAACGTCCTTGTTTACCTTTTAATGAATCTGATAAAGATTTTAAAGGTCTGTTAGATTCAGTTTTTACTGCAGATGATTTACGTGTGTTATCAAATAAAGAATCTACAGATTCTTGTAACATACGTTTTTCATTACGTAAAATAACTTCAGGAGCTTTTATCTCAACTAATCTTTTTAAACGATTGTTTCTGATGATAACTCTTCTATATAAATCATTTAAATCTGAAGTAGCGAAACGACCACCATCTAATGGAACTAAAGGTCTTAATTCTGGTGGAATTACCGGAATTGCCTTCATAATCATCCATTCTGGATTGTTTTCTCTATTTTTTTGAGAATCTTTAAATGCCTCTACAACATTTAAACGTTTTAATGCTTCAGTTTTACGTTGTTTAGACGTTTCTGTGTTGGCTTTGTGTCTTAATTCAAAAGATAAAGAATCTAAATCAATACGAGCTAATAAATCAATTAAACACTCAGCACCCATTTTAGCGATAAACTTGTTTGGGTCTGAATCGTCTAAATATTGATTATCTTGAGGTAACTCATCAGCAATATCTAAATATTCTTCTTCTGTTAAGAAATCCATTTTTTGTAATGGTTCTCCTTCAGGATTTTTTGCAATACCTGGTTGAATTACTACGTATCTTTCGTAGTAAATAATCATATCTAACTTTTTAGATGGTAAACCTAAAAGGTATCCCATTTTGTTAGGTAATGATCTAAAATACCAAATGTGAGCTACAGGAACAACTAAGTTGATGTGCCCTACTCTATCTCTACGTACTTTCTTTTCTGTTACTTCTACACCACATCTATCACAAACAATACCTTTGTAACGTATTCTTTTGTACTTACCACAAGCACATTCATAATCCTTTACAGGACCAAAAATTCGCTCACAAAATAAACCATCTCTTTCTGGTTTGTGAGTACGATAATTTATAGTTTCTGGTTTTAAAACTTCACCTTTAGAGATTTCTAGAATCGCTTCTGGAGATGATAAACCAATTGAGATTTTGTTAAACTTTTTTACAGTGTACTTCTCTTGTTTTCTTGCCATGTCTTTTAATAAGTATTCAGTTGGCAGTATTCAGTTTACAGTAACATAAGGGCTACTGTAAACTGGTTACTGAAAAAATTTATTCTTCTAATCTAACGTCTAATCCTAAACCTTTCAGTTCGTGCATTAATACGTTAAACGATTCTGGTAAACCTGGTTCTGGCATAGCTTCACCTTTAACAATACTTTCGTATGTTTTTGCTCTACCCATTACATCATCAGATTTTACAGTTAAGATTTCTCTTAATATGCTTGATGCTCCATAAGCCTCAAGTGCCCAAACTTCCATTTCTCCAAAACGTTGACCTCCAAATTGTGCTTTACCTCCTAAAGGTTGTTGTGTAATTAAAGAGTATGGTCCAATAGAACGCGCGTGCATTTTATCTTCGATCATGTGTCCTAACTTAATCATATAGATGATACCAACTGTTGCTGGTTGATCGAAACGTTTTCCTGTTCCACCATCATATAAATAAGTATGTCCAAATCTTGGTACACCAGCTGAATCTGTAATTGCATTAATTTGGTCTAAAGATGCACCATCAAAAATTGGTGTGGCATATTTAGTGTCTAATTTTTGACCTGCCCAACCAAGAACAGTTTCATAAATCTGACCAATGTTCATACGAGAAGGTACACCTAATGGATTTAATACGATATCTACTGGAGTTCCGTCTTCTAAGAAAGGCATATCTTCTGCTCTTACAATACGAGCTACAATACCTTTATTTCCATGACGACCCGCCATTTTATCACCTACTTTTAACTTACGTTTTTTAGCGATATAAACTTTGGCTAATTTTAAAATACCTGCGGGTAATTCATCTCCAACTGAAATTGTAAATTTCTGACGACGTAAATTACCTTGTAAGTCATTTACTTTAATCTTGTAGTTATGTACTAATTCACCAACTAAATCATTTAGGTCGCTATCTGTTGTCCAAGAACCTGTTAAGTGTACATAATCATCAACAGAGTTTAACATTTTTAAAGTGTATTTTTTACCTTTTGGTAAAACTTCTTCACCTAAATCATTATAAACTCCTTGAGAAGTTTTTCCACTAATTAAAGTGAATAATTTCTCTATTAATTCGTCTTTTAAGCTTTCGAATTTAGAAACAAAAGATTGTTCTAAAGTAGCTACAGCTTCTTTATCTCTTAATCTCTTATTTTTATCTTTTACTGCTCTTTTGAATAATTTTTTATCAATTACTACACCTCTTAATGATGGAGAAGCTTTTAATGATGCGTCTTTTACATCACCAGCTTTATCACCAAAAATAGCACGTAATAATTTTTCTTCTGGAGTTGGATCTGATTCTCCTTTTGGTGTAATTTTACCAATTAAGATATCACCAGGATTTACTTCTGCTCCAATTCTAATCATTCCATTTTCATCTAAATCTTTGGTAGCTTCTTCAGAAACGTTAGGAATATCGTTAGTTAACTCTTCAGTTCCTAATTTTGTATCTCTTACGTCTAAAGAATACTCATCAATATGAATAGATGTAAATATATCTTCGCGAACTACTTTTTCAGAAATTACAATTGCATCCTCAAAGTTATACCCTTTCCAAGGCATAAAGGCTACTTTCATATTTCTACCTAAAGCTAATTCTCCTTTTTGTGTTGCATAACCTTCACAAAGTACTTGTCCTTCTTCTACTCTATCTCCTTTTTCTACAATAGGTTTTAGGTTGATAGATGTACCTTGGTTGGTTTTTCTAAATTTAATTAAGTTATAAGATGTTTCATCAGAATCAAAACTTACCATTTTTTCTTCTTCAGTTCTATCGTACTTAATTGTAATTTTATTAGCATCTACATAAGTTACTACTCCTGCTCCTTCTGCATTGATTAAGATTCTAGAATCTTTTGCAACTCTACGTTCTAAACCAGTACCTACAATTGGAGATTCTGGACGTAATAAAGGAACTGCTTGACGCATCATATTCGATCCCATTAATGCACGGTTGGCGTCATCATGTTCTAAGAAAGGAATTAAAGATGCAGAAATAGAAGCAATTTGATTTGGAGCAACGTCCATATAATCAATTGCATCTGGGCTAACCACAGGGAAATCACCTTCTTCACGAGCAATAACTCTATCTGTTACAAAACTACCATCTTCATTTAATTCTAAATTAGATTGGGCAAATTTCATACCTTCTTCTTCTTCAGCACTTAAATAAGTTGGTTCATTTTTTTCTACAATTCCGTTATCAACTTTTCTATAAGGTGTTTCTATAAATCCTAAGTTATTCACTTTTGCAAATACAGAAAGTGAAGAAATAAGACCAATATTCGGTCCCTCAGGAGTTTCAATAGGACATAAACGTCCATAGTGAGTGTAGTGAACATCACGTACCTCGAAACCTGCTCTTTCTCTAGATAAACCACCTGGCCCAAGTGCAGATAATCTACGCTTGTGAGTAATCTCTGCTAATGGATTTGTTTGATCCATAAACTGAGATAACTGATTAGTTCCAAAGAATGAATTGATTACAGATGATAATGTTTTTGCATTGATCAAATCGATTGGTGTAAATACCTCATTGTCACGCACATTCATACGCTCACGAATAGTTCTAGCCATACGTGCTAAACCAACACCAAACTGACCTGCTAATTGTTCTCCAACAGTTCTTACACGTCTATTAGATAAGTGATCTATATCATCAACTTCTGCTTTAGAATTGATTAATTCGATCAAATATTTAATGATCGTAATAATATCTAACTTTGTTAAAACTTTCTGATCAATAGGTTCGTTTAACTGAAGTTTAGTGTTCATTCTAAAACGACCAACTTCACCTAAATTATATCTTTGTTCAGAGAAGAATAACTTGTCTATAATACCTCTTGCAGTTTCCTCATCTGGCGGTTCTGCATTACGTAATTGTCTATATATGTGTTCTACAGCTTCTTTTTCAGAATTTGTAGGATCTTTTTGTAAAGTATTATGAATAATTGCGTAATCTGCCATATCATTATCTACTTTATGTAGTAAAATGGTTTTGGCTCCAGCATCAATTATATCATCAATATGTTCTTTATCTAAAATTGTATCACGATCAAAAACGATTTCATTTCTTTCGATTGATACAACTTCTCCAGTATCTTCATCAACAAAATCTTCGTGCCAAGTTTTTAAAACTCTAGCTGCTAATTTTCTACCTAATACTTTCTTTAATCCAGCTTTAGAAACTTTAACTTCTTCTGCAAGGTCAAAAATTTCTAATATATCTTTATCTCTTTCAAAACCAATGGCTCTGAATAATGTTGTTACTGGTAATTTTTTCTTTCTATCAATATAAGCATACATTACTTGATTGATATCTGTAGCAAATTCTATCCAAGATCCTTTAAAAGGAATAACTCTTGCTGAATATAATTTTGTACCATTTGCATGGAAAGATTGTCCAAAGAATACACCTGGAGATCTGTGTAACTGAGAAACAACAACACGCTCTGCACCGTTTATTACAAAGGTACCAGAGTTTGTCATATAAGGAATTGTACCAAGATAAACGTCTTGTACAATGGTTTCGAAATCTTCGTGTTCTGGATCTGTACAATAAAGTTTTAAACGTGCCTTTAATGGTACACTGTGTGTAAGACCTCTTTCAATACATTCTTGAATTGAATATCTAGGTGGATCTACGAAGTAGTCTAAAAATTCTAAAACGAATTGATTTCTGGTATCTGTGATTGGAAAGTTATCCATGAAGGTTTTATACAAACCTTCTTCACCTCTTTCTTCTGCTTTAGTTTGAAGTTGGAAAAAATCTTGAAAAGATTTTACCTGAATATCCAAGAAATCTGGATACTCTTTAATCATTTGAGAAGTTGCGAAGTTGATTCTTTCAGTATTGTTTTTCGTTGCCAAAAGAGAATATTTTTTTGATTAAAATCTGAATTAAAGTAAAGAACTAATATAGACACAAAATGGTTTAGGCCTAAAACTAATGTTTTAGTACCTAAACCTAAATTTGTTTTCCTGTTTCTAAATCTTACAAAAAACAGGAAGATATAGCTTACTTAAGCTCTACTTCAGCTCCAGCTTCTTCTAAAGATTTTTTAAGACCTTCTGCCTCATCTTTAGAAACACCTTCTTTGATTGGTGCTGGTGCACTATCTACGATACCTTTAGCATCTTTTAATCCTAAACCAGTTAATTCTTTAACTAATTTTACAACTGCTAATTTAGAACCACCTGCTGCTGTTAAGATAACATCAAATTCAGTTTGCTCTTCTGCTGCATCATCTGCTCCACCTGCTGCTGGACCTGCTACTGCTACTGCAGCTGCTGCTGGCTCAATACCATACTCATCTTTTAAGATAGTAGCTAATTCATTAACTTCTTTTACAGTTAAGTTAACTAATTGCTCTGCGAAATCTTTTAATTCTGCCATTTTAATTGTTTTTAAAAATTTTGTTTTATTATAGTTTATTTGTGCGCTTATTCTTTTTCAGATAAAGTTTTAATAATACCTGAAAGTGTTTGTCCACCAGACTGTAATGCTGAAATAACATTCTTAGCTGGAGACTGTAATAATCCAACGATTTCACCAATAAGTTCTTCTCTAGATTTAATATCTACTAAAGCATCTAATTGATCATCACCAATGTAGACAGATTCTTCTGCAAAAGCTCCTTTTAAAATAGGTCTATCTTTTACTTTTTTTCTGAATTCTTTGATTAATTTAGCTGGAGCATTTGCTGCTTCAGAAATCATCATTGATGTATTACCTTTTAATACTGATGGTAAGTCTTCAAATTCTTTATCTGAAGCTTCCATTGCTTTTGCAAGTAATGTATTTTTTACTACTGATAATTGAATACCTGCTTTAAAACAAGCTCTTCTTAAATTAGAAGTAGTTTGTGCATCTAACCCTGAAATGTCTGCTAAGTATACTGTATTTGTATTTGCTAATACTTCTGTTAAATCTTGTATTACTTGTGATTTTTCTTCTCTAGTCATAATTATAAGTTTTAACGTATTAAACAGTTTTTACATCAACAGCAATACTAGGACTCATTGTACTAGACATAAAAACGCTTTTTACATACGTTCCTTTTGCAGTTGTTGGTTTCAATTTAATAATAGTTTGTATTAACTCGTTTGCATTTTCTTCAATTTTCTTAGCATCAAAAGATACTTTTCCAATTGCTGCATGTACGATACCAGTTTTATCAACTTTAAAATCGATTTTACCAGCTTTTACATCTGTTACTGCTTTTGCAACATCCATTGTTACTGTACCAGTTTTTGGGTTTGGCATTAAACCTCTAGGACCTAATATTCTACCTAAAGGACCTAATTTACCCATTACACTTGGCATAGTGATAATTACATCTACATCTGTCCAACCTCCTTTAATTTTTTGAAGGTACTCATCTAATCCAACATAATCTGCACCTGCTGCTGTAGCGTCTGCTTCTTTATCTGGAGTAACTAATGCTAAAACTTTTACATCTTTACCAGTTCCATGAGGTAATGTTACTACACCTCTAACCATTTGATTAGCTTTACGTGGATCTACTCCTAAACGAATTGCTAAATCTACTGATGCATCAAACTTTACATTAGTAATGTCTTTGACTAGCGCTGAAGCAGCAGCTAAATCATAAGATTGCGTTTTATCAACCTTAGCGTGAGCTTCTTTTTGCTTTTTTGTTAATTTTGCCATTTTACTACTTTTTATAAAGTTTATGCTGGTGCATCACCTTTTACTGTTAATCCCATAGAACGAGCTGTACCTGCAATCATACGCATTGCTGAAGAAACTTCAAAGGCATTTAAATCTACCATTTTGTCTTCTGCAATAACTTTAATTTGATCCCAAGTAACTGATGCTACTTTCTTTCTGTTTGGTTCTCCTGAACCTTTTTTAATTTTGGCCGCTTCTAGTAACTGAACTGCTGCAGGAGGAGTTTTTACAACAAAATCGAACGATTTGTCTTTGAAAACAGTAATAACAACAGGTAAAACTTTACCTTGTTTGTCTTGCGTTCTTGCATTGAACTGTTTACAAAACTCCATAATGTTAACACCAGCAGCACCTAAAGCGGGTCCAACCGGCGGCGACGGATTCGCTGAGCCTCCCCTTACTTGTAACTTAACTACTTTACTAACTTCTTTTGCCATTTTAAAAATGTTTAATGATTTATTTTAAGTTGGAAGCCAAAAAATAAATCGATATATATTTGTGTAACAATTATATCTTTTCTACTTGCATGTAACTTAATTCTAATGGCGTTTTTCTTCCGAATATTTTCACCATTACTTCAAGTTTACGCTTTTCTTCGTTTACTTTTTCTATAGTTCCATCAAATCCATTAAAAGGACCATCTACAACTTTTACTGTTTCTCCTTGATTATAAGGAATAGCGATGTTTTCATCTTGCACAGAAAGTTCATCAACTTTACCTAGCATTCTATTTACCTCAGATTTACGCATGGGTACAGGTTCACCACCTTTAGTTTCACCTAAAAACCCAATAACTCCTGTAATTGCTTTGATTACGTGAGGAACTTCACCTGAAAGGTTAGCCTCTACCATAATATATC
>QGCY01000127.1_pt1 | contig 16272 bp, 17 predicted proteins | sample 4708041 | NCBI WGS metagenome assembly QGCY01 (sample SAMN08941164, study PRJNA450518) | Sediment metagenome, whole genome shotgun sequencing project. | biome: grassland soil; feature: grassland; material: soil; isolation source: soil 14 days enrichment with methanethiol and mixed carbon source ... | reverse complement strand
GAATTGATCTTCTGCAGACAAGTCTAAGCGTGCGATCATTTTCACACGGCCAACAGGTGACAGGTCATAACGCTCAGGATCGAAGAACAAGCTGTTAAACAAAGCTTCGGCTGACTCAACGGTCGGCGGCTCACCCGGGCGCATCACACGGTAAATATCAATCAACGCTTCTTCGCGTGTATCACATTTATCGGCGCTCATTGTGTTACAAATATAAGGGCCAACATTGATGTTATCAATTGCCAGAACAGGTACTTCGACACTTTCCAGCTCAAGTAATTTTTCGATGTCATCTTCTTCGATTTGATGTCCAGCCTCGAACAAGACTTGGCCTGTACTCATATCGATAACGTCACTACCTAAATAACGACCGACTAACTGAGCATTTTGAACCAAAATACCTTCGACGCCATCTTCAACGATTTTCTTCGCTTTGCGTGGTGTGATTTTCGTGCCTTCTTCGACCAATACATCGCCTGTTTTCGCATCGATCAAATCATAACTTAGCGTTACACCACGGAATTGATCAGGTTGGAATGCTGTTTTCCAGCCTTGCTTATCCTTGGTGTAGGTAATTGTGTCATAAAATACGCCCAGAATTTCTTCGTTAGACATACCTTGAACCATCAATGGATCGACGGATGAATCATTTTCCTCACACTCGGCGCGGTAGCTTTCAGTTCCTGCCGAATCCAAAGCACGCAACAAAGTGGTAATCGGCAATTTACGACGGCGGTCAATACGAACATACATCACGTCTTTTGCGTCAAACTCAAAATCCAACCAAGAACCACGATAAGGAATAACGCGCGCTGAGAACAAATATTTCCCTGATACGTGTGTTTTACCGCCATCATGATCAAAGAACACACCCGGTGAACGGTGCATTTGCGATACGATTACGCGCTCAGTTCCGTTTACAACAAATGTGCCGTTATCGGTCATCAATGGCATATCAACCATATAGACGTCTTGCTCTTTAATATCGCGGATCGAGCGAAGGCCGGTTTCTTCATCAACGTCAAAGATAGACAGACGCAAAGTAACACGAAGCGGCGCCGCATAAGTCAATGAGCGCTGCTGACATTCTTCAACGTCGTATTTAGGATCTTCAAATTCGTATTTAACAAAATCAATTTCTGCTTTGTCAGAGAAATCTTTAATCGGGAAGACCGAAGAGAATACTTCTTGCATACCTTGCAAAACACGGTCATCAGCCGCGACATCCTTTTGCTGGAAACTGTCATAAGACAGGCGTTGAACCTCGATCAAGTTCGGCATCTCAGCTACTTCACGGATGCTACCGTAATGACGACGAACCCGGCGCTTACCTGTATAGCTCTCAATATAACTTGTAGAAGAGTTTGTGTTTGACTTGGCAGCTTTAGCATTCATGATTTTTACCTTTTTCATTCTAATCATCCGGTTCTTATTTGCTTTAAGGCGCGTAAACAAACGACAAAAAACCCCATGCAATCACCATTTCAGATCTTGCAGGTGGCTTTATGAATCGCCTAAGCACAATAATCGAACCGTTTCAACAGGGTATCCACGCTTTTCCCAGAAATTTTGCTGAATATATGGACCAGCAAATTTACAATGTCAACCCATCAGATCGACATTCAATAAAATAAAAAGCACACCCCTTTATCTATACTAAAGGGATGCGCTTTTAATAATTCGCAAAATTACTTAAGAGCAACTGTTGCGCCGGCAGCTTCAAGCTTACCTTTGATTTCGTCAGCTTCGGCTTTCGCAGCAGCTTCTTTAATTACGCCACCTGCTTCAACTAGGTCTTTAGCTTCTTTCAAGCCCAAGCCTGTGATCGCACGAACTTCTTTAATGACAGCGATTTTGTTACCGCCAGCACTTTCAAGAACAACATCGAAGTCAGTCTTTTCTTCAGCCGCAGCAGCATCACCTGCAACAGCAGCAACTGCAACAGGTGCAGCAGCGGCAGAAACACCCCATTTGTCTTCCAACAATTTAGAAAGCTCAGCAGCCTCCATCACTGTCAGTACAGATAGGTCTTCAACCAATTTTTCTAGATCAGCAGCCATAACATTTTCTCCTTTTTTTAAAGCGTTTAAAACTCACCGATTCTTAATGTATGCAACCAAAAAACTTACTTCTCGCTGTAAGCTTTGGTTACACCAACCATTTGCTGGGCTGGAACTTGCAATACACGCGCAACTTTCGTTGCCGGTGCAACCAACAGACCCACCAATTTTCCGCGCAATTCGTCCAGAGAAGGCATAGAAGCCAAAGCTTTAACCCCTTCAACGTCCAGAATTTGCGATCCCATTGCGCCGCCAATAACGATTAACTTGTCATTACCTTTAGCGTATTTTTGAACTACTTTTGCTGCTGCAACTGCATCTTCCGATGAAGCAACCGCAGTCGGGCCAGCGAACATATCGATCGTGCCCTCGAATTTCGTACCTTGCAGCGCACGCTTAGCCAACGAATTTTTCGTTACCTTTAATGTTGCGCCCTCTGCACGAAGCTGAGCACGCAAATCAGAGATCTCAGCCACTGTAAGACCTGAATAATGGGTTACAACCATGGTTTCGTCTCTATCGAAACGTTCAGCTAACGCTTTTACTTCTGCCTCTTTTTGTGCGCGGCTCATTCCCATCGCTATATCTCCTAAAAAAACAAATTTTCAAATTCTTCAAATAAAAATAAAAAAGGATGGGCTGCAGTTCTCTATAGCAGACCATCCCCGACCGAAGACTTTACGAAATGAAAGCAAAACAAATACAAATTGACACCCCGTTCTCCTGTTCAATTTGCTCTATCGCTTCCCTATTCTACACGAGGGCTTACATCTCTAAATGCCGCGTGGTCTCCGAAAGGTATGGGCGGGTTATATGGATGTTTCACCCTTGTGTCAATAGTTTTTTATCACTTTATCGCATTCAGCAAAAAGCCCTCCATCAATTGAGGAGGGCTTCAATATTCTTTAGGTGCTTTACCAGCGCTTATTAAGCAGCTTGCTTAGCTGAATCCATGTCCAGTTTAATACCCGGCCCCATGGTTGAGGTAATAGAAATTTTACCGATGTAAGCGCCTTTTGCACCTGCAGGGCGTGCTCTTGCAATTGCATCAACAAACGCACGGACATTTTCAGTCAGCTGCTTTTCATCAAATGACAATTTACCTACGCCTGCATGAACGATACCGGATTTTTCAGCACGAAATTCAATCGCACCACCCTTGGCATCTTTTACAGCTTTTTCAACATCTGGTGTTACCGTACCCAAACGCGGGTTTGGCATCAAACCACGTGGGCCCAAGATTTTTGCCAGCTTACCTACAACACCCATCATATCAGGTGTTGCAATACAACGATCAAAATTCAGGTCTCCACCTTGGATTTGTTCCGCCAGATCTTCTGCACCAACGATATCTGCACCAGCTGCTTTGGCTGCTTCGGCATTCGCATCACGAGCAAAAACTGCAACACGTACCTTCGCACCCGTACCATGAGGCAAACTCACCATACCACGAACAACCTGATCCGCATGACGTGGATCAATGTTCAAGTTCATTGCAAGCTCCAATGACTCGTCAAACTTACGAACTTTGCCGACTTCTTTTAGGATTTTCACGGCATCTTCAACCGTGTAAAACGCTTCGCGATCGATCGCTTCACGTGCTGCTTTTACGTTTTTAGATATTTTTGTCATGTAATTAACCCTCCACGACTTCTACGCCCATAGAGCGCGCTGAGCCTGCGATAATTTGAATCGCCGCATCAATATCATTTGCATTTAAATCTTCCATTTTTTTCTCAGCGATTTCTTTCAACTGAGAAATTTTGATTTTAGCAACTGTTTCATGACCTGGCTTATTTGCACCACTTTTAAGCTTAGTTGCTTGTTTGATGAAATAGCTCGCAGGAGGTGTTTTTGTGATGAACTCGAAAGAACGATCTTCGAAAACTGTAATAACAACAGGTGTAGGAATACCTTTGCTGTCTTCGGTCTTCGCGTTGAACGCCTTACAAAATTCCATGATGTTGACGCCGTGCTGTCCCAGCGCCGGACCAACAGGGGGAGAAGGGTTAGCTGATCCGCCCATGATTGTCAGGTTAATATAACCTGATACTTTCTTCGCCATAATCGTCTCCTTATGATGACGTACCGTGGTGCGGTTATTGAAAAGACCAGGTCTGCGGCTCTTTACAACCTCCCACGGAGATTAAATTTAGAGACTTTATATTTGGATGCAAAGCTACGCTTTTCATCCAAACCCTCAAACGCCGGGCATGCTTCCGACCCATTCGGGCCGCCTCGCACTTGCTCGGTACAATTTCAAATCAGGCTCAGCCTTATTTGAAATCACTGTTTGAAGGCACATACAATGCCTCACCGGGGCGGAACTTATAAAGTTTCTTTTTAAATTGCAAGGTTTTTTATCTCTGCTATTATTCTGGATCTCATGAGCACTGATAAAGACAAACGCCCGGTTATTGCAATTGATGGCCCCGCTGCCAGCGGCAAGGGGACACTTGCGCGCCATATTGCCCAATATTTAAACTTTGCCCACATGGATACCGGCGCCTTGTATCGCGCGGTCGCGTACGAAACCCATCAAGCCCATGGCAATACAGAAAATAAAGACGACGCCATTCAAGCCGCGCAAAGCTTGGCAAACCATTTTTTGCCAGAGCTTTTAATCAACCGGGAACTTCGCAGTGATTCTATCGGACAGATGGCCTCAAAAGTCGCTGCATATCCTGAAATTCGGTCTATTTTACTAGAGCTACAAAAATCTTTTGCCGCCAACCCACCAAAGATGTTTAAAGGGGCGGTTTTAGACGGGCGGGATATCGGCACTATCATTTGCCCGGACGCCGATGCAAAACTATATATAGAAGCCAGTATCGATGTCCGCGCCAAACGCCGTACAAAAGAGTTGCAATTGCGCGGACAAGACGTTATGTATGAGGCCGTTTTGAAGGACATGCATGAAAGAGATGCACGTGATTCAGCGCGAAAGACGGCTCCGATGAAGCCTGCGGAAGATGCCCTGATACTGGACACAACCGCCATGCACCCGGACGAAGTCTTTGAAAAAGCTTTAGAATATATCAAAAGCCACATTGACCTTTAAGTCACGCGCCAGATCACGTTCCCCTCGTCCACATGGATTTCCCGATAAACAACGGCGCTGATGGTATGGCGCTGCTTTCACACTAGCTGGACAAAAGGAAAATACTTATGGCTGGAAAAGCACTTCATTTAAAAGATAGAGAAGACTCTAAAGAATTTGCCGTATTGCTTGAAACAAGCTTCGGTAAAGATGCAAATATTGTAGGCAATGTTGTTCAAGGAACAATTATCGCCCTTGATAAAGAATGCGCAACCGTTGATGTCGGTTTAAAATCCGAAGGACGCATTCCTTTACAAGAATTCTCCCGTCCGGGAGAAGACCCAGAATTAGCTATTGGTGATGCGATTGACGTATTTGTTGAGCGCATGGAAGATGCGAATGGCCAATCCGTTCTTTCCCGCGACAAAGCCCGCCGCGAAGAATCATGGGTTGAGCTTGAAAAATCATGGAAAAAAGAAGAGCGCGTTACCGGTGTTATCTTTAACCGCGTTAAAGGCGGCTTTACCGTTGATCTGGGCGGCGCGATTGCGTTCTTGCCTGGTTCTCAAGTTGATGTCCGCCCGATCCGTGATATTGGTCCTTTGATGGATGTTCCTCAGCCTTTCCAAATTTTGAAAATGGATCGCGCCCGTGGCAACATCGTTGTATCACGCCGCGCTATTCTTGAAGAAAGCCGTGCGGAGGCTCGCTCTGATCTGTTGGAAAATCTGACAGAAGGTCAAGTCGTTCAAGGTGTTGTTAAGAATATCACTGATTATGGTGCCTTTGTTGATTTGGGCGGTGTTGATGGACTATTGCACGTTACCGATATTTCTTGGAAGCGCGTTAACCACCCATCTGAAGCGTTGCAAGTTGGTGAAACGATTGACGTTCAAATTACCCGTTATAACGAAGAAAACGGTCGTATTTCTTTGGGTATGAAACAACTTGAATCTGATCCTTGGGATGGCGTTGAAAGCCAGTTTATTGCTGGTGCACGCTTTAAGGGCCGCGTAACAAACATCACTGACTACGGTGCTTTTGTTGAGGTTCTGGAAGGAATCGAAGGTTTGGTTCACGTTTCTGAAATGTCTTGGACTAAGAAAAACGTTCACCCAAGCAAACTTGTTTCAACCTCTCAGGAAGTTGAAGTCATGGTATTGGAAGTCGATGCTGAGAAACGCCGTATTTCTTTGGGTCTGAAACAGTGTCAAGCAAACCCTTGGGAAAGCTTCGCTGAGAACCACAAAGAAGGCGATAAGCTTAAAGGTGAAGTTCGTAACGTTACTGAATTTGGTCTATTCGTTGCCATTGGCGATGACATTGACGGCATGGTTCATATCTCTGACATTTCATGGGAAGATGCGACCGAAGACGCCTTGAAAGCCTTTAACAAAGGTGACGAAGTTGAAGCGGTTATTCTAGATGTTGATGCAGAAAAAGAGCGTGTTGCACTGGGTATCAAGCAGCTGAGCGCCGACCCATTCGAAGGCTCTATGCAAGGCATGGCCAAAGGCAATGTTGTCACCGGTACGGTTACAGCGATTGAAAATGGCGGTGTTGAAGTGTCTGTTACAGATGGCGTTACTGGCTTTATCAAGAAAGCTGACTTATCTCGTGAGCGTTCAGAACAACGCCCAGATCGCTTTGCAGTTGGTGAGAAAATCGATGCGAAGATTGTTTCTGCTGATCGCAGAACACGTAAGCTTGGCCTTTCTATTAAAGCCCGTGAGATTGATGAAGACAAAAAAGCAATGGCTGAGTTCGGTTCAACCGAAAGCGGTGCTTCTTTGGGTGACATCTTAGGCGCAGCTTTGGATGAGAAAAAATAAACACTAAGCCTCGCTTTTTTACTTATTTTGATCAAGCCGATGAAACTCATCGGCTTTTTCTTTGTTTTCCAATTATTTAACTTGACGACAAGGCGACTTTTACGGCACAAATAAAGGCGTAAGCAATTTTTATTGGAAGTTATGAGGCAGATCCGATGACGAAGTCGCAACTAATTCAACGACTGGCTGAAGAAAACCCCCATCTGTATTTGCGCGATATTGAAAAAATCGTCGATACGATATTTGAACGCATTTCCCAAGCACTGGTTGATGATGACCGAGTGGAGCTTCGTGGTTTTGGTGCGTTTTCTGTTAAGCACCGCGAAGCGCGTGTTGGCCGCAACCCTCGCACCGGCGAATCAGTTAAGGTCGAAGCCAAGCGCTTGCCTTTCTTTAAAACCGGCAAGGGCCTGCGTGAGCGCCTGAACGATTAATCCAGCCAAGCTTTCGTTGAAATATTTTTGGGTCGCTTTGCTTTATTGTTGTAGAAAACGCAAGCGACAGAGCGTAGAAAAACCTACGTGAGGAGCAAGGCAACGATGTGCAAGGATAAATGAGAACGCCCACAATGATTCGCTTTATTCAATGGATATTGGCAAGTATTGCCCTGTTTTCGCTTTTATACGCGATTGCAATTAACCCTCAGGATGTTCCTCTTCATTATCTGCCCGTAACTGAACCTCATACCGTGCCGCTTTATGCGGTTATTCTGGGTGCCTTTATTGCCGGATACGCAATTAGCTTTTTATACCAGCTGCTATCCCAGTGCGATCGCTTATTACGTCCTAAATCAAAACCACCCGCTATAAAGGATAAATCTTAATGGATCATCGCATTTACTGTGCCCTTGATACGGATGAACTTGCCCGTGCGTGCGCACTTACACAAATCATTGGGCCAGTTACCGGCGCATTAAAGCTGGGCATGGAGTTCTTTAACCGCTTTGGCCCCGCCGGCATTGAAGCCATACGCGAAGCCTGCCCGGACGCTGATTTATTTATCGATCTTAAATTTCATGATATCCCCAATACTGTTGCCGCCGCTGTGCGTACGGTGTCTGAGAATTTGGCACCGGCTTATTTAAACGTGCATGCCGCTGGCGGCACTGCAATGATGGAAGCCGCCAAAGCCGCCTGCGCCCCGGGCACCAAATTATTGGCCGTAACCATTTTAACCAGCCTTAATGATGCCGATATGGAATCAATAGGCTATCGTGACGGCACGGCGGGTCAGGTACAACGGCTTGCGGCCCTTACGCGCGATGCCGGCTTAGACGGGGTTGTCTGTTCAGCCCATGATATTGCGACATTACGTGAGAATTTAGGCCATGAGTTTGAATTAATGGTACCGGGCATTCGCCCTGCCGGATCAGCCGTTGGTGATCAAAAGCGCGTGATGGGGCCTCAAGAAGCCTTAGAGTTGGGTGCAACCCATTTGGTAATTGGTCGCCCAATCACTCAGGCGCCTGATCCAGCCCAAGCCGCACAGGATATTTTAGAAAGCCTTTAGATGCATGCTATTCCCGACGATATTACTGCCGGCTTTTATAGTGATCCTGCGGATTTATCAAATTTACGATTAATTGACCGCGCTTCCGTTGAGCATAGCGCAGCCACTCTTCAAGCTTTATCTGCGCATGACCTCGATGATCGCCCTTTGGTGATTGCAGTAGGCACGGGCGGGACACTTTCCATGAAAGAAGAAGGCGGCATTCGATCCCCCGATCTGGATTTTAATGCAATTTTTGAGCGCACCGACCCTTCCTTGCGCGAGCGTTTTTACGTATTAGGGCTCGATGCGTTTAAGCTGGACAGCGCGCAGATGGACTACACCCATGTGCAGGATATCGCGATTTGCCTTTGTTATTTATGGAAGATTTGTCAGACCCACAAAATTCCGCTCAATGGCTTTTTGATTTTGCATGGCACCGATACACTGTCTTTTGCCGGGGCGGCAATGTCTCTCATAATGGGACAAGGCTTGCCTTTTTCCATTGTTTATACCGCCGCTCAGAAAAGTATTCAAACCCCAATCAATGATGCCGGCATTAATATTCGCAACGCCTTGTACACGTTAGAATCTTTGTCTCAAAATGAGATGGCAGAGGTTGTGTTGGTGATGGGAGCTCAGGCTTTGCTATGTAGTGCGGCGATTAAAGTCCACGATCATCACAGTAATGCCTTTGCCGCCCCCATCCATCACCCTATTGCTGATTTTAGCTCCTTACATTATCCGGTAAGGCTCGCGCCTTTTTTAAATCCACGCCGTAGGACACCCTTTAAACCGACGATCTGGCAAGGCGCTTATTCCCATACACTCGTGATATCATCCTATTTAGGCTTTGACCCTGCTATTGTTCGCCGTCAGGTCGAAGATCCGAATGTACGGGCGGTGTTGCTCTATTCCTACGGAGCGGGGACACTATATGACGGGATTATCGATGCGGTCATGGCAGGCGCGGCCCTCAAGAATTGTCCGGTTTTTGTGGTAAGCCCGGTGAATACCGATTTTAAGGTCGTGTATGAATCGGCTAAAACCGTGGTTGATCGCGGCGCCATTCCACTCTATATGACTTTACCAGCGGCATTGGCCAAAATTGAAATCGCGCTACGCTTGCATGGTGACAACATTGATGCCATAGGCCGCTTTATGACAGTCAATTATGTCGGAGAAATTCCCAGCGGCAATGCCGAGAAACCTCGATAAGATCATGGCAAAAACACGCGTTAAAATTTGCGGTATTATCGATTCAGAAAACTTGCTGGCCGCTTGCCAAGCGGGGGCTCATTTCATCGGATTTGTTTTTTACCCGCCTTCACCACGTGCGATCCTGCCTAAGCTGGCTGGACAGCTTATTCGCCAAATTCCGACCGGCATTAAGTCAGTCGGCCTGTTTGTTGACCCTACGGATGATGACCTGCAGATGACTCTGGATGAATCACCGGTTGATATGATTCAGTTACACGGTCATGAATCGCCGATGCGCTGTGCGGCCATTAAGGATCGCTTTGGCCTGCCGGTTTTAAAAGCCCTGCCTATACGTATCGCCGCAGATATTGAGGCCGCGTACGATTACGAAGACAAGGTGGATTGGTTATTGTTCGATGCCAAGCCTGAAAGCAATGATTCCCTCCCCGGCGGTACCGGCAAACAATTTGACTGGGGCTTGTTAGAAAACAAAAAATTCAAAAAACCATGGATGCTCTCTGGCGGATTGGATGCTAATCATGTAAAAGAAGCGCTGAGCCGCTTAGCGCCCGATGCAGTAGACGTATCCTCAGGGGTTGAGTCTAAACGAGGCGTTAAAGACGCAAAAAAGATAACCGAATTTATTATGGCAGTAAAATCAAATGACTAAGCTAAATTCACTACGAAACGGTCCGGATGAAAATGGTCATTTTGGCCCCTATGGTGGGCGCTATGTGGCAGAAACTTTAATGCCGCTTATCCTCTCGGTTGAAGAGGCTTGGGAAGCCGCAAAAGCAGACCCCGCCTTTTGGGAAGAATTTGATGCGTTGGCTAAAGATTATATTGGCCGCCCTTCGCCGCTCTATCATGCCAAGCGCTTGAGCGAACACTTGGGCGGAGCGAAGATTTACTTCAAACGCGATGAGCTGAACCACACCGGTGCCCATAAAATCAACCATTGTATTGGTCAAATATTGCTGGCCAAGCGCATGGGCAAAACACGCATCATCGCCGAGACGGGCGCAGGTCAACATGGTGTAGCCACCGCAACGGTATGCGCCTTATTTGATATTCCTTGCACCGTGTTCATGGGTGCCACCGATATCGAAAGACAGGCCCCGAACGTGTTCAGAATGAAACTGCTGGGGGCGGAAGTCCGCCCAGTGACCAGCGGCGCGGGAACACTGAAAGATGCGATGAACGAAGCCATGCGTGACTGGGTAACCAATGTGCATGATACCTATTACCTGATCGGCACCGTTGCTGGGCCCCATCCGTTTCCTGAAATGGTTCGGACCTTCCAATCCGTCATCGGCAAAGAGGTACGTGAACAAATGATGGAGCGCGAAGGACGTTTACCAGATTCGCTGGTGGCGGCGATTGGCGGCGGATCAAATGCGATGGGCTTATTCCACCCGTTTTTAGACGATTCCCAAATTGAGATTATCGGTGTAGAGGCTGGGGGCCACGGCGTTGACACCGATCAACATGCCGCGTCCCTGACAGGGGGGAAACCCGGTGTCTTGCATGGGATGAATAGTTACTTCTTGCAAAATGAAGATGGTCAGATTACTGAAGCGCACTCAATTTCTGCTGGCCTTGACTACCCCGGTATTGGGCCGGAGCATGCATGGCTGTTTGACGAAAAACGTGTGTCTTATGTTTCCGTTACCGATGATGAGGCGATGGATGCCTTTCAACTTTGCACCAAAATGGAAGGCATTATTCCGGCGCTTGAGCCATCGCACGCGCTGGCGCATGTGATTAAAATTGCCGGAGACCTGCCAAAGGATCACATTTTGGTTATGAATTTATGCGGCCGCGGCGATAAAGATATTTTCACCGTTGCCGATAAGCTCGGCATCAAGATGGAGGCAATGTAGTCATGAATATGCCCGCCAATGATTATGAAGTAAAAGCCGGATTTGAGAACATTCCATCTTTTAAAATCGCCGGAATTTCAGTGGTTACCGATAATGAGCAAGGCGCTGATGCCATTAATGAGCTATGGCAACGCTTTTTCGAAGAACAGCTAGGCCAGCAATTGGAAGATGTGCGCGAGAATGATTTTATTTATGCGGTTTATTCCAATTATGAGGGTGATCACACCGATCCTTATCGGTTTACACTGGGCTATAAGCTCAAATCCGATACGGAAGCCCCCGCAGATTTTACTGTGATTGAAACGGAAGGCGCAGATTATGCGATGCTCAGCGCGTCGGGTGAACAGCCCAAAGCCCTGATCGAAGCATGGCAAGCCATCTGGCAAAGCGATCTGGATCGCCGCTTTACCACCGATTTTGAAATCTATGGCCCACGCTTTTTTGAAGAGGGCATTAATGAAATTCTACTATGTATCGGAGTGAACGCCGAATGAGTCGTATCAAAACAACCTTTGAAGCTTTAGACCGTCCAGCGCTGGTAACCTTTATCAGTGCGGGAGACCCTGATTACGATCAAAGCCTTGCAACGCTTAAAAAGCTGCCCAAAGCAGGCGCAGATATTATTGAGCTTGGCATGCCTTTTACTGACCCGATGGCGGATGGCCCTGCTATTCAGTTGGCTAGCCAGCGCGCCCTTGCCGCCGGAGCCAGCATGAAGCAAACTTTCAAAATGGTTCGTGAATTTCGCGCAGACAACAACACAACGCCGATCGTGTTGATGGGCTATTACAATCCTATTTTACAGTACGGGCTAGAAAATTTTACCAAAGATGCCAGTGAAGCTGGCGTCGACGGATTGATTATCGTTGACGTACCGCCCGAAGAATCAACGCCTTTGTATAATGCCCTTGCGCCATATGATCTGGATTTAATCCGCCTGATTACCCCAACCAGCGATGAAAAACGCCTGCCTTTGTTACTCAAAGGGGCGAGCGGGTTTTTATATTATGTCTCAATTACCGGGGTTACTGGCGCGGCCCAAGCCAACGAGGCCGCGGTTGCCGCCCATATTGCGCAGATTAAAACCATGACCGATCTACCGGTTGCGATTGGCTTTGGTATTCGCACGCCCGACGATGCGGCGCGGTTTGCCAAGATCGGGGATGCTGTGGTGGTGGGATCTTCCATCGTACAGACGATGGCTGATAACGCCGGACAAGACAACCTGCCACAGCTGATTGAAACACAGGTTAGCGCCTTGGCAAGTGCTCTATCTTGACTTTTTAGTACTAAACGCAGATAGTGCGATCCAGATTTAAAGACATATAAAAAATAAAATAGCAGGTTTTTACCATGAACTGGTTAACGAATATTATCCGCCCACGCATTCGGTCCATCGTCGATCAACAAAAAGAAGTGCCGGATAACCTTTGGCAAAAATGTGATAAGTGCGAAGGCATGCTGTTCCACCGTGACTTGGCTGCCAATGCCAATGTTTGTTATCACTGCGGCCATCATATGCGCATCAGCGTGAAAGAGCGCTTTGCGATGTTATTTGATGACGGTAAATACGATAAAATCGAAACGCCTGACGTTCCTTTTGATCCGCTCAAATTCAAAGACCAAAAGAAATATAGCGATCGTTTAAAAGACACACGCGCCAAGACCGGCCTTAAAGATGCAATTACCGTGGCGCGCGGTACGATCAAAGGCCAGCCAATTGTGATTGCTGCATTCAACTTCCGCTTTATGGGCGGTTCAATGGGTGCAGCCGTTGGCGAAGGCATCGTTAAAGCCGCCGAAGAAGCGATCAAAACCAAATCTGCCTTGCTGGTTATTCCAGCATCGGGTGGAGCGCGGATGCAGGAAAGTGTGATTTCTCTCATGCAGATGCCGCGTACGATTGTTGCCGTTGAAATGGTGAAGGACGCCAAGCTGCCTTATATCGTGTTGCTAACCGATCCAACCACAGGCGGGGTGAGTGCTTCGTTTGCGATGGTTGGCGATATTCATATCGCTGAGCCAGGTTCGATGATCGGCTTTGCCGGACGCCGCGTTATTGAAGAAACTGTCCGCGAAACTTTGCCGGATGATTTCCAAACAGCCGAATATCTGCTGGAGCATGGCATGGTTGACATGGTTGTCCCACGTCAGGAATTGCCGGGCGAGATTGGCAAAGTGCTTTCTTTGCTGATGTGCAAAGATGCCGCCAACGATTCCAGCAATAAAAAATCCAAAAAAGCTAAAGCTTAATATCCATTTTTAAGGGGTGCTGTCATGTATGTCAGTGATTTAAAGCACCCAAATTCATCTTTGGAAGACAAGCTAAACACGCTTTATCACCTTAACCGGGGTGAACGCTTGGAGCTTGGTTTTCGCCCTCAGTACCTTTCCCTTTTAGATAAGCTTGGCAATCCACATTTGCACCTGCCTCCGACTGTTCATGTTGCAGGCACGAATGGTAAAGGCTCCTCCATCGCGATGATGCGCGCGATTTTGGAATCGGCTGGTTATTGCGTACATGTTTATACATCGCCGCATTTAACCCGGTTTAATGAGCGCATTGTGCTGGCTGGGCATGAAATCAATGATGCCAAATTGGAATCGATGATTGATGAAATTCTTGCCCATAATGACGGAGCGGATGTCAGCTTTTTTGAAATTACTACCGCGCTGGCTTTTGCAGCCTTTAGCCGCAGCCCCGCCGATATCTTGTTGCTGGAAACCGGGCTGGGCGGGCGACTGGATTGCAGTAATATTATTCCGGCCTCTGCGGCGTGTTTGATTAGTGCGATTGGGCTGGATCATCAGGATTTTTTGGGCAACACGATTGGAGCCATCGCCTCGGAAAAAGCCGGCATTTTAAAAACCGGTACGCCTTGTGTGATTGCCCGCCAACCGCATCAAGAAGCCTTATCGGTTTTGCAAACGCAGGCACAAACCTTAGGGGTTGATTGCCATTATGCCGATGCCTATGAGGTGAGAGCCGATGGCTTTACCCTACACTTGCCCGATCAAACCCTTATATTGCCGCGCCCTGCTTTAATCGGAGATCATCAAATCGACAATGCCGCCGCCGCGATTACGACGCTTTGGGCCTTGCGGGCGCAATTCCCGATCATGCCCGTGCACATTGAATCCGGCCTTGCTCAAGCCCGGTGGCCTGCACGATTGCAAAATATTACCGCGCGTGTCGATAGCTTACCAAAGGGATGGGAAATACGCCTTGATGGCGGACATAATGCCGATGCGGCCGATGCGCTGGTGGCATATATCGAACAACAGGGCCGTGATACGCATCTCATTTGCGCGATGATGGATCATAAAGACAGTGCTACATTTTTAAGCCATCTGGCCCCGCATATCGTCAGTTTACATTGTGTGCCTATTCCCAGTGAACACCACGCCATGCCCCCCGAAGCCTTACAGCAGGCTAGCCCTGATTACCCGATTCAAACCCACCCAAGCTGGCGTGATGCGATTGATGCCATCACTCAATCAGCCGAAAACGGACAGATTATTATTTGTGGCTCCCTCTATCTCGCCGGGCATATTTTATCTGCTTGAGCTCAAAGGTCGCCGTGATGAACGCCGCACGGTCGAATTTTTATAAGAATTTGATATGGTGAACGCCTTTTATCTCAGGCATAATGAAGGGATGAGTGACCCTGCCCGGATTATTATTGTTGATGACGATCAAAATATTGTGACATCGGTTTCGATTGCCTTAGAAGCCGAGGGATGGAACGTCCGAAGCTTCCATGACGGAGAAAGTGGTCTTGCCGGCATTTTGGAGCATAAACCCGACTTGGTCATTCTGGACATCAAAATGCCACGCCTTGACGGCACAGAAGTTTTGCAAAAGCTGCGCGAAAAATCGAATATCCCTGCGATTTTCCTCACCTCTAAAGATGATGAGATTGATCAAATTATTGGCCTGAAGCTCGGTGCGGATGATTATATCACCAAGCCTTTTTCACAGCGCCTATTAATCACCCGCATTCAGACCTTATTGCGCCGTTATCAAGCCAGCCAAGATACAGCCTCAACCGGGAATAAAGGTATTTTTGAATATGACGCACTGCGAATTGATCATGATCGCTATTTATGTGCATGGAACCAGAAGCCACTCGACCTCACACTGACCGAGTTTTTGCTCCTCAATGCGCTGGCCAGCCGTCCGGGCCATGTTAAAAGCCGAGAGCAACTTATCGAGGCCGCGTATGGCCAGAATATCTACGTGGATGAGCGCACGATTGATTCCCACATCAAGCGCATTCGCAAAAAATTTAAAGCCATCGATGATAATTTTGACGAAATAGAGACCTTGTATGGAATCGGATATAAATACAAAGAACAAGCCTGATTCTAAGGTCTCGCGACGCCCCAGCTTTGACAAGTTGATGGATATCTATTGGGGCGGGCCGGAGCGACGTATCAGCGCCCTTACCCTTCGGATTATCGGCATTAACGCGATTTCTCTGATTATCTTGATGATTGCAGTGATTAACCTTGGCCGCTATGAAACGGAAATTTTGGCGACCAAGCTACGCTCTTTTCAAAAAGAAACTAATTTAATTGCTCAGAGTTTTACGCAAGATACCCTTGCTGATATCAGCGAGAAAGAGCTTTCCGCACGGCTAGAGCGATTACACCGGATTACCGGCTACGGTATTGAGTATCGCGACCATGAAGGCCATGTGCTCAGCCGTACTGAACAACCTAACCGGCTAGAAGATGAAAAAAAGAGCGATGTCATTACCTTAAGC
>QGCY01000126.1_pt1 | contig 16597 bp, 14 predicted proteins | sample 4708041 | NCBI WGS metagenome assembly QGCY01 (sample SAMN08941164, study PRJNA450518) | Sediment metagenome, whole genome shotgun sequencing project. | biome: grassland soil; feature: grassland; material: soil; isolation source: soil 14 days enrichment with methanethiol and mixed carbon source ... | reverse complement strand
CTTATACAAACAAAAAACCACCATCTATATCATACCGCTTTTATCAACACATAGCTTTAATCATTCTTTATTTTATCACCCCAAACAAACAAAAATCAACATAATTAATCCTTAATATCTATAATTAACAAATGAAATCAATCTTAAAAATGACAAAAACCTTAATATAATTAACCAAATTATCAAATCATATTATAAAACCTCTAAAGAAATAAGCTAAATCATCTAAAGAAAACACCTTATATTATATAAGTCTTTGTTTTATTCTATGTATTAAGTCAGGGAAAATTCAATTTAAATATCAATCAGCTTTAAGTAAGTTGATATATATATTGTATGAAATATTGTTTTCTAATATCTTTGCAGCCTTAAATAAGATAAATTAAATGATTAAAATTACTTTACCTGACGGAAGTATTAAAGAGTTCACTGCAAATAGCACTCCTATTGATGTTGCAAAAAGCATAAGTGAAGGATTAGCAAGAAATGTAATTTCTGCAAGTTTTAACGGAAAAACAGTTGAAACCACTACTCCTTTAACCACAGATGGAACCCTAGTTTTATTCACTTTTAATGATGCAGAAGGAAAAAAAGCATTTTGGCACTCTTCTGCCCATGTTTTAGCTGAAGCCATATTAAGTTTTCATCCCGATGCAAAATTAACAATTGGTCCTGCTATTGATAATGGATTTTATTACGACATAGATTTGGGTAATGAAACCATTTCTGAAAAAGACTTTGCTGCAATAGAAAAGAAATTTTTAGAAATTGCTCGTGGAAAACACGAATTTACCATGCGTGAAGTTTCTAAAGCTGATGCCTTATCTTTATATCAGAGAGAAAACAACGAATATAAAGTTGAATTGATTGAAAATTTAACAGATGGCGATATTACTTTTTGTGATCACAGCAATTTTACAGATTTATGTAGAGGAGGACACATCCCTAATACAGGAATCATAAAAGCGGTTAAGATTATGAATGTTGCTGGTGCCTATTGGAGAGGTGACGAAAAAAACAATCAATTGACGAGAGTTTATGGAATTTCTTTTCCAAAGCAGAAAATGCTTAAAGAATATTTAGAACTTTTAGAAGAAGCAAAAAAACGTGATCACAGAAAATTGGGTAAAGAATTAGAACTGTTTACTTTTTCTCAAAAAGTTGGTGCGGGTTTACCTTTATGGTTACCTAAAGGGGCAGCATTGCGTTCTCGTTTAGAAAACTTTTTAAAAGCTGCACAGAAAAAAGCAGGTTATGAAATGGTAATGACTCCTCATATTGGTCAGAAAGAACTATATGTAACCTCTGGACATTATGAAAAATATGGTGAAGACAGTTTTCAGGCTATAAAAACACCTAAAATGGATGAGGAGTTTTTATTAAAACCTATGAATTGCCCACATCACTGTGAAGTTTATAACTTTAAACCTTACTCTTACAAAGATTTACCAAAACGTTTTGCAGAATTTGGTACCGTTTATAGATATGAGCAAAGTGGAGAATTACATGGTTTAACACGTGTAAGAGGTTTTACACAAGATGATGCACATATATTCTGTACTCCAGAACAATTAGATCAAGAGTTTAAAGAAGTTATCGATTTAGTATTATATGTATTTGGTTCTTTAGGTTTCGAAGATTTTACAGCACAGGTATCTATAAGAGATATGGACAACCTAGACAAGTATATAGGTGATGTTGAAACTTGGGAAATTGCAGAAAATGCAATTATCTCTGCAGCTAAAGACAAAGGTTTAGATTATGTAATTGAAGAAGGCGAAGCTGCTTTTTACGGACCTAAATTAGACTTTATGGTAAAAGATGCTTTAGGCAGAAGTTGGCAATTAGGTACTATACAAGTTGATTATAATTTACCAAAACGATTCGATTTAACTTATAAAGGATCAGATAATCAATTACACAGACCAGTTATGATTCATAGAGCACCTTTTGGTTCTATGGAACGTTTTATTGCAGTGTTACTAGAGCATACAGGAGGAAATTTCCCTCTTTGGTTAACTCCTGATCAGGTTATCTTATTGCCTATCAGCGATAAATATCAAAAATATTCAGAAAAAGTTTTAGAATCGTTAGAAAATTCCGAAATTCGCGCCCTCGTAGACAGTCGAAGTGAAAAAACTGGACGAAAGATTCGTGATGCCGAAGTTAGTAAAATCCCATTTATGGTGATTGTAGGTGAAAAGGAAGAGCAAAATGGCACAGTTTCTGTAAGAAAACATGGAGAAGGTGATATAGGTACTTTTACAATAGAAGAATTTATCGCCTTAATAAAAGCTGAAGAAGACAAAACATTAAAGAAATTTTAATATATTAGGGTTTCATCAGAAAAATACAAACTGAGTAAAAATCAGTCGTAAAAAAATTAAGTTAAATTTAAATTTATAAGTCATAGCAATACGTAGAAGCAGGTCTAGAAGACCACTAAGAGTAATCAAAGAAGATCAACATAGAATTAATGAAAAAATAAGATATGTTGATGAAGTTCGCCTTGTGGGCGATAACGTTGAAGTTGGTGTATATCCTTTAGCAAAAGCTAGAGAATTAGCCAAAGAACAGGAATTGGATTTGGTAGAGATTTCACCAAAAGCAAAACCACCTGTTTGTAAAATTATTGATTACAAGAAGTTCTTGTATGAGCAAAAGAAACGTGAAAAAGCCTTAAAGTCTAAAGCGACAAAGGTTACTATTAAAGAAATTCGTTTTGGACCACAAACGGATGAACACGATTATGAATTTAAAAAGAAGCATGCCATTAAGTTTTTACAAGATGGGGCTAAATTAAAAGCATTCGTATTCTTTAAAGGACGTTCTATCATATTTAAAGAACAAGGGCAAATTTTATTATTAAAATTAGCTCAAGAATTAGAAGATTATGGTAAAGTGGAGCAATTACCAAAATTAGAAGGTAAACGTATGATTATGTTTATTGCTCCTAAAAAAGTAAAGTAAGTAAGAGTTTTTAAAGTTTAAAAGTTCTTAAGGTTGATAAAGTTTTGTGCACACATAACATTGTTACCTTATAAACAACCTTTTAACTCTAAAAATAAAGATATTAAGCAAGTTAAAACGAAGGAGAAATGCCTAAAATGAAAACAAAATCTAGCGCCAAAAAACGATTTAAAGTTACTGGTACTGGAAAATTAAAAAGAAAGCACGCGTTTAAAAGTCACATCTTAACAAAGAAGTCTAAAAAACGTAAATTAAAGCTAACTCATGATACTTTAGTACATAAGTCTGATGAGCCTAGCATTAAGCAAATGTTAAACTTAAAATAAGTTTAACCAGGGAATTTAATTATTAACCATGGAGTTAGGCAAAATAGAAAGTATTCTTAATTGAATCGCCTACTACAAAAAACATTGAAATTATGCCAAGATCAGTAAATTCAGTAGCCTCAAGAAATAGAAGAAAAAAAATCTTGAAGGCAGCAAAAGGTTACTTCGGACGTAGAAAAAACGTTTACACAGTAGCAAAAAATGCGGTTGAAAAAGGTATGCTTTATGCATACAGAGACCGTAAAAACAACAAGAGAAACTTCCGTTCTTTATGGATTACGCGTATTAACGCAGCAGCTCGTTTAAACGGAATGTCTTACTCTCAGTTTATGGGTAAAGTAAAAGCTAACAACATCGAATTAAACCGTAAGGTTTTAGCAGATTTAGCAGTTAACAACCCAGAAGCTTTTAAGGCAGTTGTAGATAAAATTAAATAAATAATAATACTTGCTTATAATTAAAACCCAAACTTTTTGTTTGGGTTTTTTTCATAAATTTACACACTTTAATTACACCATTATGAAATTTAAAACATTATTGTTTTTTGTACTTTTAACCAGTATTTCTTTCTTTGCTCAACAAACCACAACAGACACACCACAAGAAGATACCTCTTTAAAAGGTCAGTTTGATAAGATTTACAGAATATCTACAACCTACCAAGTATATAAAGTTATAGATAAAGAAAAGTTCTTAAAGCTTAAAAAAAATGTTTTAGATTCTTTACAAGATGCTAAAGAATTAATTTTAGAAAAAGAAAACCTACTACAAACAGAAAGAGAAAACATAAAAAAAACAAAAGCAATTTTAGCTAAAACCCAAGCAGATTTAGAAGCTTCTAACTTAAAAGAAAATTCAATTTCTCTATTTGGCATACAACTTAGCAAAATAACATATAACCTTGTTTTATGGAGTATTATTGTTATTTCTTTGCTAGCACTGTTTTATTTTATCTATAAATTTTCTAGAAGCAATGTATTAACTAAACAAGCACAAAACAATTTAATTGATGTTGAGCAAGAGTTTGAAGTACATAGAAAAAAATCTATAGAAAGAGAGCAAAAACTACGCAGACAATTGCAAGATGAAATCAACAAGCATAGAAATAGTTAATTGTTTTTGTAAACATCAACTTTTAAAATTCTATAGAAATTTTGATTATAATCAGTAGAAATACTGTCTATTTTTAGAATAGAATACAAACATTTTTTAGCCTAAAATCAAATCAAAATTATTTAAAATAATTCTAAAGTATTTTATAGCATATACTTTGAATATATAAAGTACTTTTCGTTAATATGATAATAAAATTAACGATTAATTAAATTTATATAAATAATATAAAACTTCACTAATAATAAATATAATTTTTGTAATTTTAAGACACAAATTAAAAATTATATTTTGAATATATTACATATAAGTGCAGAATGTTACCCTATAGCTAAAGTTGGAGGTTTAGCAGATGTAGTAGGCGCTTTACCTAAATACCAAAGAGAACTTAATGTAACTAGTAATGTTGTAATGCCTTTTTACAACAGTACATTTACCCAAAATAATAGTTTTGAAGTTGTTCATGAAGATCAGTTAACTTTAGGTTACGACACTTTAAGTTTTAAAGTTTTAAGACTTACAAATAGTACTTTAGAGTTCGATTTGTACTGTGTAGATATTCCTGAATTAATTTACAAAGAATATGTGTATTCTGCAGACGATACCGAACGTTTTTTAGCCTTTCAGATTGCAACTTTAGATTGGATTAGCTCTTGGCAAGAAAACCCAGATATTATTCACATTCATGATCATCATACAGGTTTAATACCTTTTATGATGACACAATCTTACAAATACAAATCTTTACGATTTATACCAACAATTCTAACCATTCATAATGCGCAATATCAAGGTTGGTTTTCTCATAGAAAAGTATATTTAATTCCTGAGTTTAATTTTCAAAATGTTGGTTTAATAGATTGGAATAGCATTATTAATCCGCTTGCGGCTGCAATAAAATGTGCTTGGGCTGTAACTACAGTTTCTCCTTCTTATATGAACGAGTTAAAACAAAGTGCAAATGGCTTAGAAAACTTATTAAATCACGAAAGTGATAAGTGTATTGGTATTTTAAATGGAATTGATTGGAATGTTTGGAATACAGAAACCGATAAATCTTTGGTAAAAAACTACAGCAGATCTACAGTTGTTTCTGGTAAAAAAGCAAATAAAGAATGGCTTTGTAATGAGTTTAACTTAGACATAAACAAACCACTTTTTGCTTTTATAGGAAGATTAGTAGGTGAAAAAGGTAGTGATTTATTTCCAGAAATCTTTAAGAAGGCTTTAGCAGAAAATGATATTTCAATATTATTATTAGGATCTGGTAATAAAGAAACAGAGAAAAAATTAAAAGCTCTACAAGAAACCGAAAACTACAATGCCTACATAGGTTACGATGAAAAACTATCTCATATTATTTATGCAGGTGCAGATTTTATTTTAATGCCTTCTAGAGTAGAACCTTGTGGTCTAAACCAAATGTATTCTTTACGTTATGGTACCATGCCAATAGTAAATGCAATTGGAGGTTTAAAAGACACTATAATAGATCTAGAACAAGAAAACGGTTTTGGTATTAGGCATTATGGAGTTACTGTAAACAATGTTGTAACTGCAATAGAAAGAGCAAACACATTCTATCAAGATAAAAAAGAATTCGTAAAAAACGCTAAACATATAATGACAATCGATCATTCTTGGAACAATTCTGCCCAAGAATATATAAACTTATATAAATCTTTAAAAAAATAAACTATGACCAATAACAGTGTATTATCAATAATTTTAGGAGGTGGACAAGGCTCTAGACTTTATCCATTAACAGCAGACAGATCTAAACCTGCTGTACCTATTGCTGGTAAATACAGATTAGTAGATATTCCTATTTCTAATTGTATTAATTCTAACATTAAAAGAATGTATGTTTTAACACAATTCAATTCTGCTTCATTAAATCAACATATAAAAAACACCTATCACTTTAGTTTTTTTAGTCAAGCTTTTGTAGATGTTTTAGCTGCAGAACAAACCATGCAAAGTGATAAATGGTTTCAAGGTACAGCAGATGCAGTTAGGCAAAGCATGCATCACTTTTTACAAAACGAATTCGAATATGCATTAATCTTATCTGGAGATCAATTATACAATATGGATTTTCAGCACATGATCGAAAAACATAAAGAAAGTAATGCCGAAATTTCTATAGCAACTTATCCTGTAACTGCTAAAGAAGCAACAGGTTTTGGTCTTTTAAAAACCAATAGCGAAAACGCAATAACTTCATTTATAGAAAAACCAGATGCATCTTTATTGCCAGATTGGACTTCTGACGTTAGTGATGAAATGAAAAGTGAAGGTAGAAACTATTTGGCTTCTATGGGGATTTATATTTTTAACAGAGATTTATTGGTTGAACTTATGAAAAATCCTGATACCATAGATTTTGGAAAAGAAATTATACCCAATGCTATTCACGATCACAAAACTGTGAGTTATCAATATGAAGGATATTGGACAGATATTGGAACAATTCAATCTTTCTTCGAAGCAAATTTAGGTTTAACAGACGATATTCCTAAGTTTAATTTATACGATGAAAACAGAATTTATACAAGAGCAAGAATATTACCAACTTCAAAAATTTCTGGAACCTTATTAAATAAAGCTGTAATTTCTGATGGATGTATTATACATGCAGATAAAATTGAAAGAAGTGTAATTGGTGTAAGGTCTAGAATAGGACAAAATAGTGTAGTTACCAACACTTATATGATGGGTAATGATACTTACGAATCTTTAGAATATATAGAAACAAATAAAATAGAAAATGTTTTAGGTATTGGAGATCGATGTACAATTAACAATTGTATTGTAGATAAAAATTCTAGAATTGGAGATGATGTTACCATAAATGGAGGAGATCATTTAGAAGATACAGAAACAGATAACTATTTAATTAAAGACGGTATTATAGTTGTTAAAAAAGGTGCAACAATCCCAAAAGGAACAAAAATTTAACAATACCAACTTATAAAAAGATACATGCCAAACGTTATAGCTCATAGTTTATTTACAGAATTCGACATTAATTTATTTAAAGCAGGAAAACATTATCGATTATACGAAAAATTTGGATCGCATATTACTACACTTCATAATGTAGAAGGTACTTATTTTGCTGTTTGGGCTCCAAGTGCAAAATCTGTATCCGTAATTGGCGATTTTAATTTTTGGCAAGAAACCGAACATCAACTATATGTTAGATGGGATGGTAGTGGAATTTGGGAAGGTTTTATACCAAATGTAGGTAAAGGTACTAGGTACAAATACAAGATAAAAAGCTCTCATAATAATGTAACCACAGAAAAAGCAGATCCTTTTGCCAGAAGATGTGAGCATCCACCAAGAACTGCTTCAGAAGTTTGGTCAGATGATTATTCTTGGCAAGATAAATCTTGGATGAAAACAAGAAAGAAAAAAAATGCATTAGATGCACCCTACTCTGTTTACGAAGTTCATTTAGCATCTTGGAAAAAACAAATCGAAGAAAATAGATTTTTAAGTTATAGAGAATTAGCCGAAGAACTTGTAGATTATGTAGCTGACATGAATTTTACCCACGTAGAATTTATGCCTATTATGGAGTATCCTTATGACCCAAGTTGGGGGTATCAATTAACAGGATACTTTGCACCTACTGCACGTTTTGGGTATCCAGACGATTTTAAATATTTGGTAGATGCATTTCATAAAAAAGGAATTGGAGTTATTTTAGATTGGGTTCCTTCACACTTTCCTTCAGACGATCATGGACTTGGTTATTTTGATGGTTCACATTTATACGAACATCCAGACAGAAGAAAAGGATACCATCAAGATTGGAAAAGTTTAATTTTTAATTATGGTAGAAACGAAGTAAAAGCGTTTTTAATTAGCAATGCCATTTATTGGTTAGATCAATTTCATATAGATGGCTTGCGTGTAGATGCTGTAGCTTCTATGCTATTCTTAGATTATTCTAGAAAAGATGGTGAATGGGAACCAAATAAATATGGAGGCAGAGAATATTTAGAAGCCATCGATTTTATTAAAGAAATGAATACAGAAGTGTATGCTTCTTTTCCTGATGTACAAACCATTGCAGAAGAATCTACATCATTTTCTAAAGTTTCTAGACCTATTTACGATGGTGGTTTAGGTTTTGGAATGAAATGGATGATGGGCTGGATGCATGATACTCTAGATTATTTTAAGAAAGAACCTATATATAGACAGCATCACCAAAACGATTTAACGTTCAGTTTAAACTATGCCTTTACAGAAAACTTTATGTTACCATTATCGCATGATGAAGTAGTTTATGGTAAAAAGTCTATCGTTGGCAAAATGCCTGGTGATGAATGGCAACGTTTTGCAAACTTAAGATTACTATATTCTTTAATGTATACACATCCTGGAACAAAATTATTGTTTCAAGGTGGTGAGTTTGGCCAAACAAGCGAATGGAATTTTCAAGGAAGTTTAGATTGGCATTTATTAGAATATGATGTTCATAAAGGCGCACAAGAACTGGTTAAAGACTTAAATATTTTTTACAAAAACGAACCTGCTTTATATCAAAAACAATTCTCTTATCATGGTTTTGAATGGATAGATCATGGAGATCATTTAAATTCCGTTTTATCCTATATTAGAAAAGGAGAAAATGAGGCAGAAAATATAATTGTTGTTTTAAATCTAACACCAGTTCCTAGAGAAAAATATAGAATAGGCCTACCAAAAGCAGGGAATTTAAAAATGGTTTTTAATAGCGATGCCAAAAAATATTATGGTACAGACAATTATAAAAACACCAATTTAAAATCTAAAAAGTTAACATGGAATAACCGAGAAAACTCTATAGAATTAAACCTCCCTCCTCTTGGTATGCTAGCATTCAAGTATAAAAAGTAAAATTAAACCTCTTTTGTTATCGCTAATATTGATAAAAAAAGAGGTTTTTTTTATGTACTTCTTAAAAAAACTTATCAATATTATCACAATAAAAATTATACGAAAAATTTACTAAAAGTTGACTTATTCAGTTTATTTTTAAATAAATAAGCAATATTTTTGTTTTTAACATAAGCAGTAAATCAACATAGAAAATTTTAATTAATTATTCTTATTTATAAAATTTACAAAGCTAATCGTCTAAAAAAAATCAATTATGATTGTCAATACTGAATTAGAACAAAAAGGGAATTTATTTCCTTCGCAAATAATAAGTTATAAAAAAGACGTAGATACACTCTACTTTACCACAAAAAACAATGTTATTTTACAAGTAACAGTAGTTAGAGATAGTGTAATACGCTTTAGATACGCCACTACAGGAAAATTTGAAAACGATTTTTCTTATGGAATTACAATGCACGCCTCAAGAGGATACAGTTTTTTAGAAATTACAGAAGATGAGCTACATTATATCATCACTACTTCTAAATTAATCTGTAAAATAGAAAAGATAAGTTTGCAAGTTAGCATTTACGATGCCATAGATATGGTTTTAATTAATGAAGACGAAATTGGTTTTCATTGGGAAGAAAGCTATGAGTTTGGTGGCGATATTGTAAAAATGAGTAAAATATCGCAAAAAGCAGAAAGCTATTATGGTTTAGGTGATAAACCTGTAGATGTAAACTTAAAAGGTAAACGTTTCGAAAATTGGGTAACAGATTCTTATGCTTTTGGTAAAGATACAGACCCAATTTATAAAGCAATTCCTTTTTACACCTCTATATGTAACAATAAAGCCTATGGTATTTTCTTTGATAATACGTTTAGAACTTATTTCGATTTTGCACAAGAAAGAAGAAATGTAACGAGTTTCTGGGCGCAAGGTGGCGAAATGGATTATTACTTTATTTATGGACCAAAAATGCAAGATGTTGTTGCCAATTATACAGATTTAACTGGTAAACCTCATGCATTACCTCCTTTATGGGCTTTAGGTTTTCATCAATGTAAATGGAGTTATTACCCAGAAAGTAATGTAAAACAAATAACTAAAACCTTTAGAGATTTACAAATTCCTTGTGATGCTATATATTTAGACATCGATTATATGGATGGTTTCCGTTGTTTTACTTGGGATAAAAACCATTTCCCAGATCCAAAAAGAATGGTAACTGAGTTAGAAGAAGATGGTTTTAAAACCGTAGTTATTATAGATCCAGGAATTAAAATAGATTTAGAATACGACGTTTTTAAAGAAGCTTTAGATAAAGATTATTTCTGTAAACGTGCAGATGGCCCTTATATGAAAGGGAAAGTTTGGCCAGGAGAATGTTATTTTCCAGACTACACAAAACCAGAAGTTAGAGAATGGTGGTCTGGTTTATTTCAAGAACTAATAGAAGATATTGGTGTAAAAGGAGTTTGGAATGATATGAATGAGCCAGCTGTTATGGATGTGCCAAACAAATCTTTTCCAAATGATGTTCGTCACGATTATGATGGTAACCATTGTTCGCACAGAAAAGCACACAACATTTATGGTATGCAAATGGCGCGTGCCACTTACCACGGATTAAAAAAATATGCATATCCAAAAAGACCTTTTGTAATTACAAGAGCTGCATATTCTGGTACTCAAAGATATACATCAACTTGGATGGGAGATAATGTTGCTACTTGGGAACATTTAGCAATTGCAAACAACCAAGCACAAAGAATGGCAATGTCTGGTTTTTCTTTTGCAGGATCTGATATTGGTGGTTTTGCAGAACAACCACAAGGAGAACTTTTTGCAAGATGGATTCAATTAGGAGTTTTCCATTCATTTTGTAGAGTGCATTCATCTGGTGATCATGGAGATCAAGAACCTTGGGTTTTTGGTCAAGAAATTACAGATATTGTTAGAAAATTCGTTGAATTAAGATATCAATTATTACCTTATTTATATACTGCTTTTTGGAAACACATTAACCACGGAACTCCAATTTTAAAATCTTTGGTTTTATTCGATCAAGAAGATGCACAAACACATTATAGAAGTGATGAATTTGTTTATGGAGAACAAATTTTAGTTTGTCCTATTCAAGAACCAAACGCAAAAGGTAGAAGAATGTATGTACCAAGAGGTAAATGGTACAACTTCTGGACTAAAGAAATCATAGAAGGTGGTAAAGAAATTTGGGTTGATGCAGATATCGATAGTATGCCAATCTTTATAAAAGAAGGTGCTGTTATTCCTAAATACCCGGTACAACAATATGTTGGTGAAAAGAGTTTTGATGAAATTACGCTAGATGTTTATTATAAAGCTGGTAAAGAAAAATCTGAATTGTATGATGATGCTCATGATGGATACGATTATAAAAAAGGAAGATACAGTTTGCGTACTTTTAAATTAACTGGTAAAAAGAAAGAATTTATTTTAACGCAACATAAAGAAGGTACTTTTGATGCTGCTTATAGTAAGTTTGTCGTTAATTTACACAACTTACCATTTAAGATAACTTCAGTGCAAATAGACAATGTAGAAATTGAAATAAATCAATCAGAAACAATTGATTCACAAACAATTACTGTTCATAAAGAATTTACTGAATTGCATTTATTCGGACAATAATTTACCATTTTTAAATCATTTTTTTAGAGAGTCCTCCCCATTTATAGGGAGGACTCTCCCCATTTATGGGGAGAAAAAAATTTCACCATAAATGGGGATTGTACAGAATTAAAATGTAATGTAAATTTGTAATATAATTGTAAATCTAACCCCCAAGATTTATTTAAATTAAAATCTAGTTATCTAGATAATAATTGTTACTAAAAAGAGAGCGATGAAAGATAAATCTTATCATCGCTTCTTTTTTTAATCCTATTTGTGACTCCAGCAGGATTCAAACCTGCAACCCTCAGAGCCGAAATCTGATATTCTATTCAGTTGAACTATGGAGCCATTTTTTATATTTTGATGTAGTTTTTAACTCATCAAATGCTTTTTAACTAATGTAGAAATTGTTTTTCCATCTGCTTGTCCAGCCAATTCTTTAGATACTATTCCCATAACTTTACCCATATCTTGCATTCCTGAAGCTCCTAATTTTTTAATAGTAGCTACTACAACTTCTTCAATTTTTACTTCTGATAAAGCTTCTGGTAAAAATTGTTCCAAAATCTTAATTTCTGCCAATTCTGGTTCAGCTAAATCTTCTCTGCCTTGTTTTAAAAAAACAGCAGCACTATCTTTTCTTTGTTTTACTTGTTTCTGAATAATTTTAATTTCTTGCTCTTCTGTTAATTCTTCTTGAACACCAGTTTCAGTTTTTGCCAATAAAAATGCAGACTTAACTGCTCTTAAAGCTTGCAAAGCGAGTGTATCTTTTGCTTTCATAGCTTCTTTCATTTTATCCATTACCTGTTTTTGTAAACTCATTCTAAATTATTTTAAATTAATTATTTCTTTGTCTTTTTTAGATATAGAATATTCTTATTGTAATCTATAAACGCTTTTCCTTTTTGTAAAATATCTGCACCAATAATTCCATGCACTTCTTCAGCATTATGTTGTACTAAAGCTGTATTAACATGAGATAAATTGAATAATACCAAATGGAATTTTTTAGTTTTCCAATCTCCAATTTTTAAAAAATTGTTTTCAGATTGCTGTGTTTCCATATCTGTTGCTCCAGCACCAGCAGCTTTGGTTTCACTTTCTTGGGCATCCAACTTAAAATGTGCTATTAAATCTAAAGCAACACAAGAATTAGAAGCTCCTGTATCTAAAATAAATCTGCCTTTTACACCATTAATAGCTGCTTTTAATTCTAAATGATTGGTTTCAATCCGCTTTAATTTTATTTTAACGTATTTCTTTTTCTTTAATATCTTTTGGATGCTTTTCATTTTTCGAAAATAAGAACATCAAAAATACAATATAATAGGATGAAAAAAAACCAGCAACAGTCTTATTTAATTTTATTATAAACACTGTTAAAGTATATATTGATTTGATTTAATAGCAATATTTTAGTATTTTTAGTTAGATTAACAAGCAAAAGTATATGAAAACTACAAAAAGACTTGAACAAGCTCTTATAAAGCTATACAATGCATATCATAATAATAGATTAAATCCTGAAGATTGTACTGCTTGTGCAGTAGGTAATATTTTAGATAATCATGATAGTTGGAAACATTTATCTAACAATCATGGCTCTTTAAATTTGAGTTATGTGGGTAGAGTACATCAAAATTTAGGAAGAAAGTTTAATGGTTATACACCTTTAGAAATATTACAAATAGAAAAAGTATTTTTAGATGCCTGCGGATTTAAAACGCCTCTTTGCCATTACAATAAAAAGCCAGAAAATTTTACATCCAAAGAAATTTTATTCAATGGACTTTCTGAAGTAGTTGCACTATTGTGTAAATTGGATAATATTCCTAATGTTATGGATTATTCAAAAATATTTGAACAAGAAAATGGAGAGCCTGTTTATCATCTAGAAACCTTTTTAGCTTGATATTTTTATTAAAATTTAAAATAAAGCGCAACAAAAAACCGATTCAAATTTAATTGAATCGGTTTTTTGATGTTTGATGAGATTCTGAAACAAGTTCAGAATGACGCTTTGCTATCCTCCAAAGTCATCGAAACGAATATTTTCGTCTGCAAGACCAAAATCTTCTCCCATTTTCTGAACAGCTTTGTTCATTAATGGTGGTCCACAGAAATACAATTCTAAATCTTCTGGTGATTCATGGTGATTTAAATAATTATCAATAACACAATTATGTATAAAACCTACAAAACCATCTCCAGATTCGTCATGAATATCTTTTTTCACTTTCCAGTTATCAGATTCTAATGGATCTGATAAAGCGATGTAAAATTTAAAGTTTGGAAAATCTTTTTCTAAAGCTCTAAAGTGATCTATGTAAAATAATTCTGCTTTAGAACGACCTCCATACCAATACGTAACTTTTCTACCAGTTTTTAAAGTTCTGAATAAATGATATAAGTGAGAACGCATTGGAGCCATACCAGCACCACCACCAACATATAACATTTCTGCATCTGACTCATTAATGAAGAACTCTCCATAAGGACCAGAAATCACACATTTATCACCTTTCTTTAAATTGAAAATGTATGAAGATGCAACACCTGGATTTACATCCATCCAGCCACCTTTTGCTCTATCAAATGGTGGAGTTGCAATACGTACGTTTAACATAATTTCTCTACCTTCTGCAGGGTAAGAAGCCATAGAATAAGCTCTTTCTACAGTTTCAGTATTTTTCATTACTAACGGACGTAGCTTAAATTTGTTCCATTCCGCTTCGAATTTGTCTGGAGTATCGTGCTCTTCTGGGTGAGCAGTAATATCCATTTCTGAATATTTTACTTCACATGGAGGAATTTCAATTTGAATATATCCACCAGCTTTGTAACCCATATCTTCTGGTATTTCTACAACAAACTCTTTAATAAAAGAAGCTACGTTGTAATTTCTTACCACAACTGCATCCCATTTTTTAATTCCGAAAACTTCTTCAGGAATTGTAATGTTCATGTCTTGTTTAACTTTTACTTGACAAGCTAAACGCGCACCTGCTTTTAATTCTTTTTTTGTAAAGTGAGGTACTTCTGTTGGTAAAGCTTCTCCTCCACCTTCTAAAACGTGGCATTCACACTGAATACAAGATCCACCTCCACCACAAGCAGATGGTAAAAAGATTTTTTCGTTTCCTAAAGTGGTTAATAATGTACTACCAGAACTTACTTCAATTTCTTTTTCTCCGTTAATAGTAATTTTTACTGGACCAGAAGGAGATAATTTTTGTTTTACAAATAGTAACAATGTTACCAATAACAATGTTATTAATAAAAAGGCTGCTACTGTTGCAATAATGGTTCCTGTTGTACCTGCTGCTAATATCATTCTTTTACTCGTTTATATTTGTGTTTTCAGCTACAATTTCTTTAGCCTTTTCTTCTTTTACTTTAACCTCTTTTACCTTTGCTTCTACAGCTGGTTTTTCTTCTTTCTTTTCGTCTCCACCAGTTAACATACCTCCAAAACTCATAAAACCAATTGCCATTAAACCTGTAATGATAAAAGTAATACCTAAACCTCTTAAGGCTGGTGGTACAGAAGAATATCTAATTTTTTCACGAATGGCAGCAATTGCTAAAATAGCCAAGAACCAACCAATACCTGAACCTACACCATAAGTAAACGCTAATCCTAAAGAAGGAATTTCTCTAGATTGCATAAACAAACTACCTCCTAAAATGGCACAGTTTACTGCAATTAATGGTAAGAAAATACCTAAAGAATTGTATAAAGATGGTGAAAACTTTTCAACAATAATCTCTACCAATTGTACCATTGTTGCAATAGTTGCAATAAACATGATAAATGATAAAAAGCTTAAATCGTAACTTGCATACTCTTCTCCTAACCAAGCTAAAGCTCCGTCTTTTAAAATATATTGATCTAACAACCAGTTTAAAGGAACAGTTACAGCCAATACAAAGATTACAGCAGCTCCTAAACCAACAGCAGTAGATACTTTTTTAGATACAGCAAGGTAAGAACACATCCCTAAAAAGGTTGCGAAAACCATGTTATCTATAAAAATCGATTTGAAAAATAATTCTATATGTTCCATAATTTCTATGCTTCTTCGATTAATGATTTATTCTTACTTCTTTGTACCCAAATAATGATACCTACAACAATTAATGCCATTGGCGATAATAACATAAATCCGTTATTTTCATATCCTATTGCATATAATCCTGTTTTTTCTATAGGATCTCCTAACACTTTAAATCCTAATAAAGTACCAGAACCTAACAATTCTCTAAAGAAACCAACTGCAATTAAGATAATACCATAACCCACTGCGTTACCAATACCATCTAAGAAAGATCTCCATGGTCCATTACCTAAAGCAAAAGCTTCAAAACGTCCCATAATAATACAGTTTGTAATAATTAAACCAACAAAAACGGATAAGGTTTTACTTAACTCATAAGCAAAGGCTTTCAAAACTAAATCAACAATAATTACTAATGTTGCCACAACAATAAGTTGTACAATAATTCTAATTTTTGATGGTATAATGTTTCTCATTAAAGAGATAACTACGTTACCAACTCCTAATACGAATAATACAGAAATTGACATTACAATAGAAGCTTTTAACTCTGCAGTAATTGCTAATGCAGAACAGATACCTAA
>QGCY01000125.1_pt1 | contig 16603 bp, 16 predicted proteins | sample 4708041 | NCBI WGS metagenome assembly QGCY01 (sample SAMN08941164, study PRJNA450518) | Sediment metagenome, whole genome shotgun sequencing project. | biome: grassland soil; feature: grassland; material: soil; isolation source: soil 14 days enrichment with methanethiol and mixed carbon source ... | reverse complement strand
TATGTGGACCCCTGATGTTTATCAAGGTGCGCCGTCCAGTGTGACCGCTTTATTTGCAATTGTCCCTAAACTGGCGGCGATGGCGTTGTTAATCGTTTTGTTAACCGGCCCGTTTTATGGTTTAACCCAGCAATGGCAACAAGTTGTTTTTGTTCTTTCGATGGCTTCGATGTTGGTTGGTAGTTTTGCGGCGCTGTTGCAAGGCAATATCAAGCGTTTGATGGCTTATAGCTCGATTGGTAATATGGGGTTTGCGTTGGTTGGTGTGGCTGCGGCTTCGCCGGATGGTATGGGCGCGGCGCTTTTATATCTGGTGCTTTACATGTTTATGACAGCCGGTGCGTTTGCTGTGATTTTGTCGATGCGTCGTGGTGATTTGATGGTGCTGAATATTTCTGATCTTGCGGGATTGTCAAAAACTCATCCGGTGATGGCTTATGCGTTTGCAATTATTTTGTTTTCGATGAGTGGTATTCCACCGATGGCCGGCTTCTTTGGTAAATTCATGGTGTTTGAAGCCGCGATTGAGGCAGAGCTTTATATTTTGGCTGTGGTGGGTGTGTTGTCATCTGTGGTTGCGGCGTTTTATTATTTGCGCGTGATTAAAGTGATGTTCTTTGATGAGAATGAAGACCCCTTGAATGATACAATCCCATTCGCACGCTACGTTGTTTTGGCTGTATCGGTGTTTGTGGTTTTATTCTTTGTCTTTAAGCCTGCGGCTTTGTTAAGTATGACGCAAGGTGCGGCGACCTCACTGTTTGTGACTGGTTAATAGGTGGTACACGATGGGCTGGGATATTCGCAGCTTTGACGTGTTACCCAGCACGCAAGACACATTAAAACAATTGTTGAGAGAAAAGCCTGCTTTGCCTTTGCTTATACGGGCAAAACAGCAAACTGCCGGGCGTGGCCGCCATGGTCGTCGTTGGCTTTCCGATGATGCGGCGTTGACCTTTTCTTTTGCGGTTCAACCTAAGCGCCCTCTTAATGAGTGGGGGAGTTTGTCGTTACTCGCAGGCTGCGCGCTGGCGCAAGCTATCGATTTGGAAGGACTTGTGCTGAAATGGCCGAATGATATTCTTTACCAAGGGCAAAAATGTGCAGGTATCTTATGCGAGATTGAAGAAGATTGCTGCTTAATCGGGGTTGGGATCAATTTATCCAGTGCACCAGCGGTTGAGCGCGCAGGTTATTTTAATCTGGAGGCTGAGCGTTTGATGACCCAATTTATGAGGGCATTTGATGCCTTGTTTGTGATGTGGAACGACCATGGTTTTGCCAGTATTCGGGCGCTTTATCTTTCATATGCTCTGCCGCAAGGAACACAAATGAGTGTTAAGAGCCATTCGGAAATTATCGAAGGATGCTTTGAAGGGGTTGGCGATATGGGTGAGCTCTTGCTGCGTGAGCAAAAGGGCGCTATAAGAACCATCACTTCAGGTGAAATGATTTCTGTATAAGGTAAGAGGCTTTATCTGCCATGTTATTGGCTATTGATATTGGGAATACGAATTGTGTGTTTGCGCTCTATCAGGGCGATGCGCAGCTTTGCTCTTGGCGGCTGCAAAGTCGCGCCGGGGCCACCAAGGATGAATATGCCGCAATCTTAGGCCCGTTGATGGATCGTCAAGGGTTGGGGTTTGATCAGATTAGCGCCGTGATTATTAGTTCCGTCGTGCCGGAGGTTGAACGCAATTTGACCCGCTTTTGTAAGATTTATTTGGCATCTGACCCTATTTTTGTGACCCATGATGTCGTGCCATTGAAAATTGATTTGGATCAGCCATCACAATTAGGGGCTGATCGTTTGGTCAATGCTTATGCGGTGAACCGTGAATATGATGTGCCTGCGGTGGTGATTGATTTTGGTACGGCGACGACCTTTGATGTGATTGATGGGCAGGGTACTTATGTTGGTGGGGCCATTTGCCCTGGCATAAACTTATCGATTGATGCGTTATCACGGGCAACGGCAAAATTGCCGAAAGTGCCTGTCGCAAAGACCGATCGTGTGATTGGAAAAAACACGGATGAAGCCATTCAAGGCGGTATCTTTTGGGGATATGTGTCGTTGATTGAAGGTATTTTAAATCGAATTGAGGCAGAGCTTGGCTCTAAGCCTTCTGTTTTGGCAACGGGCGGTTTGGCGCCTTTGTTTGCTGACCATATTCCAGCCATTCAAACCGTGGATGAAACGCTCACGTTGAGAGGGCTTCATGCTATTTATAAGGAAATTAAATCCAGATGATGACTAACTTTCAAGACGGGCTTTACTTTGTGCCCTTAGGCGGCAGTGAGCAATTCGGCGTCAATTTAAATGTGTATATTGCTGAAGGTAAAATGCTGGCGATTGATTGCGGGATTGGCTTTGCGGATGAGCGCTTGCCGGGGATTGATTTATTGTTGCCGGACCCGATTTTTATTGAAGATAATATTGATGCCCTCGAAGGTATGTTGATCACCCATGCGCATGAAGATCATATTGGTGCGGTGGCTTATTTATATTCACGTTTTAAATGTCCTTTATATGCCACGCCGTTTACCGCCAATATTTTACGTCGCAAATTAGAAGACCAAGATATCCGTGATGCGGTGGTGCATGAAATTGATCCGGCAGGCTCGTTTAAGGTGGGGCCGTTTGAGTTGCATTGTTTGCCGGTGGCGCATTCTATTCCTGATGCTTGTTCGGTTTTGATTAAAGCCGCCGGTGTTAAAGCGTTGCATAGTGGGGATTGGAATTTGGATCCTTCTCCTGTGGTGGGTGCAAAGACCGAGGGTAAATTATTTCAATCCGTTTGTAAGGGCGGGGTGGATGTTTATATCGGTGATTCTACCAATTCAGGTGTGCCAGGGCGTGCGGGATCTGAAAGTGAAGTTGAAACGGGCTTATGCGAGGTTTTGAAGTCTCAAAAAGGGCGTGTGTTAATTACGACTTTTTCATCGAATATCGGTCGATTGGTTTCGATTGTTCGCGCGGCGAATGATATGAACCGTAAAGTGGTTGTGATTGGCCGATCGATGCACCGGATGATTAGTGCTGCGATGGAATGCGGTTTGATTGACAAAGATATTGATTTCATTGCCGAAGATGAGATTGAAAAATTGCCGGATGATCAGATTATGGTGGTTTGTACAGGCTCCCAAGGGGAGAGCCGAGCGGCGTTACCCAAAATATCACGTGGTGATCATCATGCTTTTGCGACCAAGCCCGGTGATACCGTCATTTTTTCAGCGCGGACCATTCCGGGTAATGAGCTTGCGATTAATCAGGTGAAGAACAATCTGATTGCCAGCGGCGTTCGGGTGATTACGCCATCCGATACGAAGCATCGCATTCATGTCTCGGGCCATCCATGCCAAGACGAGATTTTGGAGATGTGGAGCTGGATCAAACCCAAAGCGGTTATTCCGGTCCATGGGGAGCGTGAGCAATTGGAATCCCATGCGGCATTGGCGCGATCATCACAAATTGAAACGGTTGTCGTGCCCAGCAATGGCAGTGTTATTCAGATCAAGCCCGGCAGTGTCGAAGTGATTGATCATGTTGAAACCGGCGTGTTAGCCGTGGATCAAAAACGGATCATTACCGCACGTCACCGATCCATTGCCGCGCGTCGTAAGTTGCAATATACCGGCGTTGCCTTTGTTTCGATTGCTTTGAATGCCAAAGGAAAAATGGCGGCCCAACCGTTTTTGGAGACCGAAGGTTTGATCGATGAAAATGATGAAGATGATTTGAAAATTGAAGATCGCCTTTATGATGATATGTTGAACCGTCTGGAAAAGATGAGCCGGGCTGATTTAAAAGACGATGCGCAGGTTGCCGAAGAAGTTCGCATTCAGTTGCGTCGTCGTTGTAATCAGCTCTTAGGGCTGCGGCCTAAGACGGTTGTGCATGTGTTAAGGGTTTAATCGATGGATATTGCGAGCTTTCTTGTCGTGTTTTTTTGTAGCTGGTGGATGATCTTGTTTATGGTTCTTCCATGGGGGGTGGAGCGTGATACGTCCGGCCCTGAGATTGCAGGCCCCGGCGCGCCAAAGGTTCCGCATTTAAAGAAAAAATTTATCATTACCACGGCGATTACGATTGTTGTCAGCGGCTTGATTGTTATTGCGGTGAATGCCGATTGGTTTAGCTTTCGCGAAGTTTCCAACCAAATGGCGGAGCAAGATTTTAGATGATTGGGCGCATTTTGTTTTTATCATTGATGCTTGTGCATCCGGCTTGGGCGGATGAGATACGGGTGCGATCCAATGACATTTGTTTGCAGTTGCGCCCTGTGAACCATGTTCCGGCGGCGGATGTGAATTTGAATTCGGCAACGCCTTTTATCGATAAAGTAATCCGTGTGCCGGTTGAGCTTGATGGTCTCGCGTTTTTAGGGCTTGAGCCTGATTATGCACAAGGCTTGTCGGTTAAACCGGATCTAGGCGTGATAGAGCTTTATCCCGATGGCCGGATTGACTATGATGGCCGCGATATTTCGTCTCGGGTTGCTCAGGCATGTGAGACAAAAACTGACATTGAGGCATCGCAATCTGCGATATCAATTTCTGGATCTCGTAACCGGGATGACCTAATAGAAGGACAATATAATGAGTAAAGCTGCTAGAACTGCGATCACACCGATCCGAGAAGATAATTTTGCTGAATGGTATCAGCAAGTGATCAAAGCTGCCGATTTGGCTGAAAATTCGCCGGTGCGTGGGTGTATGACGATTAAGCCTTATGGTTTTGCGTTGTGGGAAAATATGCAGCGAATCTTTGATGATTGGTTGAAAGAATACGGTATTCAAAATACTGCGTTTCCATTGCTTATTCCTTTGGAATATATCTCGCGCGAGGCAAAGCATGTCGAAGGTTTTGCGACCGAATGTGCGGTGGTGACCCATCACCGCCTTGAAAAAAATGAAGATGGAACCGCCTTGGTTCCCGCAGGAAAGCTGGAAGAGCCTTATGTGATCCGCCCAACATCTGAGACGATCATTGGTGAGGCGATGTCACGATGGATTCAGTCTTATCGTGATTTGCCGATGAAGCTGAACCAGTGGGGCAGTGTGATGCGCTGGGAAATGCGTACACGGATGTTTTTGCGGACGTCTGAATTTTTCTGGCATGAAGGGCATAATGCCTTTGCCAGTAAAGAAGAAGCCGTTGCCGATACGACTTATATTTTGGATTTGTACGAAAAATTCTTCCATGAATATTTGGCCTTTCCCGGCATTAAAGGGCTTAAGCCTGAATGTGAACGTTTTCCTGGCGCCGATGATACCTATTGTATCGAGGCCATGATGCAAGATGGTAAAGCGTTACAGGCGGCGACTTCGCATTACTTGGGACAGAATTTTTCTAAAACGTTTAATATCAAATTTCAAACCAAAGAAGGTGGTGAAGATTTTGTTCACACCACGTCTTGGGCTTTTAGCTCCCGCATGGTGGGCGGCTTGATCATGGTGCATGGCGATGATGATGGTATGATTATGCCGCCACGTATTGCGCCTCAGCAGATTGTGGTTTTGCCGATTGTTCGCGATGATGCGGATGAAGATCGTATCTTTGCTTATGCCGATAAGATTGTTGCGGCGCTTAAAGCCAAGGGCCTTAAGGCCCATACCGATAAGCGTGAGATGCGTACGCCTGATAAAATGTGGGATGCAGTGAAAAAAGGTATTCCATTGCGTGTGGAAGTTGGCGGCCGTGAAGTTGACGATGAACAAGTTACCCATGTGCGCCGGGATATTGGTCGTGAATCAAAAACGACGCAAGGGTTGGATGACTTTGTTGCTGAGGTTGAGGGAATTTTGGATGCTATTCACGATAACTTGTTTGATCGTGCCACCAAAAGGATGAATGACCGGATTACCGATATTGCGGATTTGCCTGCGCTTGATGCTTTTTTTGACGGTGATTATGACGGATTTGCCAAGATGGATGCCGCGATGCTGGATGCAACAGGTATGGATGCGATTATGGATAAGCACAAGCTGACCCCACGTTGTTTGCCTTTGGCGGATGAGGGAAAGACCATCATTATCGGGAAAGCTTACTAGATCATGTTTTCCCCTTTTGAGCGACTGGTTGCCTGGCGTTATTTGCGAGCCAAAAAGACTGAAGGTTTTGTTTCGGTCACGGCGGGCTTTTCGTTTATGGGGATTATGCTGGGCGTTGCAACGTTGATCATTGTGATGAGTGTGATGAACGGTTTTCGGGAAGAACTGTTTAGCCGTATCCTTGGCCTTAATGGGCATATGAATGTCTATTCCTTGCAAGGACCGCTTTATGATTATGAATATTTGAAATCCAAGTTGCTTTCGATCGAGGGGGTTGATGATGTGATGCCTTTGATTGAAGGGCAGGTATTGCTTTCCGATCGTGGGAATGCCAGCGGTGCCATGGTGCGCGGGATTGAATGGAAAGATTTTATCAATCGCCAGATCTTGCGTGATTCCATTATTGCGGGCAGCAGCGATGATTTTGCCGGTAATGTTGTTGCCGTGGGGTCCAAACTAGCCGAGAGTTTAGGGCTTGCCGTTGGTGATACGGTGACCTTGACTTCACCTCAGGTAAAATCTACTCCGTTTGGATCGGTGGCTCGTCAGCGGCGTTTTGAGGTCGCGATGGTCTTTGATGTCGGCATGTATGAATATAATAGCGGTTATCTGATGATGCCGTTGGATGCCGCGCAAATCTTTTTTCAGATGTCTGATGCGGTGAAGACACTGGATATCTTTTTGAAAAAGCCGGATGATCTTGTCCATATGCGTGAAACGATCGAAGTCGCTTTGGAAGGACAGGCCGGTGTTTACGATTGGCGTGATGTGAATAGCTCCTTTTTCAATGCATTGCAGGTCGAGCGCAATGTGATGTTTTTAATCCTTACGCTGATTATCGTGGTGGCGGCATTTAATATTATTTCATCGATGATTATGCTGGTGAAAGATAAAACTAGCGATATTGCTATTTTGCGTACGATCGGTGCCAGCCGTACGAATATGTTGAAAATCTTTGTGCTGACCGGGGCTTCGATTGGGGTGATCGGTACGATTTTAGGATCGGCGATCGGGATTGCTTTTTCCTTGAATATCGAAGCTATTCGTCAATGGCTTGAAGGACTAACCGGCACCGAATTATTTTCTGATGAAGTTTATTTCTTATCTCAGCTGCCAGCGGTGGTTAATTGGCATGAAGTAATTGCGGTGATTGCTATGGCGTTTGTATTGTCGGTGTTGGCGACGCTGTATCCGGCTTGGCGGGCTGCGAGGCTCGACCCCGTGGAGGCGCTGCGATATGAATAAAGCACCTTTATTACGGTTGGCAGGGTTATCCAAGCAGTTTGTTCAAGGCGGCAAGACATTAAGCATCTTTGAGGGGCTGGATTTGCATGTTGCTCCTGGCGAAATTGTTGCTTTGGTGGGGCAAAGCGGCTCTGGCAAGACGACGCTTTTGCAAATGGCGGGGCTGTTGGATCGCCCCAGCGCCGGAGAAGTTTGGTTTGATGGTTATGCAACCTCAACCATGAGCGAGAAACAGCGCACGCAATTACGTGCCGAGGCCATTGGCTTTATTTACCAGTTCCATCATTTATTACCTGAATTTAGTGCGACTGAAAATGTCGCGATGGGGGCGATCATTCAAGGACGTTCGCAAAAGAAAGCAAATGAACGTGCATCTAAATTGTTGCATTCTCTAGGATTGGGGGAACGCTTATCGCATCGCCCGGCGCAACTATCAGGCGGCGAACAACAGCGCGTTGCGATTGCGCGAGCGTTGATGAACCGCCCCGCGTTGATTTTTGCCGATGAGCCTACGGGTAATTTAGATCCTGCAACCGCACAAGGGGTGTTTGATCTATTGTTGGCCCAAGTACGTCAGCGACAGATGGGTGCTTTGATTGCGACACATAATCTGGAGCTTGCCTCCAAGATGGATCGCGTGCTGACCTTAAAGGATGGCATCCTGTCAGAATCTTAGGCAATACGGCCTTCAGGAATTGGCAGTATTTCTTCTAATTCCCAATCGCTCATCACTGGTTTTTCAGTTTGAACCGGCTGTAAGTTTCCTGATGGTAGAACACCTGCATAGAATGTCTGCATCAGCGTTGGTTGGTTTATCGGGGTTCTTTCTTCCGGTATGTCAAATGCGTCTTGGTATCCCATGCCATAAAACCTTTGTTTATTACTATTTTTGATCGTTAATTGTAATTAAATAACATAATATTGCTTTTTATCAACCTAAAAATACAACTATTGCTGATTTGGAGGCTTTGTGCGATTTTCTGTCGAGATGAAAAAACACGCGTTCAGACTGATTTTAATAAGTGTTCTTGTGCTTGGGCTATTGATAGGGCTGGTGGGCTTGATCGCGGCTTGGCAAAATGTTGATACAGGCATTACCTCTGAAGATCAGATTTATATTGAAAAGATTACCGGTATTAAGCCATTTGTGATGGCCACGACGTTTGATGATGATGTGGCGTTAATTCGTCAGATTCAAAATGCTGCGTTTGAGACCGCGCCGCAAATAGGTCTTATTCCGAAACGCCATTCGCGCGAGCCTAAGGATTTATATGAATCCTCGGTGGCTTATTGTGGTGACCGCGCACGCTTCATTGATAAGGCTTTGCGCTACTACGGATTTGAAACGCGTTATGCCAGCCTTTATTCGAAGCGCGAAGGACAGGGATTGTTCGCGCGGCTGCTGGATCAAGGGAAAGGTGGGGATGGATCACATGCGGTGGTGGAGGTTCAGACCTCTGAAGGGTGGATGGTGGTGGATACGCGTCATCGTTGGCTTTCGCTGGATGCGTCGGGACAGCCTGTTGCTTTGCATGATCTGGGGGGCGATCATGAGTGGAATGTTCATAATCTTGATGCTCCATATCCGTTATTATTACAGCCTCATTTTGTGATTTACGGGCTATATTCACGCCACGGTTTATTCTATCCGCCATTTACCCCCTATATTCCCGATGTAAATTGGCGGGAACTCTTTTACAATCTCATCTAAATGCCTAAGATAGCCGGATGTCCAACAATCCGAGCTTTATTCATTTGCGTGTGCATTCTGCCTATTCATTGGCGGAAGGCGCGATTAAGGTCAAAGACCTTGTTAAAAGCTGTGTAAAGCAATCAATGCCAGCGGTAGGCGTTACCGATACCAATAATATGTTCGGGGCGCTTGAATTTGCGATTGAGGCGAAAAAGGCGGGTCTTCAATCCATCCTAGGGGCACAAGTTCGTTTCGAAGATGATACGCAGCTGGTTTTGTTGATCCAAGATGAGGTGGGTTACCGGAATTTATGCCGTTTGCTTAGCGATGCTTATATGAATGGTGATGCGAATGAGGTCTGCGTTACTTTTGATGATTTGGCTGCATTTAATGCGGGTTTGATTTGCTTGTCGGGCGGCAGTGCTGGGCCTGTTAATAAGGCTTTGTTGCATAAACAACAGGACCAGGCCGAGAAAACACTGGATCAACTGGCTGGGTATTTTGAGGGGCGCTTTTATATAGAGCTTCAACGTCATGGCTGGGCCGCCGAAGAAGCGGTTGAAGATGCGTTGATTGATCTGGCCTATGCCAAGAATATTCCGCTGGTGGCGACGAATGATTGTTACTTTACCGATCGCGGTGGCTATGAAGCTCATGATGCGTTGCTTTGTATTGCGCAAGGACGTTACGTGAATGAGGATGACCGCCGCAAGGTCACGCCTGAGCATTACTTCAAAAGTGAAGCCGAGATGGTTGAGCTGTTCGCTGATATTCCCGAGGCTTTACAAAATACAATCCAGATCGCCAAGCGATGCTCGTATTTGCTGGAGCCGATTGCCCCGATCTTGCCAGCCTTTGACACATCCGGTGGGCGTAGTGAGTTTGAGGAATTGACGGCTCAATCTCAAGAAGGTTTGAAATGGCGTTTATCGATGGCCGGAGAGGTTAGTCACGATGTCTCCGAATATGAAGAACGTCTGGCGTTTGAGCTTAATGTTATTAATGAGATGGGCTTTCCTGGTTACTTTTTGATCGTATCGGACTTTATCAAATGGGCGAAAGAGCACGGTATTCCGGTGGGGCCGGGGCGTGGTTCGGGTGCGGGCTCTGTTGTAGCATGGGCATTGAAAATCACCGATTTGGATCCGCTGGAGCTTGGCTTGCTGTTTGAGCGTTTCTTGAATCCTGAGCGTGTATCGATGCCGGATTTTGATATCGACTTTTGTCAGGAGCGCCGCGAAGAGGTCATTCGCTATGTGCAGGATAAATATGGCCGTGATCGTGTGGCGCAGATTATCACCTTTGGTAAATTGCAAGCCCGCGCGGTGGTGCGTGATGTTGGTCGCGTTTTACAAATGCCTTATGGGCAGGTAGATCGGCTGGCAAAACTAATCCCCAGTAATCCGGCCAATCCGGTGACATTGCAAGAGGCTTTGGATCAAGACCCTGATTTACGCCTTGAGATCAAGAAAGATGAAACCAGCGTGCGGTTGATTGAAATTGCGCTTCAGTTGGAAGGGCTATACCGCCATGCCTCGACCCATGCGGCTGGTGTGGTGATTGGTGACCGGCCTTTGCATGAGCTGGTGCCGCTTTACCGTGATCCGCGCTCTGATATGCCGGTGACGCAATTTAACATGAAGTTTGTTGAGCAAGCTGGCCTTGTGAAGTTTGACTTTTTGGGGCTGAAGACGATGACTGTTTTGCAAAAAGCGGTTGAGATTGTCGAAAAAACACAAGGTAAACAAATTGATCTTTTGACTTTGCCGTTGGATGACGCCCCCAGCTATGAGCTGATGGCACGCGGTGATACGGTTGGCGTGTTTCAGTTAGAAAGTACGGGTATGCGCGATGTTCTGCGCAAGGTGAAACCTAACCGTTTTAGCGATATTATCGCGCTGGTTTCGCTTTATCGTCCGGGGCCGATGGATAATATTCCCACGTATGTTGCTGTAAAAGAAGGCCATTTAGAGCCTGATTATATGCATGATTTGCTTAAGCCGTTATTGATCGATACCTACGGTATTATGATCTATCAGGAGCAAGTGATGCAGGCCGCCCAGGTGTTGGCGGGCTATACGCTGGGGGGGGCGGATTTACTTCGCCGGGCGATGGGTAAAAAAATTCAAGCTGAAATGGATCAACAGCGCGCAATGTTCGTTGATGGCGCGGCGGAACATCATCAGGTGCCACCGGCAAAATCCGAAGCAATCTTTGATCAAATTGCTGCCTTTGCCGGTTATGGTTTTAACAAATCCCACGCGGCGGCTTATGCCTTGATTGCGTATTGGACGGCTTATTTGAAATGCCATTACCCGCAAGCCTTTATGGCGGCCTCGATGACGTTGGATTTGGGTAATACGGATAAGCTGGCGATCTTTAAGCAAGATATGGATAAGATGAAGATCGATTTATTGCCGCCCGATGTCAATGAATCCAAATCATTGTTCGAGGTTCAAGGTGATGCGGTACGTTATGCGCTGGGTGCTTTGAAGGGCGTGGGCGAGCAAGCGATGGCTTCATTGGTGGCTGAGCGTGAGGCCAACGGGCCTTATAAAAGCATCGAAGATTATGCGGCGCGGCTTGACCCTAAGAGTATGAATCGCCGCCAGCTTGAGCAATTGTCGAGCGCGGGTGCGTTTGACACGCTGAATGATCATCGTGCGCAGATGGTTGCTGGCGGGGAGATCATTTTACGCCATGCCCATCAATTGCTGGAAGAGCGCGAAAGCGGCCAGGTTAGTTTGTTTGGTGGGCCAGAAGAAGGTAGCGGTTTAGGCTTGCCGGAATTGCCAAAAATCGATCGCTGGTCCAGTCTGGATCAATTGGCCGCCGAATTTGGGGCGATAGGTTTTTACTTGTCGGCGCATCCGTTAGATAGCCGCTTGCTGCAATTTGAAAATTTGGGAATTGCAACCTATGTCAAAATTGAAGAATCGTTACATCAGCGACCTGCTGGACGTTTTCAAGTGGCAGGCGTGTTGCTGAAGAAGCAAGAGCGTATGTCACAAAAGGGAAGTAAGTTTGCCTTTTTACAGCTCTCTGATCCGACTGGTGTGTTCGAAGTTATGCTGTTTTCCGAGATGCTTGCATCCTCGCGAGAGTTTTTAGAAGCCGGTAATTTGCTATTGCTCAGCGTTGATGCGGAACAAAAAGAAGACCAAATCCGCTTTACTTGTGCTAAAATAGAACCACTGGAAGAGGCTTTAGATAGTAAAATACGGCGGGTTGAAATTGAATTTGAAACGCCGGAAGCTGTCGTGCTGATCAAAGAGATATTAGAGGAAGCCGGAAGAGGAAATGCACAAGTGCGTTTGTTGTCCCATATCGAGGGACAGCGCCTTGCCTGCATGGATTTACCGGATCGTTATAATGTGAGTGCATCCCAACGGGAAAAGCTGGGGGCACGACCAGAAATTCTGGCGCTTCGTGAAGCATAAAATGCTTGCAATCCGTGTGCAAAGCCGATAAAACCCACTTCAAGTTAAATACACATGCAAGGTGTAGGGCGCTTTTTCGCATATGGAAAAGAGTTCCATCCGGTGTAGGGAAATTAATTTTTTCTATGACACAAGCCTTGCAGAGGAAGAACCGGAAAAGGAGATTATAATATGGCACTTCCAACTTTTACTATGAAAGACCTGCTTGAGTCAGGCGTTCACTTTGGTCACCACGCACGTCGCTGGAACCCTAAAATGCAACCTTATATCTTTGGTGTTCGCAATGGCGTTCACATTATAGATTTGCAACAAACTTTGCCGATGCTTGATCATGCGATCAAAGCTTTGAGCGATATCGTTTCTAAGGGCGGTAAAGTTTTGTTCGTGGGTACCAAGCGTCAAGCACGCGATAAGATCAAGGAAACAGCTTTGCGTTGTGGTCAGTACTACATGAATCACCGTTGGTTGGGTGGTACGTTGACAAACTGGAATACAATTTCCGGTACGATTGCTCGGTTGAATGACATTGAAAAAATTCTAATCAGCGACGACAGTAAGCTGGCTTACACCAAAAAAGAATTGCTGATGATGAGCAAAGAACGTGACAAGTTGTTGCTTTCTGTTGGTGGTATTCGCGAAATGGGCGGTAAGCCTGATGCGATGATTGTGATTGATACCAATCAAGAAGACATTGCGATTAAAGAAGCCAATAAGTTGGGTATCCCTGTTTTTGCGATCGTTGATTCGAATGCGGAGCCTGATGGCGTTGATTACATTATTCCTGGTAATGATGATTCTTTGCGCGCGATTGAGCTTTATTGCTCCGTGTTTGCAGATACTGTTTTGAACGGTTTGCAAGCAGAACTTTCTTCAGCCGGTGTTGATGCAGGTGTTGCACAGCAACCTGCGGCAGAAGAAGCGCCAGCATCAGAAGAGGCTACACAAGCTGAGGAATCAGCAAGTGAAGAAGATGTTAAAAAGCAAGCTAGCGCTTAATTGAGCGCTAGTCTTTATTTGTTTAACCACGAAAGAAGGATTTAAGGAAATGGCAGATATTACAGCAGCAATGGTTAAAGACCTGCGTGAGAAAACTGGCGCTGGCATGATGGATGCGAAAAAGGCATTGGTTGAAAATAACGGCGATGTCGATGCAGCTGTTGATTGGTTGCGTACGAAGGGTTTGGCTAAAGCAGCTAAGAAATCAGGTCGTACAGCGGCAGAAGGTTTGGTTGCAGTGGCAACAGCGGATAATAAGGCCGCGGTTGTTGAGTTGAATGCTGAGACTGATTTTGTTAGCCGTAATGCGGAGTTCCAAGCGTTTGTTCAGAAAGTAGCTGAAGCAGCGCTTGATGCATCGGATGTTGAGGCTTTGGCGCAAGCTGATGTTGATGGCAAGCCTGTTGCTGATGCTTTAACAGGTTTGATTGCGAAAATCGGTGAGAATATGGCGCTTCGCCGTATGGAAAAGCTGGAAGTTTCTCAAGGGCAGGTTGTTCCTTATGTGCATTCGGCTTTGACCGATGGCATGGGTAAGATCGGCGTATTGGTTGCACTTGAATCTTCCGCGGATGCAGCCGTTTTGCAAGATTTAGGTAAAAAGATTGCTATGCATGTCGCTGCGGCAAACCCGCAAGCTTTAGACCGTGACAGTGTTGATTCTGAGATTATTGAGCGCGAGCGTAATGTTCTTATCGAACAAGCGAAAGAATCTGGGAAGCCTGCTGAGATTGCTGAGAAAATGGTTGTTGGTCGTATTAATAAATACTACAGCGAAATTTGCTTGCTTGAGCAGGTTTTCGTTATTGATGGCGAAAATAAAATTGCTGATGTTGTTGCCGCCGCAGCAAAAGAAGCAGGCGCTGAGATCAAATTAACTGGCTTTGTTCGCATGCAATTGGGCGAAGGTATCGAAGTCGAAGAAGAAGATTTCGCTGCTGAGGTTGCTAAAGTCGCAAGCGCATAAGCATTTAGCTGTTAAAAAATACTGCAGCCGCGTTGTGTTTCAGCGCGGCTGTCTTTATATATATATGAAGAAATTACATATAGAAGGTCCCTTGTCGCATGAATTCTTATAAGCGCATTATGCTCAAAATGTCGGGTGAAGTCTTAATGGGCGACAATGAATTTGGCCTTGATCCCAAAACCGTAAAGCGTGTTGCCAATGATATTAAAGAGGTCGTTGATTCCGGTACGCAGGTTTGCGTGGTGGTTGGTGCGGGAAATATCTTTCGCGGGGTTTCTGGCGCAGCCGAAGGAATGGATCGTACGACAGCGGATTATATGGGGATGTTGGGTATTTGCATTAATGCACTGGCGCTTCAAAATGCGCTTGAGGGGCTGGGCGTTCATACGCGCGTTCAATCGGCCATCCCGATGGATACCGTTTGTGAGCCATATATCCGCCGCAAGGCAATGCGTCATATGGAAAAAGGGCGCGTGGTGATTTTTGCTGCGGGTACCGGTAACCCTTATTTTACCACCGATACGGCTGGTGCTTTGCGGGCGTCTGAAATGGATTGCGATGCGATCTTTAAGGGCACCAAGGTTGACGGTGTTTATGACAGTGATCCCCACCTTAATCCGGATGCCAAGCGCTTTGACACGATTAGCTTTATGGATGTGTTGACCAAAGATTTGCGCGTGATGGATGCTACAGCGATTTCACTGGCCCGGGAAAATAACATTCCAATTGTGATCTTTTCAGTGCGTGAGACCGGTAACTTTGCTAAAGTGGCGCGCGGTGAAGGCAAATTTACACTCGTGAAGAATAATTAAGAATAACCAGAAAGATAAATTAAGGGATAGATCATGGCATATGATAAGGCTGATATTAAGCGCCGTATGGATGGCGCAATTGATAACCTGCATAAAGAATTTTCCGGGCTTCGCACAGGCCGGGCTTCGGCAAGCTTGCTGGAGCCTGTGATGGTAGATGTTTATGGTTCTAAAATGCCGCTTAATCAGGTTGCGACTATTTCTGTGCCGGAGCCTCGATTGTTATCGGTTCAAGTTTGGGACAATAATAATACCAAAGCCGTTGAAAAGGCTATCATTGAAGCGGGCCTAGGGCTTAACCCACAAACCGAAGGGACGACTTTGCGCTTGCCGGTTCCGGATCTGACGGAAGAACGCCGTCAAGAATTGACCCGCGTTGCCAGCAAATATGCGGAAAATACGCGTGTATCGATCCGTAATGTGCGCCGTGATGGCATGGACAGCATTAAAAAAAGTGATGAATATTCCGAAGATGAGCAAAAACGCCTTTCTGAAGAGGTTCAAAAAATCACGGATGAGGCGATTAAGCGTGTTGATGATTTGCTTGTCACCAAAGATAAAGACATTATGACGGTCTAGATTATTCAGGTTTAATGGCTTCTTCCTCTTCTTTTGATCACGAACCGGACATACCGCGCCATGTTGCTTTTATCATGGACGGTAATGGTCGTTGGGCGCGTGGTCGAAGCTTGCCAAGGGCTGCGGGGCATAAGCAAGGCGCCGAGAGTGCGCGCCGAATTGTTCGTGCCGCGGCGGATATGGGCATTGAATATGTTACGTTGTTTGGTTTTTCCTCCGAGAATTGGAGCCGCCCCGAGGCTGAAGTTAAAGAGTTGATGAAGCTGTTGCGTTATTACTTGCGCACCGAAACGGCAGATCTTCATAAAAATAATGCGCGTTTGCGAGTGATTGGTGATCGCCGGGCCTTTGATGCAGATATTGTTGCTCTGATCGATCAGGCGGAGTCTTTGACATCGGATAATGACGGATTGTGCGTGATTATTGCGCTGAATTACGGTGGTCGCCACGATATTGTGCAGGCCGCAGAGAAAATGGCGAAGCAGGCTGTTGAGCAAGGCGCCGTGTTCGAAAATGCAGAAGAAGTTTTTGCTTCCTTCTTGATGACAGCGGATGTGCCGGACCCTGACTTGCTAATCCGAACCAGTGGTGAGCAACGCATTAGTAACTTTCTTTTATGGCAATGTGCTTATAGCGAATTTATCTTTGTGGATGCGTATTGGCCTGATTTTAATCGAGAGCATTTGCAAAAGGCTCTGGATGAGTATGCCGGGCGGGAGCGCCGTTTTGGTGGTTTGGTCCAGCGTCAACGTGATGGAGGCTAGGGGCGGTTTTGTCTTTTGTGTCCAAATTTAAGCAACTTAAAGCGCGTTTAATC
>QGCY01000124.1_pt1 | contig 16768 bp, 11 predicted proteins | sample 4708041 | NCBI WGS metagenome assembly QGCY01 (sample SAMN08941164, study PRJNA450518) | Sediment metagenome, whole genome shotgun sequencing project. | biome: grassland soil; feature: grassland; material: soil; isolation source: soil 14 days enrichment with methanethiol and mixed carbon source ... | reverse complement strand
GTGCAGGAGCTCCTCGATAAGGGCGTTGATACGCTGAGCAAAGCCGAAATAAGGTCATTACAAACAGGTCTGACCATTCTGGATGAAAATCCTCAATCCAATATTGATGGAATGATGGGGCCTATTACACGCGGTGCGATTGAAAAATTTGAATCAGAACATTCAGTAAGCGCAGGCGCTGCTTCACCAGAAAACTCGGCCCCCGGCGCACCGGCAGTAACTCCACCATCGGGGCGTACCGTTGCTTATGGAGATTCTTTAGCGGTTGGCTATGCTTCAACCAGTAACTCAATCATTAACCTAGGCATTTCAGGTGCAGGTTTGCATACCGGGGATGTGAGAGGTCTTACCGCCAATCTGCAACAAATTCAGCCTGGCGATAACGTGATTTTTAGTATTGGGACAAATGACTTGCCAGATGGCGGGCGTATTCCAGCAGGCTATGAGCAAGAAATTATTGATCGAATTCAGGCTATTCAAGAGCGCGGTGGTAATGTTGTCGTTGTCGGCACCTCAACAGGGCAATATGCGGGGCGAAATGATGGTTGGGAAAATGCCATGAATGACGAGTTTAGCCAAATGTTAGAGCGCACAGCCAACGCAACAGGATCAGCCTTTGTCAGCACAACAGATTTAACGGGCAATCAATATCGTGCAGGGGATCACCTGCATTATAATGGAAGCGGATATCGTGAGGTGACGCAACGTGCGTTGGAAGCGTTAGAGGCGCAGCAAAGACTTGCTGCCGAAACAACGGTCGAAGCGCCGGCATCAATAGAAACAATGCCTCCACCCGCGGCGATTAATCCGGAAAGCGAATTTGCTGGCGTGCCTGTAGAAACTCCCGTAGCTGAAACAATGCCTCCGCCGGCTGCAATCGATCCGGAAAATGAATTTGCAGGGCTTACAGACTATGAAATAGGCGCGGTAGATTCTCCAAGTCAAACAACAGCGGAGCAAGAACAAAATTTGTCCTCAGACCCGCTTGATTTATCACCAGAACAGATTCAAAGTCGAATTGAACAAGCTTTTAGCTTTTCCGGTTCAGTGCCAACACGTGATGAAGAATATGCATTAAATGGTGGCAATCTGACGACAGCAGATCTAGGGGCGGATAACCCTTTATTACACCCCAGCACGTGGAATGCGGGCTCGACGGGTTTATCCTTTACGTTGGAGGAAGACTCATTAGCACCAACGCCAGCCTCTTATGCATTAGCAGATCAAAACGATCTTTCCGCGCCATCTCAGGTGCAAGGCGACGATCGCATTGAGCTTGGCCTAAAAGAAGACTATACACCACGAAATCTTCAGCGCGGCTTGTTAATGTCTGGGTATGACATTGGTCGTGTGGATGGGGTGCTTGGTCAGGCTTCGCGCACAGCCATTGCCGACATGATTAACAAACACCCGGATTCGTTTCGGACAGAGTTCGGTGATCAAGCCGAAACAGTCGATGCCGATGATATTAGCGGCTTAGGGGAAGAAGAACTTGCCTCTATTTATCAGACAATTCGTGAGCAAGGCCCAGATGCGTTCAGTGAAAATGATCAGCAAATGACCATGACCTTGCGGGCAACCGGTATTGATTCAACTCCTGCGGTTAAAGGTAGAACTGCGGTTGAAGGTGAGATGATCATCCATAATCCTGTAAATGATACATCGCTATATGTCGTAAGAGAATCTGGCCAAGAGTATGAAACCCAGTGGCTAAATGAAGAAGATGCCCAAGCCCTAAAAGACAGCGGTGTGGAAATATCATATCCAGGCTTTACTTCCGGTGGCTTGAATTACTATGGCAACGGAACTGCAACGCAAACCGCCAGTGGTGAATGGAACCCGTATGACGGTAGCGCTCTGCCAGGTCTATCTGGGGGGACGGTATTCGATCTTGGCTGGGAAAGTGGTATTTTTAACGATGACATCAAAGATAGTTTTTCGGATCGGGATGGGAATGGTTCATGGCTGCGTTTGAACAAGATCGATGCCGAAGCCATTGCAGGGCGTAATGCGTTTGGTTTCCATGTTGATGGCAATACGGTTCCTGGGGCCGGGTATAATGACGGAACAGCAGGCTGCCCAGGAATTAGAGAAGAGTATGCTCAGCAGGTTTTTGCAGAACTAGAAGCATTAAGTGATCATCCAAACCGCCCTGAGGTTGCACGTCTGGGCGTTCCGGCAGATGGTGCGCCAGCACCCGACAATGACGATGTCGCAATGACCTGGCAATCAGAGGCTGAAATGAATGCACCGGAAGAAGTTCCGTTGCCTCAACCACGTCCTGTGATTTAATAAAACCGTTTAAACATAATCTAAGGGCTTTTTTTTCGAGCGTAATATGGCATCATGCCAGTATGAAGCTCGATAATCGTGAATTTATAGCCAGACATTTTTCGTCGGAACCCGCAAACGAGAAAAAAACGCCAGCCAAACCACCTAGAAAAGTGGGGCGCAGTCTTTGGGTTGTTTCAATTATTTTTATCGCGATTTCAGCGCTTTTCTTTATTCTGAGTGCTCTATTATCGGGGGGCGGCTCTTCCCTAAGTCAGATTTGCCTTTTAGCGGGATTGGTTTCCATGATTGCTGGTTTTTTTGTTGTGCGCTCCATCAACCGAAAATCAGCCAAAGAACGCAATTATGACCTCATGCAAGAAGTGCTAGATGGCAGCCGTGGCGCGCGCTTGATTACAGGGTCAGGTAAAGAGGCGCTCTATTTCAATAAAAAGTTTGAGAAATTCTGCCGAGGGGTCGGGCCGGTTTCGTTAAAAACATTGCAGCGGGTCTTTGATGGCAACGAAGAGAGTCTGGGCGAATTTAAAACACTATTGCAAACGGCGCAAAACGGCACGCCGGACGTCAGAGAACTCTTTTCCAAATATGAAGACAATGAACGCTGGTTACTAATTAATGCGCAGCCGGTTGCGGGATATCCTGGTTATGTCCATTGGCGGATTGATGATGTAACCCAGCAACATACTGTTGATCGCGCCATCCGCGAAGAGCGTGAAAAGCTCATTGATTTTACGGATAATGCACCGGTAGGATTCTTTTCGGTCGATGAAAGCGGACGATTTGTCTTTGCAAATGCGACCTTTGCACGCTGGGTAGGGGAAGATCTACGTGCGCTTCTTAGCTACGGTAAATTACACACATTTTTGGTGACCCCACCCAAAGATGCCAAACCGTATGATTTGGTAGGCGATGGCACCGTTCGACAAGTGGTTGAGATTAAAATGAAGGGGCCGGGGGGGCAACCTTTCTTGGCATCGGTGAATCAGATCATCGTGTTTGAAGATGACGGCAGCGTACGTACAAGGGCCGTCGTCCGGGATCTCACCGCTGAGCGTGAAATGAGAAAAGCGCTGCAAGCATCGGAAGACCGCTTCCAGCGTTTCTTCGAAGAAGCACCCTTAGGTATTATCCAAATCAACGAAGACGGTGTGGTGACCGAATGTAACCATGCCTTTGCAGATCTCATGGGTAACCAAATTAGTGCTATTCAGCAAACAAAGTTTGAAGAGTTGTTAAGCGAACAAGACCACGAAAAAGTGATGCTCGAAATCGGACGGATCGGTAATGATGACCATCGAAGCTCGTTAGAAATCTCTTTGATTACAAAACGCGGGCACCCTGTAATGGTCCAAATGTACGCCCGCAAATTCAAAGGAAGCGATAGTACCGCGTTGCACTTTATTGACGTGACCGAGAAAAAATCATTGGAAGCACAATTCGTACAATCTCAAAAAATGCAGGCGATTGGCCAATTGGCCGGTGGCGTAGCGCACGACTTTAATAATTTGCTTACCGCGATTATTGGCTATTGTGATTTATTACAGCTACGCCATAAACCCGGCGATCCTTCTTTTGCTGATATTAAACAGGTGGAGCAAAACGCACAGCGTGCAGCAGCCTTGGTTAAGCAGCTACTGGCCTTTTCGCGTCAGCAAACCTTGCAGCCAAAACTGCACGACATTACTGAAATCTTAACCGAAGTCTCAATTTTGTTACGCCGATTATTAGGCGTGAATATTGAGTTAGATGTTGTTCACGGCAATGAACTTGCATTGGTACGCGTGGATGAAAGGCAGCTGGAACAAGTGCTGATTAATCTGGCGGTTAATGCCCGTGATGCGATGGAAAATAGCGGGCGTTTGGAAATTAAGACCGAAAACTTCTCCAACGATAAGGCGATAGAGCTTGCCTCGGAAGAGCTCTCGGCCGGTGACTGGGTACGAATTATCGTCACCGATACAGGTTGCGGTATTTCTGATGAGAATTTAGCCCGTATTTTTGAGCCCTTCTTTACCACTAAGAAAGTCGGGGAAGGCACGGGTCTCGGCTTGGCGACGGTGTATGGTATTATCCGTCAGACGGGCGGGTTTATGGATGTAAATAGCACGCTGGACCAGGGGACAAGCTTTATCATTTACCTGCCGCAAGCCAGAGAAAGCGACGAAGAGGCAGCATCACTTGCAAAAGAAAGCCATGACGAAACGCCATCAGATCTAACCGGGAGCGAAGTTATCTTGCTGGTTGAAGACGAAGCCTCCGTCAGAACTTTTTCTCAGCGTGCATTATCCAATAAGGGGTATGAGGTTTTAGCTGCCGAATCGGGGGAGGCCGCTTGGGAGATGTTCGAAAGCGGAGAAGTCGATCGCCTCGACCTAATGGTAACCGATGTCGTGATGCCTGGAATGGATGGGCCAAGCTTGGTTAAAAAAGTGCATGAAAAATATCCAGATCTCAAAGTCATTTTCATGTCAGGCTATACCGAAGATAAACTCAAAGACGAGGGCACGGGGGCCATACACTTCCTTCCTAAGCCCTTTACGCTTAAACAGCTGGCTGCCAAGGTCAAAGAAGTACTCGCAGAATAATTTGTTTTTATTTTGTTCTTTTCTATTGACGGGAGTACAAAAATAGAACATTCTAACGTTACCAAGCGGGCATTAGGCCCATAGGCAGGGATAAATAGAAGTTTAATTGCTTTTCCCTGGAGACTCATTTATGCAGGTAAAGGAATATTACAATGGCAACCGTAACCGCGTTAAAGGCAGAAAAATCCATGTCAAAAGATAACTCCGAAAAACAAAAAGCATTGGATGCAGCGCTTTCTCAGATTGAGCGCGCCTTTGGTAAAGGCTCCATCATGAAATTAAGCGGCGGTGAAAACCCAATTGCTGTTGAGTCAGTATCAACTGGCTCTTTAGGGTTGGATATTGGTTTAGGCATTGGCGGTCTACCCCGTGGCCGGATTGTTGAAATCTATGGTCCTGAAAGCTCTGGTAAAACGACACTGGCGCTCCACGCCATTGCAGAAGCACAAAAAGGCGGTGGCACCTGTGCGATCGTCGATGCTGAGCACGCATTAGACCCGGGCTACGCGGCAAAATTAGGCGTTAATGTCGAAGATTTACTGATCTCCCAGCCGGATGCTGGTGAACAAGCCCTTGAAATTGCCGATACTTTAGTGCGCTCTGGCGCCTTGGATGTTTTGGTTGTAGATTCTGTGGCGGCTTTGGTGCCCCGCGCTGAGTTAGAGGGCGAAATGGGCGACACGCATGTGGGCTTACAAGCGCGCTTAATGTCACAAGCCTTGCGCAAATTAACCGGATCTATTTCCCGTTCTCGTACGGTGGTCATTTTCATTAACCAAATCCGGATGAAAATTGGGGTTATGTTTGGATCACCTGAAACAACAACAGGCGGAAATGCATTGAAATTTTATTCATCCGTTCGTTTGGATATTCGCCGGATTGGCGCCATTAAAAACAAAGATGAAATTGTCGGCAACCAAACGCGTGTGAAGGTTGTCAAAAACAAGATGGCTCCGCCGTTCCGTCAGGTTGAATTTGATATCATGTATGGCGAAGGTATCTCTAAGCGCGGAGAACTTCTAGATCTTGGCGTACAAAGCAACTTAGTTGAAAAATCAGGTGCATGGTTCTCATATGACGGTCAGCGTATTGGTCAGGGCCGTGAGAATTCTAAACAATTCTTGAAGGATAACCCGGAAATAGCTGAAAAGCTGGAAAAACAAATCCGCGCCAATGCCGGGTTGGTTGCTGATACAATGTTGGTAGGCCCCGAAAGTCCTAACAGCGGAGATAAACCAGAAGCTAGCGATGAAAAACTGGATGCTGCAGAATAGGTTTACCGCTTAGAAAATTAGGAATGGCCACGTTGCATGGCTTTCCGGTAGTCATCCTTATAATAACGTAATCGCAGGCGGGCAAAGATAAGCCCGTTTGCACCATCCAAGAACCCCGCTTTTATAATATAGCTATGAAAAAAGGCGCTATAACCCCTGAGCCAAAAGGGCATAGCACGAAATAAAGCTTTGGTAAAATGGCGCAGACGATGATTTTCTGCGGGCCATAAATGATGTTGGTCCATAAAATATTCCCAGCGCGCATAGCGCTCATGCCGTTGATGCCAGTGATTGATGTCATCCAGGGCTTCATGAATGATTGTTGATCTAATATGTCCAATAGATCCATCCCGTGTTAGGATGGGTTGATAGTGGCCTTCGATCTCTCCCATATCCGGACAGGCGAGATCATCGATTTGTGGGTATTGAAAAGCATTATAGCGAAAGAGCGCTAACTTATTATTTTGCAAACCATGTTGAAGCAATTGACCATTCAGGCAATAGCGCGCAGCGATAAAAAAGCCATCATGGGGGCAGTCTTGCCAATCAATTTTCTTTAAACTATGGATAAATTCCGGTGTTGTACGTTCATCCGCATCAATAAAAAAAATCCATGGATGCTGCAGCTGGTTCGTTAAATGTTCCAAACACCATTGCCGTTTTTTAGGGTAATGCCCGTTCCACTCAAATAAGCTGACATCAGCCCCGTGTTTGGCGGCAATCTTCGCGGTTTGGTCATGACTGTGTGAATCCACGACGATGATTTTTGAAAAATCACGAAGCCCATCTAAACAGGCCTGTATATTATGGGATTCGTTCTTCGTGGTGATGATGGCGCAAATCGGCAGCATGATCATCACCCATCGCGGTAAAGATGACGCAGATTATAAAAAAGATAACCAGCACCGGCCCCTAGTAAAAAAAACAAGACAATCCAAACAGATTTGTTGGGCCATTCAGGCTTATAAAAAGCAGATGATTTTTGAATAGTCTGAGCGCTAAATGGCTGATCAATGGCGCTTAACATTAAGGCTCTTTCCTGTTCTTCCAGCAGTTGGGCCAGTACCTTGCGATGATCTGGGTTTTTAACCTCATCCAGCTTGTACCGCAAATAAGCACTGCGCTGGGTCGCACGTGATTGCGCTTTCTCGCGGATGATGTGATCTGCAATGTGATGAATTTGAGATAGAAAATATACTGCAAAAGCAGGGTCAGGATGCCAATATTCCATCGAATGAACCAGTGATAAATTCTGAGGTCTGAGGGTCACATGCTTGTCAATGTAATAAGCCATCTGGGCGGGGGTCTGAATAGCCGTCCCCGGCAAGAAACGAAAGCGACGATCAAGGGCAATCATTGTCTTTATCTGAGGATTTTTAAGTAAAATTGCAGCGACTTCAGGACTTTTATAAAGGGATTGAAAATACTGAAACTGTGAGTACGTACCCACACCGGCCCGCTGCGCAAATAAATTTAACAGTGCCAGATTCTTATCTTTGCCGATGAGGCTAGCACTGGAATCATCAATTTTTTCAGCCGGTGCAATTAATAAGCTTGCCCGTGTGGTTGGCTGTGCAACTAATAACAATATAAAAGCCACCGCTACGCCAGCCAACGCCCCCCAAGCAATAAAAGGAAGTGCGACCCGAAAATCGGATAGCCATTGATGGATACGCGATAAGGAAGCCCCCTGAAAGGCACTATATAAATAAGGGTGCCGTGATCGTTGATTATCTTGCTCCTGGGGCAGTGCGATTTTAAAGGGTGATTTCATCGCGTTTCTTTCTCTGACACTTGTAAGTCATGCTCAATAGCACTCCATGCACGCTCAATCCATGCTTCAATAGATTGGCGCGGCAGAAAAACACGACCGGCCTCCAAAGCGCCTTCTTGTGCGCGGTGCCACTTCGTTCCGTCATGGACATAGGATAAAATTTCATCGGCCAGCTTTTGAGAGTCATCTTGATGAATAACGCTTCCGGCTTTATAGCTTTCAATCGTTTTGGCGGCTTCACACGCTGTCGGGCCAACAAATAGGCATGGTCGCCCTACTGCAAAGGCAGAATAAATCTTGGAAGGCACCATAAAACCTGCCGCAGCATCACTCATCGAAACCAGATGTAAATCACCGCTGCTCATCATATCTTTTAGACGGTTCAAAGGCTGGGGCGGGATCAGGCGAAGGTTATCCAAATGTCGTTTCTCACGCTCATGGGCTAACAAATCAAAACGTGGGCCTGAACCAGCAAAAACAAATTCGATTAAAGGCTCGCGCTTATTTAAAATCTCAGCGGCTTGTAAGATTGTTTCCATCGGGTGGGCAAGGCCAATATTACCCGCATATAATATCCGAAAGCGGTCAGGAGCCTTGATCTGGTTTTCGTGAGGTTTGGCAAAATCCTGCGCCGGATGAGTGTCGCTTTTTAAAGCAGACCCTGAACCTGAACCTGTACCTGAAATGGCTTGTACAAAAGCACTTTGCACCAGTTCAAAATCTGGCCAGTTGGGAATGAATGTAATCTGCCGCGGATCAATGCCTTCGGTTGATAAAACCTTACCCATACAGCGCCCGACAACAATGGTTCGCTCACTGCGAGCGATGGCACGATGACGCCAGTTGCTCAATAATCCCATCAACCAGCCTGGCATCTTTTTGCCCAAGGCAGGCAAAATATCTGGATATAAATCATGGCACCAATGGATATGGCGGCATTTCTTTGTGCGGGCAATTATATCACCGGCAATCACACTTAGGGGCGGGTCACTCAGCGTGACAATTAAATGATCGGCGGGCTGCCGCAGGGCGGTCAACGCTAGCCTCAATAGAATAATTCCATACGAAAAGATGTTCTTAGGCGGGCGCCCCGATGCTTTGATGCGGATGACACGAATACCGCCATCGCGCTCTTTAATGTTTTTAGGGCCTGTGGTGATAACTGTCACGCGCCAGCCTTCCCGAGAGAATGCTCTGGCCAAGTCCCGTAACACACGGCCGCTAGCGCCAGAAACGGGAGGATAAACACGATTTAAAAAAGTTATAGAGGGCCGTTGCATTAAAACCGCTTTACCGGTCAAGCCGGGCATCACACAATTGTTTTCGTATCCATCAAGTCTTACATGAGGGGTGATTGATATTCAATAAGATCGAGCTTTTCACGGCAAATAGCATCGGGATAGTTAGTAAAAGCAAACCAAAATCGAGCGATTTATAGGCACCATATAAAAAGACATCGATTAAAAATGGCGCTAAAATCATGCAGGCAGGCAAAAAATACAGCCTCAATAAATGTATGAGCTTGCCCGTATAGATCGATAAATACGCCCCAAAGATAAGCACACCGATGATCCCGCCCTTTAAGAGGCTGGCACTGATCATACTATGGGTAAAACTCACCGTGTCATAGCCACTGGCCGGATCGACGAAGACGGCTCCCCACCCACCGCCAAAGATAAAGCGGGTTATGCTTTGCGTACTTTCATTCCAAACGGCGAGCCATTCCAGATCTCGCATATTAACGCCATAAGTCTGGGTTTTGAGCACCATAGCATTGAGCAGCGTATGGATGTCAGGCAGAACGATTAAAATACCAAAAACGGGCAAGGCTAAAATCAAAGCCCCCAGCCAACGGCGTCGATAGAGGCAATGCAAGAAAACCAGTACATAAAAAATAACCAGAGCCGCAACCGACGCACGCTGTAAGGTTAGCATCATGGCACTGAGGCACAGTAAGAAAACCGTCAGCGCAGTCAATGAAAATATAGCCTTAAGCAATCCATGGGCTTTGGCAGGTTGGGTGAGTAAAAACAACGAAAAACAGGCTGAAAACAAAGTCAAAGGAGAGTTCGCCAGATAATAAAGCTCCTGCGCGGGCAGTGTGCCGGGCATTAAGAGATCAAACACATAGCCTGCCGGATCAAAACGAAAAGAACGAAGAGCAATGATCCCGCCACAAAGCCACAGCAACAATGTAAATCTACGAGCGTAAGCCGGGCGCTCCCGAAAGAGATCGACGGTAAAAATCGGTAAGAGCCAATATAAAAATGGAATAAAATCTCTGACAATATCAATTAGATTGTTTTGGTAGAGCAACCCGGTGGGGAGCATGATAAAGCTACCGTAAATCAAACAGACGATACCCGATATCTGCAAGGCGGGTGAGACGGCTGTTGAATGGGGCTTGATCAATGGCAGCTTAAGGCATGCTAAAATCAAAAGCGCGCCAATCGCGGCCTCAATCCAGCCCGGATGATCAGGGGTGGGAGAGCTCAGCAACGCATATAAAAGAATAGCCCCGAGTAAGGAGCGATAACGCAAACGATCCATAGCGCCTAGTTTAGAAGCAAAGCAAGCCTGACACTAGCCTAGTAATTGCGAAAAACCTTTGGCGGCGTTTTTAAGGTGGGCTCTGGTGTATATGGCTTACGTTTTTTGGTTTGCGTTGGGATAATCACCGGCTGTGCTCTAGCTCTGGCTTGAGCTTCTAGCGCCTTTTGTTTTTGTAGTGCCATGCGGCGCTCTGATAATGCTTGTAAAACCGTAGATTTTTTTAAATGAGCCGTCATTCTTAAATCAAATTGATTTTGAACGCCGGGGCCAGAATGACCTAATAAATTAAAGTCATAATCTTTTGGCACCTCAATTCCGATATAAGGCATCGGCCTATTTGAGTTGAGTGAATAAGACGGCTTTTGAAACAGGAAGGGCGCAATCTTGGCCTTTAAACTTTTTGTATCTTGAGGCATCACAAAAATAGGGCTACGCGTCGAAGTGCTTTCTTTTCCAGCTTTGGTATTTTCCTTTTTCTTAAACGGATTAAGAAAATAAGGCGAATCGGCGTGGACTTGATTCGAAAAGCCCAGCAACGTACCCGCCAATACGTAGAAAAAAATAAAAGTAATCCTGAGGGTAATCATCATCGGAGTCATCATGTTTTCAATTATATCAAAACTTTGAGCAGCGCGCACAAAAAACAGACAACCTTAAAAAAGGCGGGCCCTTCAGAGGTTTGTTAAGCCTTCTTTAATAATTATCGGGCATCATAAAGACACTTCCGCCAAACAAGTAAAAACTAACCGGAAGAAAACGTTTGAAAACCGAGTATTTCCGGGGCAAACGACGGATTAATAAAAGGAGTGTTCGATGAAGTTAAATATTAAGCGATTTATGGAAGAAGCCGGCATTGATGAGCCGTTATATCCAGGTAAGCGCATGGTGCACAAAATGCGCCAGACCGGTGAGTATAAAAGCCACTGCGTCGTTTTGGATTGGCGCAATCCAGAAAAATTAAGAATTGAAATCAAAGCAGGTATCAGTGGTAGAGACCTTGAGCCTAAGCAGCTTAAATATTACCCAGTCTGTTTCCAAAGCCCGACTTATGTCGATGTTGAAATCGTCAATGATAACGATGATAAGGAAGACGAAGAAGGTAAAACATCATCAGGAAAAAGCAGTGGCGGCGGCAAGCAACCTAAGAAATCGTTGAAAGAAGGATTGAATTCATTCAGTCAGGCTTTTGGAAGCGCGATCGAAGGTAAAATTCCTGAGCTTGGAAAAATCACAGAGTTGGTTGTTCTTGGCAAAGAAATCGCACAAGAAGCTTATGCGCAAGTTATAGAGCAATTAGCCCATCAAGTTAACCATATGAAGATTTCTGCAACCGATTTGCTTGCAAAGGCTAGCAATTTGGTAACACGCTATACACCGCCGGCCTACATGAAGCCTACAGGCGATGAGCAAGCTGAATACAAATATGATGTCGAAAAAAACCAAGATATCGGCTTTACCCCGACGATGGGTTAACAAAGAAATAGTGTTTTTATCGGGGCGTATTGAACACTCCGTGCCGGTAAAAGAAAAATAATCATTCTCTCCAATCCGCGTAGGTAAAACTACGCGGTTTTTTTTATCGCATTTAAAATGCTTTCCTTTATATTACTTGAAAAATCGCTCAAAAACGGCATATCAGATCATCATGGCAGACGATAATCATCCAAATGGAAAAATAGTAAGCTTTCCAAGTAGCGGAAAGAAAAAACTAGATAAAAAGCAAACAGCCAATCGTTGGAGCATCAGCTATAAAAAAAATAGCTGGAGCAGTGGCGATAAAGACGAAAAAGTCGGCCCGAATTCCAAAGCCAATGCAGGGTTTAAAAACACGTCGGGACAACCTTTCTTTAAATTTGGCAATATCCCTCCACTGACCAAAATATTGGTGGTGGCATTTTTTATCATTCATGTTGCCTTTGTGTTGCTCAGAGGTAGTCCGGACATGGCCGCATGGTTTGACTTGCTGGCGTTTGCGCCGGGGCGGTGGAACCTCGAAAATCTGTTGCACTACCCATGGTTAATTCTAACGTCTTTCAGCTATATGTTTTTGCATGGCGGGTGGCTCCATCTGGTGTTTAATAGCATCATGATGCTGGCTTTTGGCTCGATGTGTGAAAGGCTGTACGGATCAAAGCTAACTGCTTTTCTCCTTGCCTTAGGCAGTGTCACGGGGGCAATCACTTACCTGTTAATTGCCCATCAAAGTCCAGTGCATTTGATTGGTGCCTCCGCAGCGATTAGTGCCCTGTTTGGCTTTATTTTATTAGATCTCAATGATCGCCAACAGGAAATGTCAGGTCAACGCAATACCGGAATAAAAATCGTTATATTGTGGTTGGTAATCATGGTTTTAACCGGACTGTGGGCTGGAAAATCGGTGGCTTGGCCAGCCCATATTACAGGGTTTTTAGCAGGGCTTGCTTGGTATAAATTACGTAACAAATTCCCAAGGCTCTTATAACCCGTCAAGGGCCGTATCACTCAAGGCCAGCATAGGCTCACCCGCATTCAATAAAGCGGCGGTGGATGATACCTGATCCGATTTTTGCCATAGCATGCTGTTAAAGCTGCCATGCGGTGCGGCGACGGGTGACCATTCACTATATTTTCTGTTGCTCACCTGACAAATCCAGTGGCCGCTATCGGGCGCTGTCCGGCCTTCGGACAAATAGTCTTGTGCCATATCTTCGTTATGTTTTTCCTTGCGGGAAAGCGCCGCCATGATGTCGTAATAGCGCACATCACGTTGCTCGGGCGATAGCGCCGTTAAAGACTTACGAGCTTCACCCCATAGGCCTGATTCTAGATAAACCAAGGCCATCATGTAACGGCTTTCAGGGTGATGGCGTGCTTGGGTCCCAAGGTTTTCAAACCATTTAATCCGCGCGGCGGAAGCTGTCTTATCCGTACTTGATTGTAAACTGTCCCACAGAAAAACCAGATCGGGATGCGGCTGCACGGCCCACGCTTTCTTGACAATTTTAACAGCAGTTTTTCGCTTGCCTTGATCCATGTAAAATCGGCTAAGGCGTAGAATTAATGGTGCAAAACCAGGCGTTAGCTTTAGTGCTTTTTCCAATAGTCTACGGGCGGCGACAGGCTCTTTTTCTGTGTCAGACTGGGCAATCAATAAAACGGCTTGGTCGCTTTGAACTTGTTCTTTACTAAGGATGTTGGTTTTTTGGAGCTTACCAAGCCATTCAAGTGCAGCCTCCCACCTCGACAGGCGTAGCGCCAATTGATAAAGCGCTTGTAAGACCCAATTATTTTTGCGTCCATGCTTTTGGTAATATCCCTCGGCGAGCTCGTAAGCCTCTTGAAATTTTTGATGTTGCAAAAGATTTTGAATTTGCCCGCGCACGCCTAAAAAACCGATGTCGGAATCGGCGCTAAGGGCTTCGAAATAAGTTTGGGCCGCATCATCATCCCCATGAAGACGGGCTTGATGCGCATGTAAAAAATCAATCAAGGCATTTGAATCGCCTAAATGATCGGCGGTCTTACGAATTTCCTTATCACATGATTTGACATCACCTGCAGCAATAGCGCTAAGCGCGCGGCCAAAAGAGCTAATGCCTTTTTGTTGATGCTGGAAAAAGAAATAGCGTTTAAGAGATTTTGGAAAGTCAACGATGCCACGGTAAATACGATAAAATGTCAGGGATATACCCAGTATAAGTAACAAGCCCACCAGACATAAACCAAAGGCAAGATCAAATTGGTGGTCTCGCCATTCAATATGCACGGTGCCGGGTTGGTTGATGGCCCAGATAACCGCAACGGACAAAAAACCAATTTGGAGCAATAATCGTAAGGAGCCTAACATGCTATCTTTTTGCTTTATTCGCCCAGATTCTTAAGGGATTTCATTGCGCGTCCGATATTATTGCGCTTTAAAACCGCGGTGCCACTGACCGGGTCATAAATCAGTTCACCACCTGTTCGCCCGCCTGAGGCTGTATAACCACTTAAGCCAGCGGATTTTGCGGCTAGCACGCCGGAGAGGGTCTTTTTAAACTCTTGAGCCAGTAAGGCCGCATTTGCTTGATTCATCCAAGGTTGGGCGGCTTTTGCTGCGGCTCCGTCCAGCGTTTGCATCTGTGCAATCGCCCCGGCAATATCGCCTTGTGCAATCAGATTTTGTGTCTGCGCTAAGGTTGATTGTGTTTGTGTATTGGTAACCAATTCGCCATCTTGTTCAATTTGTAAAACAGCATTAAGACGGGCTTTTGCACGATCTTTGATGCTGACATCTTCACCTTTTAAAGAGGCAACGACAACTTCACCGGTGAGGCTGCGAAGCTCATCCGATAGGCCTGAAGGCGTTAAAACACCACTTTGTGCGTGCGGGGCTAGCTTGTCGATCGCCTGATTAAGCTCCGCATTATCACCGACCAGCTTGCGTAATAAGGCTAAATCACCGTCAAAGGCTTCATTCTCGCGATTGAGGGAGCTACGAAGCTGGGTCATGGTTAAGAGCAATGCTGCAGCTTTTAGATCTTGTTTGGGAACGCCTTCCAGCGTCTGGTTAAGGGCCGGACTGGTCGTGCGGGCGCTATCTAGCGTGTCTTCTAAAGATAAATCATTGCGACTTAAAAGAGAGCTAAGCTCATCGGTTGATTGCTCTAATAAGCTCTGACCACCGACCGTCGCGGTAAACGCATCATATCGTTGGGTCAGATTAGCCATCAGCGGAATGTTGCCCAGCTGGTCGAGTTGAGCCTCCAGCGCGGCCATGTGGGAGCGTAAGGCTCCGGTTTGTCCATTAAGCAAGTCATTGGAGGCCGCTTGCATGTCTTGGATGAGGGAGCTTGCATTGTTTTTGGTATCGCTGGCTTGTGCTTTTAAAGCGTCCAGACGCTCATTTAAATCTTTGGGAATAACGCTGCCAAAGAAACCTTGTTTTTCTTTAATATGCGCCAAATCACCTTGGATTCCATCAACCTCGCTTTGTAAGGATTGCATCTTGGCAATCGCAGCCTCACGCTCATCCGGTGTGATTTCAGGGCTTTCAGGCCAAAATAACAATATTAAAAGCCCGGCAATAACCGCAACCAAGGCCGAACTAAACCATAGACTTTTCTTCACAGCGCGCCTTTCTGCTTGAGCAATAATATCCATGATATCATTTGTCGAAGCGCCCGCAAAGTGTGGTGGCGGCGTTGAAAATGCCTGTGACCCAGTTTCTTTCGTTTCAGACAGCGGCGGGGAGGTTGTTTGTTGAGGCTGACTAGGTTCATTATCGCTTGTGATGCCGGTTTCATAAAATGTATCAATCTCAGACGGTGTAATATCCGATAAAGGCTTATCAGGTGTTTCTATCGCAATAGTACTTTCCGCGGCAGCTTCAGGCATGATGCGGGGCAATGAAATTTCAAAAAGTTTAGCGCAATCGAATACGGCCTGTACGCGTGGTGCCGGGATCGTGTCACGCTTTTTCCATCCTTGGACAGTAGTCACAGCAACGCCCATTTTACTGGCCATGGGGCGGATGCCACCAAAAGCCTCAATGATGGGTTCGGCCGGGCTTAAAGGCTCTAAATCGTTTGGATTGGATGAATCTACACTTGTCATTTTTGTTTAAAACACTCATACAAAATTTTGAATAAAAAACCAAAATTATTGATCAAGCAAACTAAATATTCCAGCTTGATCTGGTGATTTTGCCACCTGCGTACGTGCGAACGGCAAAGCACGTACGCATCCTAGCACGGCTTGGCTAATAGACAAGAGTCTAATTTGATTTAAATGATCTTCCAGCCCGTATCTTTCAATCAATACGGCAAAAGCATTGGCACTGCGTTGCGAATAAAGCATCACACTATCAATCACGTTTTCTTGAAGAGCTTTTAAGGCTTCAGGCGAGAAATTCTCAGCCGGCATCATGCGGTAAATAACTTGCCGTTGGGCGGGAATGGTTTGCTCAATCAGGGCTTCATCCATGGCAAAGGCAATGTCTTGCGCACATAAATATAAAAGGGGCCGACCATGTGCCGTGAGCTTTTGCGTGTAAATAAAATCTTTGAGATCACGCGCGGTCCCCGTGGTGAAGTGAACGGAACGAAAGCCAAGTTGCTTAAGATAGGTGGCGGTTTTTTCGCCTAAACAAAAAATGGATAAATCAAAATAATCGCGCAAATGATTTTTACAGCATGCTTGAAAGGCTTTTACGCCATTAAGACTGGTGAAAATAAGACCACTATAATGCGCAGGGGTAGGTAATGTAAAAGAGAGCGGTTCAAAAACCAGAACCGGCGATAGGATCGTGTTGTATCCCATCGCATTTAGGG
>QGCY01000123.1_pt1 | contig 16838 bp, 8 predicted proteins | sample 4708041 | NCBI WGS metagenome assembly QGCY01 (sample SAMN08941164, study PRJNA450518) | Sediment metagenome, whole genome shotgun sequencing project. | biome: grassland soil; feature: grassland; material: soil; isolation source: soil 14 days enrichment with methanethiol and mixed carbon source ... | reverse complement strand
CTATGGTTCTAGAGCATCAAATGGTGTTGTTCTAATTACAACAAAAAGGGGGAAATCTGGTAAATCAGTGGTTAGTTTAGATTTAAATTATGGTGTTCAGTACTGGCAAAAAATAGAAAGTGCAGATGCTCAAGAGTATATTCGAATAATGAATACCAGAAGAACTAACGATGGTAATTCACCTCTTTTTAATCCAGATGATTATCAAGGAGAAGGCACTGATTGGTGGAATGAAGTTGTTCAAAATTTTGCGCCAGTTTTAAACGCTAATGTAAGAGTTTCAGGTGGTTCAGATGAGTTAAAATATTCTGGAAGTGTTAGTGTTTTTGACCAGCAAGCCAACTACTCTAAAGGATTTTATCAAAGAATAACAGGTAGATTTAATGTAGATTATAAGATTTCTGAAAAAGTTACTCTTAAGCAAGATCTTAGTCCAAGAATTGAAAAATGGGAAAATACACCGAATTTGTTATTTAATTCAATGAGAATTGATCCTCTAACACCGGTATTTATTCCTCAAAGTGAACGAGTAGGTAGAAATGAATATAGTATTTTTGGTTTATCTCAAAATTTGGTACCAAACCCTGTTGCTCAGTTAGCTAGGCAGTTCAATGAAAATGATTTTTTTGGATTTTTCTCAAACACGCAATTAGATTATAAAATTTTACCAAGTTTAACATTTAGATCTCAATTAGGATTAAATATTTCTAGGCAAACTTCTCAAAATTTTAACCCTGAGTATTTTATTGGCCCAAACCGCCAATTAGAAATAAATAACCTAACCAAAAGAGTAACAAATAATTTTGATTATGTATTAAATAATACAGTAACATTCGATAAAACTATCAACGATAAACATTATTTAAATGTTACTGGAGGTATTGTGTTTGACTCTGAAAACTGGGATTATTTACAAGGTTATAGTGATGGAATCCCTAGCAACTCAAACATGAATTTGTGGCAACTAGACGCTGCAGAAGGTGAAACTATTAGAGCAAACGCTAACAAAGCAACAGATAATATTTTATCAGGTGTTTTTAGAGCCATATATAGTTATGATAATAAATACTTTTTTAATGGGTCTGTTAGGGTAGATCAATCTTCAAGATTCCCGAAAGACGGTAGAACAGGTGTGTTTTCAAGCGTGTCTTTTGCTTGGGATGTAGATTCAGAAGATTTCTTTAAAAGTGAGGTTATTAATAATCTAAGAGTTAAAGTTGGTGCTGGTGAAGTTGGTAATCAAAATATAAGTCGTAATGGTCAATTCTTTTCTATAGGTTCTGGTGATTTTGTATTTGGAGGTGATCGTGTTGTTGCTAACTTTCTGTCTCAATTCGGTAATCCAAACTTAAGATGGGAAACTGTTAGAGATAAGAATTTTGGGGTGTCAATAGGGTTGTTTAATAATGAAATTACTTTTGAGGCAGAGTATTATGAGAAAACTTCAGAAGACTTATTATTTAGTGTAGAAACACCAAACTATACTGGTATACCAGGTACTGTAGCACAAAATGTAGGTAGTTTTCAGTCTAAAGGTTTCGATTTAACTTTAGGGTATAATAAGAGTTGGAATGATTTTAAACTAGGTGCAAATTTAACATTATCTACTAATCAAAGTAAAGCAATAGAATTAGCTCCAGGTAATGAAGTAATCTTAGGGCAAAGAAGAGCGCGCTTAGGTAATAGATTTGTAAAAATTACAGAGTTAGGAGAAACTGTAGGTTTATTTCAAGGATATCAAACTGCAGGAATATTTCAAAATCAAACGGAGTTAAATTCACATACATCAGAAGATGGTACTATAATTCAACCAAATGCTCAAATTGGTGATTTACGATTTGTAGATCAAAATGGAGATGGTGTTTTAAATGATGATGATTTAACTACAATAGGAAATCCATTTCCAGATTTTTATGGTGGTTTAAATCTTAATATGAGTTATAAAGATTTTGATTTTTCAATGCAGTGGTATGGTACTTTTGGAAACGATGTATTTAATATAAACACAGAATATATTCTTGCAGGTACACAAAATTTAAATGTATTAGCAGGTTTAGAAAACCAGGTTTGGTCTCCAACAAATACAGGTGCACAATACCCAAGATTAACAGAACTAGACAGAAATGGGAATTATCAAAATCCGTCAGATTTGTTTATAGAAGATGGTTCTTATTTAAGGTTGCGTAACATTCAGTTAGGTTATAATTTTAAATTAAAAGGGATTAGTAAAATGCGCCTTTACCTAGCAGGCCAAAATTTACTAACGTTAACAAAATACTCTGGCTTTGATCCTGAGGTAAGTAGTGGAGGTATTATTAACGGTCTAGGAGTTGATGCTTCAAGTAACCCTGTTGCAAAAACATTTTTATTAGGATTAAATTTAACATTATAAAATTATGAAAAAACTTATTTTATTTTTAGGGTTTTGTGTGGCATTTCTAAGCGTAGGTTGCGATACAGACAAAATATTAGATCAACCTTTACAGGGTAGACAACAATTAGACGATTTTTTCTCATCATCAGAAAATGCAGAGTCATTTGTAAATAGTATTTACCAAATGGTTAATGGTACAAATTGGAATCAAGTAAATTTTCAGCGTCAAATCAACGAAATGGCATCTGATGATAACTGGGCAGGAAATACAAGACAGCCAAGACCAGATATTACAGGTATAGCACAATATAATGTGTTTCCAGGTTCTACTTATTTTAACTTATTTTGGGAAAATCATTACATAGGTATAACAAGGGCTAATATAGCTCTAGATAGAGTTCCTGAGGTAGAAATTGATGATGAAACAAAAGCTAGATTAATTGCAGAAGCAAAGTTTTTAAGAGCGTTCTTCTATTTTGATTTAGTTAGAAACTTTGGAGGCGTACCTATTGTAACTACGTACAATGAAATTTTAGAACCAACAATTAATGATAAGGTTAGGTCTTCTGTAGCTGAGGTTTATGAGTTTATTGAATTAGATTTAAACGAGGCTATGAACTCGTTACCATTAAGAAGTCAACAGAATTCAGAACAGGCAGGAAGAGCAACTAAGGGTGCAGTACAATCTTTATTGGCTAAAGTGTATCTCTTTGAAGAAAAATGGGCAGAAGCTCAGGCAATGGCAAAAACTGTTATGGATTCAGGGGAGTATAGTTTAGAGGCAGATTTTGCAGATATTTATAAGGTAGGAAACTTAAATAGCGTTGAAACTATTTTTGAAATCCAATACATTAATAATCCAACATTTAACGGTGTAGGTGGTCAGTTTTCCATTACTAACGGAAGTCGTGGAGATCGTGGATGGGGATGGACATCACCTTCAAGTGATTTGGAAAATGCTTTTTTAAGTGAAGGTGATAATATTAGATTAAGGTCTACAATTATAAAACACGGAGAACCTGTTTTTGGTGATCCAGCTGTTACAGAGTTTGACGCTAAACCATCAGAAAATAAATCTGGTCGTACCAATAGAAAGTATTATATTCCTGTAGATGAAAGACCAGATCCATATCAAAGAGGTCAATTGCCATTACATTACATTCATTTAAGATTAGCAGATGTTATTTTGATACACGCAGAAGCTGCTTATTTTAATGGAGATGAAACAGCTGCTAAAAGCTCTTTGCAATTGGTTAGAGATCGAGTTCAATTGCCTTCTAAAAATAATTTATCTGGAGACGCTTTAAGAGATGCAATATGGAAAGAAAGAAGATTAGAGTTGGCTTTAGAACAGCATAGGCTTTATGATCTTAGAAGACAAAAAATAAATGGAGTTCCTAGAATTGCTTTAATACTGGGGCCAAATGGTTCTTTTGTAAAGTACAATACAGAGGTAAGTACAGATCCTTTTGAGACAACTAATTTATTGGAACCTCAAAATAGTGGAGCATTATTTGACCCTAATATTCACTTATTATGGCCAATACCACCAGAAGAGATTCAATTGTCTAGAGGTAATATCGTGCAGAATCCTGGATATTAATTCGGTTTTAATAAATACAATATGTTGAATAAGTATTTTAATTATTTTTTTGGAGTAGTTTTTAGTTTGGTTTTTGTGGGCTGTAGTCAAGATATGGCTACAGATCCAAATGACCCAAAATTTGATGTTCCTGAAGAAGGTATAATACTTAACATTAATAACACATTTCAAGTTATAGATCATTTTGGTGCTTCAGGTGGTTTTCAAGATCAATGGGTCGGAAAATGGCCTGATGCATCCAAAAATAAAGTAGCTGAATTGCTTTTTAGTTCAGATACTGATGTGCAAGGTAATCCTAAAGGAATTGGTTTGTCTTTATGGAGAACAATTATAGGTGATGGAGCAGCTGATCAAGCTAATAGTGGTTTTTCTGCATCCAATTGGTTTAGAGAAACAGAGTGTTATTTAGATGCTTCTGGAAATTATAATTGGTCAAAACAGCAGGGAGAGCAGTGGTTTATGAACAAAGCAAGAGAATTTGGAGTTTCTAAATTTACTACATGGGCAACAGCACCTCCTTATTTTATGTCTAAAAATGGTTATGTTTTTAGTACTTCAGATGTGAGTAATTTTAATTGTAAGCCAGAAAATTATGCTAAATATGCAGATTTTTTAGCAACTGTAGTTAAGTATTATGAAGATCAAGGTTTTAATATTACAACTGTGTGTCCGTTTAATGAAACTCAATATCAATGGAATGCAGCTGCAGGTTCTGCTCAGCAATCAGGAACAAGGGCAACAAATGCAGAAATAGCTCAAGTAACTAAAATTATCGATAACGCATTTACTCAAAAAGGTGTAAAAGCAAAAATTATGCTTCCAGAAGCAGCGCAACTAAAATATTTGTTTGAAGGTGGTAATAACACTAGTAATCAGGTTAATGATTTTTTTAGTGAGTCTAGTTCAAATTATATTGGAAATTTAAAAAACTTATCTAAATACATAGCCGGTCACAGTTATTTTAGTAACGGTACTACTCAAGAGTCTTTAAGGCAAAGAAAAACGTTAAAAACAACTTTAGCAAATTACAACTTAGATTATTGGCAGACAGAATATAGTCTATTAGGTACTGGCTATCAACAAGGTTTAGATGTTTCAACTTTTTCAGAAATTGATTATGCATTATGGATGGCTAGAATCATTCATACTGATTTAGCTTTTGGAAATGCTACAGGTTGGAGTTTTTGGACGGCTTTAAATCAATCGACTTTTGGAGATCATCCTTTTCGCTTTAATTTAATTCTATATCAACCAAATTCAAACAGTCCTGCACATACCGATGGTACTTTTACTCCTAATAAACTTCTTTGGGCGTTAGGTAATTATAGTAGGTTTGTTAAACCAGGAATGGAAAGGTTTGAGGTTGTTGATGCAGATTATAATGATGAAACATCGGTTGAAAACTTTATGATTTCAGGTTACAAAAATCAAAACACAAAAGAAATTGTATTGGTATGTGTTAATAACACCGATACAAACAGAGATTTAAAATTAGAAAATTATAGTACGGATTTTGAAGTCAAGGGAGATGCTTTTGAGGTATATACAACTTCAAATTCAAGTAATCTGAGAAAATCTACATCCTCTGTAGAGTCTGTTAGTATCCCAAAGAAATCTATAGTAACATTAAAAGCGGTCTTAAAGTAAGTCTCGCTGAAAAAAAAATAATTAAAATAAAATTAGTACAACATGAAAAAGCATATCGAATTGAGATCTTTTTTTTTAGTTATAATATTTGGTCTTTTTGTTTTCGCTTGTTCAAGTGAGGGAGGTACAGATCCCAACGATCCTATTTTTGATGATATTGGTGATGGAGGTGATGTCACAGGTGATATAGCATTTGATATAACACTTAATGTTGATGCAACTGATGGTGTAAATATAAATCCAGATATATTTGGAGTAAATAATGATTGGAGGAGAGTGCCGAATACGGGTTTTTCTACTTTTACAAATACGCTTGAAGATATGGGGTTAAATTCTAAAGTTTTTAGATTTCCTGGTGGTTGGGAGTCAGAATTTTATGCTTGGACAAGTAACACAACTCCAAATTGGAAAGACGCTCCAGCAGAACCTGGGGCATCTGTATCTGCACTAAAAGAGAACTTCAATAATTACAGTATAGTAATTCCTACTGTAGATGCTATGAATGCAAACCCTGGTTCTTCTCAATGGAACAATGCAGTACGAAAGTTAGAGCAAGTTGCAGAAAATGCGATTGAAGCATCAGGTATTGATAATGGTATTGTAGAGATTGGTAATGAGTGGTGGTTACAATGGGCAGGAGGTGTTTCTAGAGCTCAGAAGTTAGATAAATATGTAAAAATTGCTATGGAAATAGCAGAGCATTTAGATGAAAAATACCCAAATCACACCTTTAAACTTTTAGTGAATGGTGATTATACTTTTCCTGATGAGTTTACAACGATGAAGCAGAAATTTACAAAAGCATACGATGTTATTGATGGTGTGGCTTTACATACTTATACAGGATATACAACAAATACACACAATATAAAAGACTTAGAAAAAAGAATAATAGATTGTGCTAATAACTTCAACCCATCCAAAAATTTCAAGTATTTGTCAGAGTGGATGCCTTCTAGAGACTATAATGAAAGAGCGCTTTATATGGAGGCAGCTAATATTATTCCAGATATAATTCATATTTACGCAAGATCAGGTTCAGAAGCAGCAGCTTATTGGCCTCCAGTAAATACTCCTGTTCCAGGTTTAGGTTTAACGAATTGGAATTTTTCTAAAATTTTCCCAACAGGTCAGATTTTAGGTGAAATGGCAAGTGAATATAAAGGTAAGGCATTAAAAACAACATCTAATACATTTCATATTGCAGCAGCTTTACAAGATGCAAGCACTATGGTTTTATATGTTACAGGAGCTAAAGAAAGTGGTAAAAAAGTTGGAGTCAAAGTAGATGGATTTACCATAACTTCTATAGAAAGCGTTCATCGTTTTGTTCCTTTTGATTATAATGATACAGCCAAAGCAGAACCATATATAACAGAAGTAGCTTCTGCAAAATTATCTTCAAATAATGAAGTAGTTTTTGATGTCAATAAAGAGGGGTTGTATCAAATATATAAGATTATTTTAAAGGGTAATTAATTTCTGAAATAAGTGTTTTTGTCCATATTTATGCTCTTGGTGTCTATTTTTGTTAATTGATGTTTTGTTAATTTTGTTAATGGAATAGGGTGGTAAATTAGGTTTTTGGTAATTTTTTACAATAAATGAATAAGAGTAGTATTTTATATGTTTTTATAATTTTTATTTTTCTGATAAATTGTGAGTCTAAAGCTCAACAACAAGTTTCAAAAATAAATATTAATTCTAAAGAAATATATCAAACAATTGAAGGTTTTGGTGCGTCTGATGCATGGAGATGTCAATTTGTTGGTAAAAATTGGCCTGAACAAAAAAGAAAAAAAATAGCCAGGTTACTTTTTAGTCAAGAAGTTGACAAACAAGGAAACCCAGAAGGAATTGGATTATCAATTTGGAGATTTTATATAGGTGCAGGAACAACCGAACAAAAAGATAGTTCTTATATAGAAAATGAATGGAGAAGAAGTGAATCTTTTTTAGATGTTAAAGGAAATTATGATTGGACAAAACAGAAAGGGCAACAATGGTTTTTAAATTCAGCTAAAAAATATGGAGTAGATCAATTTTTAGCATTTTCTATTTCAGCTCCTGTTCAATGGACAAAAAACGGAAAAGGTTTTAATGGCGATAATAAAGATGGAGAGATAAATTTAAAACCAGAGCATTTTGATGATTACGCTCAGTTTATGGTTGAGTTTTTAAAACACTTTAAATCTAAAGGAATTGCTTTTGATTATTTAAGTCCAATTAACGAACCACAATGGGATTGGGAAAAAAAATCGCAAGAAGGAACACCAGCAACCAATGCTAATATTTTAAAAATTTCAAAATCATTAAATCAGAAAATAGAAGAAAATAATCTATCAACAAAGATTGTATTAGGAGAAGCTGCAGATTTACGTTGGTTGTATTCAGATTTTGGTAAACCAGAAAGAGGAAATCAAATAGAGTACTTTTTCAATCCCAATAATAAAATAGAAAATGTAAAACAAACCATTTCAGGACACAGTTATTTTACAACCTGGCCAGTAGATAGTTTAATATCGATCAGAAAAAAATTAAATACTAAACTAAAAGCGTACAACCTAAATTATTGGCAAAGTGAGTTTTGTATCCTTGAAAATACAGATGACATTGGAGGAGGATGGAAAAGAGATTTAGGTATAAATACTGCACTTTATGTAGCACGTGTAATTCATGCAGATTTAACTATTGCAAATGCAAGTTCTTGGCAGTGGTGGACAGCCTTAACAAATGCCAACTTTAAAGACGGTTTAATTTATTTAGATACAGGAGATCAAAAAGATTTATACAATTTGAATAAAATGAAATCGGATGGAAATTTCCATGATTCTAAATTATTATGGGCTTTTGGTAATTTTTCAAGATTTATTAGGCCTAACATGCAACGTATAAAGATTCAATTAAATGAAAAGAAAACATTAAAAAAACAATATAAAGATTTAATGTTGTCTGCTTATATAGATAAGAAGACGTCAAAATTAGTAATCGTTGCCATAAATTACAGTGATACAGATAAAACAATTGATTTTTCAGGTTATAACATTCAAGCTAAATACGAAACATCAAAAGATAAAAATTTAGAGCATCAAAAAGTAACGAAACAAATAATAACAGTAAGTGGACGTTCAGTAAATACATTAATAGGTAGTACATCCAAATAAAAATACATCAGTAAATGAAATTTAAAAATAATTTTTTAGAATCAGTTTTAAGCCTTTGTTTAGTTGCCATTTTATTAAATGGCTGTAAGGATAAAGAGGGGAAAAGTAATAATAGTACTCAAAAAAAACCGAATATCGTTTTTATTTTGGCAGATGATCTTGGTGCTCATGATTTAAGCTATTCAGGTAGTAAATATTATGAAACTCCAAGTATTGATGCTATTGCCAATGAAGGAGTACAATTTACGCAAGGATATGCTGCAGCTCAAGTATGTAGCCCATCTAGAGCAAGTTTAATGACAGGGCAATACACTGCTCGTCATGGAGTAACAGATTGGATTGGTGCTGCAACTGGAAAAAAATGGGGAGATTATTACAACACTAAAGTGATGCCACCAGAGTATGCTCATGCTTTGCCAGAAGAGAGTATTACAATTGCGGAAGCTTTAAAACAAAACGGATACAAAACTTTTTTTGCAGGAAAATGGCATATAGGTGATGAACCTTATTCACCAGAAAATAATGGATTTGATATTAATATTGGTGGATGGGAAGTTGGTGGACCAAAAGGAGGATATTATGCTCCTTGGAGAAATCCAAAGTTAGATTACAAATACGAAGGAGAGAATTTAACTAAGCGATTGGCTTTAGAAACTGCAGATTTTATTTCAACTAATAAAGATGAACCATTTTTTGCTTTCTTGTCCTTTTACGCAGTTCATGGTCCTATTCAAACTACACAAGAAAAATGGAGTAAATATAGAAATAAAGCAGAAGCTCAAGGTATACCTGAGTCTGGTTTTGAAATGGAGGCAAGATTACCTATCAGAAATGTACAAGATAATCCTATTTACGCAGGTTTAGTAGAATCTATGGATGATGCTGTTGGTGTTGTTTTAAAAAGATTAAAAGAATTAGGAATTGATGATAATACAATAATAGTCTTTACTTCTGATAATGGAGGAGTTGCTAGTGGAGATGCATTTTCTACGACTAATTTTCCATTACGAGGAGGAAAAGGATATCAATGGGAAGGTGGTATTAGAGAGCCTTTTTTGATCAAAGCACCAATGTTAAAAAACACACCTAAATCTATTGATTATCCTGTTTCAGGTATCGATTTTTATCCTACACTTTTAGATTTAGTTGGTGCTAAGAAAGATCCTAAACAGATTATAGATGGAGTAAGTTTAGTGCCATTATTAAAAGGAAAACCTCTAGATACAAGACCATTATTTTGGCATTATCCTCATTATGGTAATCAAGGAGGTGACCCTGTAAGTATTATCAGAAAAGAAGAGTATAAATTGATTCACTATTGGGAAGATGGGCATGATGAGTTATATAATTTATCAAATGATCCAGGAGAGAAAAATGATATTTCTAAAAAAGAAGAAGTAATTGCTAAAAGTTTAAGAGTAGAGTTAGATACATATTTAAAAAATATGAATGCTAAAATACCTGAAGTTTATGCGGGTTATGATGCAGCTAAAGCAGCAAAAAAACAACAGGAAAGAAGAACAAAAATGTTACAACGTTTAGAAAAACAGCGTAAGAACTTTTTGAGTAAAGATTTTGATCCTAAGAATAACTGGTACGACAGTAGCTTAAATACAAAAGATTAAGAAATAAACAATACCAGACAATTACAATTAATCGACCAAAATCACAATTTATGTCTAAAACTAAATTTAATTTTTCCTATTTGTTATTCCTTGCACTTGTATCTGCAATGGGTGGTTTCCTTTTTGGCTACGATTGGGTAGTTATAGGAGGAGCAAAACCATTTTACGAACTCTTTTTTGATATTAGTTCGCAACCAACATTACAAGGTTGGGCAATGAGTAGTGCGTTAATTGGCTGTATTTTTGGAGCAGTTATCTCTGGTTTTGTCGCGGATAAATTTGGTAGAAAACAACCTTTAATTTTAGCTGCAGCTTTGTTTACGTTATCTGCATTTGGTACAGGTTATGTAAATGAATTTACTCCCTTTATAATTTATCGTCTTATAGGTGGTCTAGGTATTGGCTTAGCGTCTACTTTATCGCCAATGTATATTGCAGAAATAGCACCAGCAAAATATAGAGGACAATTTGTGGCAATCAATCAATTAACACTAGTAATAGGAATTTTAGCTGCTCAGGTAGCTAATTTTTTAATTGCAGAAGCTATACCAGATGGTTTTTCGCCTAAAATGATTTTAGGTTCTTGGAACGGTCAAACCGGATGGCGTTGGATGTTTTGGGCAGAATTGATTCCTGCAGTTTTATTTTTTGGTTTGTTGTTTATTGTACCTAAAAGCCCAAGATTTTTAGTAAAAATAAACAATAATGATACTGCCAAATTGGTTTTATCTAAAATAGGTGGAACTAGTTATGCAGAAGAAGAGTTAGCTAATATTAAGCAAACACTTCAAGAAGGAAGTACTTCAAAAATTAGTTTTTCTGATTTTAAAAGTCCAAAGATTAAACCGATCCTAATTATAGGTGTTGTTTTGGCAATATTCCAACAGTGGTGTGGTATCAATATTATTTTCAATTATGCTGAAGAAATTTTTACAGCAGCAGGTTATAGTGTTGGAGATATGTTATTTAACATTGTAATTACTGGTAGTGTAAACCTAATATTTACACTTGTTGCAATGCGAACTGTAGATAGTTGGGGTCGTAGAAAATTAATGCTATTAGGTTCTATTGGTTTAGGTGTTGTATACATCATTTTAGGAGGAGCTTATTATATGGAGTTTACTGGGTTACCTGTTTTAATTTTAGTGATTACTGCCATTGCAATTTATTCGATGTCTCTAGCACCAATTACTTGGGTAGTTTTATCAGAAATCTTTCCAAATAAAATAAGAGGTGTAGCAATGTCTATCGCAACATTTTCACTATGGGTAGCTTCATTTATATTAACCTTCACTTTTCCAATTTTAAATGATGCTTTAGGAGCTTCAGGTACATTTTGGGTATATGGATTCATCTGTATTGCAGGGTTTTTATTTATAAAAAATAAATTACCAGAAACAAAAGGAAAAAGCTTAGAAGAAATAGAGTTAGAACTAACAAAAGATAAAGAGTAAATGATAAAATTAAAAAATTATATAACTCTGATTGCTATATTTTTAATGAGTTTAAACTTTGTTTGTGCGCAAGAATTTTCTAATTCAAATAAGGATATTGTAAAGCATTATTTAGATTCACTAAAAAAAGAATTAAAAGTAAAGTGGCCAAAGAATAGAACTATTAATCTAGTTTTTCACGGGCATTCTGTTCCTACAGGTTATACTACAAGAGGTGTTATAGATCGCTCAAATTCTTATCCATACAGAACCTTAAAAAAGGTCAACGACTTTTATCCGTATTCTGTGGTAAATACCATCACAACTTCAATTGGTGGAGAACAAGCAGAACAAGGAGCAAAACGTTTTAAAGCTGAGGTATTAAATCATAGGCCAGATGTACTTTTTATTGATTACGGATTAAATGATAGAAGTATTGGTTTAGAACGAGCAAAAATTGCTTGGGAGCAAATGATAAAAGAAGCCTTGCATTATGGAACAAAAGTAATTTTGCTAACTCCTACACCAGATTTAAAAGAAGATATTTCTTCAAACGAGACTCCTTTAGCGAAACATAGTGAACAAATTAGGGCTTTGGCAAAAAAATATAAAGTGGGTTTGGTTGATAGTTACAAGTTATTTAAAGACTTAGCAGTAATTCAACCATTAAGAGGGTATATGTCTCAAAACAATCATATCAATCAAAAAGGACATCAATTTGTTGCTGATGCTATTTTCGAATATTTCAAAATACACTAATACAAGAAAGAAGATAAACTAAATGAAGTTATTAAAAACCATAAAAGTTATTGCTATTTGCTCATTTTTATTAGCACTCAATGCTTGTACAGATAAAGAGCAAATACAAATAGATTTATCTGGCAATTGGAGTTTTAAAATTGATTCTTTAAATGTAGGAGAAAAGCAAAACTGGTTTTTAGATAAACTATCAGATACTATTAAGTTGCCAGGTTCTATGGCAGAAAATGGTAAAGGAAATGATATTACTGTAAACACGAATTATACGGGTAATATGTGGAATGATAGTTTGTGGTATACAGACCCAAAAATGGCAAAGTACAGAAAAGAAGGAAATATTAAAATTCCTTTTTGGTTGCAACCTGTTAAGGATTATAAAGGAGCTGCTTGGTATCAAAAAACGGTAACTATTCCAGAAAATTGGACTGGTAAAACCATCAAGCTGCATTTAGAACGTGTGCACTGGGAGTCTACAGTTTGGGTAGATAACAAAAAAGTAGGCATGCAAAATAGTCTAGCCACAGCACATAATTATGATTTAAGTGATTTCTTAACTTCAGGAGTTCATACTATTTCTATTCGAGTTGATAATAGCATTAAAAACATTAATGTTGGTAAAGATGCCCATAGTATTTCTGATAATACACAAACAAACTGGAATGGTATTGTTGGTGGTATTAAGCTTAATGTTTCTCCTAAATTGTCATTAGGGGTAGTAAAATTGTATCCAAATGTTTCTGCTAATTCAGTGAAAGTAGTTGCCCAAATACAAGGTAACACAGAAGATGTTAAACCAGAATTAACGCTTCAAGTTAGTGAAAAATCAAATAAAAAAAATACTATAAAAGCAGTTATAAAAGATATTCAACTAGATGTTGATAATAAAGTTGTTGTAAATTTTGATATGGGAGAGAACCCTAAGCTTTGGGATGAATTCAACCCAAATCTTTATGAGATGCAGCTTGTTTTAAAATCTAATAAAAATGTTGATGCAAAACGTATAGATTTTGGTATGCGAGAGTTTAAAGCTGATGGAACTATTTTTAAAATAAATAACCGCCCTATATATTTAAGAGGAACTCTAGAGTGTGCAATTTTTCCAAAAACGGGCTATCCTCCAACAGATGTAGATTCGTGGAAACGAATTCTAAAAATTATTAAATCACATGGATTAAATCATGTTCGTTTTCACTCTTGGTGTCCACCTGAAGCAGCTTTTATAGCAGCTGATGAAATGGGCGTGTATATTCAAGCAGAAGCATCTGCTTGGTTAGCTAATTTAGGAGATGGAACACCAGTTGATAAATGGCTGTATAAAGAAGGTGAAGCAATTATTGATGCTTATGGAAACCATCCTTCTTTTGTTTTAATGACTTATGGAAATGAGCCTAGTGGAAAATATCACAAAGAATATTTAACCAAATACGTAGATCATTTTAAAAATTTAGATAACAGACGTTTGTACACAAGTGGTGCAGGGTATCCGTATTTGCCAAATATGGATTATTATAATCATAGAGGTCCTAGAATTCAAGGTTGGAATGAAAATTTAAAAAGCGTAATTAATGCCAAAGCTCCTCAAACAGTATTCGATTGGAGCAAGTTCATAGATAAAACCCCAATGCCTTATGTAAGCCATGAAATGGGGCAATGGTGTGTGTATCCTAACTTTAAAGAAATGTCTAAGTACACTGGTGTTTTAAAACCTAAAAACTTTGAAATTTTTAAGGAAACTTTAGAAGAAAATGGGATGAGTGAATTGGCAGAGGATTTTTTGATGGCTTCAGGAAAATTGCAAACCCTTTGTTATAAAGCAGATATTGAAGCGGCTTTAAGAACCAAAGGAATGGCTGGTTTTCAATTACTAGATTTACATGATTTTCCTGGACAAGGAACAGCTTTAGTAGGGGTTTTAGATGCTTTTTGGGATGAAAAAGGATACGTAACTCCAGAAGAATTTAAACAGTTTAGTGGAAAAACAGTTCCGTTAGCGCGTTTAGAAAAAAGAACTTTTGAAAATAAAGAAACTTTATCGGCAACCATTGAAATTGCTCATTTCGGAGAAAAAGCATTGCAGAATGTAACTCCAAAATGGACATTCACAAATCCTGATGGGAGTATTTTTTCTAAGGGAGAATTAAAAACAACTAACATCCCGTTAGGAAATGGAACTCAATTAGGTGTAATAAATCAATCTTTTAAGAAAATTACTAAAGCCCAAAAATTAACATTAAGTATTGCTGTTAATGAATTTAAAAACAGTTGGGATGTTTGGGTGTATCCTACTGAAAAACCAACAATAGAAACTACAAAAAACTATAAAATAACCAGTAAGTTAGACGAGAAAACATTAGCTTATTTAAAAAATGGTGGAAGTGTTTTGTTAAACATAACCAAAGGAGACATTACTTCAGAATATGGTGGAGAAATTGGAATTGGGTTTTCAAGTATTTTCTGGAATACCTCTTGGACTAAAGAACAGAAACCACATACACTAGGAATTCTTTGTGATCCTAAGCATCCTGCTCTGGCTCATTTTCCAACAGAATACCACTCTAATTGGCAATGGTGGGATGCTATGAGTCATTCTAACGCTATCATTTTTGATGAAATTCCAGAAATTAATCCAATAGTTAGAGTAATTGACGATTGGTTTAAAAACAGAAAAACAGCACTACTTTTTGAAGCTAAAGTAGGTAAAGGAAAACTTCTGTTTTCTGGAATAGATTTACACACAAATTTAGAAGTAAGATTAGAAGCAAAACAGTTGTTGTATAGTTTAGAGCACTATGTGTCAAGTGATGCTTTTAATCCTATAATAGAACTAAAAGAGAAACAATTAAAACAAATGTTAAAGTATTAATACTCATTTTTTTGAGTGTTATGTAAAACAAAGTCATATGAGAACTGTAAAAGCCTGGGAGGAGAAAGTGATGATTCCTACTTATGAAGTTGGAACTCCAGAAAAATATCCTGTTTTTTTAGAAAAACGAGTATATCAAGCAAGTAGTGGAGCAGTATATCCACATCCTGTAATAGAAAAGATTAGCGATACAAAAGTAGATAAAGAATGGGATGCTATTTTTATAGAAAATGATTACATAAAATTAATGATTTTACCTGCTTTAGGTGGAAGAATTCAAAGAGCTTATGATAAAATTCGTAAACGTGACTTTGTATATTATAATCATGTAATAAAACCAGCACTTGTAGGTTTAACTGGTCCTTGGATTTCTGGAGGAATAGAATTCAACTGGCCACAACACCATAGACCAAGTACTTACGACCCAACAGATTTTTATATAGAAGACAATGAAGATGGTAGTAAAACTATTTGGGTAAGTGAATTAGAACGTATGTTTCGTACTAAAGGTATGGCAGGTTTTACATTGCACCCAGACAAAGCTTACATAGAAATTAAAGCACATTTGTATAATAGAACGCCACATCCGCAAACTTTTTTATGGTGGGCAAATCCTGCTGTAGCAGTTAACGATCACTATCAATCTGTATTTCCACCAGATGTAAATGCCGTTTTTGATCATGGAAAACGTGATGTTTCTGAATTCCCAATTGCAAAAGGAGAATACTACAAAGTAGATTACGCACCAGGAACAGATATTTCTAGATATAAGAACATTCCTGTGCCAACAAGTTATATGGCAATTACCTCAAAATATGATTTTGTTGGGGGTTACGAAAATGATTCAAAAGGAGGATTATTACACGTTGCAGACCATAATGTATCACCAGGTAAAAAACAATGGACTTGGGGTAATGGAGAATTTGGAAAAGCATGGGATAGAAATTTAACCGATAAAGATGGTCCATATATCGAGTTGATGTGTGGTGTTTATACAGACAATCAACCCGATTTCTCTTGGATGCATCCTTATGAAGAGAAAAGTTTTAAGCAATATTTTATGCCTTACTATAATGTAGGTGTTGTAAAAAATGCAACTAAAGAAGCTTTAGTGAATTTAGAAATGGTAGATGGTAAAGCTTTAGTAAAAGTACATGTTACATCTACCTATGATAATAGCGTTATTACTTTAAAAGCAAAAGGAAAAGTATTGCACGAAGAAGTTTTAAACCTTTCTCCAGAAGTAGGTTTCGAACAATCTGTAGAAATAGGAAGTAATACGTTTGATGATTTACAAATATCAGTAAATGATGCTGCTGGTAAAGTATTGGTTTCTTGGGAACCAGACAAAGATTTGTCTGAAGAAATTC
>QGCY01000122.1_pt1 | contig 16859 bp, 15 predicted proteins | sample 4708041 | NCBI WGS metagenome assembly QGCY01 (sample SAMN08941164, study PRJNA450518) | Sediment metagenome, whole genome shotgun sequencing project. | biome: grassland soil; feature: grassland; material: soil; isolation source: soil 14 days enrichment with methanethiol and mixed carbon source ... | reverse complement strand
AATGATGAAGCGATTATTTTCGGTAAAAAAATAATCACCAAAAGAAAAGTAGCTTGGTATGGAGCATCAAAATACTCTTATACCTATTCTAAAGTTACAAAAACAGCAAATCTCTGGATTCCTGAATTGTTAGCACTTAAAGAAATTGTAGAGCAAGAATCTAATGAATCCTATAATTCTTGTTTGTTAAATTTATATCATTCAGGTGATGAAGGCATGGCTTATCATTCTGATGGCGAAAAAATGATGAAAAAAAATGGAGCAATTGCCTCTTTGTCTTTAGGTGCTGAACGTAAATTTTCTTTTAAACATAAAGAAAATAAGCAAAGAATAGATATTGTTTTAGAAAGAGGTAGTTTGTTGGTTATGAAAGAAGATACACAAACCCATTGGTTGCATAGATTACCACCTACAAAAAAAGTAAATTCGCCAAGAATTAATTTAACCTTTAGAACTATAGAATTGTAGTTTAATTATCGATCTTTTTAATAAAATCTTCTCTATAATTTAAGCCAATTGGTATCCATTTATCATCTATAATTATTCTGTTACGTTGCACAGAATAGATGTGTTTTAAGCCTACAATATAAGATTTATGAACTCTTAAAAAGTTGGTTTTACCTAGTCTTTCTTCAAAACTTTTTAAACTACTTAAAGTTAAAATTGGTTTTTCTTTATTGGTGTAAATTTTAATATAATCTTTTAAAGATTCTATGTATTTAATGTCTGATAAATTAATTTTTATGTTTTCGTATTCCGATTTTACAAAAATAAAATCGCTAGGTTCTTTAGGTATTTCTAAAGGCGCAGTATTGGTTTTAGATAATAATAAATTGTTGGCTCTAGTTGCTGCTTTTAAAAATCGATGAAAAGGAATAGGTTTTACCAAATAATCTATTGCATTTAAATTGAAACCTTCTACAGCATAATGAGAATAGGCTGTTGTAAAAATAAACATCGGTTTCTGATCTAACGATTTTATAAAATCGATACCAGAAAAATCTGGCATTTCTATATCTGTAAAAATAAGATCTATTTTTTGATTTTGTAACACAGACATAGCTTCAATTCCACTTGAGCAAGAAGCAACCAATTCTAAAAAATCGATCTTTGAAATAAAATCTTCTAACAATTCTAAAGCTAAAGGCTCATCATCTATAACAATACATTTCATCTATTTTTTTAGTTTTAAGGTTAAGTTGACTTCAAATGATTTTTTTTCATTTTTTATCTCAAGCGTATGCAATTTTGGATACAATAAATTTAGTCTATTTTTTATGTTTTCTAAACCAATACCAGAATTTTTATCATTAGTTTTTGTTATAAAACAAGCATTGTATACATAAAGATGCAACTTGTCATCATCAACATTTATTATAATTCTAATGTTGGTATCACCCTTATAACTTGTGCCGTATTTAAAAGCGTTTTCTATAAAAGAAATCAACAAAAGTGGTTCTATTTTATAGTTTAAATCACCATGAACATTTACGCGAACTCCACTAGAATCTTTTAATCTTAAAAGGTGTAAAGAGATGTAATTTTTAATGTATTCTATTTCTTTTGTTAATGAAATATATTCTTGATTAGTTTCGTAAATCATGTAACGCATTAATTCAGATAGCGTTACAATAGCCACTGTAGTGTCTTCGGATTTTTTATTAGCCAAAGAATAAATACTATTTAAAGTGTTGAATAAAAAATGCGGATTTAACTGTGCTTTTAAAAAGGATAGTTCAGAATTTACTTTTTCAGATGCTACTAAAGCTCTTTCTTTTTCGGCTTTATACCATTCAGAAACTAATTTTATAGAGGTACTTAAACCAAAAAATAAAATGACCATAATTGGTGGTCTAAACCCAAATCTTGGACCATTTTCTCTCGGCAAACGAACTCTTTCCTCAAATGCTTTATCCATAGGCATTGCATCTCTAAATATAAGAATTAGCGGATCTATGAAATAGATAAAGAAAATAATAAACCCAACAAAAATGAACAAATACAAACCAATTTTTTTGTTGAGTAACAATTTTGGTACTAAAAAAGAATAGTTTACATAAAAAACGGTTATTAGAGAAAGATTTAAAATGTAAAATATCGAAGGGATTGCATTAAATCTGTAAAAGAATTGCATTGCTGTAATTAGAATAAAAAACAGCCATAACAAGACATGTATAATTACTGTGGTGAAAGATTTTTTGAAAATAAAGTTCAAGTTGATAATTGTTAGTTGTACAAAATTATGGACGAATAGTCTTAAAAAACTCACAATAGATTGTTGTTTTTATCATAAAAAAATGTAGAAAAATTAAATAAATTAACTTTTCTACATTTTTGCATTTAGCGGATATGTTGTTGAAGATTAATCATCTTCATTTTCTAATTCGTAAGGTTTAAATTCCCAAACATCATCAAAATAATAACTTCCACTTCTACCCATTAAAACGTATGCAGTAGATCCAAAAGAAAAAGCAGAAGCATCTTGTCTTGCTGTACCTTCAAAATCAGGAATTTCATCCCAAGTATCTGTAGAAGGGTCGTAAGAATAAGTTGCAGAAGTTACTGCTCCATACACTCCTGTACTTACATACCCTAAACCATCTAAAGAAAAAGCAACTGCAGAACTTACTAAAATTTCATAGTCATCATCATCATCATCGTCATCATCTAAATCAGTTAATCTTGTCCAGTTTGTACCATCAAATGAATAAAAATCTTCTTCGTAAGTACCATTATGAATTCCTAAACCTAAATAAGCAACGTCGTTAATGATAAATACAGAAGCGTTCTGACGCTTTTCTCCACCAAAACCAACAGACTGTTCCCAAGTATCAGTAGCTACATCATATTTCCAAAAATCTTTTTGCTCACTACCATCATAACCAGTACCTATATAACCAGAATTACCAATTGCAAAACCAATTGCTCCATATCTTGCAGTACCTCCAAAATCTGCTTTTTGTTGCCAAGTATCTGTGGTAGAATCGTAAGCCCAAAAGTCTTTTAATTCATTATCACCATCATAACCAGTACCAATATAACCAGTTGTACCTATAGAAAAACCAACGGCTCCACTTCTTGGAGTTCCAGGAAAAGGAGCTCTTTGTATCCAGTAATCTCCTTCAGAATCGTATTCCCAAGTATCAGATAAATAATCATCTCCATCATAACCTGTTACCAAATATCCTTTATCTCCAATAGTAAAACTTACTGAGTTTGCTCTAGAATTTCCATCAAAAGTAGAACTTTCAACCCAGTTTCCATATTCATCATCATCATCATCATCACTACCACAGCCTATAAAAAATGTAGAGGTAAATAGAATTGCCATTATATAAAGGACAGCTCTTTTTTGTGTAAAAATTGTTTTTTTCATTCGTTTTAGTTTATTCATTTCAGTATTTATTGGCAAAACTAGAAGCAAATAATTGGGTGTAACTATGAAATAGACAAACACGGGTATTTTATAGATGAACGTGTAAAACAAGTGTTAATTTTCTTAAAAGCTGTTAAATAAAGGGTTAAGAGGCGTTTTTTTGTAGTAAATCTATAAAAAAGGGCAGTTTATATATTTTGTGATTTTTTGTGATATTGTCTCTAATACTTTTGCTCTAAAAAGTAAAATGAGGTATTTAATTATAGGTTTTTTAAGTATTGTTTATCTAACATCTTGTACAGAAGATGGAACAACTTATGAAGTTGGTAGTGATTTTATTGATAATAATATTCAGATTAGAGTTATAGATACGTTTACTGTAAAAACAGGAACTTTTAAACTAGATTCTTTACAAACAGCGGGTTCTGGTAGAATTCTGTTAGGGAGTTTAAAAGACAGTAATTTTGGTAATACAACTGCAAAATCTTACTTAGAATTGGTGGCGTCTACTTATGATATTAGCAATGATGCTATTTACGATTCTATTGGTATGATTTTAAATTATGATACCTATTATTATGGAGATACTACAAAAGTACAAACTTATAAATTACACAGAATAAACGAAACTTTTGAGCCTGAAGATAGCGAAAATTTTTACAATAGTTCTTCTTTAGATTACGATACTGAAACTTTAGGCGAAACTACTTTTACGCCAAGACCAAACAGATCTACTGATTCTCTTTTTATTAAAATGGACGATGTTTTAGGTGAAGTGATTTTTGATAAAATTGTAGATAATGATATTAATAATTCTGATGATTTTCTGCAATATTTTAAAGGTTTAGCAATTGTACCAGATGCAACTGAAGATAGCCATATACTTGGTTTTGTGGTTAATCCATCTACCACTTCTACAGAAAAGAATTCGAGCATGCGACTTTATTATACAATTAAAGACGATGATAATGAAGATAATAGTTTTTATGTAGATTTTTTAATATCGAGTGCAACACAACAATTTAATCAAATAGAAACAGATTTTTCTAGTTCTGTTTTAGGTGGTTTCGAAGATGTAGAAGAAATAAAATCTAGCGAAGATACCAACAATGCAACTTACATTCAAGCTGGGGTAGGTATAGCATCAAGAGTAGAAATACCATCAATAAAAAAACTTTTAGAATTTTCTAACGAAGCCACTTCATTAAGTGCCACCTTAACTTTTTCGCCATTATTGGGTAGTTATGATAGTGATAATCCATTACCAGAATCGTTGTTAGTTTACGTTGTAGATCATAAAAATAGGTATGTAAAACAACTGGTAGATATTAATGAAACTGCAGCTTATGCTTATTTAAATGACAATCAAGACGAGTTTAGCCAAAACACTTTTTACTCTGTTGATTTAAGCGGATATGTAGAAGAAATTTTACAAACAGAAAGCGATTTAAACTACGCGTTAATGTTCATTTACGAAAGTTACGATCAAAATGTAAGTAATCTAATTATAGAAGATAATCCTGCAACAGATAATCAGGTAAAATTAACCGTAAAATATTTAAACTATTAAGATGCAAAAAAATATATTATTAATAGTATTCATTGCTGCTACACATACTCTATTTGCTCAAAATAATGCCAATACACCATATTCTTTATTTGGTTTAGGAGTAGAAAATAAAATAGCAACAGGTGGTTTAACTGGTTTAGGAAACACAGGTATTGCACAATCAAATCCGTTTGAAATAAATATTTTTAACCCTGCAAATCTTGGTAATTTGCTAGAACAATCTTTTTTATATGAGTTTGGTTTAAATGGTACTTATTCAACCCTAAAAACAGATACTAAAACAGAAACAAGTAACAATGGTAATATTTCTCATATTGCTATTGCATTTCCAATTCGTAAAAGTTTAGGGATGAGCATAGGGCTTTTGCCTTATACAAAAACGGGATATAATATAGATATAGTAGGTCCTGTAGAAGGTTCTTTAGATACTTTTACTACAAGAATAACAGGAGTAGGAGGATTAAATAAATTTTATATTGCTTCAGGTTTTAAGCCTTTAAAAAACTTATCTGTTGGTGTAGATTTATCTTTTCTTTTCGGATCAATAGAACAAGAAAGTCAAATTTCTACGGACTCTTATGTTTCAATTTTAGATCAAAATTATTACAATGGTGTAAAATTAAAAACAGGTTTTCAGTACAAATTACCGAGTATAAAAAATGTAGAAACTACTATTGGTGGTACTTTTGAGCTGCCTACTTCTTTGTCTGGTAAACAAACAAGAACTTCTACAAAAACAACAAGTACAGGTGCCCAAATTACTATTGAAGATGGTGTAGAAAATGATTTAGATAATTTTGAATTGCCAACAAGTTTTGGTTTAGGAATTACTTCTAAAATTAATAAAACGCTTACCACGAGTGTAGATTATAGAAAATTAATGTGGAATGATACCAACCAAGAATTAAATAATGAAAGATACACAGACGAGTCTATTTATGCTTTTGGTGTTGAATTTTTACCAAATAAAAATAAGTACAGTTATTGGTCTAACGTAAAATATAGATTTGGTTTAAATTACAATACAGGTTTTTTAAAAATATCGAATCAACAGATAGATAGTTATTTTATTTCGGCTGGTTTAGGTTTACCAATGAAAAAGAATAGTTTAAATAATTTTAATATTTCTTATTCTTATGGTAAAGAAGGTACTCTAGAAAACAACTTAATTCAAGAAAATTTTCATAAAATAACACTGAATTTAAACTTTGTAGGCAGTTGGTTTAGCAAAAAAAGAATTGACTAGTACTGCAATTAAAAAATCTTTAAAGCGTAAAATTATAATCTTATTTTTACTTTTGTTGAAAATATTTTTCTTTGGATCATAAAAATCAACAATCAACTAATCTTAATAAATTTATAAGTTCTACCGGAATTTGTTCGCGTAGAGAAGCCGAAAAATTAATTGTAGAAGGTAGAGTTACCATCAACGGAAAACCGACACAATTAGGAAATCGTGTTTTTAAAAATGATGTAGTTAAGGTAGATGGTAGGTTGTTAAAACCAAAACCAAAAACGCTTTATATTGCTTTAAATAAACCTGTAGGTATTGTCTCTACAACAGATTCTAGAGAAAGAGACAATATTGTAAGGCATATCAATCATCCAGAAAGATTATTTCCAATTGGACGTTTAGACAAACCTTCTGAAGGATTAATTTTTTTAACCAACGATGGAGATATTGTTAATAAAATTTTAAGAGCTGGTAACAATCACGAAAAAGAATATATTGTTTCTGTAGATAAAACAATTGATGATGATTTTATCAGAAAAATGAGCAATGGAATTCCTATTTTAGGAACTGTTACCAAAAAGTGTAAAGTAGAAAAAGTATCAGAAAAGGTTTTTAAAATTATATTAGTTCAGGGTTTAAATCGTCAGATTAGAAGAATGTGCGAGTATTTGGGTTACGAAGTTACCAAGCTAAAACGCACAAGAATTATGAATGTAACCCTTGGTAATCTAAAACAAGGTGATTGGCGAGAACTTACAGAAGAAGAACTTAAAGAAATTAATAAAATGATAGCTTCATCGTCTAAAACCGAAGAAGCTTCTGTGGTTAAAGAAAAGCCAAAAACTACAAAACCGAAAAGAAAATCAGCTCCTACAAAAAATGATTTTAATAGAAAAAGTGCTTCTTTTAGAAAATCATCACCAAAAAATAAAAAGAGAAATACTGGTTCTTCATCAAAAAAGAAAAGAAGATTTTAAAATCTAATCTTTAAGAATGTTTTAATTTTTCAATTCTTAAATAGTCTTATCTTTGCCGACAATGAAATTCGATTTAAAACTTACAGACCCAAAAAGCAAAGCGAGAGCAGGTTCAATTACAACAGATCATGGAGTTATAGAAACTCCCATCTTTATGCCTGTAGGTACTGTAGGTACTGTAAAAGGCGTACATCAATCAGAACTTAAAACAGAAGTAAATCCAGATATTATTTTAGGAAATACCTATCATTTATATTTAAGACCTGGTTTAGATATTTTAGAGCAAGCAGGTGGTTTGCATAAATTTATGAATTGGGATAGAAATATTCTTACAGATTCTGGTGGTTATCAAGTCTACTCTTTATCCGGAAGAAGAAAAATTAACGAAGAAGGTGTAAAATTTAAAAGTCATATAGATGGTTCTATGCACTTTTTTACGCCAGAAAATGTTATGGAAACCCAACGTACAATTGGTGCAGATATTATTATGGCGTTTGATGAATGTACTCCTTATCCTTGCGATTATAATTATGCAAAACGTTCTATGCACATGACACATAGATGGTTAGATAGATGTATAAACCACTTAGAAAAATTGCCATACAAATACGGTTTTGAGCAAACTTTTATGCCAATTGTTCAAGGTAGTACGTACAAAGATTTAAGAAGGCAATCTGCAGAATATATAGCAAACTCTAACCAAAAAGCCAATGCAATTGGAGGTCTTTCAGTAGGTGAACCTGCAGAAGAAATGTATGCGATGACAGAGGTTGTAACCGAAATTTTACCAGAAGATAAACCTCGTTATTTAATGGGTGTAGGTACACCCATAAATATTTTAGAAAATATTGCTTTGGGTATAGATATGTTCGATTGTGTAATGCCAACCAGAAATGCCAGAAATGGAATGCTATTTACAGCACATGGAACCATAAATATTAAAAATAAAAAGTGGGAAAATGATTTTACACCTATAGATGATATGGGTATTACAGGTGTAGATACTTATTATACAAAAGCTTATTTACGTCATTTATTTGCTGCTAAAGAAATGTTGGGAAAACAAATTGCTTCTATTCATAATTTAGGATTTTATGTTTGGCTAACTAGAGAAGCTAGAAAACATATTTTAGCTGGCGATTTTAGAGAATGGAAGGATAAAATGGTTGTGCAAATGGATAAAAGATTATAGTTAATAGTTTTAGGCTGATGGTTTTTTTAGTTGATAAACAGAAACCTGAAATCACAAACTACAAAGCACTTACAAAGGTTTGAAAATAATTGATTGGTACATATTAAAACGTTTTTTGGTAACTTTTTTGTTTACCTTACTTATTTTAATACCTATTGCAGTAGCCATAGATATTGCAGAAAAAGTTGATAATTTTTTAGAGCATGCAGATTTAGGATTTTATCAAATTGTAGATGAATATTATAAAAATTTCATCATCTATTATGCCAATACCTTTATGCCTTTGGCATTATTTATAGCTGTAATTTTATTTACGTCTAAACTATCCAACAACACAGAAATTATTGCAATAAATAATGCAAAAGTTTCGTTTACACGTTTTTTATATCCGTATTTTATTGGTGCAACTTTAATTACAGTATTGTCTTTGGCAATGAATCATTTTGTTGTTCCTAACAGTAGTTCTACCAGAAAACAGTTCGAAAAAGAATACATAAATAGCGATAGAAAAAAACACGAGTTTAAATATATTAACGATTTTAGTTTGCAGCTAACAGACAGCACGTATATTTTTATTAGAAATTTTAATACAGAAAATAATAGGGGATATGATTTTTCTTCTGAGTTATATGATGGTATTGAGTTAAAAACCAAATTGGTTGCAGATAACATAAAATATTCTGAGAAAGATTCTTCATTTAGAATTCAAAATTGGCGATTAAGAAAAATTTACGAGGATAGAGATAGCATTTATTCTGGCGATAAAATAGATACAGTGTTTAATTTTACACCTAGAGATTTAATATACAAGTCAGCATTATCTCAAGAAATGCCTTCAGACGAATTGTATAAATTTATAAAAGTCTCAGAAAAAAGGGGAGTTAAAAATTTAAACGCATATTTGGTAGAGTTTCATAAAAGAACCAGTTTGCCTATAGCATCTTACATATTAACAATTATTGCAGTGGCATTAGCCTTTAGAAAAAGAAGAGGAGGTACAGGTGTAAATTTAGCGATAGGTGTAGGTATGATGTTTATGTACGTATTTTTATTAAAAATTTCTGAAGTTTTAGGTGCAGTAGCAGGTGTAAATTCGCTTTTATATGTTTGGATGCCCAACTTCCTATTTGGATGTGTAGCTATATATCTTTACTTTAATGCAAGAAAGTAAATTAACAAACTATTTACTACTACACCTCATTGTTTTTATTTGGGGTTTTACAGCCATTTTAGGAGCATTAATTACTATTGATGCAATTCCCTTAGTGTTCTTTAGAATGATATTAGCAGTTGTTTTTATTGCCATGTATTTTCTTGTAAAAAAGAAATCTTTTAGGGTTGATAAAAAAGGATTAACCAAATTTTTGTTTACAGGTATTATCATTGCTTTGCACTGGATTTTTTTCTTCAAAGCCATAAAAGTATCTAATGTTTCTGTGGCTCTAGTAACCATGAGTACAGCCGCCTTTTTTACATCGTTAATAGAACCCATTTTTTTTAAAAGAAAAGTAAAAGCCATTGAAATACTTTTAGGTTTATTGGTGATTTTAGGGCTTTACATTATTTTTAACTTTGAAAGTGCATATAAATTAGGGATAATTTACGCCTTAATTTCTTCTTTTTTAGGAGCTTTATTTTCTGTTTTAAATGGCTTATTTATAAAAACTTACGACGCTGATCGAATTTCTTTTTATCAATTGCTTTTTGGTGCAGTCTTCGTAACTTTATATTTAAAAGTAAATCACCAATTTTCGTTATCTTTTTTTAATTTGCAGCAATCAGATTGGATTTATCTTTTTATTTTAAGTAGTGTTTGTACTGCTTATGCATTTATAATTTCTGTTAAAGTGATGAAACATTTATCACCTTATACTGTAATTATCACTAATAATTTAGAACCTATTTATGCCATTGTTTTGGCCTTGTTTATTTTTGGTGATAAAGAAAAAATGAATCCTGAATTTTATTTTGGAGCAAGTTTAGTATTAGGAGTGGTTTTATTAAACGGAATTATTAAGAATAAATCTGCAATTAAACAAAAAGCAAAATTAAAGTTAAAGGCAAAAAAGTAAAATGAATTTGTTATAAAAGTAATTTTTATAGTATGTTTGTTAATCGAAATAGTATAATCAAAGTAACTACAAAATGGAATATTTAGATTTTGAAATGCCAATAAAAGAGCTTGAAGATCAGCTTCAAAAATGTCAGATTATTGGTGAAGAAAGCGATGTAGATGTTACAGCTACTTGTAAAAAAATTGAAAAGAAATTAGCTGCTGCTAAAAAAGATATTTATAAAAACTTAACGCCTTGGCAAAGAGTTCAATTATCTAGACATCCAAGCAGACCATATACTTTAGATTATATCAATGCAATTTGTGGAGATACTTTTATGGAGTTGCATGGAGATAGAAATGTAAAAGATGATAAAGCCATGATTGGTGGTTTAGGTAAAATTGGCGATCAATCTTTTATGTTTATTGGTCAACAAAAAGGTTACAATACCAAAACTCGTCAGTATAGAAATTTTGGAATGGCAAATCCTGAAGGGTATAGAAAAGCCTTACGTTTAATGAAAATGGCAGAAAAATTTGGTATTCCTGTGGTTACTTTGTTAGATACTCCAGGTGCATACCCAGGTTTAGAAGCTGAAGAACGTGGACAAGGTGAAGCTATTGCCAGAAACATTTTAGAAATGACTCGTTTAAAAACACCAATTATTACAATAGTTATTGGTGAAGGTGCTTCTGGTGGAGCAGTGGGTATTGGAGTAGGAGATAGAGTATATATGATGGAAAATACTTGGTATACTGTTATTTCTCCAGAATCTTGTTCTTCTATTTTATGGCGTAGTTGGGAGTATAAAGAACAAGCTGCTGCAGCTTTAAAATTAACTGGTACTGATATGAAAAAGTTAAAGTTAATTGATGGTATAATTAAAGAACCAGTTGGTGGTGCACACGCAGATAGAGAAGGAGCTTTTGCAAAAGTAAAAGAACAAATTGTCTTTGCTTTCGATGAATTAAAAGATTTATCAGAAACTGATTTGGTGATGCAAAGAATGGATAAATATGCAGAGATGGGGGTATATAAAGAGTAAATCTAATATCAACAAAATAATAAAAAAGCGAAATTCTAATTTGAATTTCGCTTTTTTTTATGTTTCGTCTAAGCTAGTCTTTGGCCGATGATTTTTCGACGACACTAAATTACAGCTTAACTACATTTGTCTATTTAATTCAGAATAAAATAAGAAATTTGTTTTGTAATACTCTAACAGTTAGAGGATAATATTTAACTTTTAAATCCTGAGCAATGTTTAAAAATACTTTACAACAAATTTTCCTTTTCTTAGTAACAGCAGTATTAATCTACAAAACAGGTCAGTATATGATAAAACTAAATGACATTAATTCATTTTTAGATTTTGGGATTATTGCTGTCTTTTTCTTTTCGTTTATTTTATTTATGAATTATTTTGTACGATTAGCAAACAAACTTTTTAGAGGGTTTAGTTTCTAAAAACAAAGTTTATTAAATACCCAAAGACGTAAATAAGGTTCTTAAACTAGGGTCTGAAGGTCTAGGTGCATTAGCATCAACAATATTGCCTTGCGGATCTATTAAGATAAATCTTGGTATTCCGTTAATTTGATACTCTCTTTGAAAACTAAAGTCTTGTCCAGACCACAATTGTACACCAGACATATTTCTTTTCTTAACAAAATCGCGCCATTTTTTTTCTGCAGCTTTCCAAGAACCTCCACTTTTTCTAGATTCATCTGTAGAAATACTTACAAAAGTGATGTTTTTGTTATGATACTCTTTTTCTAAATCTTGTAAATATGGTATCTGTTGTATACAAGGTCCACACCAAGTTGCCCAAACATCAATATAAACGTATTTCCCTTTAAAAGAACTTAAAGATTTTGTACCTCCTTTAATGTCTACATAATTTTCGAATGTTGGTGATGGTCTACCTTTAGCCATCATTTTATTTTGCGCGTAAGCATTATCAAAATAAGTAACAATTTGTTGATTCTGTTGCTTCATAGAAGAATATAAAGCACTATCTATATTGTTATAAGAGTTTAAAATACTATCAAAATCAGCTTTAATTTTATCTACCTTTTTTCTGTATTCTTCTTGTTCTAAATCTAAAATCAACTGTGGATTCCCCATTTTTTGACTTCTTTCTATCTGAGCCAAAATAAAGTTACTGTTAGATGCTCCTTCGCCAGAAAATGTAATGCTTTTTAAAAAATCGTTTGTATCGCTTTGTAAAGAAATATTAAATCCGTTTTTTAGGTAAATAGGTGCTCTATTGTTAGCGTTTGTAAGTATGGTATAAATTTCTCCTTTATCGTCTTTAAGTTTTAAAGTGTCTTTAAAAGTACCATCAATATTAATTTTTATTGTTTTAATAATACCTTTTCTGTCTGCAATAGAAAAAATAGAATCTTTGTTATTTTCTAATTTTCCTGATATTGTAAGATACTTTTTAGAGTGTTCTTGGCTACATGCCACCATAATTATTAAACCAAAAAGTATTGTGCTTAGTTTTTTCATTTTTTATTTTAAAATTAGATACAAATATAAAACAATAAGAAACATAAAGACTGTTAAAATAAATGATGTATTTCGTTAATATATTTAATTTTAACGCCTAATTTTTATGCTAAAAAAAATCCTGATTATTTTATCAGGATTTTTTAAGTTTAATATTCAATTTTGTCTTGTTTTTCGCTCCATTTTTTAAAAGGCTCTAAGGCAATTTCTCTACCTATTTGCTCAAACTTGATACTTCTTTTTTCGTAAGGCAAAGGAATTTCTTTGTAGATAAATTCATCATCAAAACCAATATTTGCTGCATCTTTTTGGTTGCTACCATAATAAACTTTATCGGGTCTTGACCAATAAATTGCACCTAAACACATGGGGCAAGGCTCGCAAGAAGTATAAATTATACAACCATCTAACTGAAAAGAGCCTAGTTTTTTGCAAGCATCTCTTATAGCAGTAACTTCTGCATGTGCAGTTGGATCATTAGTTGAGGTAACTTTGTTATTACCATAACCAACAATTTTATCATCTTTAACAACAATACATCCAAAAGGGCCACCTTCATTATTTTGCATTCCTTTTAAAGCTGCTTTTACAGCTTCACTCATAAATTCTTCGTGTTTGTTCATCTTCATTTTCTAAAATTATGATTTTATTTTTAAAGCCAAAAAAAAGCTGCATTATAATGCAGCTTTTAATATTTGGTAAAATTAATACTTTTATTTTAAACTACCAGTCATAGCAGCAGGTTTAACCCACTCATCATATTGTTCTGGAGTTACATAACCCAAACGTACAGCTTCTTCTTTTAAAGTTGTTCCATTTGCGTGAGCTGTGTTTGCAATTTCTGCAGCTTTATAGTATCCTATTTTAGTATTTAATGCTGTAACCAACATTAAAGAATTGTTTACTAATTCTGTAATTCTTGAGTGATTTGGTTCTATGCCAACAGCACAATTTACATCAAAAGAAACACAAGCATCTCCAATTAATTGAGCTGATTGTAAAACGTTTGCAGCCATCATTGGTTTAAAAACGTTTAGCTCATAATGCCCTTGAGTTCCACCTACAGTAACAGCAACATCATTACCCATAACTTGTGCACAAACCATTGTCATAGCTTCGCATTGTGTTGGGTTTACTTTACCTGGCATAATAGAAGAACCTGGCTCGTTTGCAGGTATAATAATTTCTCCAATTCCAGATCTTGGTCCTGAAGCCATTAAACGAATATCGTTGGCAATTTTATTTAAAGAAACAGCAACTTGTTTTAAGGCTCCATGTGTTTCTACTAAAGCATCGTGTGCAGCTAAAGCTTCGAATTTATTTTCTGCAGTTACAAAAGGTAATTCTGTAAATTCTGCAATATATTTTGCTACTAAAACATCATAACCAGCAGGTGTATTTAAACCAGTACCAACAGCTGTACCTCCTAAAGCTAATTGTGATAAATGTTCTAATGTATTATTTAATGCTTTTAAACCGAAGTTTAGTTGTGCTACATAACCAGAAAATTCTTGACCTAATGTAAGTGGAGTAGCATCCATTAAATGCGTTCTACCAATTTTTACAACATCTTTAAAAGCTTCTGATTTAGCTTGTAAAGTATCTCTAAGTTGTGTAATTCCAGGAATTGTATTTTCTACAATTTTTTTATAAGCAGCAATGTGCATTCCTGTTGGAAAAGTATCGTTAGAAGATTGCGACTTGTTTACATCGTCATTGGGTTGAATGGTTTTATCACCTTCACCAATAACTTTACCAGCAATTTCATGAGCTCTGTTTGCAATAACTTCGTTCACATTCATGTTAGATTGTGTACCAGAACCCGTTTGCCAAATTACTAACGGAAATTGATCATCGTGTTTACCTTCTAAAATTTCATCACAAACTTGAGCAATTAAATCTCTTTTTTCTGAGGATAAAACACCAAGTTCTGTATTTGTATAAGCTGCCGCTTTTTTAAGATATGCAAAACCATAAACAACCTCTAAAGGCATTGATGCAGCAGGACCAATTTTAAAGTTATTTCTAGAACGTTCAGTTTGTGCTCCCCAATATTTATCTGCAGGAACATTTACTTTACCCATGGTATCTTTTTCTACTCTATATTTTGTCATTTTAAATGTAATTTATGATGAAACAAATTTACAAAAAACAATTAGCTCCTTTACTTGATAAATATCATTTTTAGATTGTAAAAAAAAATATTTTTTTAATATGAAATTTTAAAAATTAGTATTATTTTTGATGAATTAAAATTTCAAAGTATACCAATGTTAGATTTTTCAGAATTTTCAGGATTAGTTTTATTTATGTTCATTTTTACAGCTGGTTTTTGGTTGTTAATATTTTTATTGACATTCGTAGTTCCTTACTGGATTGGAGGTACTATTTGGGAAAACATGAAATTAAAAAAAGAAGCTAAAAAAGCTGCTGAAGGAAAGTAGTTTTTAGACAACATATATAATTATAAAAAATGCTCGCAATTTGCGGGCATTTTTTTGTGCTAATTTAAATTTGTAAACACAATAGAATCTATTTAAAAATAAAATAGATTATAGCACTTCTAAATCTTTACCATAAAAAAGAGCTTACTATTTTATTAGTAAACTCTTTTTTAAATTTTATATTGATGAAAATAGTCTATCCTTCAAATTCTTCTCCACCCATATCTTCTCTGTTACCACCTCTTTCATTTTTCTTCTTCTGATTGAATCTGTATACAAAGCTAACTGTAACTTGACGTTCTCTCCACTGAAACTCACTATATTGCTCAAAAACACCTGCCACTGTAGTGGTACTTTGTCTTCTTCTTCCGTTAAAAACATCGCTAACGTTTAAACTTAAAGAAGCTTTTTCGTTCCATAAATCTTTACTTGCTGCAATATTCATGGTAAAAATGCCATCGCTAGTAGATTGTGCATCTTGTGAAGCACCTCTATAATTAGAATTAATTTGTAAATCTGTTTTTCCTGGTAGGGTTACTTTTTGATTTAATCTTATAAAAAATGCAGTGTTTTCAAAATCAAAATTTTGAGTTGCATTTGTAGTTGGGTTGGTGTAATCTCCATCCGTAGTTACATTATATAAGTTAAAATCACTATTTATATTCCAAATTTTAAATGGTTTGTAATTCAAAGTAAATTCAAAACCAACTCTTTCTTCTAAAGATAAATTTATAGGGAACCTTCTAATTACAGGGTCTCCATTATCTGTAAAATCACCTGTGTTTTCTTGAATTCTTTCCCAGTTGTCATTACTTCTGTTGTAATAGATAGAAGTACTTAAGGTAAATTTTTCCCATCTTTTTAAATAACCTAAATCAAAAGCATCTGTAATTACAGGATTTAAATCTACATTACCACTGTAAATATTGCTTTCGCTAGAACGACTTGGAAAAGGATTTAAACTTCTTCCTCTTGGTCTTCTAATTCTTCTGTTGTATCCGATTGTCATACTTTCTCCGCCTTCAAATTCTAAACCTAAATTTAGGGTTGGGAAAAAATTATCGTAGCTTTTTTTACTGGTTTCACTACTCGTTTCTTGTTCTATTTCTACAGAAGTATTTTCGTAACGTAAACCAGCTAATAAAGAAATTTTATTAAACTTTTTTCCATATTGAAAGTAAGCAGCGTTTACAAATTCTTTATAACCAAAGGTGTTATTTAAGCCTGAATCTGGTACTAAAGGTCCATCAGGAAAAACTTGTCTTTCAGCTAAATAAAATTGGTTAGAAATATCTCTATAATTACCTCTATAACCAGCTTCGTATTGTGCAGTTTCTCCTAAAGGATGAACATAATCTGCTTGTAAAAGAAAACGATCTTCATCTTGATCTTCTATTACTTGCTCTAAGTCATTTAACAAGTTAGTTTGTGTATCTACTTCTGTAATATTATTTAAAATATCTTCTACTTCTGTAGAGTATTGCGTGTTAATAGAAAG
>QGCY01000121.1_pt1 | contig 16920 bp, 10 predicted proteins | sample 4708041 | NCBI WGS metagenome assembly QGCY01 (sample SAMN08941164, study PRJNA450518) | Sediment metagenome, whole genome shotgun sequencing project. | biome: grassland soil; feature: grassland; material: soil; isolation source: soil 14 days enrichment with methanethiol and mixed carbon source ... | reverse complement strand
ATATATTTTATGTCAAATCTGGGGGAACTTTCTACTACTTATAGAGAGTAGACTACCTCCCACAGATTTGACATTTTTTATTAAAGCAGAAAAAACAGAAAGAATTACTTCTTTCTATTTTTTTTTAATTCTCTAAGATACAAAAAACAAATAATAAGGTCAGCCTATTTTAATACAATACTTTTCAGTAGTAGTAGAATTTATTTTAAGGTATTATCTAAGAAACAAACAACATATTGTAAGCTTTCTTTAAACCATGGATTTACCAACCAAAAAGAATGAGGACTTTTAGGCAAAGTAAAGGTTTGATTATAAATTTTGTGTTGATTTAAAATGGAAATCATATCATCTCTTCCTGCATGAAATCTGTCGAAAGAACTATTTACAAATAAGATAGGTGGTGTGTTTTCACCAACATATTCTAAGGGTGATGCTTCTTTCCAGTTTTTATAATTTTCTTCTTTTTCACCACCCAACCAAATACCAGCCATAGATGCTTTTCCTTTTTTAGATTCTGCTGCTGCTTCTGCATGTATAAAAGAAACAATACCATCTATATTTACAATAGCTTGTACTTTATTTGATGTTTTTTTATCTGTTGAATACAAAAAATTATCAGCAGTTACACCAACCAAAGTTGCTAATTGCGCTCCTGCAGAAGCTCCTAAAACGGCTATTTTATCTGCATTAATATGATATTTATTTGCTTTTTGTTTTAGCCAGACTATTGCATCTTTAATGTCATTTACAGCTGCTGGATATTTGGCTTCTAACCCCAATCTATAAGAAACAGTAATAGCAACATAGCCTTTTAAAGCCAAATGCTGTGCCATAATTTGTTGATTATCTCTGCTACCAGTTAACCAACCACCACCATGAATTAATAAAACTGCAGGAAAAGAAGTGTTCTTATTTTCTGAAGGATAATAAATATCTAGCATTAATTTTGTTTTATCAACCTTTTTGTAAACTACATTTTCTTCAGAAATAATCTTATTGGAAAAAATTGGTTTTATTGGAGTTATAAATGGATATTTCTTTTTTAATTTTTTAAAAGTTGTTGCTACTGTATAGGGTTTAAAATTTGATTTTTCTTGACCAGATACCACAAAAGCACTGAAGAAAATAATAAAAAATACTTTTCTAAAAATTTTCATTTAGTATTTTGTTTTGTTCAATTCTTGTAAACCATCGAAAACTAACCTAGCTACTTCTACAGCGCCTTTTGGTTGAAAATGTGTGTTGTCTTTCTGTCCATCAGGATAAGCTTCATAGGTATTTGCGGGTAAATTCATAAAATAGTTAGTAGTTACAAATTCACGCCCTTTTTTGGTAAAAAAATCTCTAGACTTTTTATTTAAATCTATGAATAAAACATCCATTTCTTTTGCAATGTCTTTTGGAGCTGTGTCATATTCTCCATGAACGTTTCCTAATTTACCATCTTTCCAAGGATAGTTTCTTGCTACAGGTGTTAAAATAATTGGAGTAGCTCCTTTTGCTCTAGTTTGACTAACAAATAGTCTTAAAAATTCTTTATAGCCTTTTATATTTACATAACGTTCTTGCTTTTTCTTAGATGCATCATTATGACCAAATTGCATAATTACAACATCATTTTTTTTTAAATTTTCATAAACTGCTCTCCATCTTCCTTCTTGAAAAAAAGTTCTTGTACTTCTTCCTCCTCTTGCTCTGTCGTCTACCAAAACACTATCTGTTTTAATTAATGGTTGTATTTTTTTTATACTATCAGCAGTCATAAAAGGTTGAAAAACTTGACCCCATCCTGTAATAGGATATCTAGTTTTTAGATAGTCTTTTCCTACTTCATAATTATTTGCATAATCTGCCATAGTAGAATCACCAATTAAATATATGGTAGTAATTTTAGAAGCTGTTTCCTCTTTAATTTCTTGTTCTTTATTGTATTTACATGAAACAAAGCTTAAGCATGAAATTAAAGCCAAGCAAAAGATTAAAACTTTATCATTATTTTTTTTCATTTTTTATATGATGTATATACAATCTGTTATTTTAACTTAGATTTAAAGGTCTAAAAATCAAAAAAAAAGATAAAATCTATTTTTTAGTCTCTTTATTGAAAAAGTATTTTAAAGATTATTTAGAAATTTTAAAAAAAGGAAAATCGGCATAACTTCCTCTTTTTGCTTCTTCTGTACTAATTGAAAATAAACCGATTTTAGCACCAATCCATTTTCCTTCTTTAGCTTTAAAGGGTTTTCCTATTTTTTTAAATTTTTTGCCATTTTCTGAAAATAAGAATTGACACATTGCACCTTGAGCAGTTACTTTTACTTTAAAATATACTGTGTTAGATGCCAAGCGTTTTTGCTCATTTATAACTTCTTTTGCTCCTTTTATGGCGTTGATGGCTTCTTTTTGTTGAATATAAAAACTTTTTACATCATGTGTAATTGCTAAACTTGCATAATCCATTCCCATTACAATAATACCTGCAGATTTACCTTCAGTAACTTCTTCAGGAATTAATTTCACTTGAGTTGTTGCTGTAAAATTTGGTGCTGGAAATTTTTGCAATAACAAATTAGGTGTATTCCAAAGGTTTGGAGCTACTTTTGGTACTTTAATAGAGAATAATCTTAAAAAATTATTACCTGGTAATTTTGCATGCCAAACCACATCTGGATTTGCTTGCCATTGCCATTGCAAACCAATATTAAAATCCTCAAAATTGTCTGTTTCAATAGGTGTTTCTATTGAGTAGGTTTTATCTATTTTAGGTTTTTTATGTGATGCAACAGGTTCTCCAATTCCATTACCATCAAAATCTTTACCCATTACAGGCCAATCATTTTTCCAAGTCATGGGTTGTAAATGAACAATTCTACCATACGCATCTAAATCTTGAAAATGATAAAACCAAGATTCTCCATTAGGAGTTTCTACATAGGCACCTTGATGAGGCCCATTAATTTTTGTAGATCCTTGTTCTAACACAACTTTTTCTTCATAAGGGCCATAAATGTTTTTAGACCTTAATACCAATTGCCAACCTGTAGCAACGCCTCCTGCTGGAGCAAAAATATAATAATATCCATTTCTCTTATAGAATTTTGAACCTTCAACAGTGGAATGATTTTCGTGACCATCAAAAACATGAACTCCAGCATCTAAAACTTTTGTTCCTTCAGGGTTCATTTTATTTACCGTTAATAAACTTTTTACACCTCTTCTACTACCTGCGTAAGCATGAACTAAGTATGCATCACCATTAACATCCCAAAGAGGAGAAGGATCTATAAGTCCTTTCCCTGCCATTACTAAAACTGGTTTTTCCCAATCAGAAAATGGATCTTTGGTTTTTACCATATAAATTCCAAAATCTGGATCTCCCCAATAAATATATACTTCATTATTATGATAGCGAATACTTGGAGCCCAAACGCCATTACCATGTTGTGGTACATTGAAAACATCTTTAGGAACTTGCTCTTTTAATGCATAGTTAACTAATTTCCAGTTTATCATATCTTTAGAATGTAAAATAGGCAAACCTGGAGCTGAATTAAAACTAGATGCTGTCATAAAATAATCATCACCAATTCTAACCACATCAGGGTCTGAATAATCTGCATAAATTATTGGGTTTTTATAAGTTCCATCTCCATTATCTGCAACCCAAACCTCAGAAACATAGGGTTTTTGAGCAAAAACAAATATTGTAAAAAATAAAGCTACTAAATTTATTAAATATTTCATTTCTATCTATTTAACTCTAAACTTGCTAAAATAAACGGACCTGTTCCTTTTGGATCATTAGAACGTATTAATTCGTTAATATAATATTCATATGATCCATCTCTATAAGGTTTACCACCTAAACCTGCAACTCCACAACATTTGTTTAGGTTTACAACTCCATTATCTTCAACAGTAATTAAATTGTTAATTAAACCATCATACCCTTTATTTGCAAAGTTTAAATAGGATTTGGGTAAATACCCTTTATTTACTCCTTTTGCTAAGGTATACACAAACATTGCAGTACCAGTAGCCTCTAAATAATTCCCTTTTTTATTAGGTTGATCTAAAACTTGCCACCACAAACCAGACTCATCTTGAACCTTAATTACAGCTTCAGCATATTGATTTAAATATCCAATAATTTTATCTCTTCCAGGATGATTTTCTGGTAAAAAATCTAACACATCTACCAATGCCATTCCATACCATCCCATTCCTCTAGACCAGAAATTTTCTGATTTTCCCGTTTTTTTATTTGCCCAACGTTGCTTTTTGCTTTCATCCCATCCATGGTAATATAATCCGGTTTTAGCATTTTTACTATGTTTCTCTATTAAAGAAAACTGAAGTACTACATCATTATAGATTTTTTGTTGCTTAGCTTCATCATTTATATATTCTTTTGCATAACGTGTATGAAAAGGTTCTGCCATATATAAACCATCTAACCACATTTGATTTGGGTAAATTTTCTTATGCCAATAACCTCCATCTGACGTTTTTGGTTGCGATTCTAATTGACCGTTTAAAGTTTCCATTGCAATTAAAAAACGCTCTTCTTTAGTTTTTGGATATAGGTATAATAAAACATCCCCAGATTTTATCATATCTAAATTTTGATTTGACAATTTATAGGTTTCAATGTTACCAGCACTATCGATCATTTGGTCTGCATAAGCATAGACATAATCGTAGTATTTTTTGTTTTTTGTTTGCTCATAAACCTTGGCACAAGCACTTAAAACCAAACCTGGAGTATAGCTCCATTTTGGTTTTTTCCTAAAATCTAACAAGGTAGGATCTGGAAAACGCTCCATTTCTGACAGCACCATTCTCTCTGACCATTTTAAATTTTCAGGAACAACTTTTCCTGTTACTGCTTTATAGGCTTCTTCTTTTGTGTTTTTTTTGCAAGAGCTAACTATACAAATAAAAGTTAAAGAAAAAAATATGCTGTAAAATTTGATTGTTTTCATCAAAAATATTTTTAATTAATGTTGTTTGTGGCTTCTAAAGAAGCTAATTTTTTATTGATGTCTTTTAAGAATTCTTCTTCAGTTTTTATACCATTTAATTCTTGCTCCCAAGCAGCTAAGAAGTAATATGTAATTGTTTTAGTTGTTGGTTTAAAAGTTACCAAATGATCGTGTTGACCTAAAGTTTGAGAATCTACATCATCTAAATTATAAAATAATGCCATTCCTAAATTGTCTGGTGGATTTGCCAAAGTTTGTTTGCCATAGGTAGCAATATATGCCCATTTTGCACCTTCTTTTTTAAGTACTGGAATGTTTTTCGCAATTACAATTCCTGTTGATAATCCAGAGATTTCTTTTGAAGGAGTTAAGCTTGCTTTTGTAAAACGATCTTCTGAAAAAATAGCTAATTTTGCTTTTAAATCGATGCTATCATTACCAGATTTCCAATTTTTATAATGGATATTTACAGCAGAACTGTTTTCCGTATTTTCTATAGTTGCTATTGTTTTTTCTACTTTTTGAAAATGCACAATAGTATCTGAAACTAATCTTCCAAAACCACCAATTCCCATAGATTTTCCTGCTTTTAAAATATCTTGGCCCCAAGCTGAAGGTTCGTGATATGAATCAAAACCATCTTGACCAACATAAGGCAAAACCAAAGAGTCTACTTTTTTACCGAAAACATCAATTGCATTTCTCCAATCTAAATATAAACGATACCCCACTTTGTTATTTTCCCAACCTGGACCTTCGTATCGAAGGTACCTGGTATGGTCTGTATGCTGTTGGGGAACATTTACTTTATTTACATTTTTAAAAAATTTACCATTTTTATATTCTTTATGGTTTCTTGAGCCATCTCCCCATTCTCCTCCTTGTGCTATTGAAATTTCAGCATAAGTTTTTGTTGAAGAATTTGAGCTACTTTTTGGTGTTTCGCTATTTTTTTTACATCCGTAAAAAGCGAAAAATAAGATTGAAAGAATGGCTAATTTTTTCATAATTATTTTTTTAATATTTTTTTCCGTTTATTGATGAATTTTTGAAGACAAGAGGTTCTGAATTCTCTACTGATATTGGCGTTTTTGCATTTTTGATGTGCACATTGTTTAACGACACATTTTCTACAGGGCTTTGTTTTCTACCCTTAATTAAAACACCATACTTACCACTGTTTTCTACAGTAATATCTTCTAAATAAATATTTTTAATAGTTGGTACAAATTCTCCTTCTTGGTTTGCGTAGGTTCCATAGTACGTATTAATTCTTAAAAGCGCTTCTTTTACTTGCCCAACTTTAATATTTTTTACAAAAACATGTTCTACAAAGCCTCCTCTTAAAGTATTCGTTTTTATTCTAATTGCTCTATCTAAATTGGGGCTATCCATATTACAATTTCTAACGTATACGTTTCTTACACCTGCAGAAATTTCGCTACCTAAAACCACTCCTCCATGCCCATCTTTCATTTCACAATTTTCTACTACAATATTTTCACTAGGAATATTAACCACTCTTCCATCATTATTTCTACCAGACTTTATGGCAATACAATCATCACCTGTATTAAAAGTGCAATTTGTAATATGAACATTTTTGCTGTATTCTGGGTCACAACCATCATTATTTGGCCCATGGCTATTTACTGTTACTCCATCAACTCTAACATAATTTGATTTTATAGGATGTATTACCCAAAAAGGAGCGTTTGTAATTGTTACCCCTTGAATTAATACATTTTCGCACTCAAAAGGTTCAATAAATGTTGGACGAAGTTGATAGCCTTCACCAAAAACACGCTCAGAAACGGGTGTATTATTATTAGACATTTCCCATAATCTTGGTAAGTTTATGCTATCTTTCTGATTAGGAGTTCCTTTAATATATCCATAGGTATCTTTACCTGCCCATGGCCACCAGTTTTTATTACTAGCTTGGCCGTTAAAAACACCTTTACCAGTAATGGCTATATTTTTTTGTTTGTATGCATAAATTAATGGTGAATAATTCATTAATTCTTGGCCTTCGTAAGAAGTATGTACAACAGGCAAATATTCTTTATAATTTGTAGAAAAAAGGACATTAGCGCCCTCTTCTAAATGTAAATTTACATTACTTTTTAAAACAATTGGCCCTGTTAAAAAATCTCCTGAAGGAATAATTACTTTTCCTCCACCAGCAGCATTACAAGAATCTATAGCTGAATTTATTATGGATGTATTTAGAGTTTTAGCATCTGCTTTAGCTCCTAAATCTTTAATGTTTAAAGTAAAATTATTGAACTGTTCTATTGTAATGCTTTCAACTATTTTATCTGCTTCAGCAAAAAAATCAACTTTTTTTTCTTGTTGCTTACAAGAGATTAATGTTGCTATAAATATTAATATACCTACAATTGTTTTATTACTATTCTTCATTTTTATTCTAAAAATTAAATACACGTTTTTAAAAGTGCCAAACTATACATTTCTATATTTGTATACGTTTTGCTCAAGGTTTTTAAATTAGCATCATCTTTGAGATGATCTAATTTGTTTTTTTGCTCCCATTTATCTGGAATTCCATCTTTATCTGTGTCTTTGCCTGCTTTATTTTCTGTTATTAGTGGCCATCCACCTACTTCATTTTGAGAATCTATAATGCCATTTTTAACCATTATATTTTCTTTTTTTACATATTTTATAATTCTATCATCTACAGCATCTCTAAACATACTTGCCCCTACATTATTTAAAACCTTTTTATAGGCTTTTAAAGCATTGTGTGTTTTAATGTTTTTAGAAATATTGATTTCATTATCTAACTTGGTTGCAAGAGGATTATCGCATTGAACACCACCTTTCCAATTATTCTTTGATATTTGTTTATACCCGTAAACATAGTTGCCATCAACATAAAATTTTCCATAAGGTTTAGAAGGACTTACAATTCTATCTAATTTTGACGAAGTAGTTGCAGGACCATGCTTAAAATAATTATTAACCAAATTATAAGTCCCTTTTTCACCTCCATAAATGCTATTGGATCCCCAATTATAAATTACATTATTTCTAAAATCTACAAACTCATTTTCTGAATTTTGAGTTGTTTTAGAACCACTAAATCTTGGATTTCTACTATTGTTATTGGCTATTAAATTATGATGAAAAGAAGCGTTAATACCTCCCCAAATACCTCCATAACCATGAGCTCCTTTTTTATGAACTGATTTATTTAAAGCTTCTGAAATAATACTCCATTGCAAAGTAAAATTTTTATTATTGTAAAAAGAAGCATTTTCATCTGTACCCCAACTAATTGAACAATGGTCTATAATAACATTTTTTGCATTATTAACACCTAAGGCATCTCCTTGAACACTGTTTTCATCTCCCATTCTAAATCGTAAATACCTTACAATAACATTATTTGCTTTTATTGTAAATGGATAACCTTTTAGAGTGATACCTTCTCCAGGAGCTGTTTGCCCTAAAATAGTAAGATTCCCTTTATTTTTGTTTACGTCTAATTTTGATTTTAATTCAATAGTACCTGAAACTGCAAAAACAATGGTTCTTGGTCCTTTTTTTACAATTCCTTTTCTTAAACTACCTTCTCCATCATCATTTAAATTGGTAACTACATAAGTTAAACCTCCACGACCACCAGTAGCATATTTTCCAAAACCTTCTGCATTAGGAAATGCAAGTTCTTGGCTATAATTGGTTTGAACAATTATTAAAATAAATAAAATTAATATTCCTTTTTTGGGCATTATATTTTTTCTTTTTTACACTTAAAATTCATCATTATAAAATCTAATTTTTAATAATCACCTTTTTTTCGATTCCTTTTTTAGTATATACTCTAACTATATAAGCTGATTTTTTTAAATCACTTAAATCGATATTATTGAGATTGGTATTACTTTTAATTAACCTACCTAATGTATTATAAACTTGAATTTTTTCTATTTTTTCATTAGAATTTATAAATAATCGGTTTTTAACAGGATTTGGATACAACTGTATTTTATTAATCTTTTTATTATGCTCTTCTATACTTAAAGCCGTGTATGTTATAGCCATATAGTAAAGATTTAAGGTAACATCTTTGGTAATTGTATGCGATCCTGCAGGTATTTCTAATAAAAGCACTCCATTTGTAAACGTTTTATCTTGACCATCAATTCTTATAGAACCAGAAACTCCATCATTAAAAACAAGTGTTAGCATACTTGCTAAACCAGTTGTAAAAGAAATATTTGTGCTAGATTCTATTTTTAAACATTGTGTTAACGTAAGGTTATTATAATGAGCATTTCCTTTAGAAGTGGATAGATTTCCTGAAATAGTATAGAAATCGCTAGTTTTACCTGATTCTGTAAAATTATGAATTTGATTTTCTGTTGATGCAGTATTAATTGTTATTAAACCAGAAATTACAGCTGAAGTTCCTTTTGTGCCAGAAGTAGCCACTGAGTATGATACATCCGCAGTTGGTGTTCCAGTAATTGTAATTGTTTTTGTACTTGTATTTTTAACAAAAGAAATTCCTGATGCTGGTAAACCAGTAACAGTGGCATCGATTGCTGTTCCTCCCCAAGTAAATACAATATTTTGCAAGCTATTGCCCTCTATTATATCTTGATCTGCATTGTCTGTGGTTACCACTAATATTTGATCATTGGGTGGTAGACTAATACCTTGAATACACGCTAAATTTGTGGTGTAATTTAGTAGTGCAGTTTTTAAGGGTTGATTTACACTAGATGATGTATCATCTGCAGGTTGATTAAAAGTCCAATTAAAATCACCTCCATTTACTCTACCCGAAAATTGCATCACTTTTGTTTTAGCATCTTCAGCTGAATCTACATTATAGGTATACCAAAGAACTCCATTAGTATCAAAATTATTATAAATATTACTACCCGCTTTTGAAGTTATTGTATTTGGTATGGTTTCGTTTCTAGTTTCTGTAGCAATAGCATCAAAATTAGAAGTAGAATTAGTTGGACCAGTAGCCCCATAAGGATCAAATCTACTTTCTCCAATAATAGTATTTCCAAAAGCTTTTACTGTACCCCCATCTTCTCCTGAAAATGTTCCATTTCCATAGGCAATATCTGTTCCTTGTAAAGAAGTTAATATTGGATATTTACAATTTTCAAAATAATTATTTTCTACAAATACAGATGAGCCTTTGGTAGAGCCTACTCCATATTTCGAATTACCATCATAATAATTATTGTAAACATGTGCTGTATAATAACGTACTCTAGGATGACGTGAATCTGAATGATCGTACCAATTATGATGATATGTAATTAATAAATCAGGATCGCCTTGTGTTTCGCTTAACCCTAAAAGATTTGATTTACCTGTATCCCAAAAATGATTGTAAGAAAACGTTACATATTTAGATCTTTTACAATCTAATGCTCCATCACCTTTTGCTTGATCTGCATCGCTACCTGCATCACCATAAAAGAAATCTACATTATGAACCCATATATGATCATTTTCTTGCTGTAAACCAATGTTATCTCCTTCTCCACTATTCACATTCATAATACCAATATTTCTAATCTCTATGTTCGAAGCATTTTTTAAACGAATACCCCAACCATCTAACACTGCATCTTCGCCTACACCTTCTAGACTTATAGAGCTATTTGCATTTTGTTTATTTTCGATAACAATATCTCCATTTAACAATTCTGCTGGATCTGTTATTTGACCAATTAATCTAACAATTAAAGGTCTATTGTCTTTACCTTTTTTAAAACCATTTAGAATAGCTTGTAAACCAATACATGGATTAGAATTGGCCCCTGTTACATTTAATTGAATTGTATTTTTAGTTTCTTCTGTAATGTATAAAATTACGGCACCTGATTTAGGTGTACCATCTAAGTTATACCCCCCAACTATTCGATTGTTAGAAAAAGCAAAACCGGCTCTATCATTAGCAATAACATCAATTGAATTTGTTGTTGTTTTGATTTGTTCAGAATTTTGAATAACAGGAGCTACTGAAATTGTATAATTACCGGGTTTTAAACCGAGAATATCTGCCCTGTAAGATCCATCTTTATAACATCTTATTAATTGGTTATCAATTTTACGATTTACAATTCCTTGACCACTATAATACACATTATAACTTGTTGCTTCATCAACATGTTGCCATTCTACATAAGCAGATTCTAACCAACCTCCATATTTTCTGAAACTAACTTCCTGAGAAAAAATAGTTAATGAATAAAAAAGTACAAACCAACAAGAAAATGCTATTTTCATAACATAATAAGTATTAAAACTATTAATGTATTTGATTGTAGATACATGAATTCTATTTAGATAATTACTTTATTATAAACTTATTAAAGGCAATATTATCCTTAAACATTAAACAACTTAAAAAACCAAACAAGCCAAATAACTAATGCTATTTGGCATGTTATAAATCAATTAAAACTACTATTGTCTCCAACGTGGATCTCCAACAGCATTATCTAATAAAGTTTGGTTTGTTATTGTAAAATCTCCATTGGCTGCATCCACATAACCAGGGTCTAAAACAGTATCTGTGCCTGATTGATCTGATATTGTTTGACCGCTATTAAAAAAGCCATCTGCATTCCAATAATTATTGTTTAAAAATGTTGGATTTGGATCTGTTCTACTCTGATCTGAATATCCTTCTGAATCTGTATCTGTAATTAAAGTGTTTTTTACGGTAATTTTATTGTCCTGAAATCTAACATACATCAACCTTTTACTCGAAGAATTAGAACATGCATAAATGGTAGAGCTATCTAATACAATATTACATGTTAAACCACTTTGTGTTGATGTACCTGAATCATCAATTCTAAAGAAATCACGACCTGGAGCACAATTATTAAATGTACTTGTATTAACATTTACATTAAAAACATCAGAAGACCTAAAGTCGATAAAATCACCTCCATTAGTCAATACATTTGTTACTATAGAATTTTCTACAGTTATAGACTGAATAATTGCATCTGTTACATTACCTGCTATAAAAGAACGATCATAATCGTGTACATTACAACCACTTACTAAAAGAGAATTATAATTTCCAACACCACTATACCTTATCATATCCGTTAATTCTAATGGTAAATTTCCTGTTAAATCTAAATCGATTAAACTAACGTCAGTTGCTCCATTTTCTACAGCAAAACTAACTTTTAATTGTGGTTTAAAATCTGGTCTTAATCCTCTTAGAGTTATTGATTTATCTAAAGTTATTCTACCTACTTGATCTGTATAATCTCCTTGCTCAAAAAGTATTATATCTCCTGGAGCAGCATCTGCAATTATTTGGAAAATATCATCAGTTGGAAGCGCTAATGTGTTATTTCCTACATCTATACCAGTGGTAAAAGAAGCAGTTCCTCTAATTTTATCATTATTGTAAAGTGTTGCGGTGTGCTCTGTTTCTGAAGTTAAATCTGTTATTGTAGCAATACCAGCTGTTTTATCTTGTGTGGTTATATCATATCTTATGCTACCAGGTTCTAATATAAAGTGAGTTACATTTAGACCAGCCTCCCATCTTAAGGTTGCAGATAATGCTTGAATATCACCAGCTTCTGAAGGTAACATAATTTGTTCGGTTAGCGTTGTTGCTTCACCCAATGCCCAAGTAGAATCTTCTAAGCCTCTAGAACTTATAGATTTTACTCTAATTGAATAAACAGTTTCTCCTTCTAACCTTATTTGTACTGGTAAATCTTCTGCGGATACTTCTTGTGATAAAAATATTGTAGAAAAAGTTGGATCATCTGCACTAAATTCAACTACAAAATTTGTAACCTCATCTCTTAAAGCCCAGGTTAACTCTACATTGGTTTGATTTCTAACTCTTGCTGTTAAGTCTACTGGTGCAAATTCTCTTTTAATAGAAAGCTCTTCTACAACATCTTCGTCATAACTAGTTATACAACTAGAAAAACTGATGCATAATACAGCTAAAAATAGTACTTTTATTATATTGTTTAGTTTCATAATAAATTGTTATTAAGTTTATTAGTATCCGTAATCGTTATATAATTTACCATTACTGTTATCTATAAATACTTGCCAAATTGGCCAAAATTGTCTTGTATCTGGATCTAAACTCTCTTTAAACAAAGCGTTTATTCTGTCGTCTTCTAAATTTGTCCAATTTTTTGCTGAATACTCTACCCCTGGATCTGTAGTTTCACCTCTATTAAGCCCATAAATATTTAAAGTTTCTTCATCTTCTTCATATTTGTAATATAAGGTTACTGGTACGTCTGCATATTCTCCTGTACGATCTCTTAAATTAATCATTTTTTCTTTTGCTTTTCTTAGGTTTTCTCCTAATAAATTCCAACGTATAAGTGCTTGTTTCCGTTCCATTTCTCCTGTAAATTCGTAACCATGTTCATTTACTATAGCTTTAAACATTTCTTCTTTACTGCTAATACTATTTACATAGTTCTCTACTTTTGTTGGATGATCACTAGAATCAAAAGCTCTTCTTCTAATTTGTTTTAAATATGGTGCAGCTGCAGCAACTCCTTCTAATTCATTTGCAGTTTCAGCTGCCATTAAAAGAATTTCTGCATAACGCATATAAATTTTATTAACACCATCATCGTTAGAAGAAGTAACATACCTATTCATCCACTCATAACGATATTTACCAAAATACCATGTATTTAAATCTACCAGTTCTTGTTGTGACACACCATCTACAGCAGTGCCCCATTGATAAGGTATACAGGTAATATCTCTTCTTATATCTTTATCATCATAATCATAAAAAACTGTTGGTAATGGACCTGCAGTACCTCCTCTTGCTTGTCCTGTGTATTGGTCTACACTTCTGTGACGAATTGCAAATGAAAAGTTTACACGACCACGACCATCTGCAAACGGAATTTCCCAAAGAGATTCTCCTCCTGCAGAAATATTTTCTTCATTCAATTTTCTCCATAGTGTTTCAAACGATGTTTCTAACGAAGCTGTACCACTGTTAATTACGTCTCTACACTCGTCTAAAGCTAATCTGTACATTTTATCTACAGATAAATCTGGATCATTACTTCTACGAACACCATCACCTGGGTATTGTTGAAAACCACTTGCAGCTAATGCTACACGTGCTCTTAATCCTTTAACAAAAGCTTTGTTTACTTTTTCTACTGTAGTTGTGGCTGATGATTCATTTGGCCATGCAACTAACTCAGCTGCTTCTCCTAAGTCTGCAATTATTTGTTTATAAATAACATCTCTGCTAGATTTTTCGATATATACAGTTTCTGAAGTAATAGGTTCAAAACGCGCAAGTACATCTCCCCAAGTTTTTAGTAAATCGCTATAATACAAGGCTCTTAATGTTAAAGCTTCTCCTAACAATTGACCTAATTCATTACCAGGCTCTGGATTACCATATTCACGGATACCTACTATACAGATATTTGCTCTTTCAATACCTCTGTAAATCATTGCCCAAGAGCTATTATCTCTATTCATTGAAGTGTTGTTAGGCTTAGCATCATAGATTGCTAACTCTCCAGTAGCATTACCTACTGAAGCCGAACTGTAATGCCATTCTAAATCAGTATTAAAACCATAGTTAGGAATGTGTCTACCTCTATAAGAATTTGTTTGCCCCATTGGCTCTAAAATACCATCTACAGCACCTCTTGCTAAACCCGCATTAGAAAAAATCAAAGACTCTTCTAATGAAGATTTTACTGGAGCATCTAAAAAATCACTTTCAAATTCTCTACAAGAATTGAAAAGAGCAATTATAAGTACTCCTAAAATTAATATTGATTTTATTTTTTTCATATTCTAAAAAATATATTGTTAAAAATTTAAGTTTAATCCAAAAACAAACTGTCTACTTCTAGGATATGCAGAATAATCTACACCTGGTGTTAATGGAGTTTTTCTTCTTGTTGATACCTCAGGATCTGGGCCTGAATAATTGGTTAACACAAACACATTATTTGCAGTTACATAAAACCTTAAGTTGGTTACCGACAATTTTTCAACTACGGTTTCAGGAAGAGTATATCCTAAAGTTAAAGTATTTAATCTTAAAAAAGAAGCGTCTTCTACAGCCCAATCACTAAAAACATATCTAGACATATATGGAGACCACATTGTTGTATTTTTATTTAAAGCCTCTAATTGAGTTGGATCTGTTACTAACTGACCAGTTGATGGATCTAGATTTGTCCATCTATTACCATCAGCCATTATAGTGCTTAGATTTCTGTACTGTCCATTTTCGTTTGATGTGGTAAATTCAATATTATTTGCGTTGTAAACATCTTGACCTACGCTAAAATTAAATGCTGCAGATAAATCAAATCCATATGCACGTCCAGAGAGCACAAAACCACCGATAAAATCTGGATTAGAATTTCCGATAATTTCTTGATCATTTGCATCAACTACACCATCAGGAACACCTTCTGGGCCACTAATATCTTTTAACTTCATTGAACCTGGCCTTACATTACCAATAACTAAATTATCGGCCACACCAGACTTTAAAGTGTATTCTTGATTGTCAGGATTGTAATTAAAATCTGAAACTTCGTACCTACCTGCATTTCTATACCCATACATTACACCTAAAGGCTGTCCAACTGTTACTAAATAGTCGTCTCCAATTTGAGATGATGCCCAATTTGTATTTTCTCCAAAATTTTCTAAAGCCCCCATAGAAAGTATTTTATTTCTATTGATACTTGTATTTACAGAAAGATTTAAAGCATAATCTGATTTTTCTAAAATTGTGAAATTTAAAGAAGCCTCAACTCCTGAGTTTTGCACCTCACCAACATTTCTATATTGACTGGCATAACCTGTATCATTTGGTATATTAAACCTAAATAACAAGTCTTCTGTAACATTTTTATAAGCCTCTAAACTACCAGTAACTTTACTATCGAATAAACCAAAATCTAAACCTATATTCTGAGTAACTGTAGTTTCCCATTTTAAATCTGGATTAATAAGTACCGTTGATGGTGCCCAATAATTTGTAACATCGTTTATGTAAGTAGTAGTGCTAGATTGAAAATTTCTAGCTGTTTGGCCTGTTGGTATATTATTATTTCCAGATTCACCATAACTAATTCTAAGTTTTAACAAATCTATCCAGCTTGAATCTTCTAAAAATTCTTCTTCCGTTATTTTCCAAGCTAAAGCAGCTGAAGGAAAATAACCCCAAGCATTATCTCCTAAAAACTTACTAGAACCATCTGCTCTATAAGTAGCTGTTAATAAATATCTATTTTTAAAACTATAGTTTACTCTACCAAAGAAAGAAAGTAATTTATCATCTGGACTATAAAAATTATCTACAGTTTGAGGAGTACCTTGTGAAAAAAGATTTTTTGAAGTATTGAAATCAAAAAACTTAGGAAAACCATGAATTTCTTGAGTTAAAGTATTAGATTCTGTAATAAGCATCTCTTCACCTAAAAGCAACTTAAGTTCATGATCATCACTTTGTAACAATTCTTTAAAATCGTAATTTAAAGTATTGGCATTTCTAAAACGTGTTTGTCTTTTATCGGTTGTAACAAAAGCTGGTAAACCTTGGTTGTCTGCTGATGGTCTATTATTTGCATAATAAGTTGATCTACCATAAAAACGGTTATCTCCATCTTCTCTGTTATCTAAACCAATATCCATTCTATATTTTAGATTTTCTAAAACCTCCCAAGAAAAACTACCAACCATATTAAAGTTTTTTCTTGTTTTTTGACGTTGATTATCATCTACAGCCAGAAAAGGATCTACCAAATAACTCTGTAAAGCTTCATCTGTTTCATCTGTTGTTAAACCAGGAAGTGGAATTGGTGAATAACCAACACTGTGTTTTAGACGTGAATCTGCTGATGAAACTTCGTTTTGT
>QGCY01000120.1_pt1 | contig 16988 bp, 11 predicted proteins | sample 4708041 | NCBI WGS metagenome assembly QGCY01 (sample SAMN08941164, study PRJNA450518) | Sediment metagenome, whole genome shotgun sequencing project. | biome: grassland soil; feature: grassland; material: soil; isolation source: soil 14 days enrichment with methanethiol and mixed carbon source ... | reverse complement strand
ATCTGTAATTAGAGGAATAGAAGAAGAATTATACCCAAAAGGTTACCATGTAATTATTTGCCAAACCCATGACCAAGAAGAACAAGAAATTGGGAATATAAATTCTTTATTAAGTGCCCAAGTAGATGGAATTTTAATGTCAATTACAAATGCCCAAACTAAGAGTAATATATTTGAAAGCATTTCTAAAAAAAATGTACCACTAATATTTTTTGACAGAAAAAAGGATATTGCAAATGTTAGTTCTGTAACTATAGATGACTTTAATGGAGCATACCAAGCTACAAAACATCTTATAAAACAAGGATATAAGAGAATTGCTCATCTATCTAATGATAGAAGGCTTGAGATTTTTAAAAATAGGTACCTAGGTTACAAACAAGCAATACTGGATCATGGTTTAGAGTATGATGAAAATTTAGTTGTAAAAACAAATAGTAAAGTTTTATCTGGTAGAACATCAACAGCACAATTACTTAATTTACAAAATCCGCCAGATGCCATATTTTCTGCGAGTGATTTTTCTGCTCTAGGTGCTATACAAGAAATTAAATCTAGAGGTTTAAAAATACCTGAAGATATTAGTGTAATTGGCTTTAGTAACGAACCTTTTACACGTTTTATGGAACTTTCAATTACTTCAGTAGACCAATTTCCGATAGAAATGGGTAGAAAAACTGCATTATTATTTTTAGAAGAAGTAGATAAAAAAATACGAACTAAGAAATCTCAACAAATTGTATTACAACCAGAATTAATTATTCGTAAATCTTCTTTAAAAGAAAGGATTTAAGATCAATTTTGTTATAACGATACTCCTCTTTTCCAAGGAATAAAATCGTCTTGATTAAGTAAACTTGCCTTTGATGAAATTTCTCCACTTGCTACTTTAATGATATAATCTAGCATAGTTTCTGCCATTTGTTCAATTGTTTTTTTTCCTTGAATTACATCACCAGTATTTATATCAATAATATCTCTCATTCTATTTGCCAAATCAGAGTTTGATGATACTTTTATTACAGGGGTAATTGGGTTTCCTGTAGGAGTACCTAATCCTGTAGAAAATAAAACAATATTTGCCCCAGAACCAACCATACCAGTAGTACTTTCTACATCATTACCTGGCGTACACAATAAATTTAAACCTGGTTTGGTTACATATTCACCATAATCTAAAACATCTACAATTGGTGACGAACCACCTTTTTTTGCAGCTCCAGCAGACTTCATTGCATCTGTAATTAAACCATCTTTAATATTTCCAGGAGAAGGATTCATGTCAAACCCAGAACCAGCATCGACCACAGATTTTTCAAAAGCTTGCATTAAATTCAAAAATTTATTTGCATGTTCTTCATCTATACATCTATTTACCAATTCTTGTTCTACTCCACATAATTCTGGAAATTCAGACAAAATTGCAGATGCACCCAAGGCAACTAACATATCAGATGTATATCCTAAAGTAGGGTTTGCAGAAATTCCTGAAAAGCCATCAGAACCACCACATTCTAAACCTACTTTTAATTTTGATAAAGGTGCTGGTTTTCTAACAATATTGTTCGCTTTTTTAATAGCATCGTAAGAATTTTTAATAACAAAAGTAAGCATTTCATCTACTGTGCCCATTTGTTGTTGTTCGTACATTAATATAGGCTTGGTATTGTTTGGACTTATAGTATTTAGCGCATTATTAAAAATATCTATTTGAAGGTTCTGACATCCTAAACTTAAAACAGTAGCTCCAGCAACATTAGGATTTTTTACATAACCCGCCAATAATTTTGCCAAACTTTCAGAATCTTGTCTAATACCACCACAACCTCCTGGATGAGTTATAAACTTTACATCTATGTTCTCAAAAACTTTTGTAACCTTATTTTCTATACTATCAACATTTTCTTCGCCGCTAATTAAAGAACGAAGTAACATTTGATGACTGTTAGATTTTACCGTTAACAATTCCTTTTCAAAAATACCTCTTAACTTTTCAATGTTTTTATTTTCGCAAAAAACGAGTGGAAAAAACAACCAAACATTTGCAGTACCCACTTGGCCATCTTCTCTATGATAGCCCATAAAGGTTTTATTTTTCCATTTGTTTACATCTGGAGCTGTCCAACCTATAGTTCCAGTTTTTTGAGTAACTTTTGCACTTTGATGTTTTACATTTTCTATGGTTAAAACTTCTCCCTTTTTTATAGTAAAACTTGCTTTACCCACTAAAACACCGTACATCAAAATTTGATCACCAATTTTAAAGTTTTGTAGTGCTATTTTATGTTTGGCTTTAACAAATGACACAACCAAAATGTCATCATTATTAAAAGAGATCATTTCTCCCTCTTTTAAATCTACCAAGGCAACTGCAACGTTATCAGAGGGGTGTACCTTTATTATTTTTTTTTGATTACTCATTTTAATACGATTTACTAAATTCAATTAAGCCTTGTTCAATTCCTTTACTTTCAATTGCACTTAGGGCAAGTGTGATAGCATCTGTTAGTTTGTTGATTTTTGTAAGATCTTCATCCCATAAAGTGGTATTATTTAATACTGATTTAGCAACCAAATTTGTATCGGTTTGTTCCCAAATAGTTTTAAACGTATCTACTATTTCTTTACTATCTTTAATTGGCAAATTTTTACCTTGCCAAGTACCTTCATAAAAACGAATTAAGCAAGCAAAGGCAAATGTTAAATTGGTAGGTAATTGGTTATTTTTCTGTTGATATTCTATTAAACTAGGTAAAACTCTAACTTTAAATTTAGAGATAGAATTTAGAGCAATATCCTTTAGATTGTGTTTTATGAATGGATTTCTAAAACGATCTAAAATTTCTTCGGCGAAACTATCTAACTCCTTTTTATCCATAGGTAGAACATCGTTAATTTCTTCGAAAATAGCTTTATTAACAAATGCACCTGTAAACTGATTATCTATAGTTTCTTTAACAGTTTCGTTTCCATATAATAAAGAAACTGGAACCATCGAAGTATGTGCACCGTTTAAAATTCGTACTTTTCTAGTACGATATGGTTGCATATCTTTTACAATTTTAATGTCTAAGTTTGTTTTATGAAAAGGTAGTTTTTTCTTTAATTCTTCATCCCCTTCAATAACCCAAAGCAAAAAAACTTCTGCAGCAACTATAAGGTTGTCTTTGTAATCTAATTGATTATTATAATCCTCAATTTCATCTTTAGGATAACCAGGTACAATTCTATCTACTAGTGTACTATGGAAAGAACAAGCATTATTTATCCAAGAGATAAAGTTATCTCCCAAATTCCAATATTTTGCATATTTTAAGATAATTTCTTTTAATTGTTCTGAATTATGATTGATTAATTCACATGGAATAATAGTTAATCCTTTGTCTGATGCACCATTATAATATTTAAACCTTTCGTTTAATAATACAGTTAATTTTGCAGGAAATGAGCTTGGTGGTTGCATCTCTAAAGTATCGCGCTCTAGATAAGTAATTCCTGCTTCTGTAGTATTTGAGATTATAAATTCTAAATGTTCTTCTTTAGCTAAATCTAAATAATCTTTAAAATTTACATAAGGATTTATTCCTTTTACAATATTTGATATTAGTTCTTTTTGCTGAATTTCTTTTCCTTTTTGAATACCTTTCATAAACAATGTATACAAACCATCTTGATCGTTTAATAAATTTATTAAACCTCTATCTATAGGTTGTACAACTGCAATACCAGCATTAAAATCTGCTTCTTGATTTAATTTTTGAAAAACATATTCTACAAAAGCTCTTAAAAAATTACCTTCACCAAATTGTATTACTTTAATAGGAGAAACTACTTTTAGGTTTGCATTTTCTCTATTTAATATTTTCTTTTTTTCTTTTAATTCTTGCATTTCTTATATTTTATAATTCAAATAAATTTGGTAAAAACATTGAGATTTCTGGGATAAAACTAATTAACATTAAAACCGAAATCATAATTAGTAAAAAGGGTACCAAAGACTTAATTACTTTTGTAACAGAAACATTGGCAACACCACTACCTACAAATAACAAAGTTCCAACTGGTGGTGTGCAAATTCCAATACATAAGTTAAGTACAATTACAATTCCAAAGTGTACAGGATGCATGCCTAAAGTGGTTACTACAGGTAAAAAAATTGGTGTAAATATTAATACTGCAGGTGTCATATCCATAAAGGTTCCTACAATTAATAAGATGATGTTAATTGCTAAAAATATAGCAAACTTGTTATTTAAAGATTCTAATAAAAAAGAGCTTATCATTTCAGGTATTCCTTCAAAAGAAAATAACCAAGACATTGCCATAGATGTACATATTAAAAACATTACAACAGAAGTAGTTTTACCACTAGATAAAAGTATTTTTGGAAAATCTTTTACTTTAATATCTCCATAAATTAAAGATAATACAGCTGCATATAATACTGCAATTACAGAAGCTTCTGTTGCTGTAAAAACACCTGCTACAATACCTCCAACAACAACAACTAATAGTAATAAACTAAAAAATGCTTTTCTAAAATAAGTCCAAATTTCCTTAAGAGTAGAACGCTTTCCTTTTGCATAACGCCTACTTATTGCAATGAAAGCAATATACCCCATAATAGCAAAACCCAATAAAATTCCTGGTAAATAACCTGCAATAAATAAGGCTGCTACAGAGGCTGTACCTCCACTAGCTAATGCATAGACAATTAATATATTACTTGGTGGAATTAATAAACCAGTTGTTGATGAAGTAATATTTACTGACGCACTTAATTGTCTCGGATATCCTTCTTCTTCCATTCTATCTGTCATAATAGAACCTATTGCTGAAGCTGCTGCTACTGCAGATCCAGAAATAGCACCAAAAAGCATAGATGCCAAAACATTTACATAAGCTAAACCTCCAGGAAGACTAGCTACCAAAGATTTTGCAAAATTAATTAATCGATTAGCAATACCACCTTGTTTCATTATTTCTCCTGCCAATACAAAAAACGGAATGGCTAATAATGCAAAACTATCAATACCAGTTGTCATTCGTTGCGCAATTGTAGTAATACCTGGTAGCTTATCTATATTTAATAATAAACTTAACGTTGTAGAAATTCCGATACTGTAGGCCACAGGAACTTTCATTAACAAAAGTGTAAAGAAACTTGCAAATAAAACTATAATACTAATAACCTCTATGCTCATAATTATATATTATTTTTATTAGAATAAATATTTGCTATATGATAAACAGAAAAGCTCATAATTAACAAACCACTAAAAGGTAGTACTGCATATACATAACCTAAAGGAATACGTAAAGTACCAGACAACTGATCTAAATGTAGAGTTGTATATACTAAGTTTACGCCTCCAATAACCATTACAATTAGGGCAAAGAGTAAAATAAATACTTCAATTACTATAGCCGCTTTTCTTTTGTTTTGGAATGATAATTTTTGATATAAAAAATCCATAGATAAGTGCTCTCTTTTTGCATTAAGATAAGCTGCTCCTAAAACTGTCATCCAGATTAAAGAAAATCTTGCAAATTCTTCCGTCCAAGTAAAAGAGGTACCCATAAGGTATCTTGAAAATACTTGAAATAAAACATCTAAGACTAATAAAGCAAAAATGATAATCATAAACCATTCAAGAATTTTATTAACCTTATTAAAAATAAGTTTAGATGTATTCATATAATTATTTTTTAATTTCATTTACAATTGTAGCCATCTCTGGAAACTCCTTTACAAATTTTTCTACAACATTTTTAGATTCTTCTGCGAATAATGATTTGTTTGGAATAATGATTTCTACCCCCCAATCTTTAATGATTTTCATGGATTCATTAACAGATTCTCTCCAATATACTTTTTGAGCTTGAGCAGACTCATCAGCAGCCTCTTGTACCCAAATTCTTTCTTCTATTGATAATTTATTCCAATATTTTGTACCAATTAATAATACATCTGGCACAGAAGAATGCTCATCTAAAGTGTAATATTTACTAATTTCATAATGGTTTGAAGACACAAAAGAAGGGGGATTATTTTCTGCTCCATCAACTACTCCTTGCTGAATTGCAGCATACAATTCTCCATATGCTAAAGGCGTAGCAGCCCCTCCCATAGAATTTACCATGTTTATTGCCATTTGATTATTCTGAACTCTAATTTTAAGTCCTTTTAAATCTTCTGGTGTTCTAATCGCTTTTTTACTAGTATAAAAACTTCTACTTCCAGCATCGTAATAACATAAACCACGTAACCAAAACTTAGACCCTTTTTCTAAAATAGATTTACCTATATCACCTTCTAAAACATTAAACATATGTTCCTTATTTCTAAACAAATAAGGTATTCCTAGAATATTATATTCAGGAACAAAATTAGATAAGGTGGCTGCACTAACTTTTGTTGCGGCTACACTTCCTATTTGCAATAATTCTAAAGTTTCTCTTTCAGTTCCTAACTGTCCATCAGGAAAAATTTTAACCTTTAGTTTTCCTTTTGACTTTAACTCTAAGACTCTTTGAAACTCTAATATCCCTTTATGAACTGGATGTGTTTGTGGCAAAGTATGACCTAAATAAAGCATTTTAGTGTCGCCAGTTTTTTTACAAGAAATAACACCTGTACATATTATTATCAATAAAATAATTTTGAAACGCATAATGAACAAAGGCTTTAATTTGATTTATATTTTAAAATACTCTTTAGCATTATTATAGCTTATATCAGCTACCATTTTTCCTATTCTCTGCATTTCTTCTTTTGGTAACTCACCTCTTTTTATTTCATCTCCCAAAAGATTACAAAGTAGTCTTCTAAAATACTCATGCCTTGGAAATGACAAGAAGCTTCTAGAGTCTGTTAACATACCAATAAAACAACTTATTAAACCCATATTAGAAAGAGCGTTTAATTGCTTTGTCATACCATCTTTTTGATCTAAAAACCACCACCCAGATCCAAATTGTACTTTACCTCTAATGCTTCCATCATTAAAGTTACCAATCATGGTTGCCATTACTTCATTATCAGCAGGATTTAAATTGTAAATAATTGTTTTTGCTAATTTATCTTTACTATCTAATGCATTTAAAAATGCTGATAATTTTTGTGCTTGTGGATAATCTCCTATAGAATCCCAACCTGTATCAGGACCTAAAATTCGATGCATGCGTGCATTGTTGTTTCTCAAAGCACCTAAATGAAACTGTTGTACCCAACCATACTCATGGTATGTTTCTGCTAAAAAAATTAAAATGGCACTTTTAAATTTAAGAGCTTCTTCTTCTGTTAACGTTTTATTTGCTCTTTTCTTTTTAAAAATTGCTTGTATTTCATTCTCAGTATAGCTTTCAAAATATATTTGGTTTAAACCATGATCGCAAACACTACACCCATTTTTATTAAAAAAATCAATTCTTGTCTTTAACGCATCACATAAATCTGTATATGTTTCTATTGAAATGTTGGCGGATTTACCAAGAGCATCTATATAATCATTATACCCAATCTCTGAAATTAAAATTGCTTTATCTGGCCTTAGAGATGTACCTACTTTAATATCAATTTTATTATTTTTAATTTTTTTATGATATTCTAATGAATCTATAGGATCTTCGGTTGTACAAACATATTCTGCATTAACTTTTCGTAATAAGTTTTGTGCACTAAATTCTTTTGTATTAACTCTAGCCGAAACTTCATTATAAATTTTTTCAGCAGAGTTTTCATTTAACAACTCGTATATATCAAAATAGCGCGCAAGTTCTAAATGTGTCCAGTGGTATAATGGGTTTCGCATTGTAAATGGTACTGTTTTTGCCCACTTTAAAAATTTTTGTTTATCAGTAGCATTACCCGTAATAAACTTTTCATTAACACCCAAAGTACGCATTGCACGCCATTTATAATGATCTCCATTTATCCAAACTTGTGTTAAGTTATCAAACACGTTATCTTCTGCTATTAATTTAGGAGACAAGTGATTATGATAATCTATAATGGGTTGTTGTTTTGAGTAATTATGATATAACTCCTCAGCATATTTGTTTTCTAACAGAAAATTATCATGTATAAAATGTTTACTCATAAATTGGTTTAAAATTTAATCTTCATTTGATGGTTTTCCTATGGTTGCTAAAATGCCACCATCTACATAAACTATTTGACCACTCACAAAATCGCTTGCTTTAGAAGCTAAGAATATAGCTGGTCCTTGAAGATCTTTTGGATCTCCCCAACGTCCTGCAGGAGTTCTACCTACTATAAAATCATTAAAAGGATGTCCATCAATACGTATTGGAGCAGTTTGTGATGTTGCAAAATAACCAGGGCCAATACCATTAACTTGTATATTGTGTTTAGACCACTCTGTAGCCATATTTCTGGTTAGCATTTTTAAACCTCCTTTTGCTGCTGCATAAGCACCAACTGAATTTCTACCCAACTCACTCATCATAGAACAAATGTTAATAATCTTACCTGATTCCCTGTTAATCATACCTTTAACAACATGTTTAGAGACAATAAAAGGACTTACTAAATCCACTTTTAAAACTTGCTCAAAATCTTTAACCTCCATTTCTTCTAAAGGTGTTCTTTTAATAATTCCAGCGTTATTAACTAGAATATCAATAACACCTACTTCAGATTCTATTTTTTTTATATTCTTTTGTACACTAGTTTCATCAGTCACGTCAAATAAATAACCAAAAGCATTTAACCCTTCAGATTTATAATCATTTACAGCCTTGTCTAATTTTTGTTGAGATGAAGCTCCATTAATAATTAATGTAGCTCCTGCGTAGCCTAAACCTTTAGCCATTGCCATACCTAAACCATGTGTTGCTCCCGTTATTAAAGCAACCTTACCTTTTAAATCAAATAAATTTATTGACATACTTTTTGTCTATCTTAATTCGTTTATTTTACAAACATCCATATCTCCATAATCCAAGTTTTCTCCTGCCATTCCCCAAATAAAAGAGTAATTAGAAGTTCCTGATCCTGAGTGAATAGACCATGGTGGAGAAATAACTGCCTCGCCATCTGCCATCCAGATATGACGAGTTTCTTGAGGTTGCCCCATAAAATGACATACAGCCTGATCTTTTGGTACTTCAAAATAAAAGTAGACTTCCATACGCCTATCATGCACATGTGCAGGCATAGTATTCCAGCTACTTCCTCTTTTTATTGTTGTCATACCCATCTGTAATTGACAAACATCTACAACACTATTCACAATATATTTTCTTAAAGTTCTAGCGTTTGCTGTTTCTGGAGAACCTAACTCTATTACTTCAACATCTTCTTTTCCTATTTTTTTAACAGGAAATGCTTTGTGAGCTGGTGTTGAGTTTAAATAAAATTGAGCAGGAATATTTGAGTCTTCACTTTCAAAAATTATTTCTTTTTTACCTTGACCAATATATAATGCTTCTTTATGGGCTAGATTATATTTTTTTCCGTCTACAGATACAGAACCAGCATTACCAATATTAATAATGCCCAACTCTCTTCTTTCTAAAAAATATGATGATTTTAAAGGATCTATTGTTTCTAATGATACTGATGAGTTAACAGGAACTACTCCAGCTACCATAAATCTATCATAATGAGAATATGTCCATTCAATTTTATCTTGCTGCAAAACATTTTTAATTAAGAATTCATTTCGTAATTCTTTTGTATTGTAGTTTTTTACTGTTTCTGGATTAGATGCGTATCTTGTTTTGTAATTTGACATATAAAATCTATATTTGTGTAATCGATTGCACAAATATATACAAATATTCTAAATTATTAGAATGGGTTTAAATTTATTTTATCAAATACAGAAATAAACAATACCCTAATTTGGTTTATTTACCATATTTAATCAGTAACTTATTAAAAAAAACTAACAAATGAATAAAATTATTTTAATAATTATTTTCCTTACTTTTTTAGTTAACAGTAATATTCAAGGACAGATTATAGATCAATCTTGGAAAAATATTATAAATAAAAAAGAAGGATCTTGGTTTTTGTCTGAAGAGGCTAAACAGATTGCAGAAAATGTACTTTTATATCAAAGAAAAATTGGTGGTTGGCCAAAAAACATACAAATGCAAAAACCAATTACTAAAGAAAAAAAAGAGCAGTTATTGTTATTAAAAAAAAGTAATAAGGATGTAACTACAGACAATGGTGCTACTTATCAAGAAATGCTATATCTGTCTAAGATCTATAGATTTCGACCGGATGAAAGATACAAAAAAGCGTTTTTAAAAGGATTAGATTATTTGCTAAAAGCACAATATAGTAATGGAGGTTGGCCACAATTTTATCCTTTAAAAAAAGGGTATTATACACACATTACCTATAATGATGATTCTATGGTAAACATTCTTAATGTATTAAAAGAAATAAAAGACAGCACTAATTATTTTTCGATTCAACCATCCAAAGAAATTATTAAAAAAGTTGAAATAGCCTTTAATAAAGGAATTGAATGTATTTTAAAAACCCAATACAAACAAAATGGTGTATTAACAGCTTGGTGTGCTCAACATGATAGAAACACCTTACTACCAGCTAAAGCCAGAGCGTATGAATTACCTTCTTTAAGTGGAGCTGAATCTGCTAATATTGTTTTATTATTAATGCGTATTGAGAAACCAACCAAAGAAATAAAACAAGCCATAAATAGTGCTGTTGCTTGGTTAGAAAAAACTAAAATTACTGGATTACGTGAAGATAGAATTTATAATGATAAAGGAAAAGTAATTAGTAAAAAAATGGTTTTAGATAAAAATGCCCCACCAATTTGGGCTCGTTTTATGGAACTTGAAGATAATATTCCTTTTTTCTGTGATAGAGATGGAGTAAAAAAAGTAACACTTGCTGAAATTGGGGAAGAACGTAGAAATGGTTATGCATGGTATAAAACTTTTCCACAAGAAGTACTAGATAAATATCCTTCTTGGAAAAAAAAGCATATTGAAAAAAACAAACCTAAAGATCTTTTTAAAATGGTTGTTGCAAAAGATGGTAGTGGAGATTATTATAGCATTCAAGAAGCCATCAATAATTCTAAAGCTTTTCCAGATAAAAGGATTACTATTTTTATTAAAAACGGAATTTACTCCGAAAAAGTAAAACTTCATAAATGGAACCCCAAAATATCTTTAATAGGCGAAAGCAAAGAAAATACCATTATTACATACAACGATTATTTTAGTAAAATTGGTCTTGATAGAAATAGTACATTTTACACATCGACTCTTTTAGTTGAAGCAGATCATACAATTCTAAAAAACTTAACAATTAAAAACACAGCTGGAGATATTGGACAAGCAATAGCACTAACAATAAACTCTAATCAAGTTGCAATAATAAACTGCAATCTTTTGGGCAATCAAGATACGTTATATACCTCTGGAAATGGTAAACAGTATTATAAAGATTGTTATATAGAAGGTACCACTGATTTTATCTTTGGTAATGCTACTGCGTATTTTGACAACTGCCGAATTAATAGTAAAAAAGACTCATATATCACAGCAGCCTCAACAAATAAAGATACAGAATTTGGTTACGTTTTTAAACATTGTCAATTAACTGCCGATAAAAAAGTAAACAAAGTTTATTTAGGAAGACCCTGGCGAATACATGCTAAAACAGTATTTATAAATTGTAATCTACACAAACATATTGAACCTAAAGGTTGGCACAATTGGTCTAAAAAAGAAGCTGAAACGACTACATTTTATGCAGAATTTAAAAACTCAGGGAAAGGTTATCAACCTAAAAAAAGAGTAAAATGGTCTTATCAAATAAAGGATTCAGATGTAAAGAAATATACATTAAAAAACGTTTTAGGAAAACATAAAAAATCATCAAAAAAAGAATGGTATGAAATACTTTAAAATATTTTTTTCAATTTGTTTAATTACTCTAGTTTCTTGTAAAGAAAATACTTTGAAAGAGGAAAAAACTGAAATTAAAAACGTTACAATTTATAGCATTGGAGATTCTACAATGGCAGACAAACCAAACCCTGAAGTAAACCCAGAACGTGGTTGGTGTCAAATTTTACCTTCATTTTTAAATGAAAACGTAACTCTAGAAAACCATGCTGTAAATGGCAGGAGTTCACGTAGTTTTATTGCTGAAAAAAGATGGCAAAAAGTGTATAACAAACTCAAAAAAGGCGATTATGTTTTTATACAATTTGGTCATAATGATCAAAAAGAAAATTCTCCAAAACGTTACACCAATCCAAATACAGCATATCGAAATAATTTAATTAAATTTATAAAAGAAACCCAAGAAAAAGAAGCTAATCCAGTTTTATTTACCTCTATAGTTAGGCGAAATTTTAATTCGGATAGTACCTTAGTAGATACTCACGGAAACTACCCTTTACAGGTTAGACTTATTGCAAAAGAATATAATATTCCTTTAATTGACTTACAATATTTAACAGAAAAGCTTGAAGAATCCCATGGTGTTGAAGCTTCTAAAAAATTACATCTACATTATGCACCTAACGAAATTTCTTATTATCCAAAAGGAAAAATAGACAACACGCATTTGTCTATTTTAGGGGCTACAGAAGTTACAAAACTTGCTATAAAAGAATTAAAAGAAAAAATTAAACCATTTCATAATTTTTTTAAATAATTACAATTTAATTTAAGCAAAATCACATAACAGAACATTATACAGTTCATTATTTGAGGTTTAGCTAAATGTTTTATTTTGAATTCCCAAAAAAAATGATTAACATTGTAATCGATTACATTAATTAACTATAAAACTTTTAATCATGAAAAAAAAACTACTTTATCTAACACTATTTCTGGCTACATTTTGTTTAACTCAAAATGCACAAACAAAAATTTGGGATTTTGGAGGCGATGCCAGCTATACTAGCGCAGCACAAATTGCTATGTGGCCTTTAGCAGATTTTAATGCTCCTGAAGGAACAACTGTAAAAAAAGATGCCTTATTTCTAGTGGGTGACAGCTCTGGAGACAAGTATGGTAAAATAGAAAACGCTGGTGGAAAAACATGGGATGCAGGTACAGAAAACGAATATACTTCAATTAATCGTTTTAAAACAGAAGGAGGTTCTAATCCTGATGATAACAATCTTAATCCTACACATAGTTATATGTATTTTCCTGTTTCAGGTCCAGTATCTATAAAAATTTGGTATCGTTCAGGAGGTTCTTCAGAGCGATCTTTATTTATTTCTAATGAAACAAGCGTTTTAAATTCAGTTACTAAGGTTGATGATACAGATCCTTACACAATAACAGCTGATTACAATGGTACTGGCGAAAATATTTCAATATACTCTTCAAATTCGTTTAGTTTATACAAAATTGAAGTTTCTGGTTCTGGAGCTTCTACTCTAAGTGTAAACCCTGTTGAAAATTTAGTTAAAACTAAATTGAGAGCAAATAATGACAGAATTTATGTTACAGATGCAGCTAGTCGTACTCAAATTAATATTTACAGTGTAACTGGCTCTTTAGTTAAAAGTATAAACACGGCAACAAAAACTGATTTTTATCTGAAAAAAGGTTTATGGATTGCTCAGATTAAAACAGAAAAAGGTCAGAAAACAATAAAACTACTAAGTCATTAACAAATACTAACAAATTATCAAAAAGCTAAGGATATGTTTAGGCATATCCTTTGTTTATATTGATAATTGTTTTTTGAATGTTTCAATAAAACAAAGAGATATAATTCAAATCATATTGTAATATGATTATAAATTTTCATAAAAATTATAATCGATTGTTTTATTAAGAAAACACTTATTTTAAATTAAATAATTAAAACATGAAAAAAATTACATTATTGTTATTTGCTTTATTTTTATTCGCAATTACAATACAAGCACAAACCGCACTTGTAGATACTACAACTGGTATAACCTGGGAATTAGACGAAGGTTCAGACAACCAATCAGCAGATTACTTAATAAATACCGATTTATATTTTAAACCCACTAGTGTTTCTACTGGTAGCAACTTGTTTTTTACTTCTTTAGTAGATAATGGAGGTGGAGCTATAGGAACAAGAACTGTAAATGGAGAAACATTTACTTGTTGGGAAACCAATGGAAAACTCGATGCAGCTGGTCCTGAAAGTGCTGTAGATTTTACCATAGAACCAATCTCTGGTTTATCTTTTACGCCTACTTTAATTACACTTGATGCTCAAAGATTTGGAACTGGTAATGGTAAACTAGATATTGAATGGATAAATGAAAACGGAACTACAAATGTAGTAACCGCACAAGCTACAGCCAGAGATAACACAGGTGCTTACTCTTCTTTAAGTTTTGATGTTAGTGGGTTAGAAATTGCGGCTGGTACAGGTAAAAGTAAATTAAGATTGTATTTATATGGTTTGCAAGAAGCAAAGCAATTTGGACTTGCAAATGTTAAAATAGAAGGCTTGTTAAATGGTACAGCAACAGCAGATACAGAAGTTTGGGACTTTGGAGCAGAACAGTTAGACGCAGTGCTATTCAACAATATGCTTAATGAAAATAAAATTAATGCTTGGTATGCAGGTATAGCATCTGGTTCTTCTGGCGTAAATGTACCATCAACTTTTACAGAAGGAGCATTAACTTGGACAAGTTCAAGTAGTACTAGCGATCGTTTAAGAACAAGCAATACCAACTTAACACGTTATGATGAAAATGTAGGTTCTTCTGATTATACAGGCAGAATCTATAGTAATAGTCGTTCTGATAGCCGATTTTTTACAATAACATTAAACGAAGATGATGAAGTTACATTTATAGTTACAAGTCAAGATGGAAACACTAACAATTTTCAGTTTCAAAATGCTACTGACCCAAGTCTTCAAGATGAATTCATTTCAGTAGGCTCAGGAGAAATAGTTGAAGCAAAATTTGTTGCTAAATCTGCAGGAGATTATAAATTCTTTTCTCCAAATGATAAAATGAGTGTTTACAGAGTAATTAAAAAAAGGGCTAACTATGTAACTTTAACTGGTATTGTAGATGTAACAAATGCTCCTGGATTACCAAATGGTTATTCAATAGATTTTACAAACCAAGCAGGAAAAACTTTTTCAGCAGTTGTTTCTAATGGAACCTATAATATTGATCTACCAGCAGAATATAGTTATACTCTTAGTGTAGGTGGTGCCAATGGATATTTAATTGGTAATGGAGATACAATAGATATAACAGAAGATTCTACAACTTATGATGTTGAAGTACTACAAGTAACCTTGTTTAATATTACTGGGTCAATTACTGGATTATCAGATTTAAGCAATCTTACAATAGCATACACTCCAGATCCAGCAGCAAATAAAGTATATAGCCCAAATGTAATAATTGATAAAACCAACGCAACTTACAGTGTTAGTTTAGAAGCTGATGTAGAATATACTATTACAGCAGAAGGAGTAAATGATTATGAAATTTTATCAAATAAAATTACCATTACTGGAAATCTGACTACAGACATAGACTTTACTACAAAGCCAGTTTACAATGTAACAATTAATGCTGCAAATTTAAATGATACTCAATTAGGAAAATTAAGCTTAACATTTACAAACTTAAATGAAGATGGATATAGCTATACTTTTTCAGATGTGTCAACAATAACTTTAAGAGATGGTGAATATTCAATTGCTTACGAAGATGGTTTAGATGAATATGCTGTAGAGTTGGCAATAACATCAAACTTAACGATTGCAGGAACAGACGTAACTAAAGAATTAACTTTTAATCCTGTTACAGAATGGGTTTTTAATGATAGAACTATTTCTGGAGCAACAGCTTACAAAGGTCTTTTATTTACAGGTAGTGTAAATGTTAGAGGTAATAGTGGAGATTTAAATGCCGGTGTTGGCGCAACAATTAGTATTCCTGTAAGTGTTGGTGATAAAGTTATCATATCAGATTATTATGCATCAAATTATACAATTGATGGTGGTGCACCAATAACAAACACCTCTAATAGTACAAGTTCTAATTTGGTTACAGAATACCTTTATCCTGGTACTACAGACGGCACTGTTACCATTGCTGTGGCTAGCACTTCATATTTTGTTTCTATAAAAACAGTTCCTGTAACAGCTTATAAAGCTACAATAACTGTTGGAGAAAACAAAGATTATACTACTATTAATGCTGCTTTAAAAGCAATAAGTTATATGAATCGTGCAGATAACGAGCCAGTAACTGTATTAATAGATCCAGGTAACTACGAAGAAATGTTAGTAATTGAAAATCCAAATATTACCTTAAAAAATGCAGCTACTATCCCAAGTATTGGTATTGTAAATAAAGGTGTAGATATAGAGGCTAATGCTGTTAGAATTACATCTTATTATGGTCAGAAATACAATTTCTTTAGTCAAGGAGTTGACAACAAATGGAGTGCAGAAGTACTTGCTATAAATAGAGAAAATGGATATACAGAATATATAAACAGAGAAGGTACTGGTTCTGGATCTTCTTATTGGAATGCAACTGTGGTGGTAAAATCTACAGGATTTAAAGCTGAAAATATTATTCTAGAAAATTCGTTTAACCAATACATTTCTAAAAAAGAATCAGAAGATGTAGTATTGGCTAAAAATCCATCTGCAGAACCAACAAGACCTACAGATTATGGAAATACAAGTGTGCAAGATAGAAGTGCAGGATATGTAACACAAGCAGCTGCAATTGGTATTGCTGCAAGTGCAGACAAAGTTATTTTAAAAAACTGTAGAGTTATAGGACGTCAAGACTCTTTTTATGGGGCTGCACCAGCAAGAGTTGTGGTTTATAAAGGAGTTATGATGGGAGCTGTAGATTATATTTTTGGAGGAATGAACGCCGTTTTTTACAAAACAGACTTTGTATTTAATACAAGCGATTACTCTTCAGATGCTGCTTATATTACTGCTGCACAACAATTCAGTACAGATCAAA
>QGCY01000119.1_pt1 | contig 17117 bp, 19 predicted proteins | sample 4708041 | NCBI WGS metagenome assembly QGCY01 (sample SAMN08941164, study PRJNA450518) | Sediment metagenome, whole genome shotgun sequencing project. | biome: grassland soil; feature: grassland; material: soil; isolation source: soil 14 days enrichment with methanethiol and mixed carbon source ... | reverse complement strand
TGCACCAGTCGCGTGAAGCCGCATGCACCAGGCATAAAGCCGCGCAAGGTTCAGCCCGATCAAATGACCGATGGTCAGCGAGGTGTAATCAGGAACAGATGATGGCGCGGGGTTCATGCCCTAAGTTTAGGGTGGCGAATGGTGGGGTTGGATTAGTTGTTGGGTTTTTAGTCGCTCAGCACACTGTCATCCCGGAATGTTTTGAAGTTTTGACGAAAAACGTATCCGGGACCCAGCTGACACCAGAGGAACATTCTGGGTCCCGGCTCTTCGCTTCGCTGCGGCCGGGATGACAATGAGATAACCCCTGGCAACATAAAACCACGTGAGCGGTTTTTCTGGTGCATTGCTTCGCGGAATGCACCCTACCCAGTGCAGACCATCGGATTACGATTTATAGTGCGCACTTTCGCGTGCTGGGGTAAAAATCCATCCCAGACAATGATGCCATTGATACTTCAAGAAAAAATCGTAATTCACAAGAAGCGTGCTTTGCAAATACGTTCCGCCGACAAGATTAAAAATCGGGGCATCCCCGATCTTGCTCGTATCAATGATCATTCTGCTTATGGTGATGATGCTGTTTCGATCCATTCCACGAAAAAAGGATTTCTGATCATCAAATGCGTCATAATGGGCTTTAGGAACGTATCCAAAAAATGATCTGTCGCGCGTGCGCAGTTCAAACCGGCGGCAATGCTCTTCCAATATCTGGGCGATTTCAGGCGGGCACGTATCAGTGACCACGATGGCGCGGCTTGCCCACGGAACGAGAGGTTTGAACTCAACATCTGTGTTCACTTCCTTCACATCGAAAACAACTTCATTACCGGCTTCTATTTCTGCAATAAGCTTGCTGAAGCTATACAGATCGAGCTGCCGTTCCCGATCCTTCTTACTAAGATCGTCAGAAAGGCTGAGACGCCTATGCGTTTCATGAACATGAGGTGTCATCCGGAAAAACGTCATTCTCGCACCTTGTTCTGATCGAGTACATCGTGAGCGGTCAGAATGACGACGCTGCGCGAATGCTCACTAAAAAACACCTGTTATCAATTTATAACTGAAAAAATCAATGCCCCAGCTTCCCGTGAAGACGGGAGACTGGAGCCATCAGACCCTGCCAGTTCCCTGCCTTCGCAGGGATGAGCGACCGCATTCCGATTGAATTATTCTGGTGCATTGCTTCGCGGAATGCACCCTACCCAGTGCAGACCATCGGATTACGATTTATAGTGCGCACTTTCGCGTACTGGGGTAAAAATCCAGCCCAGACAATGATGCCATTGATATTTCAAGAAAAAATCGTAATTCACAAGAAGCGTGCTTTGCAAGTACGTTCCGCCGACAAGATTAAAGATCGGGGCATCCCCGATCTTACTCGTATCAATCACCATTCTGCTTATGGTGATGATGCTGTTTCGATCCATTCCACGAAAAAAGGATTTCTGGTCATCAAATGCGTCATAATGGGCTTTAGGAACGTATCCAAAATATGATCTGTCGCGCGTGCGCAGTTCAAACCGGTGGCAATGCTCTTCCAATATCTGGGCGATTTCAGGCGGGCACGTATCAGTGACCACGATGGCACGGCTTGCCCACGGAACGAGAGGTTTGAACTCAACGTCTGTGTTCACTTCCTTCACATCGAAAACAACTTCATTACCGGCTTCTATTTCTGCAATAAGCTTGCTGAATCTATGCAGTTTGCGCTGCGGGTCCTTTACACCGATATGGTCAGCAAAATTGAAGTACCTATGCGTTTCATGAACATGAGGTGTCATTCGGAAAAACGTCATTCTCGCACCTTGTACTGATTGAACACATCTTGAGCGGTCAGAATGACGACGCTGCGCGAAAGCTGCACTAAGAAACACCTGATATCAATTTATAACTGAAAAAATCAATGCCCCAGCTTCCCGTGAAGACGGGAACCCATGCTTAAATCTGACGACCCGCTGCAAGCGACCATCTAAGCATAGATACCCGCCTTCGCGGGCATTCTCGGTGACGAGAGGTTTTCCTTACAATCACGCGAACGCGGGAACTGGAGACATCAGCGAGAAGGCCTTGAGAGCTTTTTGCCTGTTTTAGCCTCGACTTTTTCCAGCGCCTTTTCAAAGATTGTATCACCCTTGTCCTGATCGCCTTCAGCAATCCAGACCGCGATATCACGTGCAATGTCCCACTGCCCCTGAATGATGGCATGAGCCATCGCGTCCATACCATCATCGGCTTCATATTCTATTGTCGGATCAATGCCATACGCCAGGAGCCGTTTTACGTTCTCACTCTGGCCTCCACCTATCGCCGCAAACAATGGGTTCGTTTCTTGTCGACTCAGATCGATTTTTGTTCCGGCGTCTAATAAAGTCTGCACAATCTTTGTATTCGATTCGAAGCAAGCCCATTCCAAAGGTGTCTGGTAATCGGGCCATCCAATATTCACATCAATTTTTTTGCTGATGAGATAGTTTACGATTTCGGGATTCTGGGCACGAACAGCCATTTGCAGCCACGTCCCCAGAGGCGTGTTCAGGTTCAATAGTTGAGGTTTGTCGTCAAGAATACGCTGCACATTTTCCAGGTTTCCTGAGCGAATGGATTTTTTGATCGCGTCAAATTCAGCTATATGGTCTTTCCAGCTCACTGCTCCCATCTGCTTCGGTCCGTTCAAATTTTGCTACCACTTCAAGGCAGTTACGATGCCCCATGTTACGCGCCCTATCAATTCTTGATTGTACAATAGGTTGTCAGCAGTCCGCAGGTTCCCGCGACGGCAGGAAACTAGACCTGCCAAACCTCATCAGATCCCTGCCTGCGCAGGGATGAGCGTCTTTATCCAGCGCCAAAGGTTTTCGTTACAATCACGCAATGAGTGAGCGAACAGTCACAATCCCGCCTTATTGTTAGTGATCGTTCACACGATCAGTAATGGAGGGTATACATGACTGATCTTATCTCACCGGACTATCACCTTGCGCTGCATGCGCTCTGGGTATCGCTACAGGTCGTGGCGGGGCTGTTAATCGCTGACTTTGTCTCTGGCGTTTTGCATTGGATGCAGGACAGATATGGCGGCCCGAAATGGCCGATTGTCGGCCCGCTCGTTCGCGCGACCATCAGACATCATAAAAAGCCGCGCCGCATGATCACCCGCAGTTTCATGCAGAGAAACGCCCCGACCTTCTTCATCTCAGCCCTGTTTCTGGCGGCGTTCGCAGCGCTCGGGTGGATCAATGTCATGACGCTGACCGGCGTGATTGTTGGCGCGTTCGCCAATGAGTTTCACAACTGGTCTCACAGGAAGCCTTCCGAGAATGGCCCTGTCATCACATGGTTCAGGATAAGGGCCTGATCATCGCGCCGCTTGAGCATGCCCGCCATCACCGTGACGGCAAGAATTCCCATTTCTGTGCAGTCACCGGCTGGATGAACGCTCCGCTGGAACGGGTGCGGTTCTGGCGGAGGCTGGAAGCGCTTATCCGTGTGTTCGCCAAAGAGCGCCCGCGCAGAGACCCGACTGTGCGTCGCCGCCCTGTCTTTGCCTGGCCTGCGTAAAACCTCGCTGCTGCCGCATCTGCAACACAGTTGATTTACGAAGCGGAAAGGCTGTTTTCATAAATTGCCGGCATGATTAACCGGCAATTTCTTTTCGGGCTCTCTGCGTGCGTCATTCTTTGTGCGCCTGCTTTCGCACAGGTCGCACCACGCGTCTTCCGCGAAGCCGAACAAGCCTTTCTGGAGCGCACCTCGCTGCGCGCTGCCGATGAGAAATGCGGCTATTTCACAGACCTTGAACGCGCCGCCCTGACATCCGGTCAGTTGCAGGCTCGCGGCTCGCTTCTGCGCGCAGGCTTTACCGTCAATGATATCGAACTGGCCGCGACCGAAGTTGCCCGATTTGCAAACTCGCAGGACTGCGGCGATGCCGAATTTATGCAGGCGGTCTTTCATCTGAAAGACGCCTTCTCTGCCTTTATCGGCACAATGGTGATGAATTTTCCGGGCCGCGATGCAGACTGGAACGCCTCGCGAAGCCGCTGGGATACATGGCGCATCGTGCAGGACGGGTCGACGCCGGATTATATGTTCCAGTTCGGTCTGCTGGCGCCGCGCGACACCAATCCGGAAGACTTTCCTGCCAGCTTTGCCCGCCCGCTGGATAACCCGCTCATTGAAGAGCCGTTCGATCTGGCGGTAGACCTGTTTCTTCAGGAAGACGACATTGCGCCATCTACAGCGCGCATTCTGATCCGCGATCCGGAGAAATCATCAGAGCCATGGCTTGGTGCCGTGTTCTCGGGCGAGCCCGGCCCGCCGCCCCGCGGTATTACGAGCGCCTACTGGCCGCGCGAACGCACAGTCATTACCGATGAAGACGACGAAGATGATCGCCGTGCACGTTTCGTGTTTGATGAAGCTGCGGCGGAAGCCATGATGCAGCTCGATCCGCGCGAACAGGTAGAGATTGTCATTCAGCCAAATCCGCGCAGCGGCGAAACAGAGCCGAAAGTGCTGGTTGTCGAGGTGGGTGACTTTGCCGCCGCCTGGTTCTTCGCGCGCCTTCCGGCGCTTTAGGCCTCGTCCTCGGCTTCACCCTCACCTTCATCGGCTTCAGCATCTTCGACCTTCAGCGGCAGGCGCACGCGCGCCGTGGTGCCCTCGCCTTCAGCGCTTTCAAAGTGGACATCCCCGCCCAGCGCTTCAGACAGCATCATGACGATGGACAGACCAAGCCCTGTTCCTGGACGATGACGGGCATTTTCCCCTTGGAAAAACGGCTCGCCAAGACGGGCTAGCTCCGCTTCTGAAATACCGTCGCCTTCATCGCTGACAGCAACTGTCGCAAAGGTATCATCGGTCGTGACGGTCAGAGAGACCTGACCTTGCGGCGGCGAGTATTTCACCGCGTTGGACAGAAGGTTCAGGAAGATCTGACGCATCGCCTTGCGGTCTGCATACACAGGCACGCTCTCCTGAGGCGCGTCGAGCTTCAAAGTCATGCCAGACTCTTCGGCCTGCCAGCGGATCAGGTCCAACGCATCTTCGGCTTCCATGACGACATCAAGGTCTTCAGGTTCCAGACGCAGACGACCGGAACGCCCTTTGGCGGCGGTCATCAGGTCATCGACGAGCAGCCCCAGATGTTCAGCGCCCTGTTTGATGCTGCGCGCAAACCCTTTGTACGGCTCGGTCACAGGACCGGCGCGCTCTGACAGGATAAGATCGGAATAGCCACTGACAGGGTTCAGCATGTTACGCAGCTCATGGCCGAGGCTGGCAATCCAGACCGCTTCATCGCTGAGACGCGGAGCGTCAGGCTCTGCAGGCAGAACCTCAGGCTCGGGCGTAGCTTCAATAGCTGCGACAGGTTCAGCAGGCTTGACGGCACGCGGCTTGTATTGGGTCAGGACCAGACGGTATCCGTCTCGCGTCGCACGAAGGTCCACGTGAACGTTTTCCTGCGTCTCGATTTTCAGCTCAGGCACATCATTGTCTTCAATGCCGCGAATAGCGTCATACGGCGCCTCGAAGAAGTCTGCCATGCTCGCACGACCGATGTCATTGGCGCTCATACCCGGTATAAGACGCAGATCGCCCACCCAGGAGCGCACCTTGCGGCGCGGGTCGAGGCTGACCACAAGCACAGGTGTGTCGGTCAGCGTTGCGACCCAGCGGTCGATTTCCTGATTTTTCCCACGGCGTTCGTTAATCACGCCGCCAGCGGATGCCGCGAACACACCAACCTGCAGAACGCTTACCAGCGCGCCAAGTCCGATCAGCGCGCCAGCATTCTCCAGAGACGGAAGCGCGGCGCCCGAAAATGAAATTGCGGCAATCGACAGATAGCCGATACCGGCAAAGATACTGGCCTCAATACCCAGACGGAAACGGCCCAGAGACAAAGCGTGCAGCGGGCCAAGCGCCAGCATCACCACCAGCGGGGAGCTCGCGCCGCCCGTCATCAGGACGCAAATGAGCCCGACCATGATCCAGGCGAACACAATCCAGATGTCGTGCGCTTCACGCGCGGCACGTGTACCGATGGTCAGATGAATGATGGATGGCAGAGACACAAGCACCAATGTCGCGCCAACGACAGTCGCGGGCACGCCGGTGAACAATCCTGCAATAGCTACAGCAAGGCTGAGACCGAGCCATAGGACGCTGGCCAGCATTGGCGACACCCGTAACTCCTGTCCCCCGGTTTTATCATTTATTGACAGTATCTGATCTGTAAACACGGGTTAACCTCTGTTACACGTATCTAAACGACAATTGAGGCCATATCGTGCTTCGCTGGTTGTAAGCACCCAGGCCGCGTTGATTATCGGGGGAGTCGCCCATGAGTTTAAGATACCTTATGTCAGGTCTCGCTTCAGGCATTCTCCTGCTTGCGTGTCAGACTTCTTATGCAGATGACACAGATTCGCCTTCTGAGCAGCAGGTTTCCCCTGAGAGTGGTAATTCTGAATCCGGAATTCGCCTGCCTTTCCTCGGTCGCACGAATGACATTGAAAACGACAAAGAAGAAGGCGAACCATCAGCAGATGCGCCTGCTGTTGAAACTGTTGTCACAGAGGCCACTCCTGTAGCGCCGCCACCTCCACAGCCGGATCTCCTGTCTCAGGCGGCTATTGCCTATGGCAGCTTCCATACGGACGTCTCTACTTACAATCGAGACTTCAATTCCAGCGATGAAGTCCAGACCGCGCTTGATGCGCTCGGCTCCCATAATCCTCAAAGCCTTGCATCCGGCTGGCTGGCCTATTCGGCTATGCTGGCGTCACAGTCAGAGGTCTTCGAAGAAGGCGTTCTGCAGGCGCGTGACGCGTTCGGTCGTGAACGGTTCCTGATGGGTATGCGCAATGACCCGTCCTATGCGCTCTCCATTCGCGGCGCAGACCATGCCATGTCCTATGTACTTGGCGCGAGCGAATCCGACGCCCGCCGTATCGATGTGGTCGGCGAGAATATGCGCGAGCAGGCTTACTCCCTGCAGCAGCTCGGCTGGGCACGTGCCCGCCTTCCGGGTCTTCCGGCAGATGACGCCCGCGCACTTCGCGAGGCTGCCGCGATCGGTCGTCCGCAATCTGTTGCTATTCAATCTCTTCTGCTCGGCCCGAATGCTGAAGCTACGCTCGCGAATGCAAGCTTCCTTGGCGGCTCATCCTCCATCTGGGATGCGATGACGGCCAGCGGCACAGATATCCGCCTTCCAGGCTTTGGCGCGCGACCGGCGAACGTCACGCGCGGACAATACCGCGTAGCCAGCGATCACCGTCGCACAGGCGGCAATATCGCGACACTCGCGGCGCTTCGCTATATGGATGAAACTGAGACACAGAACGAGTTTGTGGCCTCGGCGCTGAACGATCCACAGACACAGGGCTGTTTTGAAGAAGCCCAGCTGAACCTGCTTCAGTGTGTATCAGCATCCCGCAACGTGTTCGAACGTCCGTTCTGCATCGGCGTCCACGCGCTGAAAGACGTTGGCTCCTGCGTCGGCAGCCTCGCCGAATAAGACGGTTTTTCTCCGCCGCCCCCTTTCCTTTTGCGGCAGAATAGCCCATCTGGCGAGCTATGAGCGTACAGACACAAGCAGACGAAATCCGTGACACCTTCGCCTTCCTCGACGATTGGGAAGCGCGCTATGAACACATTATCGATCTTGGCAAATCCCTGCCGGCTATGTCCGCAGACGATATGCAGGATGTCTATAAGGTTCCAGGCTGTGCCAGTCAGGTCTGGATTGTCCCTGAAGAGGGTTCAGGCAGCCTTGTAAGCTTCCGCGCAGGATCCGACGCCATTCTGGTGTCCGGCCTGATCGCGCTTCTGGCTGAGCTGTTCAACAATCAGCCGGGCTCTGAAATTCTTGAGTTCGACGCGCCAGCCTTCTTTTCCGAAATCGGCCTCGATGAAGCGCTGAGTGCGCAGCGCGCCAATGGATTACGCTCTATGCTCGGGCGAATCCAGAACCTTGCCCGCGCGCAGACTGAATAGCGCTCGACTGCCACATACCGCGCAGAACACGCCCCGTCAGCGGGGACAGGGCAGTTACAGCGCGCAATGCGCCCTCCAGATCGCTGAGCCAGTCATCAAACTCAAGCTCGTCGCGTAAGTCTTCTATCTGGTGGACGGCATGGGCGACGGTCGATTTATCACGGCCAAATATCTCTCCCACCTGAGCGAGCGAGAGCGAGCAGCATGTATGCGCCAGATACATGGCCACCTGCCTTGCGCGCGCAACAGACGTCACCCCGCGTGTTTCCAATAAAAGCTCATCAGGGGTCAGCCCCGTCACGCTGCTGACAAGGTCAGTTATCAACCGCGCTATGTTCGAAAGTTCAGAAGTCATATCCCACCACATTTTTATAGGTTCAGAGTGATGACCACACTCTAAGCTTTATCTTCTATAGTAGGATTATATTCCTTTTTTGCCTCATGAGTCCATATGAAAACACCCTCTCCTCAACAGGAAAGGGTGTCAGAATAAATCATGATCCGTCGGGTCGTTGTCAGAGGACGCTTTCGTGGACGGCCATGGGGGAACGCACCATATCGGCTGTCACCACCATAACTTCGCGAAGCACACCCTCACCTTTTTCGTCGAACTGAATTCGGTCGAAACAAAGGATCTGCTGACGCCCGTCTGCAACGGGCTCCAGAGGAAGTCGCATCCAGTGGTGCGCGCGGCGATGGCCAACTGGCGTCACACCGAATACAGGCGAACGGGTCGCGCGACAGCGCCTCAATGCGCCATCCCACGGAAGATCGCCTCCACATTCATCGGACACCATGCGTCCACGCACTTCGTATCCGAGTACTTCTTTAAGTCCTTCGCCGGTCAGTCTGAACTTGAAGTCGTCATCTAACTGATATTCCAGAATAGATACGTGCTTCAGATAGTTCCGCATGCCAGCAGGACCGAGTTCTGCACGTGTCGGCAGCCGGTCTGGTCGGCAATACGTCGACCAGTACTTAAGAAGCTTTGCCTGGTCTGAAGATAGAACCTGCTTAAGTCTCTGATCCATAACTTGCTCGTGTGTTTTACCGATATAGTTAACATCGGTTAATTCGAATCACCCGCCAAGCCTTAATTCAACCTTTATTCACTTTTTCTTGTGTTTTCTTGTTTCGAAAGCGAAACGATAAGCAACTACTGACTCTATATTAGCCTTTAGTTTGCCCAAGTCCCATTTTCTTTGCGAGTTCCGAGCGCTGCTTTGCATAGTTTGGCGCAACCATCGGGTAATCCGCGGGCAGGCCCCACTTCTCACGATACTCTTCCGGAGACAGGTTGTATTTGGAACGCAGGTGGCGTTTCAGTGATTTGAAACGCTTACCATCTTCCAGACACACCAGATAGTCCGGCGTTATGGATTTACGCACCGACACTGCAGGCGTGACTTCTTTCGGCGCCTCGCTTGGTGACACTGAAGACAGATCGCGAATAGTCGCATGAACCCGCTCGATTACATTCGGCAGGTCATTCGCTTGTACTGGATTGTTACTCACATATGCAGCGACGACATCAGAGGTCATCTGAATAATCTGAGCATGCATGTCAGAATCTAAGTCATGGCTTAGAGTTGACGTCATTGTAGCCTCCCCGAGCCCCTTTTGGGGTCTATTTTATGCTTTATAGCTTAGTTTGTAGCGGAATATAATTGTCGAAACAGATTTGAAATCAAGATTAAACATTACGATAGGCCCAATTATTATACATAAGACCTCTATTCAAGTGACTTTTAGCGCTTCACTGCACTGCACAACCGCCGAAGGTGAACGAATACTTATACTATGCAATATATATCGTTTTTCATAACTTGATATTCCAAAACGATATAATCGGTATCCACTATGCTACTCATATTTTTGCTATGCAACACGAAGCAAAACATAGGTGGCTCCTGCATTTCGCTGCATTAGCGACATCATCTCCGGCGCGCCTTCGAGGTAAAACCATAGTGCGCTGAGAATTTATCTGGCATTGCAGCAAAAAGGCCGCCCGGAGGCGGCCTTTCGCATAATACTTCTATAATAATGCTATCAGTGCGGACCGACGATCAGCGCCAGAACCATGACGATGGCGAGGACAATACTTGTCCAGATCGCCATACCCGAGGAAAGCGGGCCTCGGCTGAGTTCGCCCTGTGGGCTGAAAGTCGCTTCGATGCGGTTATAAACGCGGCGGGAGAGGCGCAGTGCGGCACCCGTCATCGCCGGGCCAGCCTTGTTCCACACCGCACCCGTCCAGACGAGCGCATGATAAAGCGGACGGCGATAGACCCAATCGAAATCGAGCACGACGCCGCGCTTCTCTGGCGGATAAAGCTTCACACGGTTCAGTACGATGAAGGCCAGAGCCGCAAACACAAGGAGCTGCATCTGTGTGAGAACGTGGTCCGTGGTCCAGAGGCTTTGCTCCAGATAGACCATGGCTTCATCACGATATGGCAGCAGGCCATAGAGGAACTCCGTACCCCCAAGGAACGGGAAGCCCAGCCAGATACAGAAGAAGGACGCAATACCCATAGCCAGCAGCATGTTGAACGGCGCTTCTTTCGGCCGTTTGCCACTGTCGTGCGCGAAGAAGGCAAAGAACGGGATCTTGATGCCGGAGTGCTCCAGAACGCCCGCAGACGCAAACAGAAGCATCATCCAGATGATTGTCATATGCTCATAGCCTACCGCGCTCATCGTCAGAGACTTTGCAACGAAGCCTGAGAAGAGCGGGAAGGCCGAGATCGACGCTGCGCCGATGATACAGAAGATCGCAGTAAACGGCATGGTGCGGTAAAGTCCGCCAAGCTCAGTCGCTTTGGTCGTGCCCACACGATACATCACTGCGCCCATGCTCATGAAGAGAAGGCCCTTATAGATGATGTGCGCAAAGGCGTGAGCCGCAGCGCCGTTCAGCGCGAGCGGTGTACCAATACCGATCGCACAGACCATGAAACCGACCTGGTTGTTCAGTGAGTAAGCCAGAACCTTACGCAGATCATTCTCGATGACGGCAAAGAAGACCGGGAAGACGGTCATGATCGCACCGATCCAGATCAGTGAGTCTTCGCCCGGGAAGAAACGCCAGAGCGCATAAACTGCAAGCTTGGTCGTGAAGGCAGACAAGACCACAGAGCCCGTATGGGTCGCTTTGGAATAGCTGTCCTGCAGCCAGTTATGCAGAAGCGGGAATGCCGCTTTGATACCCAGCGCGACAAAGAGGAAGATTGCACCAGGATCATCCTGCAGGCTGAGCCCCTCGCCTTCAGAGATAAACGCGTCAAATTCGAGCGTGCCGAACTCACCCATGATGAAGGTCGCGCCCATGAGCAGGAGAACACCAGACAGGATCTGAATGCCCAGATAGCGCATGCTTGCCTTATAGGCTTCAGGCGTACCGGATTTCAGGATCAGGAAGACGGACGAAACGGCCGTGAGTTCCCAGAACACAAACACGGTGATCAGATCGCCAGAGAAGGTCGCAGCAATCGCAGCACCGGCGTAAATCAGCGCCATGGAATCCTGCAGAGGATCCTTATTGTGGAGCGCAAAGATCGAGTTGACCGTTGCCGCGATCAGGAAGGCCAGACCGAAGACGATAGAGACCCGTTCAACCTGATACAGGACAAAGGTCATATCCATCATGTTCAGCGTCGCCAGAGGCTCGCCCAGTGCACTGTGAAGCGTAAGCGCCACAAGCCCCAGAAGCGGACCACCAATCGTAACGACAGCGCGCGGGATTTCACCTCGGACGACATAAGCCAGAATACCGGCCAGAATTACGATGAAGCCCGGATTGGTGTGAGACAGCAGAGACATCAATGTATCACCCATTGTCGGTCTCCTCTTCCGGCTCGTAATAGTTTTCCGGACGTCCCAGCAATTTGCGCAGTGGCCAGCCGCTCAGAACGACGCCACCAAAGGCTGCAAAGCCGAACAGCGCGTAGAACATTTTGAACTCGGCCAGGTGGATGTATTCATGGCGGTGAACAAAGAAGTCCGCCAGCGCCAGCCCTGCGGCCAGAACACCCACGAAGATGAATGTGTAGAGACCCGCTTTCGGATGGCTCGTCCATCCGAAATAGCGCTCCCCCGAATGCTTTGCAGGACGTGTGTCCTGCGTGTGTTCTTCAGGCGTTATCTCGCTCATGGGCGCGCTCCAAACACTGGTGAAATGAAGTCGGAGATCACATCAACTCCGAAGAAGAGAACGAAACAGCCGGTTGCGGTAATCGCCAGCGGCAGAACCGTCAGGAATGGCGCACCGCCCGGACGTTTAAAGCCGGCAACTTCGAGCGTGTCTGCGTTTGGCGGCATGAGGCCAAGCAGAGCAATCGGCAGAAGATAGGCAACGTTCAGAAGCGTTGAGGCGATCAACACGTAAACCACATAGATATGGTCGGCATCGACTGCGCCCTGCATCAGCTCATACTTCGCCCAGCTACCACCAAGCGGCGGAACGCCAATGATGGAGAGCGATGCGATCAGGAAGCAGGTAAAGACAATCGGCATACGACGGCCAAGACCGCGCATCTGGCTGATCTCTGTTTTGCCGGTGGCGACGTAAATCGCACCCGCACACATGAAGAGCGTGATCTTTGCCATAGCGTGCATTGCGATCTGGAGCGCAGCACCTGACGCACCGGCTGTGTTCGCCAGCATCGCACCGACGGTCACATAGGAGAGCTGTGAGACGGTGGAATAAGCCAGTCGTGCCTTCAGATTGTCTTTCGTCAGCGCGATGAGCGATGCGACGACAATCGTGAAACAGCCAACCCACATGACAATCTCTGTGCCCGGAAGAGCGGAGAGAAGATCAAGGCCGAAGATATAGACCGAGACTTTGAGGATGGTGAACACACCCGCCTTCACAACAGCCACCGCGTGGAGCAGCGCAGACACAGGCGTCGGCGCGACCATCGCGTTTGGAAGCCAGAAGTGGAATGGCATCAGCGCGGCTTTACCAACACCGAATGCGAAGAGCAGAAGCAGAACGCTACCAAGCGCCGGACCAACCTTACCAGCGAGCAGGCCGCCTTCGACAAAGTCGAGGTTACCGGCAATCGCAAACGTCCAGACAACCGCCATGAGCAGGAAGCCGATGGACGTTCCGAGAAGTGTCAGAAGATAGATACGCGCGCCGCGGCGGGCATTCTCATCGCCTTTATGGGCAACGAGCGGATAGGTCGAAAGCGTCAGAACCTCATAGAACACAAACAGTGTGAAGAGGTTACCCGCCATCGCCACGCCCATCGCGCCGAAGAGTGCAAGACCAAAGCAGACATAGAAGCGCGTCTGGTTACGCTCGCGGCTTCCACGCATATAGCCGATGGAATAAAGCGAGTTCAGGATCCAGAGGCCACTCGCAATCATGGCGAACATGGCCCCTAGCGGTTCCAGCTTGAACGCAAAGGTCAGGCCGAGCGCAATGTCCGGCGATTCCAGTGCAATTTCCTGCCCAGAACCTGTCCGGATCGCGAGAACCGTACACAGGATGAAGAGCGCGCCCGCACCGACGAGTGTCGCGGCCTCGCGAACATCCGGAATGCTGTTAAGCGCCAGAACCGCACCGGCAACCAGCAGCGGAACAAGCAGGATAAGGGAAATCAGAAGCTCATTGCTCATGGCTGACCTCCGGAGAATGCAACATTGGCCGCGCCATCCGTCAGCGACGTGATGAAGGACGCATCAAGGCCGAAATAAATACTTCCGAGCGCAAGCACCCAGAGCGGGATAAGCAGCATAAGCGGAGCTTCCTTCACCTGCAGCTGTGCTGGGCCAGGTGTTTTGAAGAAGACCGTCTCAAGCATGCGACCGACGTAAAGAACCGCGAGAACAGAGCTGATCGCCAGAACGACAACCGCCCACCACCAGTCCTGCATCAGGGCCGCCTGGAAGAGAGCTACCTTGGAGAGGAAACCTGCTGTCAGCGGCACGCCAACGAGGCTGAGCGCGGAAATGCCGAGCGCAGTCGCGGTCCACGGTGCTTTACGGGCTACGCCTGCAAAGTCCTTCAACTGCGAAGAGCCAAGGCTCATGACCACGCCAGCAACCGCCATGAAGAGCGCGCCCTTCATAAGTGCGTGGTTGATCATGTGGAACATGCTGGCTGAAAGGCCTACGGCGCTCGCGAGCGACAGACCCATCAACATATAGCCAACCTGCGCAACGGACGAATAGGCGAGCATGCGCTTGATATTCGTCTGGAACACCGCCTGGAAGGAACATGCTATCGCCGCGACAGCCGCCATCGGCGCAAGCACCCATGTGAAGACGACCTGCTGGAACTCAAGCTCTGGCGAGAAGACAGAGAACAGGAGGCGCACAAGCGCGTAGAAGGCGACCTTGGTTGCCGTCGCCGACAGGAACACCGTCACGAAGCTCGGAGAATAGGTGTAAGCGTTTGGCAGCCATTGGTGCAGTGGGAACATAGCCGCTTTCAGCGCAAGACCTGCAACGATGAAGGCAAAGCCTGCATGGATTGTCTTGCTGTCGGCAACTTCCGGAATGCGGGACGCCATGTCCGCCATGTTCAACGTACCGGTCGCAGCATAGAGGAAACCAATGCCGATCACATAGAAGGTCGCGCCAAGCGAACCCATGATCAGATAGTTATAAGCCGCTGTGAAGGCGCGGCGGTCACGGGAGCCACCGATTGCGACGAGAACATAAGTCGAGATGGAAGAAATCTCGAGGAACACGAACAGGTTGAACGCATCGCCTGTGATTGCAACGCCCATCAGGCCCGCAAAGCAGAGAAGATACGCGGACAGGAAGAGCGAACGCTTTTCCTCGTTAATGTCCTGAACAATGGTCGGCATCGCGAAGATCGTCGCCAGAACACCTATGACAGAGACCAGAACCAGAACCGGCGCATTCAGCATGTCTGCCGCAAATTCGATACCCAGAGGCGGCGCCCAGCCACCCAGAGCATACGAAATACGGCCATGCACCATCACATCCTGCAGAAGCGCGAACGCGAAGACTGAAGACGTGATGATACCAAACAGGGCGAGCGCCCAGGCGATTCGCCATTTTGGCATCGCTGCGCAGATCGGTGACAGGAGCATAGGCCCCAGCACGACCAGCACCGGCAAATGCCGGACCCAGCTTTCAGGCAGCAGAGAAAGAACATCTATAAGCATGGCTTAGGCAGTCTCCGCAGAAGATTCAGTTTCAGCATGTTGGATGTCCGCTTCACGAACTTCGTCCATTTCAATCGTGCCGTAAGATTCGCGGATGCGGACAACGATAGCGAGGCCAACGGCCAGCGTCGCAACGCCCACAACAATCGCTGTCAGGATCAGAACGTGAGGAAGCGGATTGGAGTACACTTCCTGCAAAGGCTGGCCGCCGATATGGTTCGGATCAATGATGCCGTCGATAAACGGGCGTCCGAGTTCATCCACGCCTGAAGCGGCTTCATGTCCGCCCTCATGTGCGCCCGCTGCCCCATGGCCTGCACCATGAGCCGCATCAGCGCCATGACCACCACCGTGATCATCGCCATAATCTTTCGGGTAATCACGACCGAACAGGATCGGCGCAGAGCCGCCATTGATCTTACCGAGCGTGATGTAAAAGAGGAAAACCGATGTCTGGAACACGGACAGGCCAATCAGGCGCTTGATCATGTTTCCAGCCTGGAAGGTCACATACAGACCAACCATCATCAGGATGATGATTGCCCAGTAATTGTATCGTTCAAAGATGAATTCGGCCATGTTCTACCAGTCCTCATCATCAATTTCAGGCGCACGACCAGCGAACGCATAGAAGATTGTAAGCATGCTGCCCGCGACCGCGAAGAGAACGCCAAGTTCGATCACGATAATGCCGATATGCTGCCCCCAGTGGCCATCCGGACCTTCCGGAATCACGAAGTCATAATCGAGGAACAGGCCACCATTCAGCATCGCCCAGACACCAACGGATCCGTAAAGCAGGAAGCCGAAGAGCGCGAGCGTGCGTGCAAATGTTGCCGGAACGAGACGCAGCGCCTCAACCACACCGAAGATCAGCGCATAAAGAATAATGCCAACGGCAAAGATCACACCCGCCTGGAAGCCGCCGCCCGGCGAATAGTCACCATGGAACTGAACATAGAAGGCGTAGAGCGTGATAATCGGGATGAGGAACTTGGCCGTCACCCGCAGGATTACGTGATGGTCGGTTTTCACTTCTCGCCTCCCTTTTTCTTTTTCAGGGATGCAGACAGGGAGCGCTCGCCAAAACCGAGCAGCAGCGCAACCGCCACACCCGCAATGAAGACAACGCCAACTTCGCCGAAAGTATCGAAACCACGATAGCTGGCGAGAACAGAGGTCACGACGTTCGGAATACCGATATCGCCATAGTTACGCTGCAGGAATTCCTGCGCGAGGTAGGAGTTGGCCGGAGATTCCGGATCACCAAAGCCAGGAAGGTCAATCGTCGCATAGAACAGGATTGCGCCCGTAATCACGACAACCAGCATAGGCGCAATGCGCTTAAGCGGCTTGTCTTCCTTGGCCACCCGCACGGTCAGCAGCATGGCGCCAAGAATGAGCGCTGATGAAATGCCCGCACCGACCGCAGCCTCGGTAAAGGCAACGTCGACGGCGTCGGCAATCACAAACCATGTCGCAGACAGAAGTGAATACACGCCAGACAGCATGACCAGCGCGAACAGGCTGCGCAGGCGCGCAATCGCGATAGCAGTGATCGCCATCATGGTCAGAACGCTGATATCAATAAGAATAACCGAGAGGTCCGGCCCTGCGACCTGAGCCGCAGTGTTAGCTACATCGCTCATGCCTCGTCCTCCTCTTTAGCCTTTTGCAGGCCAATTTTACCGATGATTGGCTCAAGCCCGGCTGTATAGGCCGCGTTCGCAATCGCGTGTGCGCTTGTCGGGCCTGTCAGCACGAGGAACAGACCGATCAGAATGAGCTTGAAAACGATCAGCAGCCCCGGCGCCAGAAACGCCATACCAAGAATGAGCGTGAGCGCGCCCAGCGTATCGGTCACACTGGCCGCGTGAAGGCGGGTGTAGAAGTCAGGAAAGCGCAGAACGCCAGCCGCAGCGATAACGGTAGCGATCCCGCCAATCGCACAGAGCAGCGCGC
>QGCY01000118.1_pt1 | contig 17295 bp, 17 predicted proteins | sample 4708041 | NCBI WGS metagenome assembly QGCY01 (sample SAMN08941164, study PRJNA450518) | Sediment metagenome, whole genome shotgun sequencing project. | biome: grassland soil; feature: grassland; material: soil; isolation source: soil 14 days enrichment with methanethiol and mixed carbon source ... | reverse complement strand
TATGGTTGTTGGTCTTGCGGCTGGATTTATGCTGCTGAAAGCCGTGATCCTCTTCGGGCTGAGCCTTGTCTTCAAGGTTCGCGGTGCACAGGGCTGGTTGTTTGCCTTGGGCCTCGCGCAGATCGGTGAGTTCGGCTTCGTGCTCCTGTCTCTGGCGACGAGCAGCTACATCCTTCCAGACGCCGTTGCAGAGCTTTTGCTCCTGTCCGTCGCGCTTTCCATGCTGGTGACTCCGCTTTTGTTCATCTTCCGCGAGCAGATTATCGCGCCGCTTTATGACCAGACACAGAAGCAAAGGTCTGCGGACGCGATTGACGAGACTAACGACATCATCATTGCAGGGCGTGGCCGTGTGGGCGGGATTGTCGACCGGCTCCTGCGCACGGCGGGCTTCTCCACAACGGTGATTGATTTCAATTCCCGCCATATCGATTTCGTCCGCAAGTTCGGCTTTAAGACCTATTTCGGGGATGCCACCCGTCCCGACCTGCTGCACGCGGCCGGTATTGAAACGGCAAAGCTGATTGTGGTGGCAATCGATGATCAGGCGCAGATCAACGAAGTTGTGCGCCATGTCATAAAGCACCATCCGAATGTGCATGTGGTGGCCCGCGCAATTGATCGGACACATGTTTATGAGCTTTGGTCGCTAGGCTGCCGCGACATTATTCGCGAAACCTATGACAGCTCGCTTCGCATGGGGCGGTCATCGTTCGAAGCGTTGGGCATCAGCCACGAAGCCGCTCAGAAAATGACGGACGCGTTCGACGTGATAGACAAGCAGCGCCTGCGCGAACAGGCCGGCGACTATGACGTAACCAAGCCGCCCTGGGAGAATGAAGAGTTTATCGCGAGAGTGCGGGAGTCTCTTGAGGACTGGGAAGCAGAACTCGGCACTGCCATGCAGTCCATCATGGCAGAGGATCATGAGAAACAATCCGGGCCATGACGCTCAGCGATTAAATGAAGAAGAGACTGGCACGACCCGAGAGAAACTCGTTAGGGCTGCTTCCTTCCGGACCTGACCCGGTTGGCGAGGCACTCGTCCGCGCCAGCCTCCGATGGGCTATATCGCGAACCCGACGCCCGATTGCAAGATGCTTTCATCAGATTTGATAGTTGGACGGCTTGGAATACGTCGAATTATCATTGTCTTCGGCTTTTCTCGCGCAGGCCTTATTGATCATTTCCCAAAGCATTTTTGGTGTGATTGGCTTTTTCAGGTAAAATTCCACTCCAAGCCGCTTGAGGCGTAGCAGTGTCTCGTCCGGAATATCGGCCGAGACGACAATGGTCGCGATGTCTTTATTTGGCGATGATGAATTGCGTAATCTGGACAGCAATTCTGTTCCGCTCATTTCAGGCATGTTGAGATCGAGAAGAAGAAGATCGAAGGCGTCTTCCTTTGCCTTTTTCATGCAATCCTGGCCGCTGTCTGCGGTCGTTATGTCCATGTTCCAGCTTTTGAACAGGGTTTCGAGATAGACACGATTTGGCAGCCTGTCATCAACGGCCAGAACCCGCGTGGCGGCCTTGATGCTCTCTGCAGATTTCTGCATCAGCGCATCATCCGCCGGCGGATCACTCAGCTCGACAGGCAGCGATACGAGGAAGGTTGTACCTTGCGAACTCGTGCTTTCAACTTCGATTGTGCCATTCATCTGCGAGAGCAATAGTCGGCAAATATATAGCCCGAGACCTGTGCCGCCATGTTTGGCAAACGTGCTGGAGCTTTCCTGACGATATGGTTCGAAAATCCGGTCAGCCTGACCGCCATGAATGCCGACACCGGTATCGCTGACCCGTATTTCCATAGTGACATGGCCATCATCAAGCGGCTTTGATGAGAGCCCGAGCGTGATATGCCCTGAATTGGTAAAACGAATGGCATTCGAGATCAGGTTATCCATGATCTGCGTCAGACGGCCATAATCGATCATACCCCATTCCGGCATATCGGGGGCGTTTTCTATGCGGATCTCAAGGCCCTTATCTGCCACGCTGAGCTGCCAGCGAGAGGCCGCACGCAGTGGAACGGCGCTCAGCTCAGTCGATTTCAGGCTGATCTCGATGCCGTTGCTTTCAAGGCGTGTCAGTTCCAGCATGTCGTTCAGAACACGCACAAGAGAGTCGCCCGAAGACTGCACCAGCTCTACCTGTTTGCGGACATGGTCAGGCAGGTCATCACGCAGCAGCGATGTCGTAATCCCGAAAATGCCGTTCAGAGAGTTGCGGACTTCATGGCTGACCGTGCCGAAAAAGCGAGTGCGCTCCATCTCCGAAGCGCGCGCGCGGCTGAGGTTCTTTTCTGCCTCGTTGAGCGCTTGCACCAGTGCCTGATGCAGCGTGAGCGCCATGAACAGCGCGAGGGTCAACCCGCCCATAGACATAAGGTAGAGATCGAAAATCTGGATCGCAGAGGCCGGTAGCGGCGCGTCTGGTACGTGAGTGACGGAGAAATAATAAAGGAAGCTGAAGGCAGGAATGCCGATTAACCAGCCGCCAACTGCGCCCGGTCTTCCGATAAAATAGGTTCCCATAATGGGCATGAAAACCGCCAGCATGACTGCGCCGGTCTGAATACCCGTGCCCTCATTCACGCCCAGGAATACCAGATTGATGAAGAAAGACGTCGTCAGAATCAGCCATATCCAGAAGAACCGGGACAGGCGCTGAACGACAATGATCATGGCGATCAGCATGCAAACAACGCCTGCTGATTTGATGTCATGAATGCCGATGCGTGGTTCCACCAGTTTCAGCGACAGCTGGGTCAGCGTTATCAGAACGATGAAAAACGACAGAATGATCGTAATCGCGCGGCGCCGGAAAATAGCGACACCCTGAAAAGACGATCCGAGCCCCACCAGATCGGTAATACGATATCCGATCCGGCTTATGTAACTGGAAATGGCGTTCATTTTTCGAATTGCCTGACTCAGCTGGGGTGACGTTACGCAACCTTAGGCGGCAAAACCTCCACAAACCGTGAAAATTTAGAAACTGCGCATATAGACGCAGCGCGCAGAGCCGAAACACTGTGAAAGTGTCGCCGATAGCGGTAAGACCTGCGGACGGAGATTCTTATGCTGACATCTAATGATATACCGCTTGCTTCCAATCCGCTCGATCGCGCGGCCCATCGCCGGAAGGATGATGCCTGGCTGGAGGCGGCGTTTCGCGATCCGAACGTCCTGATCTTTATCATGCAGCACGGCATGCCGCTCGTGGAGGGGCAGGTTGGCCCACCACGCCCCGTTGGTGCGCAGATTGACCGTTCGCCTCGCAGGCTCCTCTGGATGGGACATGAAGCGTCGCAATTTGCACAAGGTGCGAAGCGTATTTTCCTTGGCGAAGATAAGCATGGATCGCCCATCTTTGCGCTATTTGTCGATGAGCGCTTCACGCTCGAAGGAACCTTGCTGGAAGGCGCAGGAGGTTTTGAAGATATGCGCGCCGCGGCGGCGGGCTTATCTGCGCTGGAGGCCAATCTTGTCTCCACCGCGAGGTCTATCTCCGAATGGCACCGCACTCACGGGTTCTGTGCCAAGTGCGGCAGCCCGACAGAGATTTCCGAAGCCGGGTGGAAGCGTGAATGTCCGGCGTGTGAGACAGAGCATTTCCCGCGTACCGACCCTGTTGCGATCATGCTGCCCATTCTGGGTGACGAATGCCTGATGGGGCGTTCCACTGGCTGGCCTGACGGGTTCTGGTCCTGCCTGGCGGGTTTTGTTGAGCCGGGCGAGACAATAGAGCAGGCCGCCTGCCGTGAGGTGTTCGAAGAAGCGGGGGTGAAATGTGATCCGACAAAAGCTGAGTATCTGTTCTGTCAGCCATGGCCGTTTCCGTCCTCACTCATGATGGGCATTCACATGCCAGCTGAGTCACGCGACATCACTATCGATCCGAGCGAGATCGAAGATGCGCGCTGGTTCTCGAAAGATGAAGTGAAGGCGATGCTCGCAGGGGAGCATCCTGATGCCTACTGTCCGCCGGAATTTGCCATTGCCCATTTTGTCATCCGGACATGGGCGGAAAGCTGAAATGAAAAACCCCTGCCCGTTGGGGCAGGGGCTCATCAATTGTTATTCGCAGTTTGACTTATGAGCCGGAATTGAAGCGATATACTGCAGCGATGCTGAATGTGTCGAGGCCGCCACCAACTGTAGAATCGTCAGCTTCGAAACGCGTATAGTCCGCGCGAACGCCAATATTGTCGTTGAAGAAATATTGGCCACCAACGCCCAGCGCAAATCCGTCAACGTCAACATCTACCGGGCTGAAGCCTGGGACATTGCCCTGGAATGTGGCTGAGCCGTAGCCGAGACGTCCGAAAACATCGAAATTCTCATTTACCGGGTATCGGCCGACAACGAATGCGCCGTACTGGTTCTTGAGGTCCAGTTCAACGCCCAGAACTGTTTCTTCAGTTACACCAACGCTTGCTTCGACTTCAACGCCGAAATACTCGTTGAAGAAGCCGCCAGCGCGAGCTGTTGCTGCGCCGAGAGTAGCTCCATCGCCGTCGAGCGCAGAATAACCGAGGTTTACATACAGGTTATTGTTCGCTTCCTGAGCCATAGCAGCAGGTGTCAGCATTGCGGTAGCTGCTACCAATGCAATTGCAAGTTTGTTCATAGTTTCCTCCAACAATGTATTTATGCGCGGCGATTTAGGCGGGCATTTGAAGAAACTGCAACATAGAAAAGCATATGAAAAACAATTTTGTGAACACGTTTGTAAAAATACAACACCGGAGCATGTGTACAGCTATTGGTTCTGCATTTGGGACTTGCGTATAGTCGAGAGTTATCTCTTTGAACTTTCAAGTAAACCTTTAGTGGCAGTATGTGCTGGTAAAGAAAACGGCCTCCTGGTGTCGGGAGGCCTTTAGTTCATCTAACAGTCTGACCATATGTGATTTTATGAACGAGTGTTGAAGCGGCGCGATTCCTAGGTTGGAAAAAGAATCACCCGGGCAACTGGGGGACCGGGGGGCTGGTTATGTTGCCCGGGTGATAAAGAGCGCCCTTAGAGTATAGGGGGGACGCGGACGCTCTGTTCGGGGTCGGAAGGGCTGGCAGGTCGCGTTAGTTCAGCACGTTCGGCCAATTGTCATCGGCTTGTGTGATGAAGTTTTCGCGGTCGGCATTCCAGTCGGACTGAATGTCTTCGTTGAAGTTCAGATAGAGTTTGCCGTCGACAATGGCCCAATAACGGGCATCACCCTTCGCGCGCTGCCCCTGAGCGACCGCCCATGCGCAATATCCGCCATATTGAGGGGCATAGGCTTCAGGTTCGGCAAGAAATGTGTCGAGGTTTTGCTGGCTGACAAAGCGGAATTCAGCGCCCTGATATTCAGTCGTGAATGCGCGGCTGCCTTCAACCGGACGGCCCTCTGTAAAATAGGCGACGACGTCATGACCCTGCACGGCTGTATTGGAAAACAGACCGGTATAGATCGGGGCAGCGTCTGCAAATGCTGCGGGCGTCAGAATGGCCGGTGTGGCGATGCTGGCGGCGAGTAAAGATATAAGTGCAATAGGTTTCATCTGGGGATTCCTGTTCTGGGGAACCCTGAAGATAAAAAATCATCGGCAAAATTGCGAAACACAAGCTGCTCCAGTGTATTCACATCGGAGCGACCAGCGCGTTATTGCCGTGTTTATGGCATGATATAGTCTTTGCGATCGCCTTGCGGATACACGCCCAGAACACGGACCTGGGTCGAGAAAAATCCAAGTTCTTCAAGCGCCAACTGGACAGGTCGTTCATCCGGATGGCCTTCAAATTCGGCAAAGAACTGGGCTGCTGTGAACGAGCCACCGGTGAGATAACTTTCCAGCTTGGTGACGTTGACCATGTTGGTCGCAAAGCCGCCAAGCGCCTTATAAAGCGCTGCGGGCACGTTACGCACCGTGAAGAGGAGCGCGGTTTTACATGGCGCTGAAACCTCGGTGAGGTCGTTTGGCTCGCGGCTCATGATCACAAAGCGCGTTGTATTGTGCTCTTCGTCTTCAATGTCCTTGGCGATGATGTTCAGGCCATACACCTCTGCAGCGAGGGCCGGCGCAATGGCCGCCATCGCGCGGTCACCTTCTTCGGCAACCTGACGCGCCGCGCCCGCAGTGTCGGCCGCCGTCACAGCTTCAATGCCATGTTCGCGCATGAAGATGCGGCACTGACCAAGCCCCATAACGTGGGATTTAGCGCGCTTGATCTCACTCAATTCCACGCCTGGCAGAGCCATGAGCTGGAAGCGGATTGGCAGAAAGTGTTCTGCAATCATATGCAGCTGCGAGTCTGGAATGAGGTGATGGATGTCGGCAACGCGACCGGCAATCGTGTTCTCAACCGGTATCATGGCCAGATCGGCTTCGCCGCTTTCAACCGTTGTAAACACGTCCTCAAAGGTCCGGCATGGGATAGCTTCCATATCCGGATATGCCTGACGACAGGCAATCTCCGAATTCGCACCGCGTTCGCCCTGAAATGCAATTTTTCCGGCCATGATCGAACCTTTCATATTCCGGAGTGAGCCAAACCATGCCCGGCGAAATTCGGCAAGAGGGCAATTTAGCTGTGCAACGGCCTGAAAAAACGTGCGGCTCTTCGCCGCGAAAGGCAGATTCCATGCATGTTTATTTAAAGAGAATATTGAACGTTATGCGCCACCGTGCCAGAAGCACCCCAAGATTCAGGATCAACCGGGATTCGTGAGAAATGTTTTTGAATAAAGTTGCTGGCGCTCTGCTGGCCGTTCTGCTCGTGCTTCTGGCTTTGCCAACGCTGTCTGACATCATCTTCGGAAAAGGTGGTCATCACGGCGGTCACCACGAAGAAGAAGCTCACTCTTTGAATGAGCGCTTTGCGGCAAGCTACGCATACTACCTGCCTGTTGAAGAAGGCGCTGGTGGTGCAGAAGTTGAAGAAGAAGTGTTCGACCTCGGCGCTATGCTCGCAATGGCAAGCGTTGAAGACGGTGCGTCTTCTTTCCGGTCTAAATGCTCTAGCTGCCACAACGCAGAAGACCCAGGCGTGAACGGCGCTGGTCCTGCTCTGCACGACGTTGTTGGTCGTAATTATGCTTCCGCTGATGGTTTTGGCGGTTACTCTGGTACGCTGTCTTCAATGGAAGGCGAGTGGGACTATGAAGCTCTCAACCAATTCCTCCTTAACCCACGTGGTTATGTGAACGGCACTTCTATGTCTTTCGCTGGTCTGCGCCGTGACCCGGAGCGTATGAACGTTATTGCTTATCTCGCGTCTCAAAGCCCGAACGCTCCTGCGTTCCCTGCGCCGCTTCCTGCTGAGGAAGAAGTCGCAGAAGCTGTTGAAGTCGACGTTGAAGCTCCACAGGGCGTAGCGCTTGAAGAAGCTGCTGAAGACCTGACTGAAGCTGGCAATGACGCTGCAGCCGCTGTAGCAGAAGAGGCTGCTGGTATCGTCGAGCAGGTTGAAGACGCTGCTGATGAAGCTGTTGAAGATGCGACTGAAGCGGCTGACGAAGCTGTCAATGGCCGCCGTGGGCCATTAAACCACTAAGCAGCTCTGCTGATACTGAATTTGAAAAGGCGGCTCACATGGGCCGCCTTTTTTAATGCCTCAGAGAAAGCGCTCAATCGTTTCAGGGCAGGCAGGCTGATCCTGATCGACGGCCCATTTCAGTATCCGCTCGAATAGGTTGGCAAACTCGCAAACTTCATCTGCATCAATCGAGCCCGGAAAAATACGCACTTCAAATGTGTGCTTGTCTTCGAAGCCTGCCGCGATGTTGAGGAAGTTAAAGTCGCAATATTTGGTCGGTTTGCAGGCCAGAAGCATCTGGCGTGCTTCGTCCCAGCCAGCCTTTAAAAAGGCCTCATCGCTCGCCAGCTCGATCAGGTTCGTCGCGATCGGTCCAAGGCGCACACAATTGGGGTTTGTACCAACATGCGCGCGCAGGGCTTGGCCGTGTTTCGCCAGACAATAGATCAGGCGTGACAGAACCCGTGCATCGCACAGGCGTTCAGCATCGAAGTGGACATGCACGGCGGCTTCCTTGGGGATGACGAATCCCAGCGCTTTCGCGGTGCCAAGAAGCTCGCAAAGGATATCTTCGCGATTGCCTTCCAGAGGGGCGGTGATGATTTCACACGGGCGTTCCCGCTCACCTGGCAGGCCCGTCGCCAGCGCAATCGGGCGCTTCTTCTCGTCACTTGCTTTGAAGATGCCTCCTTCGCTTTCAAGAGGCGTGCCGAAAAGGCTGGAAACAGGCTTCAGCACGTCTCCAATTGAGGCAACCGGATCGCAGACCTTGGAGACCAGTGATAACAGCCTGCCATCATCGCTGACGATACGCATCCAGCCATTCAAAGGTGGCGCACTCCGGTTAAGATCGGCATTGATAGTCAGGTCATCGACGCATAGCGCTATCCGGTTTCCGCTCTGATCTACGGCGTCGAAGCCAAGGATAAGGTTTTCAAACACTTGCACACCGGGAGCAAGGCTCGGCTCTGACTGAGGGTAGAACATCCGCTTTACAGCGCCGCCATGCTTTTCCGCGAGTGCGTGAGCCAGATCCGCGCGAGTCTTGCCTCGCGGTGCCAGCAGCTCGATTTCAAACCCTGTTTTCCAGATTTTACCCATCATATCGGCCCCATCTCTTACTGACAAAATGGGTAGCCTTTTTCAGCCATTCATGAATAGTCTTCATCAAGGGAAAATTGCGGGACCATCAGGGGATTATCGAAATGACGAATTATAACGCTGTATTTGCAGCGACTTTTGCAGCAGGCGCGGGCGCTATGGGCATGGCGCAGACCGCAGACGCACAGCATGCCGGTCACAATAACGGCATGAGCGATTTCGACGTGTATGCGAGCAGTGGATACGGCTTTTGTGATGCCAAAAAGATTGCGTCCGTCTGGGGCCAGAGCATCTGGGAAGGCAAGATGACGCTCGCGAACAAGGTTCGCGCGGGTCTGACGGATCTGGCGGATGCGGACATTGCCTCAGCGGATGGTGTGCGTTGTGACTGGTCAGAAGCAGAGCTCACTTATGCTGACGCGACACAGCTCGCCAGCTATTGGGGCAATAGCGTTGAGGAAGCCAAATCCAAGGTTGCCGATCTCATGTCAGGCATGGGTCATAAACGTTTTGTCGAGACATTTGCAGACGCGATGGCCGACCAGACTGAAGGCGATGAATATGACGTTGGCGGGAACTTCGAAACCTACGCTGCCAGTGGATATGGCTATTGCGATGCGAAAAAGATCGCGTCTGTCTGGGGCCAAAGCGTCTGGGACGGCAAGCTGACGCTCGCCAATAAAGTGAGCGCCGGTCTCACGCATCTCGCTGACGCGGACATAGCTTCTGCAAGCAATGTGCGTTGCGACTGGAGTGAAGCAGAACTGACCTATGCAGATGCAGAACGACTTGCATCCTATTGGGGCCAGACCGTCGAAGGCGCCAAATCTAAAGTCGGTGATCTGATGTCCGGCATGGGGCATAAGCGTTTCGTAGAAACCTTCGCCTCCGTTCTCGATAGCAATGCGCCTTCGGACAATGAAATCACCGGTGATTTTGAAGTCTACGCAGCCAGCGATTACGGTTTCTGTGATGCGAAGAAGATCGCTTCTGTGTGGGGCGCGAGCATCTGGGAAGGTAAAATGATCCTGTCTAACAAGATCAGTGCTGGCATAACCGATCTTGCAGATGCTGACATTCAGTCAGCCACCAATGTGCGCTGCGACTGGTCAGAAGCGGAACTGACTTATGATGACGCGGTCCAGTTGGCAGCCTTCTGGGGGCAGACGGTAGAGGGCGCGAAAGCGAAGGTCGGTGATCTGATGTCAGATCTGGGCCATAAGCGCTTCGTTGAAGCGCTGGGTTCCGTTCTGCAATAGTGGACGCGGCCAGCGCGTTTTCGAAGGGCTCCTGAAAAGGGGCCCTTTTTTATTGCGCGATTGACGCTTAGGCTGCGGCAATGAGCGACGTCATTCTGGATGCGATCAATGAGGCGGAACTGACGCTGGACTGCGTAGAGGCAGGCGAAGACGTCTATGCCTGCACGCTCACCAGTCCACGTGGCCGCATGAAACGGCGCATGACGATGAAGGCTGGCCATGGCGCGCCATCAATCGGTGAGTTTCTCTTTTATTTTGCGGTGATTGCCCAGCTTGCCGATGAGGCAGAAGACATTACCGACTGGGCTGAAATGCACGGAAAGGATGTCTCAGCCCCGAATGTCGTGAACGAATTTACGCAATTAGTGACCGACCAGCGCGATCTTGAGATCGTCATGGGCACGCACGCATATGACGGCATGATGGCCGGACTGGCGGTCAGTCAGGCCATCGGTAATGCCATGCCGCGCTAGCGACCGGCTTAGACGTTGAAACGGAAGTGTAGAACGTCACCGTCTTTGACGATGTATTCCTTGCCTTCGGCGCGCATCTTACCGGCTTCTTTTGCGCCAGCTTCGCCCTTGTTTGCGACATAGTCTTCATAGGCGATGGTTTCTGCGCGGATGAAGCCTTTTTCAAAGTCGCCATGGATGACGCCAGCGGCCTGAGGGGCTGTCGAGCCTTCTGGAATGGTCCAGGCGCGCGCCTCTTTCGGACCAACTGTGAAATAGGTTTGCAGGCCGAGCAGGTCATAGCCCGCGCGGATGACGCGGTTGAGGCCAGGCTCTTCAAGGCCGAGCGTTTCGAGGAATTCTGCCTGATCTTCATCGTCCAGCATGGCGATTTCAGATTCGATCTTCGCAGAAATCACGACGACAGGCGAACCTTCAGCGGCCGCGTGCTTCTCTACGACAGCGGAGAACTCGTTGCCGGATTCAGCAGAGTCTTCATCCACGTTACAAATGTAGAAAACAGGCTTGGCGGTCAGAAGCTGCATCATGCGCCATGCCTTGCGGCTGTCCTTTGGAACCTCTGCGTGGCGGGCAGGCTTGCCAGCGTTCAGTTGCTCCAGCGCAAGGTCGATAAGTTCCAGCGATTCCTTGGCGTCTTTATCGCCGCCGCTTTTCGCTTTCTTCTCAAGAGCAGGGCGGCGCTTCTCAAGGCTTTCAAGGTCAGCCAGCATCAGCTCTGTCTCGACGACTTCATAGTCTGCGAGAGGATCGATTTTGCCGGATACGTGCGTAATATCTTCGTCTTCAAAACAACGCAGAACGTAAGCAACGGCGTCGGTCTCACGAATGTTTGCGAGGAACTGGTTGCCAAGGCCCTCGCCTTGCGATGCACCTTTAACGAGGCCTGCAATGTCCACGAAGTTCATGCGTGTCGGGATGATCTCTTTCGAGCCTGCAATTTCCGCCAGCACTTTCAGGCGTGGCTCTGGCATTGCAACGTCACCGACATTCGGCTCGATCGTGCAGAAAGGATAGTTCTCTGCCTGTGCCGCAGCTGTTTTGGTCAGCGCGTTGAACAGGGTGGATTTGCCAACGTTAGGAAGGCCGACGATCCCGCATTTAAAGCCCATGAGCAGATATCCTTTTAATCAAGGCGCTCACATAGCAAAATCTGGTCGTCTGACCAGCCCTCACAGCACTATGGGCGCTAAAAAGCTGGCGCATAAAAGAAGAGCGCGACCGTGGTCACGCTCTTTGTCTTGCCTTGTGTGAGGAATTTACGCTGCGGTCTGGCCGCGAATAGCTGTCGGATAAAGAAGATATTCTTCCTTGGAAAAGCGTGCTTGCAACAGACCAAGTAGCTGGCCGAGGTCGCTTGAACCCGTTTCGCCTGTACCGTCTTCAATATGCGTCTTGAAGAAGTCAGCGAGCGTCGGCGCCAGCATCTGCATGTCGCCGTGAAAGCGTTTTGCAATGTCGCGCGTTGCCGGATTGGCGCGAAGTTCTGCGTAAATCTGCTCTTCTTCATGGTGCAGGTGTGCACGGAACAATTCTTTGGCTTCAGTTAGCTTCTGACGTCCGCTTTCTGTGCCCAACCCGATACGACGGGCTTCTTTGAGGGCGTCCAGAATAGCAACATGCTCCTGTTTGAGGAGGTCTATTTTTTTATTTTCCATGCCGTCACTCCGTATGGGGGTTTGCATGTATATACTGCGTACAGGTGACGGGGAGATTAACACTGGTAAATGAAATTACCGGAAAACTTAGGACACTACTTGCCTTCTCGCCGCATTGCGCGGTTTCCGAGGCCGCGTCATAAGGCCATTTGTTAATTGCAGGATTTTCCCAGATGACCAAAGCCGTCACCCGCAGCTATTTCGCGACACAGATTCATGAGTGCCCGATTGTCGATCCGGCTAAGGATGCCGAGTTTATCGATGACCTGGTTGATGGCGTTGTCATGCTGGCTGAAGGCGATGAGGCGGGTCAGCAATGGTGTGAAGAGCAGGGCTATCTCGGCTACACATCCTATGCGTCGCTGAATGATCTGCCACAGTGGATTTCGGCATTCGGAAAGCTTGAAAAGCGCCTTGTGAAAGCGGCTAACGCCTATGCAAAAGAGCTCGGTTTTGAGCTTGGGTCCCACAAGCTCAGCATGAATAGTTTCTGGGTGAATGTGCTTGATCCGGGCGCGGGCCATTCCGGGCATATCCATCCGAACTCGGTTCTGTCAGGCACGTTTTATCTGGACCTGCCAGAAGGCGCCAGCGCGATCCGGTTTGAAGACCCGCGCCTGCCTTTCATGATGAATTCACCGCCGCAGAAAGCTGATATCGCGGCCGATCTGAAGCGTTTCATCTATTTCCAGCCACAGGTCGGGCAGGCGCTCTTCTGGGAGAGCTGGCTACGTCATGAAGTGCTGGTGAATATGGCCGATGAGCCACGCCTGTCGATCAGCTTTAATCTGAGCTGATAGCTACGAGGTCTCTTCCGATTTCATGTTCCAGATCGGTGAGCCGAGAACCATCCAGATGACGATAATGGCCATGCCGAGGGCGGGTACGAATGCAATCTTGTGCGGGCCGAAGTTATCAACCGCAAAGCCCATGATAAACGCGCCAATTGGCGCACCCGCCATAAAGCCGAGCTGATAGATAGACAGCACACGGGCAAGCTGGTCTTTCGGTGCTGCGGCCTGAACGATTGAGCGGCTCATGGCGATAGAGACGCCGCCCGCCAGACCCCAGATAAAGACAATGGCGAGGAAGATCTCGTGATAGTCTTTAATGCCTTCCCACAGCATGACCAGAATGACCATTGAGCCGAGGAATTGCGAAGTGAGAAGCAGGCGTCCCGGGCGTTTCAGATTGCCCACGGTCGACAGAATGGCTGATGACACAAACGCGCCAAACCAGAAGGTCACATACATATCGCGAATGCCATCCGGGCCGAGGCCGAACACTTCGCGGTTGATCATTGGCAGAACAACAAGAAACGAGCCGATTACGAAAATGCCGACGCCAAACATGGAAAGCGTCATCGCCAGAAGCTGCTTATTACTCGTTACTGTGCGGAAGCCGTCCGACATATCGCCGAATGCCGCGCCCAGACCGCTGCGGCCTGTCGTGACCTGACGTCCGCGTGCGAGCCAGAGTGCAGCGAATGCACCACAGGCAACGATGAAGCCCTGAAAGTAGAGAAGATGCTCTGAAGACACGGGACCAATGGTGAAGCCACCAAGGAAAGGCGGCATTTTCGTTGCCTTATCGGCATAGCCGCCAAGCACAATGCCCATCACCTGAGCTGCAAACTGGGCGAGGGTCGCAAAGGCAACGCCGCGCTGGAGGGTGACGTTAGAGCCGGTGCGCGCGCGCCGGTCGACCACCTCATTCAGAATGGAATCGCGGGCGGGCATCATGAAGGCACCAAGCGTGCCCATCGAAATGCCATAACCGACCATAAGCGAGTATGCGAGCCAGCTTTCATGCACGGCCAGTGCCAGCATAATGGCCGGAAAGGCCGCAAGCCCGTGTAAGAGCATGAGCATGCGCTTGCCATCTGCGCGCTCTGCCACCACGCCGCCAATCAGAAGGAAGACGACGGACGGGGCCGCCAGCGCCATATTGGCGATGCCAAGCTCTGTGCCATCAAGGCCGAGCTTGATGGTGATGAGGTAAGGAAACAGCACCATTTGCAGGCCAAAGGCCATGAACCAGGTGGATTGCACGATGAGATAAGCTGGCAGCTCGCGCGATACGTGACGCTTGATGCGCGGACGTGATCTGAACGCTGCACCCGCAGCCAATGCAGAATCTACGCCGGCTATTGGAGAGCGGGCGCCCTCCATCACTTCGCGATCCAGCTTGTCGAACTCTTCACTCATCTGAGCGCCTGTCTGTTATTCCGGCGGACATCGTTGCCACGTATCGTCCGGAATGTCAGTAGTCTAGCCATGTGGCAATCTTGACCTTGCGACAGACTGGTCATCACAATGCGTGCAGGGAACAGACAGGACAGGACCTGAAACATGCGTGCAATTCGCAACAGCCTAAGCTGGTTACTGGCGCTTTTCCTGATCGCTGTTTTTCTTCACTGGACAGTGCATCCATGGCCGGAACCGGCCGTCGGGCAGGTGATTTTTTATGACCTGCCGGGCGAGAATATCGTCTTTTCGTCACTGGCTGAAGGCACGGGAATTGCCCTGTTCGAGCCGACAGGGCGGGTAATTATGGGCGCTCTGGAGCTGCTGGCTGTGTTCCTGCTGCTCATCCCGCCGTTTCGCAAAACAGGGGCGCGGTTTGCAAGCCTTCTGTTTCTGGTGCTGGCGGGCATTCATCTCTCGCCATGGGTGGGGATGGAACTGAACGTCCCTGCCACAGCTGAGAGCGATGCAGGGGCGGCTTTCTACCTGACCGTCGCCGCGCTCACCGCTTCACTTCTGCTGTTATACGTTCACCCTGAAAAACGATAAATTTGGGGGATGTGGTTTTTCGCTTTTACGGCGAATATAAACTCGGGATTAGGCCACTATGGCGGTGTATTTATGTAGTCTGGTGAGACCCCGTTAAGTCTTTTGCGGCATAATTCTCGATTAGTACTTTTGGGAACTCACATGGCTACTGATCCAGCACTTCTTCTCTCAGAGGCCGCTGCCGAAACGCCGCGCCGCGCAAGACATACGCTTCTTCGTCGTCTGATTGATGTCGTGGCTATGCCCAGTTCCCGCATTCCGCCACAAGACCGGTCCATGGCTGGCGATGTTCTTCTCGAAATGCTGTTTGATGCGGAAGAAGACGACCGAATTTTCTGCGCACGCCGTCTGGTGCCGACACAGGAAGCCCCGCGCCGTGTGTTGCGTTATCTCGGTATGTGTTCGATTGAGGTGGCTCGCGAGCTGCTTGAACAGAATGAATCCCTGGACGATTCAGATCTGAATTTCATTCTGAAACGTTCGACACCGTTGCATGCGGAAGCGATTGCTCGACGCAAGACGTTACCACCGTCAGTTTGCGATACGCTGGTTGAGATTGGTCACATCCCCGCCATCGATGTCATGCTGAAATCGCGCCGCTCTTTCATTTCTGAAACCGCTATGGATGATCTCATGGAGCTCTCGCGCGCCAACGAGCATCTGTGCCCAATGCTTATTGACCGCGATGAGATGACGCCGAACCACGCCATGACGATGTTCTGGTGGTCCCATGAGGAAGATCGCCGGAAAATTCTGATGAAGTTTTCGGCTGACCGGTCCGAGCTGATTGATGTTTGTGGTGATATTTTTGCGCTCGCTTCTGCTGAAGGCTGGTCTGATCCGGTTACGCGTAAAACACTTCAGCTGATCGAGCGCCGCCAGCGCAACCGTGCTGCCATTGAGCGTAGCCCGTATGACTCGCTGGAAGAAGCGATTGAAGCGGCCGAAAAACAGGGGCTGACACGCGATTCAGCGCAAGAAATTGGTCACCTGGCAGGTATCAAGCCGGTGACAGCTGCAAAAATTCTCACAGATCCGGGCGGTGAGGCTATCGCTATTCTGTGTAAGGCGACGGGTCTTAAGCGTCATTATCTGATGCGTCTCTGGGTGGCGATGAAGCGCCCTGCAGAAATCGGTCCGGGCGTGCTTCATCCGCATTATGAGAGGATCAAGGAAATCTACGAGATGATGAGCGTTGCAAAGGCGCAGACAACGCTACGCTACTGGAACTGGTCGCTCTCCTCATCCTTCAATCTGAAGCCGGTGAATATAGACGATGAAGACGCGAACAGGTCACATCAGTTTTCATCGTCTATGCGAACAGCCCGTCTCGTATTTGGCGGTGTCGGCAAGGATTAGGGCTGAGGGCCCATCATTGCTGTGCATGCGGATTGCAGTTCAGAAAAATTCGCAATAAATTCTCACTCCACGCTGGTCAAGTCCGATCTGCTAGACTAGGTCTAGCCCCAATTATATGAATTGGGCATGAGGTCTGGACACGTGCTTTACGTGATGGGTTTGGCAACTGCTTTAACGCTGTTGTGGTTGGGAATGTCGGGCATATTCGAGCCCGTGGTTCTCTCGCTGGGTGTGATTTCGATAGCAATCACGGTCATTCTGGCAACACGACTTGGGCTGAAGGACCGTGAAACGTCTCCGTATCACCGGATCATTCCGTTTCTTCTGTATACGCCGTATCTGATCGTCGAGATTGTTAAGGCGAACCTGACGGTTATCAAAGCCATTCTGAAGCCGGATATGGATATCCAGCCGACTATGGTGAAAGTGAAAACGACCTGTAAGTCGGACCTCGCCAAAGTGATTTTCGCAAACTCTATCACACTGACGCCGGGCACGGTCACACTGCGCGTCGACGATGACTCCATGCTTGTGCACGGGCTTTACGAGGCGGATGCCCAGCCTGAAGCGTTTGAGGAAATGGATCGTCGTTCTTCACTCGCCGGTGATGGTCGCCCGTCAAAAGAAAAGGGGACAACTAAATGACCCTTCTGTCTGTAGCGGCAGTCGGCATTTTTGTGTCGATTGCGTTATTGCTTATCCGGTTATTCGTGGGGCCATCGCTCTATGATCGCGTGCTGGCTGTGAACTCCGTCGGTACGAAAATCGTTGTTCTGCTGGCGCTTGTCGGCTTCATGATGGGGCGTCCGGACTTTCTGGACATCGCGCTTCTCTATGCGCTGATCAACTTCGTCACGACGATCGCTATCCTGAAATTCTTCCGTTATCGCTCCTTCCAGATTTCGCTCATCAAGCCGGAAGTCGAGCCGAAAGGGGAGGCTGAATAATGGAGTTTATCAACGACGTTATCGGTGTGATCACAGCACCGGGTTGGCGCCATTTTGTGGGCGCGTTACTCTGTGCGATAGGCGGGATCGCTACCGTTATAGCTGCGGCTGGCGTTCTGCGCTTTCCTGACTTTTATACCCGCCTTCACGCGGCCAGTGTGACCGATACGCTGGGCGCG
>QGCY01000115.1_pt1 | contig 17649 bp, 15 predicted proteins | sample 4708041 | NCBI WGS metagenome assembly QGCY01 (sample SAMN08941164, study PRJNA450518) | Sediment metagenome, whole genome shotgun sequencing project. | biome: grassland soil; feature: grassland; material: soil; isolation source: soil 14 days enrichment with methanethiol and mixed carbon source ... | reverse complement strand
GCATTTACTCTATACCGAAGGTTATACCATTAAGGGTGCGCAAAAATTGCTGAAAGAGCATGGCAAAAACCAAGTGGTAGAACAGGTTGAGGGTATGTTGAGCGTCCATCATTCTAATGATGTTGGCAATGCTATTCGCTCGAGTGAGCCAAAGGCGGAGAAACGCTTTGCTGAAGTTGATTCTTATGACCGATTAAATCACCGTCAGAAAGAAGCGTTAAAGCTGATGCTTGACGAGCTTAGATCTTTAAGAAATTTTATTGTATCTGATTGACCTTACAGGTTGATTTGCGCTATGACACCAGAGCGAGCTGGCCTTTAGAGGATAGCTTGTTTGGCGGATGACTTTTGTCGCTTGCCAGAGATGCACAAAAATCCAAGTGTGAGTTTGGTTTGTATTAATGTCGGAACGTGGCGCAGCCTGGTAGCGCACTTGCATGGGGTGCAAGGGGTCGGAGGTTCAAATCCTCTCGTTCCGACCATTTTAATCCTAAGTTAATCCAATAGCTTAGCGGTTTATGATCCTTCCAAAAATATGTTGTTAAAACGACTTGCTGCAAATCTGCTGCAATGAGGTCGTTAAATGGCAACTATTCTTAAACGAGGAAACAAATATCAGGTTCAAGTCAGGCGCAAGGGTATGGCATCCGTAAGCCGTACATTTCACCGTAGAAACGATGCGGAGGAATGGGCGCGGAATATGGAGGTTAAAGCCGATAGAGGCGATCTGCCTACACCTGTTAGAGTGCTGGCGCAATACACGGTTAAAGACGTGCTGGAGCGTTACAGGGATGAAATTACGGTAAAGAAGCGCAGTGCAGACACGGAAACCTATATTCTGGATGCGTTTATGCGTGACCCGATTGCCAAGTTGTCATTGGCACAGATAACCCCAGCGCATTTCAGCACCTATCGGGATAAGCGGCTCAAGGATGTAAAGGCCGGAACGGTGAACCGTGAGTTATCCATCATCAAACACGCCTTTGATATAGCCGAACGGGAATGGGATATACCGCTCAGGAATAACCCGCTAGGCAAGATTAAGAAGATGAAGGTGAATAACGCCCGTTCCCGCCGCGTGAGCGCGGAGGAATACAATTTACTCTGTGAGGCTGCTAAAGACAGCCGCAATCCATTTGCCTTGCTTATGATACGCTTTGCGATTGCCACAGGGATGCGAAGGGGCGAGATATTAAAGCTACGTTGGGATGAGATAGATTATGAGGCTAGAACGCTGCATATCCCAGTCACAAAGAACGGTCATGCACGGACTATTCCGTTATCAGGCGAGGCTTTGGCTGTTCTGGATGAAATACAGAACATAGAGGATAAGGACGAAGTGCTGGTGTTTCCGTTAAGTGATAACGCCGCTAAGTTGGTTTGGCAAAGACTGTTAAAACGCACAGGCATTGAAGACCTGCATTTCCATGATCTGCGCCACGAGGCAATCAGCCGTTTCTTTGAATATGGCCTATCCGTGCCAGAGGTGGCGTTAATATCGGGGCATAGGGACTTTCGTATGCTGTTTCGATATACGCACTTAAAAGCTGAGGATGTGGCGGCGAAGCTATCTTAGTTGCTGCCTGAATATGATTTAAGTTCTTCTATTAAAATATCTGAGAATATAATCGCAAGCCAATTAAGTATTACATCATTCGCAGAGTAGAAAATATCTAAGGGGTTTACTATGCCGTCGGAGAAGCTGAAGTTATCACCTCTGTTTCCTGTACTGTAATGAAAAAAGCGGTTTCTTAACGCACATATAAATTGATAAAACTCCACCATACCAAAAGATAAATCGGGACTTGTTGCATCCGGGACGCTAGCATCACTCCTTTCTTGCAAGGTGATTTTCTCTGAATTACATAAAGTTTTGAGTTTTGTTTTAATTCTCCTCGCATTATCAGTGTCATTTGATGTAACTATGATTTCAAAGCTGTATTCAGATTTTTCCTGATCTTGTTTTACGAGTAGTTCTAAGTACTTTTTGAAAAATGGCATTTCGGACTTTTCATTGCCCGAAAGTAGGTTTTGCAGAGCCGTAAACCCACCTATGTAATCAGTATTTTTTGCTGTGTATACGAGCATAGGTAGTGCAAAGCATATAACTTCTATTGCGCGATAAAGGTGGACAAAGGCTGTTATAGGTTCTTTTTCACGATATAAAATTCCATAGGCAATCTCTGTTAAAAGCCGCTTGTAAAAATCGGTGTTCCGATTGCAAGTGTCTTTAAAATATTCCCCGAATTTCTCTATCGGGTATTCCTCACCAAGGTAAGCTGAGCTAAACTCTTTAATTCTGGTGTTTGTTCGTACAGAATTGTCGCGATCGAAAGGTACGGTGAAGCAGTTAATTCTTTTCTTTGAGTTTATATCCTTAAATTGTGATTTTTTTGCTGTTAAGGGATGTTCTATATTGCTAGTGCCCAATAATGTGCGGAAGAGAGCAAGTTTGTACTCTCCTGTATTTATAGCAAAGTTCTGTAAAGGTTGTGCACTCGATGCTTCTGAAATTTCTATGCCCCCAACCTTAAGCATATTGTTTGGGGGTGGCATTAAATATAACCTTTATCAAGAAAATATTCGTTAAGGTCAGAAACATCCAGTGTTCTGCACGTATCATAGTCTGCTATGAAATTGTGAACTGCTTTGCGACGTTCTGTACCAATTTTTATTTTTGATCTATCAAGGTATTCATTGAAGTAAGTTTCAAATTTCTCTACTTCATTCTCAAAATCATCCGGATTTTCTGTGTTTAATATTTCATATGAAGAGCGTATGGCAGAACAAAAACCGATTATATTATTCTCAGTTGTAAACCATTTGTAAGCACCTTCATTTTGGCTCAAGTTGTCAATTAACTGTAAAACATCATCAAACTCTTGCTCATCTTGTTCTTTTTTATTGTCTATTATTTTGGTGAAGAGTAATTCGTCCATTTTGCTTTCAATGATTTTTTTGTTATCAACATTGTAGCTGCGCCCTAAATAAGCTGTATATGCTTTGATTACATCGGCTTTTTTGAAGCCTTTTGAGCGTGCTCTTCGTTGACTTTTCTCTGTGTGCAGTTCAATTGCATCACTATCGAATTGTTCTGTGAAGTCATATAAAGCCTCAATTTGGTGACGAGGACTCATAGGCTTTTGACCGTTATTCAGTGTAATCATACGATATAGTAACGTATCTTTGCTGGGACTAAGCACTACGTTTATGTACAGTGGAGTGTCTGTATTTAGATCGTCAAAGAGTTGAGGCTCTTCGTTTATACGCTTTAGGGCTGAAAGCCTTTGTATTCCATCTAAAATAAAACCTGTGCGGATATTCTCGTTTATGTAGCTGTTTACTTCTCTTATACCTAGTTCAACATTTTCTGTTACAAAGGCGACTGTAATTGGAGGAAGAATTGCACCTTTCAATATGTCTTCCTGCATTTTTTTATACATCTTCCCGGATAAAGGGTTACGCTGAATATCTAGGCGATCTATGAGTGGGCACAGATTATCTAAGGCAAATTGATAAGATGTTTTACCTATGCCCACGGTGCTTCTAATTACTTGGTCTGCCGCAATATCGTATAGCTCAATACTCATATTAAAAATTCCATCGGGTTATTTAGCTTAGTGTTTGACAATAAACAGATTATTTTTCTTTAGCTAGTTTTTATTCCCGTTGACCGCATACAATATTTATCTTAGTTTACTTTTAGTCATATAGGTGATCTATGTGGCTGCGGGGCTTAAGAACCCCTTATCTGAGCGGCTGGCATCAGTCGTTATTGGTGTCTATTTCCAATTTTACAGGATAGGCATCAGCGATGCCGTTTACTCGATCTTATGGTCGGGTGGCGGTGTCATGTCCAAGGCGCAAGCCCAAAAGCATCGCGCCGTTACTCAGATAGCGGTTCTTAACACCCGGCTGCCAGAGATCACCTCTGGTGGCTTTTTTGTTTGATTAGCGTGTGTAAGAAATGCCATGAAGATTTTTGTATTTATAGTTTTATGCCTATCTATTACCCCAGCATATGCCGATGATTTGATGCAGCAGCGCAATGAGATTATTAGGCAGCAGCATGAACTGGATGCGCTTAGAGATGAAAGCGTAAGGCAAAAAAAGGCATTAGAGCAGCAAAGCATAGAGCGTGAAGAAGAGATGCGGCAGTTAAGGCGTGAGCAAAAGAACACCTTGTATAAGCAACGTCAGGCCGCAGAGATACAGGGCATTATTGATGATTGGAACGCCAAGAAAGATCATCAAGAGGCCATAAAAGAAAACGATAAACGTGCTGAATACCTTCGTCTGAAAGAGGAAAACAAAGATGCTGCTGCACGTAGCATTATTGTATTGGATGATGGATATTATGCTCAGTTGGCTTCCACGCTCAGTCAAAAAGGATTTAACCGTAGTCAGATCAAAAGAATGACGGAGAGCCATAAAAGTTTCGTGCTACGCATGGCTGATAAAGCAGAGCATGGGGATAAGGATGCTCAGTACGAATTGGCTTTGTTGTTTAGTTTTGGGCGCGGCGTTGCAATCGACTATGATCGCGCAGCGTCATTGCTCATTAAGGCTGCCGAGAACGGACACAAAGAGGCACAATCAAAACTGGATGCTATCCATCGAATAAATGAGCAAAATCCTAAATATATATAAATATATAAGGATATGATTTCTTTAATTGTTTTAATCTCAGAAAGCCACTCATCAATGACCAATAACGCAAAGTTGGATAAATCCCCTAGTCAGAAAAAAGCCTATAAACATACTGCTGATATTATGAAGCAAGTTCAAGCTGAAATGGATAAAGCAGCAAAGGAGGCAGGAAAAGAAGCATACGCACGCTTGCAAAAAGATCATCCCGAATTAGTGGGTAAAAAAATGCACTTTATTGCTGGCAATCGCTGTTTGACCTCCGCTGAGATACCTTTCAAGGATGTATACCTTAAGCTTCTTGATGCAATGTTATTTGGTGGTCTGGATAAAACGCAAGTAGATATTATTAGAGAGGTTCAGGAAAAATACTTTCAGGATAAAGGGAAGATTAGCGCGAATGTATGGAATAAGGCTCTGGAACCGTGGGCAATAGCTAATATCAATAAAAGAGTGCAGGGAAACATGGTTAGGCCAATAGATGTTTCAAAGTGTTCAACTCTTGGTGAGGTAAAGAAGACGTTGAAGGTGAATAATTCTGAGGGAGGAGCTGTTTACAAATACAGTGGGCAGATTGTTGTAAACAAATATGCTGTAATGGCCGGAAAAGCATCGTACCCTTTAATGAAGCGTAGAAAAGCCCACTCTATTCAAGTTCCTATATCTTGGGATGAAGAAGGTAAGCGGCAGTGGATACGTTTGGACGCATTATTATCACTGTTAGAAAATCTCAAGAAAACGCGTGTAGAATAGCTGGATGAAAATGCACTTGAAAGTGCGAGGCTATCTATTTTTTCGTGTTTCTAGCTTTCGGTTATTGGTTGCCGCGCTATCATATTTAACGAACAGGATATTAAGGCAGCACTCTATGAACAAAAACTCAACAGAAGATAATTTGCTTATAGCTAGTCGGGCTTGCTTGGATCATGCAAAAGCCCTTCTGGTGTCAGCTAAAGCCGTTAAAGTATCTGGGCATCCTAATATTGCTTATCATCTTGCCGCCTTATCTTTAGAGGAAGTAGGGAGAATGGAATTGCTTCAAATGAAGCAAATGGCTCATAAGCAAGGTCTTGAAAAAGACTGGCTGGGGGACGCTGAGAAGAGCCATGTTAAGAAATTGCTTTGGTGTTTGTTTTCACTTGAAATGATGTCGAAAGAGTTGACACCAGAAGGGTTTAGATTTTTACAAAACTTGTCTTTAGAAATTCATCAAAAAAGGCTGGCTGGTCTATATGTAGGGCAAAGCGAAGATGGGCTTAAAGTTCCTTCGGAGCAAATTACCGTCGAGGACGCGGATAACCTTATTAACCTTGCAGATTCCCGAATATCCTTGATAGGCGAACTCTCAGAAAGAACGCCTACACAGGAAGAAATAGATAATCAAACTTGGTTTTTGAAATCTGTTGAAAATACAGAAAAAAGAAATTTCATTTTTTCAAAAACTTCGATGGATAAATTAAAAGAACTTACCAATGCTAAAGATTGGGTTGAATGGCTTAGATCGGAATTTCAAAAACGAGAAGAGGAAAATAACGCTCTTTTACAGAAGGAGCGCAATCGCTTAAAGAAAGCTACGGCAAAGGGAAAGCCGAAATGGAAAGTAAAAATAAAACTATATACGACCACGCATAGTGTGCGGCCCTCAGTTTTGGGTGAGTGGAATAAAATCAATCAATCAGTTCAATTAATATATCTAAACAAAAAAGACTGCTTGAATTTGGAAATCACCCTTAACGACGATGTTTCAATAGACGAGGTCTATAGAAAGGCTTTCGATCAATATTCAAAAGTAGTGCTTGCTTTAAATATCGCCAGTATGGGGTTTTGGTTTTCCGAAGCCGCACTGCATACAGACTGTTTTTATGATGAGCTAGAGGATTTGGGAACAAAAGCTAAAATTATTATTAAAGAAGATAAGGCTGATGATAAAGATGAAGAGGATGAAAGAAAAAGAGTTCTTGATAAACAGGCTGTAGCACTTCTATCCGAAAACTTTTTATCGTTGCCAGACGATATTGCCAAATGGCCTCCTCTTCACGAGTATATGAAGGGCTTGGTTCTAATTGCAAAACACAATGTACATTTTAAGTGTGAAGTAGGCGTTTTTAGCAGTTTTGTAAATGCAATGTATGGCCTAATGCTGATTGACCAATCTATCGAGGGGCGCGAAGGTTTTGAAGAAGAGTTTTCAAGTTTTTACGACAAAATTTTTCCAGAACTAGATGAGAAGGAACGGTTCCTAGAGATCATTCACAGTATTGGTACAGGTGAGAGGCTCAAAAAGAAAATAAGTATGGATGAGGCCTTCCATATGAAACTTTATTGTGATGCCTATTTTCTGAATGTTTATAAATCCAAAATTTTTGCTATGGCAAAGAACATCAAGGGAGATGTTGTTGAGGAAGATATAAAATTTTCTTCTAAGGGCGACGATGTGTCCGTGGACGAACAATAGTAAATATCAATCAAAAACCCGGCATATTTTTTCGCAGGGGTGTTAAATATGATTGGTTGCGGTGAAGTCCCCATAGACCGTCTAACTGGTGTGAGATTTTGATCCTTTACCATGCCATGCGAATAAATCAATAAACTTATTACCCATAACATGCGTTTCTTGTCCCATACAGATTCATGGAGGGCGGTTAGAGATGCGGGTGGTGTACATCTACCTGAAACGCCCTAAACGCGCTCAGTGATTCCTAAAATCGAAAGTAAATCTTGCTGCAATTCTGCTGCACTTCGCTACAATTTTTGCAGCAGCTTTATGATTTTTAACTTGCGCCTAAAGATTCTGCCATGATATAGGGTTGGTAATTAGCGAGTTGTTTTTACACCGCTTTTTGGTTGTTCGGCGCAGCTTGGTAAAGCCGTACCGAAGGGACGGCGATCCCAGCGCACTTGCATGGGGTGCAAGGGGTCGGAGGTTCAAATCCTCTCGTTCCGACCATTTCAACTAAAAAAGCCGGGGCATGCCCGGCTTTTTGTTTTTTTAGAGATTCAGCGCTTGTAGGAAGCGCTGGTCTATGTCATCGACCCATTCCTGAAGGCGGGGGTTTTTATGATTGAGGCCGTTCCAGACTTGAGATCCACGTAAATATGCGAGGGCTTGGGCATCTGGGCTTGACGCTAATCCTTCTCTCAGTAAACGTACGGTACGGTCAGATTTTTCCCACTCGGTGGCATCGTGCAGTTGTCCTCGTGCTTCCAGAATGCAGAGTGCATCATACTTGTCGGCTTCTGGTGCCCGTTTCAATAGGTTGGTTAGGAAATCCAAGTTCATGTGATGTGTTTCTGGGTGTGTTGCGAGTATTTTATAGGCAGCACTGCTTTGTAGTGTGTTTTGAACCAGCGAGAGTATTTCTTCGGGGGGGATTTTCTTACCTGCATCACACAACAGCTTGCCCATTTCATTGAGACGATCTTCAGGATATAGGCCGGAAATGTGTTTTGCTGCTTTGGGGTGATGGACGACTTCGCGGAATGCGTTGTGTAATTGATCTGTCGCTGGAATGGCAGCCAAATCCCAATACTGTTTGATCACACCCTTGATAGAGGTGTCTTTCGGAGGGGTGACAGGCGGCACACGCTGTGTGAGGCTGCTTTTGGGTAGAGATATGGTTTTTGGGCGTGAGGTGTCAAAAAACTCGGGAATGTCTGTTGGATCAATGATAGCTGAAGCAAGTCTGTTCGAGGTGATGTGCTCTACCATGTCTTTCACACGGTCCGGTTCTCGCTTGCAGAGCCTTTGCCATGTGGGAGAGGTTCTCAAATATTCTAATGCCTGTGCCGTTGGTATTCTTATTTGCTCTTGTGATAGTTTTGATTTTGCCGCTCCAGTGCCTTTGCCTTCAAGTGCATTAAGAACCATTATTAAAGGGGTGGCTCGATTATTTTCATGTAATTCTACCATTCTTGCGAGGAAATTGCGGTCAACAGATGATAATAGTGCTATTCTTTCCTGCATTGGGAGCTCTATCGATTCCCAAAGAATTCCTTCACAAGTATCATACATTAATTGATAGTCAGAGTATCGAAAACCAGTGTAAGTGTGCCGTTGTGTTTTGGATTCAGCGCAATCGTGCGCTAATTCGCTTGTTAAGGTGGCATTTGCTATTTGCTGAACGGTTTCGGGGGTGGCTTGACTTACTCCGTATGCGAAGAGAGCGCTTGCTTGTTCTTTTGTCTTTTTGGATGCGTTGCGATCAAAAGGGTGATTTGCAAAGTTATTGTAAAGGTTCGCAAAATCATAAGATTCTTGTGTTTTTGGTGTGATTTCCCCGCCTTTGCTTCTTGCTTTTTTTATGGCTTTTTCTAGTAAACTAGCGGCTTCATTTATATCTATTGGTTGTTTGTCTCGTTTTCCGCCAACGCCTAATAAGTTTTGTTCTAGTCCTTTAAAAAAATCTCTTAATCCCATAATTTTTCTCCACACGAAATTAATTACGTTAAAACAATGATGGGTTGTGTTTTATGCCTGTTTTTTGTTTATGTCAATTTCTTGTGGCTAAAACATTGATTTGGCATGATTTGTCTGAGGCTATTGACCTTGGGTGGGGAAAGGTTTTTTATGCAGGTTTAATTGAACCTCAATAAAGGCTTTTGGATATGGATGTTTCAGCTTCTTTTCCTTTAACGCGGATGCGCCGGGTGCGTCGTCATGATTGGTCACGCCGCTTGGTTCGTAAGAACCAGCTTGGCGTTGATGATTTGATTTTGCCGATGTTTGTGATCGAAGGGCAGGGCAAGCAAGAAGCCATCGCCAGTATGCCCGGTGTTTATCGCTATAGCATTGATTTGTTGTTGGAGCAGCTTAAAGAGGTTGTCTCGCTGGGGATTCCGGCGATTGCTTTGTTTCCCAATACCGCGCCGGATTTACGTAGTGCGCATGGTGAGGAATCCTATCATGCCGATAATCTGATTTGCCGGACGGTTCGTGCGGTGAAGGCGGCTTATCCGGATTTGGGCGTGATTTGTGATGTGGCGCTTGACCCTTATACATCGCACGGGCATGACGGGCTGTTGGATGAGGATGGCCATATCTTGAATGACGAGACGATTGAGGTTTTATCCAAGCAAGCCTTGGTGCAGGCGCAGGCTGGTTGTGATGTGATTGCACCGTCCGACATGATGGATGGGCGTGTGAAGATTATTCGCCAGGTGCTGGATGCCGCAGGGTATGCGCATGTGATGATTATGGCGTATTCCGCCAAGTATAGTTCTGCTTTTTATGGGCCGTTTCGTGATGCGGTGGGCTCGGCCGGGCAGTTAAAGGGCGGTAGCAAGGCAACCTATCAGATGGATTACTTTAATTCGGATGAGGCCTTGCGCGAAGTCGCGTTGGATTTGGCCGAAGGAGCTGACATGGTGATGGTAAAGCCCGGTATGCCGTATCTGGATATTGTGCGCCGTGTGCATGACGAATTTAAAGTGCCGGTCTTCGCGTATCAGGTGAGTGGCGAATACGCCATGATCCGAGGCGCGGCGGACCAAGGGTGGATGGCCTATGAGCCGGTGGTTTTGGAAAGCTTAGCGGCCTTTAAGCGCGCCGGTGCCAGTGGCATTTTGACTTACTTTGCCTTGGATGCCGCGAAATGTCTGTTAAGTCATAAGCTTGCCGATAGGGTAATATGATACCTTTGCGGTAGTCGCCTGTTTTATATAGAAAAAATAGTTTGACTTTTGTTTTGAGGGTGTGTCATAACCCTCTCAACTTTGAATCGTAGTTTAAGGATCTTACAAAGATGAAGATGACAACATCATTGAAACCTGCAGAGGTTGAAAAGAAATGGATTTTGATCGATGCGGAAGGCGTAACGCTGGGCCGCATGGCGAGCATTATTGCACTGCGCTTGCGCGGTAAGCATAAGCCTCAGTTTACACCAAACGTAGATTGTGGCGATAACGTAATCGTGATCAATGCTGAGAAAGTACATTTGACGGGTAACAAGCGTCAGGATGATATTTTCTATTGGCATACCGGTTATCCCGGTGGGATTAAGCAGCGCTCTAAGGGTGAGATTCTGGATGGAAAATTCCCTCAGCGCGTGGTTGAAAAGGCCGTTGAACGTATGCTGCCTAAAGGGCCTTTGGGTCGTAAGGTATTCAGCAATCTGCGTGTTTATGCAGGTGCAGAGCATCCACATGAGGCTCAAAGCCCTGAGGTGCTGGATGTTGCGGCAATGAACCCTAAGAATAAACGCTAAGAGGAAGCCAGATTAATGAGCGAGACAGTAAAAGATTTGAAAGATTTGAAAGAAGCGGTTGCTACTGAAGTTGCCGTTGTGACAGAAGCTGAAGTGCCTAAGCGTGAAAAGCAGATTGATAGCCTTGGCCGTTCATATGGTACAGGTCGTCGTAAAGACGCTGTTGCCCGTGTATGGTTAAAGCCAGGTAGCGGTAAAGTCATTGTGAATGGCCGTGATCAGGCTGAATATTTCGCACGCCAAACACAGCGCTTGGTTTTGAACCAGCCATTCTTGATCGTGAATACAGTCGGTCACTTTGACGTGATGTGTACGGTTGCCGGCGGTGGTTTGTCTGGTCAAGCGGGTGCGGTTCGTCATGGTATTTCTCGTGCGCTTGAGAAGTTTGACCCTGAGTACCGTCCGGCGCTGAAAGCTGCGGGTATGCTGACACGTGATGCTCGTATTGTTGAGCGTAAGAAAGTCGGTAAGCACAAAGCGCGTCGTACTAAGCAGTGGGCGAAGCGTTAATTCAAACGTTATTACGAAGAAATTACGTCAAAGAGGGTGTTTTTACACCCTCTTTTCTTTTATGTTGGTGCTTCCAGATCAATGTCGCGGGAGTTCACGATGCAGCCTTATATTATTCCGTTTAACAATATTGAACCTGAAATTGACCGTAGTGCGTTTATTGCGCCGGGCGTGAGTATTATTGGTGATGTCAAAGTCGGGGCGGATAGTAATATTTGGTATGGCTGCGTGCTGCGCGGAGATGTTCACAGCATTAAAATTGGTGCACGCACCAATATACAAGATGGCTCTATTATTCATGTGACGACGGATTTTTCCGGTACTGAAGTGGGTGACGACGTTACGGTAGGGCATGGCGCGATTTTGCATGCTTGTACGGTCGAAGATTTTGGTTTTGTCGGTATGGGCGCGACCGTATTGGATGGTGCACGGGTTGAGGGTTTTGCGATGTTGGCCGCCGGTGCGCTTTTGACGCCGGGCAAGGTTATTCCGTCTGGGCAGTTATGGGCTGGATCGCCTGCGCGTTATATGCGTGATTTAACCGATAAGGAAAAAGAATACACGCGTTGGTCGGCCAAGCATTATGCGGAACTGGGGCGTGCGCATAAAAAGGCTATCCCTTATTAATCGCTGACTTTTTGACATACTCACCTGGTGCGGGGTACAGCGCCTTTTTAATCTGACGGGCAGGGACTTTATCACCGCTATAGGTGCCGACCCATTCGTGCCAGTGCGACCACCATGATCCTTCGCTTTGTTCGGCGCTTTCTAGCCATTCATCCGGTGTTTTTGCTTGCTTGTTGCTGGACCAGAAACAATATTTGTTTTTTGCTGGCGGGTTTACAACACCTGCAATATGGCCGGAGGCGGCCAAGGTAAAGGTGCATGGGCCGCTGGTTAGTTGGGTGCCTTGGTAGGTTGCTTGCCATGGTGCGATATGATCTTCGCGGGTGGATAGGAAATAGCAAGGTGTTGTGATTTTGCTTAAATCAATTTTAGTGCCGTTCAGTGAAATGCCCCCTGGTACTTTAAGCAAGTTATCGCGATACATGTTGCGTAGGTAAAAACTTTGCATGGTTGCGGGCATATTGGTGGAATCATCGTTCCAGTACAGCAAATCAAACGGGAAGGGCTCTTTGCCCATGAGGTAATTATTCACTACGAATGACCAGATCAAATCATTGGACCGTAATAATTTAAACGTTTGCTGAAGGGCTTTGGCTTCGAAGATGCCAGTTTTTTCCAGTTGTTTGTCAATGGCGGCAATTTGCGCCGGATCTAAGAAAAGTTTTAATTCGCCAGCGTCTTCGAAATCCAGCAAAGTGGTGAGGAAGGTGACGCTTGCAAAGGGGCTTTTTTGTTTTTTCTGGGCAAGATAGGCCATGGTCATCGCCAGTAAGGTTCCGCCAAGGCAATAACCGATTACATTGATTTGTTCTTCGCCGGTTGCCTTTTGCATGGCTTTTGTCGCGGCTAAGATGCCTTCTTGCATATAGTCTTCGAAGCTTTTATGGGCATAGCTGGCATCAGGGTTAACCCATGAGATCACAAAAACACTATGGCCTTGGTCGGTCGCCCATTTGATCAGCGAGTTTTCCGGCTTTAGATCCAAAATGTAATATTTATTGATCCATGGTGGAATGATCAGTAGCGGTGTTGCGTTAACCTTATCCGTGGTCGGGGTGTATTGGATGAGCTCAATCAGGTCGTTTTTATAAATAACCGAGCCCGGTGTAATGGCAATATTTTCACCCACCTTAAAGGCATTATAATCTGTTGCGCTGATTTGTAGTTCTCCTTGGCCGCGTTCCAGATCGTTGACCAGATTTTCGAATCCTTTGACCAGATTCTTGCCGCCGGTCTGGATTGTTTCTTTGATGACTTGTGGGTTGGTCATGGCAAAATTGCTGGGTGACATCGCATTCGCATAGAGCCGCGCGGTAAAGGTGAGTTTGTCTTTCTCGTGTTTATCCAGCCCTTCGGTTTGCTGGATGGTTTCATCGATCCAGTGGCAGCTCATCAAATAAGATTGTTTTAGAAAGTCAAAAAGGGCGTTGTTTTGCCAATCTTCGTCAACGAAGCGTCGATCGCCTTTTTGGGGCTCTATTTTCTTGGCACCAGGTATTTCTTCGCCTAGAAATCGCATGGTAGAGCTACACCAGATTTCATACCATGCGGTCCAATAATCTGATTGCCTTTGCAAGAAAGCTTCTGGGTTGTTTAGCCAGCTTTCTACTAAGTTTCCGTAGATTGAATTGACGTTCATGGGGTCAAAGTTTTTATTGAGAACATCTTGATCGGCCATTTTTTGGAACGTTTGCTCCAACACCGGTTGGGCTTTTTCATAGGCTGCCATTAGGGCCTGGGAAAAGGCCATGATGTCGGCTTGGGGGGGTGAGGCAGGATCAGTTAGGGGGGATTTTTTTTCTGAACTCATAAAGGGCGCCGCCTAATTGTGGTTTTATCGTTTGAAAGCAGCTGAGCATAGCTGAGCATTGTTTTTGTGGCAATGTTTTAAAAACCCAGTTGAAGCCCCTTGCGATTGGTGGCGGTTAGCGCCTATGATAGCCGGGTTATATCTTTGTTTGATCTTAGAAAATGAAAGCTTGGCCCGATGAAAAAAATGAACGTGACCTTTCTAATATTGTTGGGGGTTGGTTTAAACGCCTTGGTAGGATGTTCTTCTTTTGAGGCGCACGAAGATCGTCGCCAAGATGGCCTTGAAATGCCGGCGGAGCGTATCAATTTGATGCCACCTAAGGGCGATGGGTCGGCAAGAAGCCAAGAAAACGGTCTCGTTGTGCCGGATCATTATGATAGAGCGCCTGAGCTGGCACAGCCTGTTTCAGATCAAAGAGAAACATTCGAAGCCCCTGTAAATCATCAAGAGGCTACGCCGGAGCAAGATTCTGGCTATCACTCTTACTATCCTTCGATGAGGGGATACCGGGTAAATCGTAACGTTGAGATCTTCCCTTTGGATGATTAAGACCGGATCAATATAAATAATAAAAATAGAGGTTGTATGGTTAATGTTTTAAAAGTCGGCATTGTCGGGCTCGGCACAGTGGGTGCGGCGACGCTTAAGAATCTATCAGATAATGCTCAACTCATTGAGCAGCGCGCCGGTGTGCGTATCGAGATTGCCGGTATTCATGCACGTAATCGCAAAGCGAAGCGGGATATTGATGTTTCGGCTTACCCTTGGTTTGATGAGGTGACGGCTTTAATTGATGCCTCTGATCTGGTGGTCGAGCTGATCGGGGGGGCGGATGGCGCTGCTTATCAATTGATTGAGCAAGCCTTGTCAGCAGGCAAGCATGTGGTGACAGCTAATAAGGCTCTGATTGCTCATCATGGTTATGCTTTGGCGCTCTTGGCGGAGCAAAATAAAGTTAGTTTATTGTACGAAGCTGCGGTGGCGGGGTCTATCCCCGCAGTGAAAGCTGTTTGCCAGAGCTTTGCTGCGAACCGGATTGAAGCCGTTTACGGCATTATGAACGGTACCTGTAATTATATTTTGACACAGATGCGTGAGACAGGTCGTGATTTTAATGATGTCTTGAAGGAGGCTCAGGTCAAGGGATATGCTGAAGCTGATCCGACTTTTGATATTGAAGGCGTTGATGCCGGGCATAAGATTGCTATTTTAGCGGCGCTTGCTTTTGGTCAGAAGCCTAATTTATCCGGTGTGAGTATGACCGGGATTTCGCATTTGAATGCGGATGATTTTAAATTCTCGCAAGAGCTTGGCTATAAAATCAAGTTACTAGCGATTGCGCGGATTGTGGATGGCAGTGTTTTGCAAGTGGTTGAGCCTTGTTTAGTGCCGGTTTCTAGCCCGTTTGCGGCAATTGAGAATGCTTATAATGCGGTGTTGATACAATGTGACCGGGCAGGGACGCCTTTGTTGACTGGGCTGGGCGCGGGTGGCGATGCTACGGCTTCGGCGGTGGTTGGTGATATTATTGATGTTGCACGCGGTATTTGCCTGCCTGTCTTTGGTGTTCCTGCGTCTAGCTTGAAGGAACCGTCGGCTCTAGACCCGCTTGAGACTGTCGGGCGTTATTATATTCGTTTGTCGGTGCAAGATAAGGCTGGTGTTTTGGCTGATATCGCTACTATTTTGCGAGATCACCAAGTTTCTGTCGATAGTCTGTTGCAACATGGTCGTGGAAAAGGGCAAGATGTCTCCATGGTGATTGAAACGCATGAGGTTGCACAAGAAAACCTCACCGATGCGATCACATTAATTTCCCGTCTTGATGTGGTTAGTGGTGATATTTGCACCATGCGGGTAGAAGATAGTTTATAAACTTAAATTTCAAACAGTACAGTATAGAAAGGCATTTTAATGCAAACTCCAGCTTCACAACAAGAAGAACGTTCTCAATCCTCAACATGGATGGACCGTAATCTGGCTTTGGAAGTCGTTCGTGTAACCGAAGCCGCAGCATTGGCAGCATCGACGATGACCGGGCGTGGTGATGAAAAGGCTGCAGATAAGGCTGCGGTTGATGCAATGCGCGATGCGTTTAACGGGTTGCATATTTCAGGCCGTGTGGTGATCGGTGAAGGCGAACGTGATGAAGCCCCGATGCTTTATATCGGCGAGGAAGTCGGTGATGGCCGTGGACCACGCATTGATATTGCGCTTGATCCTTTGGAAGGGACGACGATTACGGCCAAAGGTGGACAAAATGCCTTGGCAGTTGTTGCTATGACCGATGAAGGCGGCTTTTTGAATGCGCCGGATGTTTATATGGATAAGATTGCGGTTGGCCCGGGGATTGATCCTTCGATTTTGGATTTGGATGCGCCGCTTGAAGATGTATTGAAAAAATTAGCCAAAGAAAAGGGCGGTTCTATTTCTGATCTAACCGTTTGTGTTCTTGATCGTCCTCGTCATGCTCACCTTATTCAGGCGGCTCGTGAGGCGGGTGCTCGTATTAATATGATCCAAGATGGTGATGTCAGTGCGGTGATTGCGACCACGCAAGCGGATACCGGTATTGATTTATATGTTGGTCAAGGTGGCGCGCCGGAAGGTGTGTTGGCCGCGGCGGCTTTGCAATGTACGGGCGGTTCTATGCTTGGGCGTTTGGTGTTCCGCAATGATGATGAGCGCGAGCGTGCGGATCGTTGGGGCATTAAGGACTTGAACAAGATCTATACGGTTGATGATCTGGCCAAGGGCGATAACGTTATGTTTGCCGCAACCGGTGTGACCGATGGCAGTATGTTGCGCGGTGTGCGTCGTTATCCGGGCGGGGCGAAGACATCATCTTTGGTGATGCGCTCAAAATCTGGAACGGTTCGCTATATTGAAGCTTCTCATGACTTTAAGCGTAAGGATTGGTTGAAGGTCTAATGAGCCTTTCTTCATCAGGCTTGCTAAGCGTTGAGCGATCACTGCAAGGGGCTCGCTGGCGATTAGAGCAACCTGACCCTGATCCTGTGGCTGTGATGGCCCAGCGCTATGATATTCCTGAATTGTTGGCACGATTGCTGGTCGGGCGCGGGATTGCCCTTGAGGCGGCTCCGCGCTTTATTGAGCCTACTTTCCAAAAAGATTTTCCGGACCCGCATTCGCTGGCTGGCATGAAAGCATGTGCTGCGGATATTGCCGCGGCGATAGAGGCTGGACAATCTTTTGCTATTTTCGGTGATTTTGATGTCGATGGGGCAACGTCTTCGGCGGTGGTTTACCGCTTTTTAAAGGCGTGCTGCATTGAAGCGCCGATTTATATCCCTGAGCGCCTAACCGAGGGCTATGGCCCGAATGAAGAGGCTTTGAAGGCTCTCAAAGACGATGGTGCGAATATCTTGCTTATGCTCGATTGTGGCACCGGGGCGGTGGATACCATTGCCTATGGGCAGGAAATTGGCCTGCAGATTGTGATTTTGGATCACCATGAAACCGGTGATGTGCTGCCACCGGCGTGGCATTTGATTAACCCCAAACGTAAAGATGATGAAAGCGGCCTTGATATGATGGCGGCGGTCGGGGTGAGCTTTATGTTTTGTGTGGCGGTGAATGCGGCGCTTCGTAAAAGTGATTTTTATAATAAAAACAATATTCAAGAGCCTGATTTGAAAGCGATGATTGATCTTGTGGCCCTTGGAACTGTATGCGATATCGTGCCATTGACCCATGTGAACCGCCTTTTAGTGCGCCGTGGGTTTGAGCGCATGAATGCCATGCAAAATACTGGGCTGGCGGCGTTATGTCAGACGTCGGGGATTGAGCCCCCCTTTAACCCTTATCATGCGGGATATGTGCTGGGGC